>QGNH01001862.1_pt1 | contig 169952 bp, 191 predicted proteins | sample 1735481 | NCBI WGS metagenome assembly QGNH01 (sample SAMN09239004, study PRJNA386568) | Viral metagenome, whole genome shotgun sequencing project.
GTTACAAGCGTGGGCCGGCATTCCCCATGCACGATCGTAAGTATGGACATCAATCGTCATTCCCCATGCACGAGAGTCGAGGCGAAGCGCATCGTAAGTCGAGCGTGGGGAGGATGTTGTGTGAGAAGGCGGCCAGTGTAATGCTACCAGCGCAGTCCCGACGAGCCATAAGTCCTTTATTTTCAACAATTTCTAACAATTTTTTAATAAAGCGTTCACTAACTATCATGCATCCACCCATGCAACCGCCTGGCGGAGGTACTTGGGCGAATCAAGCTGTCCCTTCTTATGGCCAACCCGGCGTGAATCAAGGACAAGGGCTCAATGGAGGAGCGCCTACTGGCCAAGTTGGTGCAGGACGACCTTCAGGAAGTGTCGGTGGAGGAGCACAAATGAACGCAGGTGACGCTCCTCCACAAACAGGTGTTGGTGGACAACCTTCAGCTGTAGCTCAACTCGACGGAGTATCCAGTGAGGGCCAACATAAGGGCTTTGGCAACACACCTACATCAAGCGGAAGTTCGAAGAGTGCTGAAGTACGTAAGTCCTTATTTTCCAACAGTGATACGGCGAGTTTTCAATCTGGAGTGAAAGTTATGGCATATACCCCCTGTGATCCAAAACAGCTGAATTCGATGTCGAAGTGGGCGGCTGATATGGGTCAACTAGCAGTCCAACAGTACATGCCAACAGGTGGAAGACACAAACTCGATCCTGACGAACGTGAGCGTATAGCAGAAGGTGAGTCTCGGTGGCTTCCACGTGTCTTTCAGTCTTATGGCACACCAGCACACGAGATGATGTCCTCACCCGGTAAGGGCGCATTGCTCTATGGCCTTGGTGGTGCAGGACTTGGGGCATTAGCAGGTCACGCTATCGGTAATGGTTCTAATCAAGCGGGCCTAACCAGTGCATCTCTCGGTGCAGCTCTCGGTGCAGCCGCTGGCGGTATTGGTGCCGGTACACTAGGGTACTTATCCAGATCCGCCAATAACGAAGGTATAAAAGAACTTATGTCTCACTCACCCAAGGGTGCAACTAAGAGAGACCTATTAGCTGACCCAGTATACCAACGAGACATTGGTCGAGATGACGAAGGAAGAAATAATATTGCAATGATGGCAGCTTTATCGGCCCTATCCCGGCGGGAGTAGGGTGTACGGGGTGGGGTGGGGGTGGGTTAGGGCCCGGCTGGCCTAGCCTAGCCCGACGGCTTAATATTCTCAAAGGGAAAGCCGACGGGACTCCGGGAGGTGTGGTACCTCCACAAGGTAGGGGTATAGTCAATGGCCAAACATTTAGTGAAGGTCATGGAGACGTACCGGCTACACATACAAACGCTTGCCGGCAGAGGCACTTAAATGCGATACTATGTGTGCTAACTGTCATCGTAAGCACCATTGGACCTGGTAGGTGATCAAAATGGCTAATCGAAAGACGGATGTCCTTGACTTTGCAGTTTTAGGTCTCGAAAGTGCCATAGAGGGCTTGTACGAGAAGCGTGCTGCTGGCTGGGGTGCCTGGTTTCGTCGTGGTGCCAGTAATACCTCGCGTTCAGGACCGGCTGTATCCAGTGTAGGAGCCGCAGCAAGCCACGCAGCTCCTGCGGTAAGCCAGGCAGCAAGCCACGCAGCTCCTGCGGTCAGCCAGGCAGCCCCTGGTATGCTTAGTCGAGCAACCGGGTGGGCTGCTAGTCATCCTACAACAACAGGTACGGTACTGGGGTTAGGTGCTGATGGTATTAGCTCACTTGGTTCACCAGCTTGGCGAGAGTCTCACCCATTTGGCACATATACCGCAATGGGTGCTATTGGTGGTGGAGGTATACGATTAACACGCATGGGCAGCAGTCTGGCTAACTCAACTCATGGTTTGCCAGGAACATTGCCTGTTCCACATTCTATGTATGGTACTGCTAGAGCACCGAATCCAAGCATATTTAGCCGGCTTCGTGGCGGTGCAGAACGCACAACTGGGCGAGTACTTCAAGCTGGATTAGACAACGCTAATTGGGCTTTACCTGTTGCGGGCGGTATTTATGAAATGGGTCAATTAGCAGATGCACAGGATAGTTTACATGCACAGGGTTTTGTTGAAGGTAGACGGCATACATTAAATGGAATGTATAATCCCGGTATTAATCAACCACCGGGCAGTTATGCACCAGGTCCTTCACCAGTTGCTGATGAGCAAACACCTACGGTAGCTCAATCATCGCCTGCGTTGCCATCACAATCATCTGGTGGACCAGCTGCGGGTGGACCAGTAGCCAACGGTAGTGCTGCACCGTCTGCACCATCTGATCCACCACCTCAATCTGGTAGTACGGGCAACACAGCAGTCGATGGATGGCTTGGTAACATCCCGAATTGGGGCAAGGGTCTAGGTATAGGCGCCGGGGCCCTGGGTGCTGGACTTCTTACTGATGCGCTCACGGGTGAAGAAGAGGATGAATTTGGAAATAAGAAGAAGCACGCGCCTTGGCTCGCACCGCTTGTTGGGGCAGGGGCCCTCGGCGCGGGTGCATATTGGTTGAAGGGCAACCATGATTGGAAGGACATGCTAACCAAAGACTTTTGGAACAAGACATCGTCGGTTCATGTACCCATGATCTTGGTGCCGAAGTTCATCAAGCTATCTGATGGACCAATGGATCCTCCAGCTACACCACAAGCTACGCCGCCATCGAGTTTACCTTCGCTGCTCAGCCTGCCGAGGGCAGCACCAACAACACCGCCAACTCCAGTACCACCCGCCGGTGGCGGAAATACTATGCCGGCTCCAGCCGGCGGAGGTCCTCCGCCACCGGCGGCACCAGCTTCGACTGTACAAACACCTGCACCAGCTACTCCGCCGGCCGGTAATGCTGCAGCACAACCCAATACGATGCCAGGTGTCACACAATTCGGTTCTGCAGCACTTGAGTTTTTCAGGCAACAGAGTCAACCCGCATCGGCCGGTAGAAGCCCACAAGATATAGCCGGTATGTTGGGTGGATTTACTGGTCAACCCGGCGTAGGTAATGCTGCAGCTACGTTATCACAACAGAGTCAACCCGCGCCTGTACAACCATCGGCACAACCGCAACATCCGGTTTCATCAATCGAGGCTGGTATCAGTACGTTCCAGAATCCGCACGATGCACAACTGATGCGCCAAGTGCTTGGCCGTGGTGGTATGACTGGCGAATCATCGACAACCACACAACCATCAACGACAGCCACTACTGGCGCACCGATAGCACGAAACCTAGCGGAGCATTATGACGATGCACTTCCTGGTGCCGATGGTAGTGGTACTGGTACGAATATAGCTCTGCGTTCTATGCAATTGCACCCAGAAGCCAGAAGCCCACAGACAGGATTAAACAACCTGACCAATCAAATGCGTCAACAACATGGAGAAACGCCTGGCTTCATGAATACTGTCACACAGATTTGGCAGGCATTAGGCCCACAAGGCAGTGATCAGGGAGTAATGGGTACTGGATTGTCATGGATGCAGATTCTTTTAGGTGCTGGACTGTCTCTTGGGGCTATTGGTTTGCTGGGATCACTTACTGGTGGTGGTGGTTCCATGTTTGGTGGTAGCAGCGGCATGTTACTTGGTCTAGGTGGGCTTGCTACTGCCGCTTATGCTGCCGGAGCTTTCGATCCTAATTCACGGCTGCGGCAAATGTTGAGTGGAGCATCACAACAACATGCACAACAAGGTGTAGCACCACAGGGAGCACAACAGGGTGCCCCACAACAAGGTGCCCCACAACAGGGTGTAGCACAAAATACACTAAACATGAATGAGATTAGACAAGCTGCCGCAACCAATCCAGGGCAGGCAATAAATATGATTGCACAAGCGGCACACGCAAATCCGACCATAATGGAGGAAATGCGGACGTTTGGTCAATATAGAACGTATTCGCCTGCGCTGGTTGCATATATGTCGAACGGACGGTTAAATCCGAATGATGTTACCCTTCTACAACAACACTGGCCAAGTATCGAAGCTGCCTTGAACAGACCACCAAGTAGCCCCGCAGCAGGCGGACCAGTACAAACAAGTCCACAGCTACCTACTGGCCCAGGAGGTGCCAGTCCCCAACCGCGCCCTAACCAACCCGGAGTCCGAACTATGGGCTCCGTGAATCCGCAACAAACAACCGCATATGCTACTGAAATATTGAATGGACAGCATGTGCCCGGCTTGGTGGGTCTTATACAAACTAATCCTGCACAAGCTTCAGCAACATTGGTTGAACTAGAGAATAGAATTCTCAATCGTGAATTACCATTGTCACCGTCACGGCGTACAAATGCACATCAAATTGTTACAGAGGCACGGCAAGAACTTGTACGTAATCAATTACCGCGTTTGCTGCATGCATCACCTGAGCAAATAACGACACAGTTGGCAGCGCTAGATCCTACAACTATTGGTATATTGGCAAATAATGTATCAACAGTATTGACCGGCCACGCTAATGAAATTGAATTGGGTGTGAACTCAATAACGGATCGTCCACGTTTGACTGCATTACGTGATGCATTACAAAATGCACGTATTACACGCATCGGTGCATCACCGTTGGCTGGTAGTAACATGTTAGCATTTCGATCACTGTTGCTTGATCACACTGTTAATGAGCCACAAATTGCTGGATTAGTGAATAGGTTGACACCAGAACAACTGGGTGGCCTACATGCAATTTCGTATGGCAATGCTACTCCACCAAGTTTACATAATGAATATACGCCGGCTAATGTACGTGGTGCGGCCAATTTACTTAGTGGTGCTGCAAATAGCCAGCACTCTGTACATAATATTGCAGAATCCACCTTAGGTCGTTCTATTCCTTTATTTGTTGGAGAAGGGCTGAATTCAACAGAACAATTCTTGCATACACCACGACCCAACAGTGGTCCAGAATTGCTGAACTGGGAACGTCGGCGTGATCAAATTGTGGGTGGATTGATGGCTGTGAATTTGATTCCATATAATCGGCGGATTAATGGTACACCAATATCATCGATGTCGTCGGAACAATTGGCAACATCATTAGTACCGTTGATCAGACAAGCAATACCAACATATACTGCAGCGGCACAGCAATTGGAAGCAGCACCGCATACGGTAGGTGCATTCAATTCACAGCATAGTTCTTCTCCATTGGGATTTCATTTTAACTGGCTGGTTAACCCAATTGGACAAAATCTACAAGATACTGCAGTACGACGAGAGCAGAACTTAGAGCCGTCATCTGTTACTATGGCTGACAGCATACAGTCATTGTTGGCTCGTCGTAGAGCATTGTTGCATCAGTATTACGGTACACCACAGGATGCACCAGCACCGGCGGGCGGTGCCGGGGGCGATTATTCTCAGGGCGAACAAAGCGACGTCGGGGCCGGCTCCACTGGGGCGGGCGGCGATTGGGGCGATGATTCAGGCAAGGATGCACCAGCACCGGCGGGCGGTGCTGGTAATCAAGCTGGCATTCCTATCAACGATAGTGGAGTATTACCAGCACCGCCAGCTGCTGCACCAGATCCAACACAGCAGGCATTGATAACTCAACTCGTGAATGGGCCACGTGGCCCATTATTAGCACACACGCGGTCGCTACGTTTACCGCAGCTAACGACCTTCGTTGCAAATATGCGACACATGATGGAAGCAAACCCTGAGTTGGCTCAAAGATGGCGGCCATCATTTAATTCGATTGATGCGCTCCGAGCTTCACTACAACACGAGGCAAACAATCGTCGATAACGAATCAAAGAAGGGTGAGTGGGTTGGTTTTACACCGGCCGTAAGGCTATTTCCAAGAACCAACTGCCAAGGACCCACTATGCATATTATGTGGGTCACTTAGACTGTGAATCCAGAAATGGTGTTGCACACGGTCTCTGAGGCTGCTGATGGGCTTCCTATCCATCTGGAGGAGTCCTAAGCCCGCCGACATACGACATCAAAGCGAGTCACGAAGACGGACTTGCTGGTGGCCTCTAGCCCTCTTGATATAGTTATTGCTGCGGATGTTGCTTCAAGTAAGGAGTTGCATTGTGCACGGCTGGACAAAACATCCCGGCTCCATATACCGATATACGTGAATACCTAATAGCTAAATAAAAGATCCAAAACAGCCGTTTTGGATCTTCATGGCCTATGGATTGGCCCTTCTGTTGACAGACATCATCTCAGCACGTTCCAGACACATGATCATTCCAGCAATTCGTTCTGCTGAAAACGGTCTTATTGAATATGCCCACATAATAACCGATAACTGTTCTTTGGCGATTTCGACGATTCTATCGGTGGGTGCTTGTTCTCGTAAGCGTCCAATATTGTTTAATAACTCAGCAGCAAAACTGGAACCTTCATCAGCATAGGTTTGTACTTGAGCTAAGAATACGCCAAGTGATGGCGGAGCATCAGGATTTTGTTGTTCTGACATCATCTGTCCCCTTGAGTTAAAGACATGGTTCATATATTATGCCAGAGAAGACCCATTTACTTTACTAGGAGACAAAATGGATTTTATTCGAAACAACACGTGGGTGGCCGGCGGTATTGGTGTATTGATCGTGCTAGGTGCATTGGTCTGGAATGGCTTCGGCTGGAAGGGATTTCCGCAGCCAAAAGACTTCACAGCAGATCTGCGCAATCAGATTGTCGCCGTGCCTGATGATTCAAAGCCCGGACAACTCCTTGCCTGGTATTTCACACCCGGCGATGACCTGACTACGAAGCTCCTTGATCAGCGAGCAGAGGACTACAAGCGGGTTTATTATCTCCAGGTTACGTCCAAGGCAAAGGACGGGCAGGTTCTGAGCGGCATCATGGAAGCCCATTATGTGAACATCTCTGGAACGCCTTATGTCATCGCCCTTGTGAACATCAACCTTCAGATTTCGATACCGGCTACTTCATCGGCGCCTAATCCAACGCCACCTCCGGTGGTACAGCCTAATCCAACGCCACCGGGATTGCAGCCAGCACAACCCCCACCAGGAATTCAACGACCGCCTGGTACTGTTATCAGAAAGCGCACACCAGCTGCAGTAGCTGCATAAGCTATTTCGATAGCTAAGAAATTTCTCCCTGAGTGGGATGCTGCCTGCCAGAGCACCTCACTCAGGTTTTTTTTTATGGATTGGTTGTTTTATTTGTTGGTTGGATTTGTTGTACAACATTGCACGAGCTTCAATAACAACTGATCGGACATGTACCAGACCTCCTTGCGTTCCATCTTGGATTTACGTGATTCTGAGATGTGACAGAGTGAATCACGCTCTAACATGAGTAGGCAGAAACAGAATAGTGTGTATGCGTTGCTCCTAGTATCAGCGGCTCACATACACACACATTGCGCCGAACACCCGACGCCCACATCTAGGGGAAAGGCGCTTCAATGGTTGAAGCAGCTTATCAACCGAGAATAGATAAGCCTCCCTATCACAGTATTATGCCCGTTTCGCCGTCGCTATTAGCACTGCGGTGTAATGGATGTACAACACCGTCCGAATGTGAAGGCTGAAGGTTCGAATTCTTCCTGGGTAATTGTCGGCCACACAACTGTCAGTACAATTACGATGATCAGTTTACTTCTTTCAAGGAGACTCGCATGTTGGCAGATTGCTGCACCACATTCCAAGATTGCTGTCTGAATGCGCAGGACTGTTGTCCTGCCTTGTATCCGTATGTCGGGTACATCTTCCTCGGCTTCCTGTCGTTCGTGCTGTTTGTATTGTGGCGGCGGGCTGCATCGGCGGCATCCTACGTCAAAGTAACAGCATGCCCGCTACAGGTGACAGGTTGTTGCAAGGGTTCAGTTTCGTCATGTTGTTTAAGTAAACCGTCAGCTACATTGGATTCGTTCGCCGAGCTATGCGATAGCGCTATGGAACGCCAACAGGAACAACAGACAGAAACACTTCGCACGATCAAGGAAATTGTCAAGAACCTCGCCGATGACGACTGTGAGGATGACTAATGTACAACTACTTAGGTGCTATGCAGCCTGTAAGTCCGGCAAAGGCAGCTGAACTACGAAAGGCCGGCAGAGCACCAACCAATGAAGATCTGGAAGGTATGCCACGCGTCTGTGGTAAAGGTCGTTGTGAGAACCAGGCTGATGCCAAAGCACAGATGCGGTATCTGTACAAGAAAGAGCATCCAGAGTACACCCAGTACGTCGATGATGAACATTGTTGTTTCGGCGGTGTCTTCGTGTTCAAATGCTCACCGTTCGAATTGATCGAGAAGGCTGCTGATGAGACCAGTGCTGAAATCATCCGCAAGATCTACGATGATGCCATCGAGGTGACACCACTTAGGTTTTAACAGCTTTAGCCCGGCACAGTCGGGCCATTGCTATTGGAGATCACACATGAGTTTCTTCATCGGTACATACACCGTACGTGCGAAGTCGTACTGTCATCACCAGTTTTTTAACAACTTCCGCACGATCGTGAAGAATAACCCGGCATGTATCGTTGATAGCACACCTGGCATGCGCTACGCTCGTCAACTCACGATTGAATCCAATCGTATACCACGATGTGAGTTCATCCATCAAGATATTCCAGATAAAGCTGGCTACTTCTTCCACAATTCGGTAGCAGGCGGCGTCAACCTATGTCGTGATCGGTTTCTCAAGACTGATGCCAAGTATCTCCTCATCATCGAGAGTGATGTGATACCGCCTGTGGATGTGCTAGAGCGCATGCAAAAAGACATCCTACAGTTGGAGAATAAGAACTGGGGTATCCTGGGTGCATTGTACTACAACGGCTTCCACAATTACGAACTGACAGGATTGCAAGAGTCTGATTGTGTGCTAAGTGGGTGCACTGTCTATCGGCGTGAATTACTCCAATCGCATCCATTCCGATGGAGCCTAGAGAACGTTAAAGCATTCCCGGATGCATGGATGTCACACGATGCATTCTTGGCAGGTTATTCGAAGTGGAATGACCATGACATTCGTTGCGCGCATATCAAATAGCTAAAAGAAAGGCCCCGCCTTACGGCGGGGTCTTTCTTTCCATCACTTCTTTTACCAGATAAACAAATGGCTATGGAGTTAAAATGGCGAGCAGTAACAACATCAATGTTTTCAATGTGAAAGATTATGGAGCACTTGGTAATGGTCGTACGGATGACACAACAGCCATTAATGAGACCATAGCTGCTGCCAAGACTCAGTATGGTGGTATTATTTACTTTCCACATGGTGTTTATTCATATTCTACCCAACTCAGCGTAGAAAATTGCATAGGTTTAACGTTTCGTGGTGAGTACGATCCGACAGGAATGTCCACGGATATCCCATCATCGGACTTTCAATCTCAACACACCATGCCGACAACACTTATGTATACGGGAAGTGGCGTTATAACAGCCATGACGTTTAAAAATTCAGAAGGCATCCGCTTTGAGAATTTGTGTCTTAGCTGGGATAGTTCGTCTTTTGCTGGATACCTCATGGATTGGACAGGATCAACCAATGTTGGAATGTCTCAATGTTTTGTTCAATGTGTGTATGGAGCAATACAAACCTCCCCTGCCGCGTTGCTAAAGATTGATGAATGTTTCTTATTCGATTGCCAACGCTGTTGGTTCTGTGGTGGCCAGTATAGTGTTATTGGACGATTGGGTGCTGGTGATGCAAGCAAAGCAAGTAATATCCAATTTATGGAATGCAGCTTTGCAGAATACGCTAAAATTTCTATCCTTAATCCGGATAGATGCTGGTTATTCCAATCATGCCATTGGGAACCTAATTCAAGTAATAACGCTGGAGCTATCGGTTTTAATGATGGGTTGCCATCACAGTGTTTATCTGTTATTGGATGTTACTTATGTGATACAGGTGAAGGTAGCACAGGTCCATGGATTGGTCTTATCTCTGGATGTCAAGCTACTCTGATAAGCGGATGCTCTTTTACATCACCTAGTTTAAGTGCTAACATTGGTGTATTATCCAATGGGATTCAAGGGCTTGTTGTAAGCGCTTGCTTATTTGGAGCGAGTAGTAAATATGCTGCTCAATATACACCAACTGCTATAGATTTTGGAACCACTACAGGGCACAAAGAATTCAATTGGTTTGGTAATGCCTACTCAACAGATTTGACAAGACCTATTAATGGTGCACCACCAACAGGAAGTTTAATTAACTAAGGAGCATGAGCTTCTTCATCAGGATCTCTTATAGGTAAAAGAAGAGGACGCGGCTCAACATAAGCCACGTCCTCAAAGAGATATGCCAGCTTCACAGCCAGTACTTAGATCCCGGTCCAGGATGGATGTTTCATGTGCCATTCCACCACCATCTGGATACCATTGTCGATGTTCACCTGTGGTTTCCACCCCAGTGCACGAATCTTGTCGCTGTACAGCGCGTAACGTTTGTCGTGACCAGGGCGAATCTTCGAGTCATCGATGAAGTTGATCCGCTCTCGAATCTCTTGTTCATCCAACGGTTTGCCGGTAACTGCACGGATGATACGTGCTGCAAGTTCGATATTCGTGATCTCCTCACCACCAGCAACGTGGTAGATACCGCCACGTTCTGTTTCTTTCTCAACAAGCATCAGTAGTGCATCCACATGATCTGCCACCCACAACCACTGACGAATGTGTAGACCATCACCGTAGAGTGGGATCTTCTCGCCCCGCATGATGGCCTTGGTGAAGACCGGGATGGCCTTCTGTGGGTGTTGGAAGGGCCCATAGTTGTTCTCTGTGCGCGTGATCACAGTGTCTAGCCCATAAGCATGAGGATAACACTGAACCCAGGCATCTGCGGCTGCTTTGGATGCGCTGTACGGGTTGGTGGGATTAACAGGAGAATGCTCGTCATACGCACCTTGCAGTATGGACCCGTACACCTCGTCGGTTGATACCTGCAGGAACTTCTTAACGTTCTGCCGTTTGGCCTCTTCCAGTAGCCGATACGTGCCAACCGTGTTGGACTCCATAAATGGTCCCGGGTCCTTGATCGAATGATCGACAAACGTCTTGGCACCGGAGTTGACGACGTAATCAATGCCTTCACAAAGGCCCGATATGTCGCCGCAGAGATCACCAAGGCAGATCTCCAAGCGTCCGGATTCAAGCGCTTGCTTGACCTGTTCTGAGTTGTGCAATCGCTGTTGTAGGCGTGCGTCACATGTGCGACGGGCAAACGCCCGGATGGTGTGTGTGGTCGTCAACAGGGCTCGTCGCACGAACGAGCTGCCGATGAAACCACCGGCGCCAGTTATCAAGATTTTAGCCATGAGTGCCTCCTACGTGAGAGTAATGTGATACGTGGACATTGTACAAACAAAAGCCCTAGCGTCATAACGCCAGGGCTTTATTGATAATGCTTGAATGAAGCACAGATTCGAACCGGCGGTTTCCAGGCTTATGCAGCCACGTAATCTAGACTGAACCTTCGTCCATGCCAGGCAACTTCCGTGAGTGCGTCATACGTGAGTCGAACACGTCTATCCAGTTTGGAAGACTGGTGCCTCAGGCCGATCGGCCAATGACGCATTTGTGATCTCTATCTTAGCAACGATGATTGTGGTAGTCTAGCTTTAGTCACAAGAAATGGAGTTCTTATGGCGATTCTCATCTGTCCGAACTGCTTTGCACGCCCATCTGCATGTGAATTCAATCTCTGCAGCCAATGCTACGACATTCCTATCATTCGTGAAGCCTGGCGTGTTCATACAGACAAACGTAAAGGACGCGTGAAAGAAAATGCTGTGATCACACAGCGCTGCACAAGGCCACCAGCCGGCTGGTGGTGTAGCCGAACAGAAGGTCATGATGGTCCGTGTGCAGCACGGCCCGAATCCACACAACGGCAAGGAGACCCACATGGCCCGCAGGTTAAAGACCCATGACGATGAAACATTACTGGTCACACCGAAACCACGTGACAATGAGCCGTGCATCCATTTCAGACCACGTGGTGATGCACAACAACAGGCGATCGACACATACATGGAGAACGAACTAATCTTTCTAACCGGGCCGGCCGGAACTGGAAAGACACAAGTGGCAACCTATTGTGCGGTATCAGACCTCCGCGGCAGTCTCATAGGTTTGAACAAGAAACGCCGTGTCGAGAAGGTAATCATCACGCGACCCATTGTCGAAGCTGGTGAGAAGTTGGGTGCACTCCCGGGTGAGGTAAACGAGAAGGTGCACCCATACATGCTGCCAGTGTACGATTGTGTCAGCAAGATGGTGAACAACAGCAAGGCGTTCATTGAGCAACACTTTGAGATTGCACCGCTGGCGTATATGCGTGGCCGCACATTTGAAAATTGCGTCACCATCCTCGATGAAGCACAAAACTGTACCATCGGGCAAATCAAGTTGTTCCTCACCCGCTTGGGTGTTGGTGGAAAGATGATTATCTCTGGTGACACAGACCAAACTGACATTGGACGCAGGTCTGGGCTTCGTGCCTGGGTGAATGCTTTGAAAGGTGAACCTGGCATTGGCTTCGTAGAGTTCACAGAAGCGGATATTGTGCGGCATCCACTGGTTCGTATAATATTAGCTAAACAACCCAGGTAATCGAGATAAGTTTATGTCACCGTATCAACTTGCTACTGTGTTAGGACAACTTGCTGCCGGCATGACCAAGCAGGCTATCAGTGCAGATTTGATACGCCGTGTATTTAGTCGTGGCGCTGGTACATACAGACAAAGCATGACGCCGATGGTTTCACAGTTAACACAAGCTAGAAATGTTGGTGGTATGGCAAATGTGCAACGACTAGTACAACGCACACCAGCATTCGGTAATGCACCAGATTGGTCACGACTACAAAGATTTGTGGATACAGCTAATCGTACTAATCCTGGTGTTCTTAGTCATGTGCCACAACAGATTACACCACAATACTTACCACGTATGCCTGGATATTGGCAAGCTGATACAGTGCAACGATTTGGTGGTGTAGCACATCCAAGTGGTTTGCCCGGCCATTGGACAATGCCAAGTAGAACTGCGGCTAGACAGGCGGCATCAGAATTAGTTGGTGATTTAGGTCCACGCGCTGTTAGACAACCAGTGCGCATGAGTGAATTACGTGGTACATCTGGTGATCTTCCATTTTGGACACAAACTAATAACACCGTTATTGGTGCACGTACACCGTCGGCACCAGGTAGACCACAACGCGGCTGGCGTGATGATTTATTTGGTGAGTCACGGTTAGGTCAAGCACCGCATATAAATGCAGAATCGCCAGCAATCGGTAATCAACACTTGTTTTATCCGTCAACTAGAGGATCACAACCAAACACATGGGCTGCACATCCACCCGCACCTGCACCTAGACCGCAGGCAGCGTTAGCGGCGGCAAGTTAGCTAAATACGCGACTAAAATGTGGTATATACATTGAAGGCAAGTCTTAATGTCGAGACTGCCTGTGAACCTATAACAGGAGTGTATATCATGAAGAAGTTCTTCAAATGGACTGTTTGTGTAGTCGCGGTCGTGATCTTGCTGCCGGTGTTGTTTGTTGGTTTTGTCATTGGTATGGACAAGATCACGCACCGCGACTTGCCGGTCAAGATCTCTATCCAGAAGGCACGACAAGCTACGTACAACTTGTCAGAGTGATGGTATGTGGTTGACCTAAATATCACCCACATATCTGTTATACTTACTTGAGGCAGCCTTTAATGTGAAGGTTGTTTGTGTCACTAACTAGGAGTTTGCCATGTTCACTTTAGCCAAAGATGCGGCGCGTAATGCCCGCGCGCGCAATGAGAAGCTCACCTCTGAGCGCGCAGAGTATGCCAGGCAACGAGCAGCAAGAGTGCACAAGGCACACAAAACACTTGCTGGTGCCACTCGTTACGAGGCATGCAACGGTGACTTCAAACTGTTCGTCTGGCTGCAGGATGGACAAGAGATTGCCAGCGGGTCATCTCACCCAAGCGGCGATGAGGTTACTATCGGGGATCATGTGTTCCATTACTACGCGGCTACCAGGTTGCAAAAGTGCGGAACATCGACAACCGATCGTTATGTCGATAGCACCGGTCAGGTGTACAACTAACATGAGGAACGGCGGTATCCACATAAGGTGGAACTGGCGACGCGTCACATCACGCGGATACAGAGTGATGTGAGGTAAGCTTTCTCAGGCTTATAGTGGGCCAAGTTTGGAGCGGCGTTGTGGTTACCTCCCGCGAGCCACGAATGATAGCCAATCCTACCAACGATTCGTAACGCGTAACAACATCGGTTGCTCACTTCACGTGCACTGATGGAGGTAAGTGAAGCTCTGGGATGCCGCAGCCAAGCACTGGCGGCCATGAAAGGACTTCAACGTAGGAGGGCTTCGGCCCTACCTTGTTGTCGGGCCTTTCTTTTATTTATGCTAAATAGTGGCATACTTTCGGGCATTAATAGTTAGAGCCTTCTACCTATGGCGTGGTAGAAGGCTTTCTTTATTTAACCGAAAGGACTCAGACATGAGCACGACCCTGAATCAGCAAGTTGCGGAAACGTACGAACCTCAAAGTTGTTGTTTTCCGCACCGTGACGAAGTATGGAATGTCTTTGCCGTTACGGCATCCACGCAAACAGACAAACCCGTTAGCGAGATTACGTCGTTCCAACAGACAATCTGTACCGATCGTTAAGGAGCACGTATGCCGCAGAAGTTCTACATCATTGGCCGGCCGAAAGGTAATATCGGCAATTGGAAGCACGTCGTGCAGTACACTGACAGCGACGTGACCGATGCCGCCTGTGCGCGGTTGATTCTTGACAACCCTACCATGGACTACGTTGTCGCGGTTAATTTTCCGAACACAACGAAGGTTCGATGGCGAGGGTTATGGCCGGAATGTGTTTGGTGCTTCCATAATGTGGTTGCACATCCGGCGTCACACGTGCTGTACATGCTGGGGTGGGCGTTCCGCCCTCTGCAGGATCTGGGTGACTGGGTCCATAATATTACGATTCCTAAATAATGCGAGGAGAAACATGACAAAGAAACAAGAAGATCTTCTCGAAGCGCTCAGTGCACTTGAGAAGCAGTTGGCTGTAGCTGGGTTTTACGTGTTCAGCCATGTACTGTTAATGACTGGTGATGACATAAAGTCGTATAAGGGTACTTCGCACACAGCGGCCCCGCTTGGTGCTACGCAGGGTGATATGACATATGCATTTGCCAATGCTATCACGCAGTTAAGTATTGACTGGCTGGACGCATGTGCTGGTAACGTTAATATTCGACGCAGTTAAACGTAAAACGCAATGAAACGCAATTCCATCCGGGATTGCGTTTCTTTTTTAGCCATCCTAAATGTCGATATGTTTCATGTCATGATAAGTTGATCCTCCGGATTCTCTGTCAGAGAATTCAACTGGTTTCATCGCAACGTAAGTTGTGTTGAGCACTGCCGGACTTCCGTCCGACGGGGCCCATTTGTTAGCTACTGGAATCCAAAACGGCTGTTTTGGATCTGTCTTTCTTTTAGCTGTCAGTAGACGCAACCTATCCTGAGGTAGTACGATAACAGTACCGCTACAGGATGGTTGGTCGAGGCACCGACCGGTTAGGTATGAGTGTAGGCGAGAAAGGAATTCGAGCCTGACGCTCAGTGGTAAGTGGGTCTTGGTAGTAAGCCGCGATCCGCGAGGTGGGTGGCAGACGTGCCTTTAGTCGTCACACGGTGAGGTCGAAAGGTCTTACCAATCGGACCCAGGGCAGGGGATCCTGGGGGCTATCCTTGTAGCGGTTTCTTTCTATCTGTACATGGAGGTTGAGATGGAACCAGAGAATCCAGTCAGTTGGACTACGCCACCACCAGTACCTGTTGTAGCTATCATCTCTGCGTTGATAGGTGCTTGCGTACATCCAATATCACGATTTGTCGTCACACTTTTCACATCTAAGAAGCGATTAGAAATAAACGCGGAAGATCATAAAGCCCGGCACCGGCGGCGAATGTATCGAGATGTTGTGACAGATTTGCAGAAGCAGATCTTCGGACTGCGCGAACAAATGCTGTTAATGCAAAAGGATAACATCACGTACATTCATGAGAATGCGCAGCTCAAGGCTAACCTGATCTTATTGACAGAGAAAGACGTAGAACGAACAAAGCGCCTAATCGAAGTTGAGGGCCAGCTTGAAGCCCTGCGTAATGAGTTGATAGCGCTGCACGCGGAAAATGCAAAGTACGCCGGAGAGAATTCAGAATTACGCCAGCAGGTCATTCGTTTGAAGTCCGAGAATGAAGCGTTGTTGAATCGGCTACGTCAGCTTGAGAAGCACGTGGCACAATTGACTGAACGGCACCTTGCTGCAACGCAAACCAAGCTGCAAGAGACAAAAGACGCTGTTCTAGTCAACGCGGGTGTCACGCAGGCTAAACTTGCTGAAAACAGCGCTTGGTTAGAAGCGGCAGCGGCAAAGGTGGACGTAGCGAAGAATATGGAGCAGATAGTTTAATGCGCCTTCTTCACACAGAACCGTTATCTAATGTACGTGCACGATTGATGAAGCAGGCTGAAGCGGTCTACAACATCAGTCATGCACATACTACGATGGTGAAACTCGCAGGAAAGCCAACTACGACGCATGCACTCTCTGGTGAGCTGTATGCATCCAAGTCTGGTTGGCTGCTCCTCGACGTACCGAACGCCCTCGTCCGCGGTGCGTTCGATGCGCTGAACGAACCCGGGGCAGAACTGCCCGAGAAGAACGACTCAAATGGTAGTCATCTCACTGCACACATCTCAGTCATGCGCCCCGAAGAGATCGAGCAGATTGGTGGAATAGACAAGATCACAGAACGTGGTCATCACTTCCACTACACACTCGGGCCTGTTCAAGAAGTCCGGCCGGCCGGCTGGAAGGAGATGTCCAAGGTCTGGTTCATTCAGGTGAAGTCAAAAGAACTGCAGGACCTACGCAAGTCATACGGGCTATCTCCAAGACCAAACAATAGTGAGTTTGACTTCCACATCACCATTGCCGTACGACGCAAGAAAGTTTTACAAGACAACGACATAGCAAAAGCTGCAGCCGTCGCTGCTGATATGACAGGTTGGGAGATTAAGGACTCACCGATCGATGGTAAGGGTCTATTTGCTCGTCGTCCGTACAAGGCCGGCGAGATGATCGAACATCATGCCATGCGAAAGAATCAGGGACACAACAGCTACGACCAATCAGATGTGGCACGATTCACAAATCATTCCGACGATCCGAACATAGCGCTGGTCCCACATAAGTCTGGCGTTGCAGAAGTTGCAACTAAAGACATTCCAGCTGGCACAGAAATGTTTGGTGATTATAATACACTCCTGCCGTTACTCGGTGCTGACCTTCAGTTTACCTACAAAGGCAAACCATATTATGGAGAGAGCACCTCGGGGCGTAGTAGTGTCAATGGACCAGAGACCAAGGTCGCTGCCTTAGTCTGGCCGTTGTTGCGCAGTGTTGTTAATGTTGAAGGTGTGAAGGCATTACTCAACCCCGGCCATAAGGAAGTTCCGGCAGAGGTAGATCCTGCAGAAGAGATACTGGCTGATGATTCGCACATGGATAACGTGCGGGCTGACCCAGTTGTACTACCTCGACGGAAGCGTAGACCTCAACCGGTGGCTGCCGAGCTAGCAACACCGTATTTATCGAAACAAGGAGAGAACTATGGCTTGCCACAGTTGCCAACAGAACGCTCACAGGATTTCACAAGTAGGACGACGGGTCAGCCGGAGGAAGTTCGGCGAGGGCCCGCCAGCAGCAATGCCGCCGGCACCACCGACACCAGGGGAACCACCGCCACCGCCGACGACCAAGCGTGGTCGCCGGGAAAGGTTGCGAGCGTCAGCTCCGATATGTTGTCGTGGCGAGAGACACATGATCAAGCCACCTGCGCCGCCATCGCTGCCTACTACACAGGAGACAGTTCAAACTCCTTTGCAGCAGCCAAGTCCGCCGGATTCGACACCCGAGGCACCGGCCGCTTAACGCTCGGCGAGATTAGACAACACCTCGACGATAATAATCTTGTCATCATCAAAGATGGAGAGTATCACCACGTAGTCTACGGCTATGACGGTGATACTCTGTTACTATCCAGAGGAGTTAAACATGAGCCGAGCACAACGCGAAAAGTCGCAGCGGCGGGCGCAGACTTATGGTCTCAAGAGTGGGATGGCATCGCGCTCACGCAACAACCAGGAGGATTACTTCAACGAGAAGAATCCAAGTACGCCATGGATCGGGAACAGTGGATACGGTTGCTTCACACCAGTACCGGTGGAGATGATTTGTGCACCCGGTCCGTTTCCGTCATTACCGGGCTTTGTCCTTCAACCAGTGGGAATGGCCAAGGCGAAGGAAGGCAGAAAGCGGCCGCGGGAGAAGCTTCTGGATTGGCGGAACGCAGAAGAAGACAGGCGTTAGAGAAGCTCAAGCAGATTGGCCTACCTGTAGGTGGTGCCGGGCTTGCTGCGGCGCTTCTACACAATTCGACGAATACACTTGTCCCGGCACAGGTTACACGTTTTCCGGGCGAGGCTAAGGCACACGTGATTCGCGGTCCTATCTACCACGGGGCACCTGCCTCGGTGCTTGAGGATACTGGCGGCGGTTACATGGTCACGAGCCCTAGACTGCACGGAGATGCTTCTATTGGTGGACGGTGGCCTGATGTACCATTTGCACGGTCTCATGCAGTTATTGATGGCCCAGCGAGTCTTGGTAGCGCGCTGCGTCGTCAACAGCGGCCCGGGCATCCCCTAGAAGCGCTCGAAATCCTGGGACACGGTAATTACGACCACCAGAACCTTGGCGACGGTACAGGGGTCAATGGGAGCCTTAATCAACAGACTGTCGGAAATGTGGCTAATCAGATCAACTCTGCACCTCTGTCTCCGAATGCAACCATATTCAACTACGGCTGCAATGGTGGTCTATGTACATCACCCAACCCAACCCATGATTGGCAGCAACAACTCTCAAATCTGACTGGTGCCAATACAATGGGTAGTCGGGGTTATACCTGGACATCCAATGGCACTGCACTGAATGCCGGTGTACTTGCAGAGACACCACCATTCAGTGCGGTGCCAGCCAGTAACCAGAATGCCGCATCTGAATCGAACGCATGGACACACTACAAACCAAATCAACCACGTAGTGTGATTCATTCATTGCAAGATGTTGCGCAGTATGATGCGCCGTTACAGCCAGGCCAAACAAAACCTGATCAACTACACCATGACAAGCATACATATGGTGCCTTGTCCGCAGATAAGCTACACGAGCTGATGTACAACGTGGGCAAACCATCCGCGATTGTTGGTGCACTCGCTTCACCGTTCATCAAAGATGAAACAAAGGCGCGTAATACTGCGTTGATTGCATCGCTGTTGGCTACGCCAATGGCAGCAAGTGAATCTGCTATACGGATGCACGAAGCCAATGCAGACCAAGATTTGCACGGTACGGATTCTTGGAAGGCCCACCTACTCGGACAGGCGAAGGCACTGCCACACGTTGCATTAGCAGCACTTCCATTGCTGTCATACGGTGGTGCCAAGTTGTTAGGACGTTGGGATAAGGAGAAACCACGTAGATAAGGAGCAGTTATGCTCGACATCGTAGAGATCATACCCGGTTTATGGCAGGGTGCTGATCCAGGTACAGAACTTCCCCCACATATCCGTGTCGTCGTAGACCTCCGCGACGATTTACCACCTCAGCTATATCATAATTACTTACGCGGTCTGCTATGGATGCCTATTATGGATGGATGTCCGCCACCATCTATGCACTGGTTGAACAGCATCGTGGACTTCTCTATTGGTAACCTCGGTTATGAAGTCATGGTTCACTGTGCAGTAGGCGTCAGCAGAAGTGCATTCATTTGTACGGCGATACTTATGAAGCACTTGGATTTGTCTGTGGAAAACGCACTGTCGTTTTTACGTGCCAAACATCCGGCTATCAATCCGGCGCCGTGTTACCATGCGGCGCTATACCAGTATCAAACGTACCTTGCTGACCGATATCCTACGCCCGATTCAGACGACGAGGATGAAGAGCAAGAAGGCGCTGAAGCGTAAATGATTTCTATGGGCCGGCAGTAGCAAGGTTGCGCAACTGCCGGCCCTTTGATAAAATGCGTTGGTGGTAAGAAATCATTAAGCACACGGAGGTGCACAGACAATGGCGCACAAGATTCAAAAGTATGGTTGGAAGCGTGATCTACCCGATCATCGCGATTTTATCTTCTCCACTCCACCAGTTCTCACGGATGCACTGCCATCCAGTGTTGACCTGCGCGACAAGTGCCCGCCGGTCTTCGACCAAGGCCAACTCGGCTCGTGTACAGCTAACGGTTGCGCCGGCTTGTGCTGGTTCGACGAACTGAAGGAAGGACATCCTTCAGTGGAACCGTCTCGTTTGTTTATCTATTACGCAACGCGCGCGATCGAAGGTACGGTCAGCCACGACGCTGGTGCATCTATTCGTGATGCAATCAAGTCAGTCGTGCTCAATGGTTATCCGCCAGAAGCGGATTGGCCGTACAACATCTCGGAGTTTGCAGTCAAACCACCGACACAGGCATACAATGATGCCAAGAAGGAAGTGATCACCCAGTATCACTCCGTTCCGCAGGTTCCGGCGCAGCTGAAGGCTGCGTTGGCACAAGGGTTCCCGATTGAATTCGGGTTCACTGTCTACGAATCATTCGAGAGCGATGCTGTCGCAAAGACAGGCATCATGCTGATGCCGCATGCTCACGAATCGGTGCTCGGTGGTCACGCTGTTGTGCTGGTCGGATACGACGACAGCAAGCAGTGGTACATCGTGAGAAACAGCTGGGGTGAAGGCTGGGGTGATAAGGGCTACTTTTACATGCCTTATAAGTTCGCTCACAACCCACGGCTTGCAAGCGACTTCTGGGTCATAAACGCAGTTCCCTAACGTTGCGCTTCCTGGCCAGTTACGAGTAATCGCACTACTCTAGCGGTCATTATCATGTCAGGATAACAGCCGTGCTCTCCGCACGGCTGTTATCGTTTGATTAGCCCATCTTCTGTTTCAAGGAATTGTCTAAATTCATCTGGTGGGAGATTACCGCGGCCAAGATTTGCAAGTTGAGATGCCCAAACAACATTACCAATAACGTAACCACGCTCGGGATAAAGCCGATCAAGTGTTGGTTTCATTGGATGCTGATGTATACCACTTTGTACAGCATACATAGAACGCTGTAACCAATAGCACAACCCGCGCTGAGTTTCCCATAATTGCTTCAGATATGCATGTGTCAAATTAAATGGTATGTTATTTTTTCTGCAGCTCCCATGCTTGTTTTCTAGTGCGCGGCAAATAAAGTCACCAGCTTTGCGTTTACGCCTACGTTCGTGGTTTTCTTTGTTTCGTCGTTGGCCGTGTTTTTGTTGGTGTTTCTGTGCAGCTATTTGTGCGCAGAGTACGCACTTACCACTAGCTCGCCTACGAATAGATTTGCCGGTTGCTTGATAGTCGTGGTTTTGACGACATAAACTACCAAGGTATCGAGATTCGTTGAGTTCTATATTCATTGTGGTATTATATAAACTATTGGACTTATAACCACTGATGGATAATCACGGATGAGCAACCAATCCAAAACGGCTGATTTGAATCCTGATGTAAGTCTCCAACCGCATCAGAAGCGAGTCATGGAGCGTTTGAAAGCGCATCCTGGTGCGATGCTTTTATACCATTCGCTTGGCTCTGGAAAGACACTCACCGGTATTGCCGGGGCAGAGCAAGAGGGTGACCCGTATACCGCGGTAGTTCCTGCCGCTCTTCGTAACAACTTCAAAGGCGAACAAAAGAAGTTCACAGATCAGACTCTTCCGTCTGATGTGCTGTCGTATAGTGCCCTTGGCCGCAACAAACCAGTTACGCATCCAGACTCCCTCATCTTTGACGAAGCTCACCGGCTACGTAATCCAGAAGCCAAGCAAACAATTCGCGCGATCGATGCCACACGTAAGGCCAAGCAGACACTGTTGTTATCTGGTACACCCGTTGTAAACGATCCGTCTGACTTTGCACCAATCATGTCCATCCTGACGAACAAGGCAATCTCACCAGAGGAGTTCCGTCAGAGGTATGTCCAAGAGAAGCAAGTAGATCCGGGCCTGTTGCGCCGTATCCTTGGTTACACTCCTGGAGTTGAAGAGGATCTCGCAAATCCTGAGGAGTTGAAACAACTCTTAAAGGGTCATGTGGACTACTACGCCCCAGATCAATCGATCGTCCCAGTAAAGCACGAAGAAATCGCAACGGAGATGTCAGCACACCAGTCACAGCTGTACAAGGCGATGTGGGACAAGCTGCCGTGGATTTTACGCTGGAAACTCAAGTTTTCCTTCCCGCTCAGTCATGATGAGTTGAAGCGCATGACAAGCTTCTTGGCCGGCCCGCGGCAAGTGGGCCTGTCCACGCTACCATTCATGCGTGGTAAGGCAGATCCAATGCGCGCCTATGATGAGTCACCCAAGCTTCAGGCTGCGATGAAAGGGCTGCAGGACAAGTTCAAAGACGAACGCACCAAAGCACTCATCTTCTCCAACTTCATCGATGCTGGTTTAACCCCATATGCGGCTGCGCTACAGAAGGCCAACATCCCACACTCTGTGTTTCATGGTGGATTGTCTGACATACAGCGTAAGAAGCTCGTAGATGATTACAACACTAACAAGACCCGTGCCGTCCTTTTGGGTCCATCCGGAACTGAAGGATTGAGCTTCAAGGGTACTAACCTCATACAACTGCTCGATCCACACTGGCAGAACGTACGTGGGCGGCAGGCAGCCGGGCGTGGACTACGGTATGACTCACACTTCGGTCTGCCCGAAGACCTACAAAATGTAACCATTCAACGCTTCATATCTCGGCTACCACTCGGTTATAAAGATCGACTACTATCGATGGTCGGCTTTGATCGTGAAGCCAATCGTATGGCCGCAGACGATCATCTTGCACGTATGTCTGCATCCAAGGATCGACTGAACAACAAGTTCTTGAGTCTACTCAAAGAGGTTGGGTCGGAGAGATAAGATGCCACATTATCACGGTAGTCCTTCAGTTATTTCTTCACTGCGTGCCGGCAGTTACGTGACACCGTATTTACAGGATGCACATTCTTTTGGTGTTCCGTGGGGCAGTAAAGATCTGGAAGACACCGGAGGTGATGATGGTAGACCACCACAAGTCCTGAAGTTCAAGCCAGGGCGTGAACCTGCCGATAGTCCGCTTCATGTGTATGAAGTTGCTGGTCCTGTACGACACGCAAAGACCAATACTGGTGCGGATTACAAATGGAATAGGCAGACTGTACAAGATGAGCTAGCAAAACTTGTTGCCACGTATCCATCATGGAAGGACTGGCATAAGACTGTGAAGGATGCCGCAGCTGGTATTCCCGATCGGGAACAGTACGGAGACTTATCACAGCTACAGGCTGGTCAGATGGTGAACTGGATAGTGCAGCACCACAAAGCTCAGCGCGCCGGCCCACACTATGACATGCGCATGGGAACGCCTGAAACAGGGTTATTCTCATGGGCTAGTCGAAAAGAACTACCACAACCAGGCAAGAAGATCCTCGCTATCCAACAGCCGTTACACTCGCACGAATACGGACAGTTTGAAGGGCGTATTCCCGATGGGGAATATGGCGCCGGTACAGTTAAGAAGCACGAGGAGGGTCGGCTGTTGTTGACCAAGGTTGAACCCGATAAGATTCACTTCACGATGGCACACAGGAAGTACCCGGAGCGCTATGTGATGGTGAAGACACCTAAATATGGAGACGACAAATGGCTTCTGATGAATACTACACCCACACAACTTGCACCATTCGAGAAGCTGCACTACAAGACAATTCCGACACAGGACGTAGAGACTGTATTGTCCAAGCTCCACCCAGGGACATCAGTGCAGGAGAAGATCGACGGAGCTGCCACACTCAATCACATACTGAAGGACAAGATCGAGCTACTTTCTCACCGGCAGTCGAAGGTTACGGGTGGACCGATAGTACATACTGAGCGCGCGTTCGGCACGGTGCCGCAGGTTGAGGTCCCACGCAAGTACCGAGGCTCTGTACTGCGCTCTGAACTGTACGGAACTCGTGATGGTAAGTCTATACCTATACAGGAGTTAAGTGGATTGCTTAATTCAAGTGTCGGTAAATCTTTGGATGATCAGACATTTCGTAACATACAGATGCGGAACATGGTGTATGATGTGGCACAAATCGGCAAGAAACCGGTAGTATCCGACATGCCGTACGCTGACCGGGTGAACGCCGTACGAAATATATTGGGATCAATCACTGGGCCAGATGCAGAACGTGTACAACAGCACTATGAATTACCGGTCGAAGCTAAGACGCCGGAAGATGCGGTGAAGATGTGGCGTGACATTGTGGCTGATAAGAATCCGCGCACAAACGAAGGTGTCGTAATCCACCCACCAGTAGGCCGACCACAGAAGGTAAAAGCATTCGATGAGCATGATGTGTTCATCCGTGGTATGTTTCCTGGAAAGGGTAAGTACGAAGGTAAAGGTATTGGTGGTTTTGTATACAGTCACGAACCCAAAGGTCCGATAGCTGGTGAAGTGGGAACCGGTTTCGATGATGCTATGCGCTCTTCAATGTTCAACAACCCTGACGAGTATATCGGACGACGTGCGCGCGTACAACACACAGGTAAACTGCCGAGTGGTGCGTTGTTTCAACCATCATTGCTCGGTTTGCATGAGGGTTAACCATGACACCAGTAGAAGTTCTGTTGAAGTATGCAGATAATGAACCAACCTTAACGTCATTCGCCGAACATAATCCTGAAGCAGCCGTACTTACATTGTCAGGAGCGATGGGCGGAGCTGCTGTGCGTAAGACGCGTAACCAACCGACAACAGATGTACTGCGTGGCATCCTTACTGGTGTAGGTACAGGGGCTGGTGCCTTAGGTGGTGCGGCTATTGGACGTGCTGCAGATCCATCTGGCTCTAGTGCATTCATTGGCGGCGGGCTTGGTGGTTTGATCAGTTTCCTAGCATCACGCAAGTTGTTACGTGGCATGGAACCTGATACACCAAAACGTGAGAAGCGTTCAGTAAGTCCGGCGTTGACTGCCTTACTTCAGGCAAAACAATTATCTGATAATAAACAATATGCCGATAAGCATTTACGTTTGCGTGGTTTAATGGAGCAACATCCGAATGATTTTGTGATAGATTCTGAACAAAACGGAATGGCTGGCTTGACGTTTGTCCCGCTTGGTTTCAAAATTCATGCGCCATTACACGTAATACCAAAGAACATTAAGAGACAAGATAAAAGCATACCAATAACCAGCCCAGCCGAGGTTCACAATGTCGAAACCCCAAGTCTTTGATGCCATCATCTGGCAAGATGTCCCACAAGAGGCATGCCGTTTGGCTAAAGCCGCGGCTGGGCCTTACTGTGTCATTCGTGATTTGATGCCGGCACTTCCCCAGATCCATGCAAAGGTGTGGTATAACCCAGACCGTGAATGTGCATTCATGAGTTATCCTATCGGCGTGGATACGGATAAGGTTGCATCTTGGCACATTGCGCTTCGTCAAGTACCAGGTGTTGAATCGATCGAGCATGGCTACTTCTCTGTTCCACCGGAGACAGAATCCTACATCTTGGTGAAGAAGGCTACGAACAATGAATCTATCTTCGGACCCATTGCATCTGCAGCACAGTTCAAACCGAATGCACTCAACAATCTATGGGGTGGACCTAATCCGCTCGCAGCTACGATTGGCGGTGGATTGCTTGGTGCCGGGCTAGGTTACGGTGCTGGCTGGTTGGGTGAACAGCTGTTACCTGAAAGTGTGTTTGAACGTGGTAAGCTGCGGCGCACTATGTCTGTCATGGGTGGACTCGCTGGTGCTGCACCAGGCATATGGAACGGGTTTGATCAACAGTTCCGCGGTCCAACAGAGAATCAAGGTTTGGGTGCGTGGGTTCGTCCTTTCCCGTGGGTCAAACAGAATAACGACAATCGATTTGAAATCATCAAAGAAGGTATGGTGTCAGTCTTCCCTCACGCTGCACTCGAACTGAATGAGTTGTGGATCAAGGCAGCTGACGAAGCTGGTGGTGCATTTTCAGGTATGATCCCTGTTGATCAATTTGGACGCACCATTTGGAACGATTTGCGTGGACAAGGCGGATTTACACCCGCGCCTATTGCTGCGGCTACCACTGGTCTCATGCAAGCAGCATCATTGTCCCAGGGCGGTGCTAACCTAATCTCTCCAATGGACATTGCTCGTATTGGTATGGGCATGGGTACTGGTTACGTTTCTAGTCTTCTTGTGGGTAAGACCTTAGGTGCTTTGGCTGGCCTACGTCCGGAAGCGCAACAGTCACTACAAAATACTGGCGTCTGGGCTGGTATTCTAGCTAACACAATTCCACTAGCGTTCTAGCTAAATAATCTCACTTCTTCTGCTATCATACGTGAACCTCCCTGGTTAGCAAACATCAGCACGATGCTGCACAGGGATATGTTATTTACAGGAGGCCCTATGGACCCGAAACGAGAAACGTTTTGTATGTATCTTGACCTGGTGTTTGTGATCGCATTGATTGCGGTTGCTGCATTCGGCATCATGCGTATGCGACCAGCTACGTACGGAGTCATGTATGAAGCCTCCATTACACAAGAGGAGGAGTAACATGCACACGCGGTCAAAATGGTGGTCGTTCATTATTATCGCGGTGGCCTTCGGCCTGGGAGCCATTCCCAAGCATGCGATGAATAAACGTAGTCCCGCCGTATATCGTGTTCCACCACCACCACCCAACAAATGAGGTACCTATGATCTGGTTCAAACGCACGGCCTTCGTGCTAGCGATACCGCTGTTACTCATGTGTGTGTATGCAGTGCTCAGTAGCACCATGGAGTATTCGAGGATGCAATCGGAGGTGCGTGCGTTGGGACCAATCAAAGGACAGTTGGACCAGCTCCAGAGTGATACCATACAGCGATGGACGACACTTGCAGCCGGTATGGCTGCGGTGCCGTTCATCATCATCGGTATCTTCTGGTGGTTCAGGCGACCAACACCTGAACCTGAAATAGCACGACCACCAATACTAGCACTGGCAGCACAACGTGTAGTGCCGGTGTCAGCTGGCAGCACAGTATGGCGAGTATGCCTCGTCGTACTGTGTCTGCTATTGTTTGTGACTGTTGCCCGAGGTGTTCGTGGTTATCTGGATTACAAGGAGGCATGTAACACATTGGACACGCTGATCCCGGTATACGAGAAGAGCGAGAAAGCATTGAAAGTTGTCAGGGAGAACGAACAACGAGCACAACAAGAGTGGCAGACGATCAATGATGTCTTCCTAGCTCTCGTAGCTAGGAAAGACGATGCAGCGATGAAGCTAGTGGAGATCGTCGATGCAAAGACAAAGTTACTAACTAAGGCTCGGGGTGAACGTGAGTTAGAAGAACTGGTCCTTGAGAAGATCCTCCATGAGGTGACCTTTTACAAGCGACTGGCTCGACAAGCTGCCCCGTGGCACATCATTACTACGGAGAATGAATGAGCCATCAAATTAAGCTTGAGGAACTTGCCAACTTTGAACACGAGCATGAACTGGCTTCCGCTTCAGATGCCAGGAAGAAGCTTACATGCACGGTTAGCTGGAAATGCGGCACACATTACTTCGTCAAAGTCAAAGGCGAAGTGGTGTTCACGTCGCCGAATCTACGTAAGGCGATTGATGCCTACAACAAACATTGATCATTAAAGCTCAATCCGCTGGGATTGGGCCTTTTTTTTATCTATCAGAGAATTATAATAAGCCAAAGGTCCTATTAGTGACCCACTACAAAGGAGTTACCATGCGAAGCTTGTGTAGTTTGTTTCTGGCAGTAGTTTTTGCAGCATTTTTGACGGTACTCACACTCGTTGTGTGCGAATCAACAATCAACAAGCCACCGATTACACAACCACCCATATCTGTGGCAGATCAGCTTCATGCTTGCGTAGTGTCAATCAAATTTGATGGTAGCTGGGGTTCCGGCGCTTTTCGCGTTACACGAGACGGACAAGTTTGGGTTTGGACGTGCGGACACATCATCAATGAAGCTCGACATGAAGTTACTAATGCTGACGGGACCGAGACGGTTACGTTTGATCACGTACTGGTTCGACGCGTGCTGACACATGACGGTGTGTGCACAGGTACCGTTGATCTTATGACCGAAGTTATCCGATTCAGTAATGAACAAGATCTAGCACTGTTGCGTGTCATCGATAAGAATTTCAAACCACCACAGAGTATGCGATTTTATATGGAACCGCGGGCCCCACCTATTGGCAGCCACTTGATGCACGCAGGCGCACCTGACGAGGATAGTCGTCTGATTCTGACTACCGGCATTTTGGTACAACATCACAGCCTAGTTCCGCATTTCCCGTTGTTTTATGACATGATGACGGTGCCGATCATTCCTGGCTGTTCCGGCGGCCCGGTAGTTATGGCGAATGATGGCCGTTGTGTCGGTATCTTCGTAATTTATCGCCGTACAGGCACATGGACGTGGATGGTGCCTGTACGGCGCATGCACACCTGGGCGCTGGATAACGGCATAGCCTTCACAATGGACGATAACCTACCAATTCCAACAGACACAGAATTGTCACGACAACCCGTTGAGGCTCGTCCGTGTCATATGGATGAAGGTGGTGCTGCACATCCCACCTTCCATCCGTAACACTCTTGTTGTGGCCACACAATCCTCGTTATCATAAGACTGTGTGGCTGTTTACTTCCAAAACAGCTGAATTCGATTAGGATCAATCATGTTTGACACACTCTGGAAGGAAGGTCCACACTACCGCCAAGAGAAGTGTGAATTCTGGGCTGAAGATGGCCTGATATTCTTGGAAGATGAGCGTGACGGGACTTTCGCTATCATCACCTGCGCAGACATCAAGGCACGAGCAGTTGCTTTGTACAAAGAAGCCAAGCGTGCAGCCAATGCCGGGTACATGGACTCTCGCGACAACTTGAACGAGTGGGTCATCAAGCTCGGCGAAGTATGGAAAGATGCAAAAGATCAAGGCGACCCGTGCGACATCGAAGTAGCAAAAGAACGGTACAAGCAACGGCGTAAAGCCGTCTTAGTTACAGGTATTTGGTAATGCCAACGTATGATCAAGAGGGACAACCATGTCTTTAACACAAAAACAAGCATTCAAGGTCGGCTTCTTACAAGCGTGTGCCGAAGATGGTCTCTCACTCGATGAAACAAAGCAACGAGTGAAGCAGGCCATTGCACATCGTCGTGCCGGTGGACAACTGGAGAAGCAAGCCTGGTGGCCATGGCTGGTCAACGGTGCAAGTTATCTTGGCGGTAAAGCACTTGGTGCTGCCGGCACATTAACAAATACTGCACTGACTGCTGGTGCTATCGGTGCTGTTGGTGCCCCGCTGCTTGCCGGCGCCGGTACAGGATACCTCGCAGCTAAGATGAACAGTTCTGACGGTAAGGGCCTCATGGATGACGCCAAGAGTGAAGAGATCATCGGGGAATACACGCGGCTTGCAGAGGAAGCAAAGCGACGTGCCGCAATCAAGCGAATGCAAGCTAGCGGAAAGCAAGTCGTTGCCCTAACACCCGGGGAGTAGTTCATGAGTTTCTTTCGATACTACAGGGAACGCCAGGATGCAGACGGTGAACCACTGTTCTGGCCTGGTGGTCCCGAAGGTTTTCCATTTAGGGGCCAACAGCCACCGCAAACACGGCAGGAAGAGTATGAAGATCTGAAGCCAACAGGTAAACTCAAGTGCCGGGTCTTCTATCTGAACAACGAAGTTGATCTCAGGGATTACACGATCATTCGCGATAAATGTGCTAATGGTCTCTTCATCCCGGTAGATCGTGACCGTGTCTGGGATGAAGAAAAGAAGAACTACCGCATCTTCCTTGAGTGGTTGGAGATGGGGTATGAATTACCGCCAAAGGAGAGCACTGATGCCATTCGCGATTACACAAGGAAGTCAGAGAGCATGGTCATTCCAATCGGCCGTGCCGAACCTGGTTCCCCGTACGGCCGGCTTGCCGGAGTTCAGGGCCAAGGTGGCATCTGGTGATGATGCAACCAAACCACAAGAACCACCTTTCTGGGAAACACCGGATGGTGGTGCACTCAGTCGTGTACTCAAGCTCGGATTGACAGCGGGTGGTATCGGCGCGGGTGCTCGTGCACTAATCGGTGCACGAGATTTGTTTAATCAACAGCTTCAACGTCGGCGTGATCCGCGTCGTCCAGCTGTTATTGAAATGAATGTGCCGGAGATTAGCGGCGAAGAAGAGGAAGTCCCAGATCGTCGGTATCAACGCGGCTTTGGTAAGGTAGCTGGTGAAGAGGACCCATGGTATCAACGGCTTAATCCGCTGAACCTATTCCGCAGCAATCAACCTGCCGGTCCACCAAGGCCAAGTTTCATGTCGCGGAAAGTACACGGCAGTGATATTGCTACACCATGGTTCATGCCGGCAGCTGGTGCTGCTGCTGTTGGCGGTCTATATGGTGGATACAAGCTGCTAGATGGTGCACTTGACTGGGTACACCGTCGGGATCGTAAGAAAGAGGTCGAAGATGCGAAGGATGAATACCGCAGATCTTTGATTGAGCAGTATTCAGCCGACAGTCCCGCCATCAAGCGCAGTGCAGCCACAGATGAACTCACACAAGATCTCAACACGCTGTATGATCTCTATTCAGAAGAGATGACCAAGCAGGCACTACCGTCACTAAACGATATGGCTGGCATGGGAACAGGTGCATACCTCACGCTAGCTGGACTGCTTGCTGGTGGTAGTGGTATTGCGGCGTACAACTGGGCTAAGGGTAACTCACCTGAGGAGCGTGTATCCAAAGCCATCAAGCAACGTGAACGGCTACGGTGGGCAACACGGCCACCAGAGATCTATGCCGTTGCAAAGTCTCATCCTGCACGATTTGGTGAGGTTGATGCTGGCCAACCGGAAGAAGAAGAGTCAATTCGCAAGGTCGCCGCGCTGTATCGCTAATCACATGGAAGTCAACTCATGCCCAGCGTATTATCAGGTCTGTCACAATCTCCGAGCGTCCTTGGGAACCTTCCTGGTTCCCCGGGACCTACTATGCCACCAAGTGAGCCGCCTGATCTAACACATCGTGCATTCACTGATCCAACAGAAACACGCAAACTCATCTACGACAGAGTTCTGACGCAGATGAAGAACATTGGACCACTACAGAATGCTCGCCATACACTCGAACTGATCAATCCGGAATACGTCGATTCTGAACACGTCCCGATTCAGAAGCAGAAGGAAGCTATTCTGGCTAGCAAGTCACTACATCGGCGCATTAAGGGCACCTGGAAGCTCACAGACAACGCAACTGGCAATGTCATGGACCAGAAGGAAATGACGATTGCTCAAGTTCCACACATGACGCCGCGCGGTACATTTGTCATCAATGGCACAGAATACTCTTTGTCAAATCAGATGCGTTTACGACCCGGTGTGTTCACTCGTGTGAAGGAGAACGGTGAGATTGAGTCACACGTCAACGTTATGCCAGGTAATGGTATCTCTCACCGCTACTTCCTCGATCCAGAAACTGGTGTTTTCAAAATCAACATTGGGCAGGCCAAGCTTCCGCTGCTACCGGTAATGAAGGCACTTGGTGTATCGGACTCTGAACTACGTAAGGCATGGGGTGATGAACTACATGGCCTCAACTTACAGGTTCCAGACGGTAAGACAGTTTCCAAGTTGTATCAGCGTCTCGTGCGTAAGGGTGACCCAGATGCTACGGATGAGGTGAAAGCTCAAACGCTTTCTGAGTTGTTCCACGCTATGCGACTGGACCCAGAGGTTACAAAGCGTACACTTGGTAACCCGCATACACATCTCACCAAAGATGCAATACTGGATACCACAAAGAAGCTCATAGCAGTCTCGAAGAAGGAGCAGGAACCGGATGACCGCGATCACCTTGCATACCAGACACTACACGGACCCGAAGATCTACTGGCTGAGCGTATAACCAAAGACCGGACTTTCCTACGTCAGCTATTGTGGAAGTCTAGCTTCAAAGGGAACCTATCCGGTATCCAACCAGGCGTGCTCACAAAGCAACTTCATCACACCCTGCTACACACAGGTCTTGGGCAAGCGGTTGAAGAAATCAATCCAGCCGAGCTACTCGATAGTCAGGGCCGTGCAACACGGTTAGGTGAGGGTGGTATCGGTTCTATGGATGCTGTGCCTGATGAGGCACGTAATGTGCAACCGTCACATTTTTGTTATGACGATGCAACATATGTCTATACAGATACAGGTTGGCTGCCGTGGCGCGACGTTACGATTGATACAAATCTCATCACTCTACAAGATGGCGTTGCACAATTTGCCACGCCAACTGCGGTATTACACGACGAATACAGCGGCCAAATGATTGGATTGCAAACAAAACTGATTGACTATCTTGTAACACCAAACCATCGATTATTTGTATCAACACCTAAGCAACCGGACAGATGGAACATCGATACGGCTGGCGCTGTTTACGGCAGGCGGCGACGATTCCTTCAACGCATGGGGGCTGTTCATTACACTGGTGACAGTATTTTTGCGTTGCCCGAGCCAGAACATAACCACGCACACCGAGGCCAATTACCATACGGAGATATACATATCGACATGGGGAATTGGTGTGATTTTCTTGGTTGGTATATCTCTGAAGGATGGTGTCAGGTAAAGGTAGGTAAAAATACGAGTTACAGAGTAACTATCTCTCAATCACAAACCGCGAATCCAGAGAAGTGTGCGCGTATACGTCAGCTATTAGAAAAGCTGCCATTCCACTTCACATACAACGAAAAAATACAAGCATTTGTCATTAACTCAAAACATCTGGCTAGTTATTTATTGCAGTTTGGGCATGCTGGTGACAAATACTTACCAGATTACGTGTTTAGACAGAGTCTTGCTACCAGGATACGTTTACTCGACAGTTTACAGGCGGGTGATGGTACTATCGATTACCGGTATACAACCAGTTCAGAACAGTTGGCATTCGATGTACATGCGTTGTCATGCAGTGTTGGCTATACTGCCAGCATATGCCCAATGGATAGCCCGTCCCATTTAGCTAATCCTGCGCATGCGCTACGTTATCGCGTCAATGTCAGGCGATCTGGTAATGAGGTGTTAACTTGTCGAGATCAAGGACAATATGAACGCGGATTGAAAGATCGCGGTCATTATGCGTGCGAATACACTGGTAAAATTCATTGTGCAACTGTGCCTGGCGGCCTTTTATACGTAATGCGAAATGGGCGTGCACTTTGGTCAGGAAATTCGTTCATAGATCCAATACGCACGCCCGAGAGCTTTAAGGTAGGTGTCGATACACGTATCTCGAATGTTGCACGTAAAGGTAAAGACGGGAAGATCTATGCACCGTTCACCAATACAAAAACAGGACAAGTAGAATATAAGACACCACAAGAGGTGGCTGACGTAGCTGTAGCTTTTCCTGGTGAGCTTGCAAAGAACCAACCGTATGTGGCTGCACAACAGGGCGGCGCTACGAAGTTCATTCCGCGCGGTGAAGCAGCATACGAGATGCCACACTTCGAGAATGCGTTCTCGCCGCTTGCCAACATGATCCCGGTAAAGTCTGCGTTGAAAGGTCAGCGCATGGCCATGGGTTCTCGTTATCTGGCACAAGCACTTCCGATGGTCAATCGTCAGGCACCATACTTGCAATCAGCAATGCCCGGCCGGCATATGGAGAAGTCCTTTGAGGACCAATATGGCAACCATATGGGTGCATTGCGAGCTAAGGATGCTGGTACCGTCAAGAAGGTCACACCTGATGCAATTACCGTCAAGTACGATGATGGCTCCGTAGAGAATCATGAGTTGTACAATCACTTCCCGTTCTCTCGTAAGACCTTCATACACAACACCGCGGTTGTTCAACCAGGTCAGCGTATAGACAAAGATAGTCTACTGGCCAAGTCCAACTATACCGACGATAACGGTACAGCTGCACTCGGGTTGAACGCACGTATTGCATTTATCCCATTCCGCGGCGCCAACTACGAAGATGCCGCAGTAGTCTCGCAGTCCATGGCTAAGCGCATGACTTCCGAGCACATGTATCAGCACGACCAGGAGTGGAATGATAATATCAAGAAAGGCTTGAAGCCATTCATCTCGTTGTTCCCGACACAGTATGAGAAGCAACAACTCAAGAATATGGACGACCATGGTGTCATCAAGCCTGGTACTGAAGTCAAGTTTGGTGATCCGCTTGTGCTCGTAGCAGAGCAGCGGGAGAACACACACTCGCAGATTCACCGTGGGCGTAAGCCAACATTCAGCAACAAGACACTCACCTGGGAACACCACACACCTGGCATTGTCACAGACGTTGCGCACACTGGTAAGGGCGTCACAGTGGCGGTGAAGGCAGAAGTCCCGATGGAAGTCGGGGATAAGCTTTCTAACCGTTACGGTGGTAAGGGTGTCGTTGCTGAGATCATCCCGGATGAGCAGATGCCACAAGATGCAGAAGGGAACCCATACGAGATTGCACTCAACCCTCTGGGTATGATCTCACGTATCAATCCAGTTCAGATTCATGAGATGGTATTGGGCAAGATCGCAGCCAAGACTGGAAAACCTTACAAGGTTGAGGACTTCAGTAAGATCAATGACCTTGTTGATTTCGTGAAGGGTGAGCGGCAAAAGCATGGCATCAAAGACACGGAGACCATTACCGATCCCACTACTGGTCGGCAGGTTCCAAACGTGTTGACCGGATACCAGTATATGTTGAAGTTGCACCACACTGCCGAAGCTAAAGGACAGGGTCGCGGTATCGGCGGTTATACGGCCGAGGACATTCCAGCGCGCGGTGGTGCTGGTGGTTCCAAGAAGATTGGTATGTTGGAAACGAACGCGTTGCTATCTCACGGAGCTACAGAGTTCTTGCGTGATGCGCACATAGTCCGTGGACAACGTAACGATAACTACTGGCAGCAATTCATGTCGGGCTTCAGACCGCCAGAACCTGAAGTCCCACGCATCTACCAGAAGTTTGTTGACAGCATGATTGGTAGTGGCATCAACGTGGTACGCCACGGACGCCAGCTGCACGTTATGGCCCTGACAGATAAGGATGTTGATAAGCTTGCAGGTGATCGTGAGATTCAGAATGCCGATACTGTTGACTGGAAGGAAGGACTGAAACCAAAGCGTGGCGGTCTTTTCGATCCGGCGCTAACTGGAGGCCATGGTGGCAACCGGTGGTCAAAGATCACACTACACGAGCCACTACCGAACCCAGCATTCGAAGAACCTATTAGACGTATTCTCGGTTTGACACAGAAGAAGTTTGAAGGTGTGATTGCAGGTACAGAACCACTCGGTGAGAAGGGCACAGGCCCGGCTGCTATCAAAGAAGCCCTGGGTGAGATCAATCTACGCAAGGCGATTGAACAAGCGTCTGCTGAGGCCAATGGTACAAAGAAGACTATGCGTGATGAAGCACTGCGCAAGTTGAAGTATCTCAAGGATGCAGAGCGTATTGGTATCCATCCAAAAGACTGGATGTTGTCTGCGGTGCCGGTCATACCGCCGATCTATCGCCACGTTGCCGTATTGTCTGGGTCAGGCTCACAACAAGTGGGTGACGCAAACTACCTCTACAAGGAATTGTTTGATGCTAACCAGTTGCTAAAGGATGCTAAAGGTGCAGGTATTGGTGACGTGAGTAACGAACGTAAGACGGCCTACGATGCACTCAAGGGTGTGGTAGGACTCGGTGAGCCGATCACACCAAAGAATCAAGAGCGCCAGGTAAAGGGCATCCTAAAGCATGTTTTCGGTACACAACCGAAGTTTAGTATGATGCAACGTCAGCTAATGGGTGCAACTGTAGAAATGGTTGGTCGTGCTGTAATCACACCAAATCCAGACTTCGATATGGACCAGGTAGGTCTTCCGGAGAACAAGGCATGGGAAGTCTACAAGCCGTTTGTTATCCGTCATCTCGTGCAGAAGGGCGTACCGCGGCTTGAAGCTGCGCGTGCATTCAAAGACCAAGCACCAATGGCCAGGGATGCACTGTTGAAGGAGATGAACAATCGCCCGGTAGTAATCAGTCGTGCACCTGTACTTCACCGATATGGTATCATGGGTGCTTGGCCGAAGCTTGTTAAAGGTGATGTTATGCAACTTCCACCAATCGTAACACACGGTTATAACGCCGACTTCGATGGTGATACCATGAATTATCACGTTCCTGCAACCGAAGAGGCACGCAAAGAAGTTATAGAAAAGATGCTACCATCACGCAATCTATTATCATCTGCTAACTTCCAAGCACATTACGTACCTTCGATGGAATACCAAGGCGGTTTATATCACGCTACTACGGCAAAAAATGAGAAAGCGCGGCCACACGTATTCAATACAACTGCAGATGCTATTAGAGCATACCATGAAGGCAGGATAGCCCTTGATTCGCCAGTCGAGATAGTAAAACACTAAGGAGCTAACATGGTTTTCAAACAAGCCGTTTACACAGAATCAGGTGGTGCTGGTTCTCGTCTTCTGTCAGGTACACTGGCTGCGTCTATGCCATTGAGGAATATCAACCAGCGCTGTAGACTGTAGGAACAAACTTATGTCATATAAATCTGATACGCAGCGCAAAGCGGTATGGGCCCACCGCAGGAAGCGAATGGGCAAGACTGTCAAAAGGAGTGAAGCCATGAGTATGCCGTTCATGATGCAATCTGCAGATGTCGTGGCTTTCGCTACACAACTGGGTAAGATGGCTGCAGAAACACCACTTGGTGTCCCAGCACCACCGTCGATGGCAACCGAAGCTTTGAACAACACTGCGCGCGACAATCCAGGTGCAAATGCCCAGCTGCCATTACCCGTGCAACAAGGTGCTGCCGTTGCTCCGGCAAATGCCAAAGACATGTTGATGCAGCAGATGTTGAAGTCACAACAAACTCCGGGTATGAAGCTTGGTTGTTCCAAGATGCCTAAGCCCAAGAATATGCCAAAGAAACGCGTTACCAAACGATAAGGATGGACCATGTCACTAAATCCCGAACTTCTTAAACTAGCTCGCTTCACTGTTGGTAAGCAGCGCGAGAAGCGCGCATTTCAACCGCCTGAACAAGATCCATCCCAACAAGGTGGTGGCGCTCCACCTCCGGGTGGAGACCCATCGCAAGGCGGTGGAGCACCTCCAGGCATGCCGCCGGGTATGCCTCCAATGGATCCATCGCAAGGTGGTATGCCACCGGGCGGCGCACCACCTATGGACCCGTCGATGATGGGCGGTGGTGGACCAGTTCCAGGCGGCGGTGGAATGACAGCGGATACGATTCGGCAGGTCATGCAAGAGACACTCGGTCAAATGGGTATGACACCAGGGCAGCCAGGTCCCGGTGGAACTGCCGCCGGTGGTAAGCCCGGTAAGCCCGACCTAGCTGCTATGGCTAATGACATCTTCCAGATTAAGAAGATGATGTCTACACTCTTCAACATAATGGGTGTTCCACTACCACAAGACATTCTCGACGGCCCGAATCGTGACCCGGCTACGGGCGCGCCAATGGCTCCAGGAACCCCGGGATCTACAAGTGATCCTTCTCGTCAGTCACCACCAATGAGTGGCGGTGCTGGTGGCGCAGGTGGCCAGCAAAGTGCTATCAAACCAATCGGTCCAATGGCTGGTGCATTCCCAAGCGCGGGTGGCGGTGGTGATGCCGGTGGTGGAGGTGGCGGAGGTAAGTCCGCGGCTGTCCATATGGGACAAGAAGAACCACAACAGGAAACAGTTGGACGGGAAGTCAGTAACAAGGCAGCGGCGTTGACACTGGCATTCCGTCGAAGGAAGAAGTAATGCACGTTGAAATACATAATAGCTTCAAAGAAGCCATCAAGCTTCCAGCAACCAGCGTTGTAGTCTATGACGCATTCGACAACCCGATCGCTGTCGTCGTTAATACAGATGGAACAAACTACGTAGCGGTCACTGCAACAAACAAGAACTTTGCAAACGTCTTGAAGTGCCTCGGGATCGATAAGACTGTGATGGTCAAATATCTGGATCCTACACGACTAAAGACACTGGTACCTTAATGTGTTACGTGCAACCGTTGGACAAATATTGATAAATGACGCACTTCCTCCCAACATGCGAGACTACAATCGCAAGTTGGATAAGAAGGGAACTGGTGCGTTGTTTCAAGAGGTTGCAGCAAAGTATCCAGACAAGTACAAGGACATTGCTAAGAGCCTGTACGACGTTGGACGCGCAGCTGCAACTGAGTCTGGTGGATACTCGTTCGGCGTTGATGCACTATCAGTTCCAACAAAGACTCGCCAACTAAAGGAGCAGCTTACCAAGCAGGTTGATCACATCTTGCGCGGTACGGCCAGCTCAGAAGTTAAACAACAACGGGTCATCAGTCTTTTACAAGGCAAGCGGAAGGAACTAGAGGATACCCTCTTTGAGGAAACGTCGGCAGGGAAGAATCCTCTAGCCCTACAGGTTATGTCTGGCGCACGTGGAAACCCGGGCAATCTGCGCTCTGTGCTTGGTGGTGACCTGTTGTATGAAGATCACCGCGGTAACCCTATTCCGATTCCTGTGCTACGTTCTTACGCCCAAGGATTATCACCGGTCGAATACTGGTCTGGTACGTTTGGTACACGTAAGGGTGTAGCCGATTTGAAGTTTGCCACACAGGATGCCGGCTTCTTTGCAAAGCAGTTGAACCAGGTCACACACAGACTTGTAATCGCTGCACACGATGCTGAGAAGCATGAAGATGAACATCTACGTGGCGTACCAATGCCAACCGATGACCCAGATAATGAAGGAGCGCTGCTAGCTCAGCCAGTAGGGAAGTTCAAACGAAATGACATCCTTACACCAAAGATCATGGCGGAGTTGAAGACAAATGGACATGACAGAATTCTCATCCGATCTCCAATGGTCGGCGGACATCCTGACGGAGGACTCTACTCCTCCGATGTCGGGGTTCGAGAGCGAGGAGGACTTCCTGCGCCGGGAGAGAATGTCGGGATGGCTGCGGCGCAGGCGCTTTCAGAACCAGTCACTCAAGCCCAGATCTCCAGTAAACACACCGGCGGCGTGGCTGGAGCCGGAAGCGCCATCTCCGGATTCAAATATATCAATCAACTTGCTCAAGTCCCCAAGACTTTTACCGGTGGAGCTTCACACGCACAAGCTGACGGTAGAGTGGGGGCCATTTATGACGCTCCCGCTGGTGGTAAGTATGCCATGATCGGTGGTGTGCGTCATTACATTGGTGCAGGGCTCGAACCAAAGGTAAAGAACGGAGACACGGTTGAAGCTGGAGACGTGATCAGCGATGGTCTTCCAAATCCAGCAGAGATCGTGAATCATAAAGGCATTGGAGAAGGCCGTCGGTACTTTGTGGATACTATGCGTAAGGTCTACAAGGACTCAGGCATGAAGGTTCACCGCCGCAACATCGAGCTATTGGCACGTGGGCTAATCAACCACGTTCAACTCGATGATGAGATAGGTGACTTTATCCCTGGTGACGTTGTACCGTATGATGTGTTGGAGAAGCATTACCAACCGCGCCCTGATCACGAAGACACACGCATCAACAACGCGGCGGGACGATACTTGGAAAGCCCAATACTGCATTACTCAGTGGGTACCAAAGTCCAACCGTCCATGATCAAAGAGATGGAACATTTCGGTGTGAAGAATGTTCGTACTCACAAGGATCCACCGCCGTTTCATCCATTGATGGTCCGGGCGATGGAAAGCCTTGTACATGATTCTGACTGGATGACACGACAGTTGGGTGCAAACTTGAAGAAAGGTCTTTTGACTGCGGCACACCGTGGCGCAGTGAGTAATGAACTGGGTACATCGTTCGTACCTAATCTTGCACATGCTACTGACTTTGGTCGTGTGGGTAAGACAAAGAGTTGGAATCCTGCACAAGTCAAGAAGACACAGATTCCACAAGCAGACGTAGACCCATTCGAGGGTTAACAAATGAAGAAGATGGCAGTTTCAGCACAGACTGGTAGTACATCCGGTGGGGCATCCAGCGGCAGTGGTATGGGTGCGTCAACTGGTAGACCAAGCTCCAGCGCTGGTGTTGGTTGGCTTAATCGTAATGCACCGGCTGCATCAGCTGGACCACAAGCTAACACGGTGTCACAACCACAACAAGCAGGACCATCGTTACCTTTCGGGCTCGATTATCGTTCACCACAAGGCTTTGCTAACATTGCTAGTATGTTCAAGCCTGTCACTGAAGCAGTAATCGGTATGGGCGGACTTCCTGCGTTGATGGGACTGTACGGATCTATCTCCGAGAATAGTGACTACCGCCGGGCAACAACTCAGAGTAATCAAGATCCAGGTCGTACGATGTTGTTAGATCCACCACAGCAACCAGCGCCAATTGGGCGTAATGCTGCAGCCATGCCACCAGACCAGGAACGGACCGCGGCATATCATGTGCGATTCCCGCTTCCGGTAGCTTGTGGGAACGGGCTTGCGATGCCTCGGCTAGAAAAGCGTGCAGAGAATCCTGTGACTCCTGGTATTGAACTGAATCAACATGCGCTACAACCGGGTGGTGATGCTCCATCGCATACACCGCGCGGTGGGTTTCAGTTGAATACTGGTATAGTTGAACAACCTGCCGCACCAACGCTTGCAGACCATTACATGCCACTGCCACCGATGCAACAACCGGGGCAACCGTTTCAGAATTCTTTGGCACAACAGGTACCAGCACAACAACAGGCACCCGCTGTCGTATCGCAATTTGAATTGCCGTCACGTGGAAACATAAATTATCAACATTACGGTTATAATCCAAATGATTATGCGCCAATTCCACAACCAACACCACAATTGTCACGGCCTGGCCCTGTACCACAGCAACGTCCGACTCAGCCTGAAGGTCCATTGATTTACCCTGGTACCGGACGACCATTGAATCCAGTACGCGCATGGATGACACAACACATACCGGAATTACCGATCATTGGTACAGATGGTGCAGGTAATATGGGTGCTGCATATGGATTAGAACGCCTTGGTCTGCGTATTGCACCACGCGTCGTGCGAGATGGCGCTTCTAGAGCATACCGTGCAGGGAATATGACACGTAATTTTACTGCAGGTGCACTTCCCACTACATTTGCATTGGATGGTTTAGACCTATTAGGTGCAAATCCATTCAGTGATCGGTTCGATCAAGGTGCAATGGGCTCACGTGAAGCATTGTGGGGTGCTCAACAATTAGCACAAGAAAATGCACTCGCGCGTGGGTTTCATGGTTTTAACAGCCCATTGACAACCATCTATCAAGGTGGTGCCATTGGTAATGCTGCCATCAATGATTTCAATGCTGCACGTACATCCATGAATCAAGCCTATCGACGTGAGGCAGCAAGGGGCCCGGGTGGTCGGCCGGTAGCACCAGCACATATTCAACAACTACGGGCCGACCGTAATCGTGAAGGGTGGGTGCAGCACATGAGAAACTGGAACCCAGTAACCTACATTTGGAATCCTAATCGTGCTGGAGAGAACGCCGAATTGTCACTTTATCGCAACTATCGATAATCCAGCGATTGCATGAAGTTGATTTCATAAGCTAAGATAGAGACAGATCTAGCTGCCAGTAAAAGGGATGGAACCCAATGCCACAAATCAGTCCACAACTTGCTGCTCTTCAAAACGAGGTCCGTCGGTTGGCGAGACCACACCTCAAGGCTGCAGCTATCGGCGGTGAACAGGATATGCCATTTGAACAGGCATTCTCTAACCTGGCACATGCCTACCTGAAAGACAAGGCACCAAGCCTACTCGACTATGAGGTTGGTTTCCAATTGGTTGACCGTAACCAGGAAAGCACCAAGGCTATTGGTGTGTTCGGGTTCAAGGTCGGCTCTCAGTGGATCTACGCTCCTGTGTTCTTCATTAACGGAGAACTCAAAGGTCACGAACTCCTCTACATCAAAAATGAGGATATGTTCGTACCCATGAAGGAGAACTGGCTCAACTACATTCTTAATCGTAAGCCTAGTGTGTTAGGAAGCGGGGTGGGCCGCAACCTACGCGATATTGGTGTCATGCCACCACACCTTTATCAACTATCCCGCTCACCAAACAAGTTCGCTGCCGCAGTCGATCGGTACTCACCATGGGTCAAGGAAGCTTTACCTGACCTGGCGTACTTCGCCACTACGAACCCGGCGAAGGACGAGAAGTACAAGAACCTTACCGACCTTCCGACATTCTTGAAGAAGGAAGGCAAGGCGGTTGTACGTTCATTGATCCTGGGCTTCAAACAGATGCCGAAGCTCGCTACTGTGTTCGATCAGTTTCACGGGCTGAAGGTGATCGATGAAGCGCTCGCAGAAATCTGCGAACGGGAGAAAGCGGCACAATCTACAAGTGTTATTAAGTCTAACAAGTCAGCGAAGTGCGTAAATACTCCGCGTGGTCCGCGTTGTTTCAAGGGCCCGCAGAAGACAGCACCTTCGAAATCTGTGATTGCTCCACCTGAAGAGAAGCCAACTGAGACGAATACCGAGCCGGGTGATATTGTTAAGACATCCGCGCATGGAGATCCTTTTGATCCGGCGGTAACGGCTGTACTTGAACACAAGCTGAAAATCATCACATACGATGAAGTCCTGCAGCATGGTACAGGACTGGAGAATCTCAACGACAAGGAACGTGAGAAGCTCGTCAAGGACAAGGTCCTTATCAAGGACGATCGTCCTGGTGCCGCGGTAGCGTACGAGTTACAGTCCCCGGTACGTCTCCAGAATCCAATGGAGACAGGTCTTTACGATGTGTTGGTAAAGGCAAACAAGTTCGAGAAGTGCCTTATCGTCTTTGCACCATACAGCCAACGCGGCCGTAAGGATTTTGTTACCCTCGTGCGAACATCCGATGGTAGCGACGACAAAGGCCGGGCATGGCTCAACATTCATCCATCACACATATGGATTGGAAAGCAGTACACAAATGAAGAATTCCAAGACTGGTGGAAGAAGCTTCCTAATGCCACTTCCTTCAGCACCAGCGGAAACGGGTTGTGTCTTCTCATTGGCAACACTGGAGAGGGATCATTACCCTTCCGAGTGGAGAAAGAGATCTCATCCGATGGCGGACGGAAGATATACGATGTTTGGTTCAAGAACTACGCCGAGAAAGAACGAGCAGATCATCTTCCACCCATCGATACCAGGCTTATGCACTACCGCGGTGCATATTCAGAGGACAATGGATCCAGGATCCAATTAACCGGAAAGCGTGGTGCACGGCTTCGTAGTACCGGCGGTGACCTGTATGTACCAGACGACTATCGCAAGTTGGTCCTGCGTCCTGACAAGGATGACGACAGCGATTTTGGTTGTTGCAGTTGTGATGCCCACAGTAAGCCATCACCAATCTCACCTGGTAACCAATTTGACATCGATCTACTGTTGGGCACGAAGACGGCTGCGGTGAAGATCTTCTCCACCGGTACAGAGATGATTATCAACGACAAGCGCATGCAAAAGCTGGCTGCGTTGATTCACCTTATTCGAGACTGGGGTCTACGCGAGAAGCAAGCCCGTATCCTGCTCAATCGTGCTGAGCGTGAGAAGGTAACACGGTTCCGTGTCAAGAAGTCTACACAGACCTATGATCTGCAGCAGACAGGGCCAACTGCACCGCCTATCCCAGAGACACCAACTGGATACGACGTAATGACGGGTGGTAACGTTCCAACTCAGAACTTGGGTGAATGGAATGTCAAGATCCCGGAGATGTCGGCCGGCTTGACTGATCGCATGATCTATCACCCGATAGGCCCAGATCAGCCATATCAGAAGACATGGCCAAGTGGTAGCAGCCTTTCACCAAGTGGCAGCACTGGTTCCAGCAAGCAAGCTGATAGTGCAGCGCCGGATCAGGGTGCACAACAAGCGGCTATGCAAGCTGCCGGTACTGGGCAGAAGGAAGTCTTTGACACTGCTATGATCGGTTCGCTGTTGAAGGCCGTACGCGACGACTCGATGGTTGACCGATACATGCCGGACTTGATGAAGGGACTTGACCGTCTCGGTCGTATTCTCTTCCTCTTTTATTGGCATGGTGAGAAGTTCCAAGATCGTTACGGAAAGGGCGAGATGATTGAGCTGGAAGACGCAATCAGAAACTCGTTCGAGTTTTTAGGTGACCTGGTTCTCTTTCTCAAGCAACGTGGTGTTGATACGCCCGAAATTCAGAGCCATATGGCTGTTGACCTTGGCGAGGTATCTGACTAATGTCTGATGGGTTAATCCGTTGTTGGGATTGTAAACACGATAAGCCACCCGAAGCATTTGCACCGGCTAAACTTAGGCGCAAGGATTATCATTGTGGTGAATGTCGTAAGGCTGAGTATCGTGCATACTATCACGAACATCGTGATACGATGAATAAGCGAGCCATCGCACGACAGCACAATACGACAGTTGACGTGATTGAAGGTATGCGAGCAGCACAACATGATGTTTGTGCTATCTGTAAGAGACCAGAAACACACATGCGAAATGAGCATACAATCGGCCTGAGTGTTGATCATGACCATGCAACTGGCAAGCTTCGTGGTTTATTGTGTTTCAGGTGTAATACCACACTTGGTCGAGTCAACGACAACCCTGAATTACTGGAGCAGATGGCTGCCTACCTACGGAGAACATCCTGTGAAGATTTACAGTAAAACCTACTCTGAGTTCTATGCTCAGATTGGAAAGGCATCTCCTCCGCTTACGGTACCAGCGGGGCAGATGACCTGCTTTGCCATTCCGTTTCCATCTGAAGGTATCCTGGAAGCAGTTGTTGTTAGCCAGGTGTCTACAGACGAGTATTTGTACGAAGCAACGGTTGAGCTGCTTAACTCGAAGATACCTTACCCACCGGGTAACTACGTTACAAACACACTCCCAGAAGACACTATCAATCATTATCAACTCGTTCCGGGCGGGTTGACTGTACCTTTGGGAGAAGCGGCCGTACTGGATGACGAAGACTATGGACGTGCCTTCCGTAATATCGACGGTACCTTTACGGTGAATCAACGTATCCTGTATCTGGTAATCAATCCACTCAGTAATGGTATCGGTCCGCAGGGTGCACAAGATGATGGTGCCGGGATTGCTACTCACTGGAATGTCACAATTAGATGCCGTACTGATATTGGATAAATCCAAAACAGCTGAATTGGAAGTGTATGTTTCAGTTTCATCCGAGTAATCCGTTCCGGGTTTGTAATTGGCGGTGGGAACGTGCGCGAGTTCTGCGAGAGAAGAACACACGTGCGATAGGTCGTGGTACGAATGATCAATTCGTCACAGCAGCATTCAAGTTCCAGGTTGAACTGGCTAAGTGCAAAGACGACGTAGATCGTTGGAGTTTGATGGAAGAGTATCCAGACATTTACGCGGCCTATTTGATCTTCAAACGTGGCGATGACGAAGATCGTCATCCAATGCGGTTCGTGATCGAAGCAAGGATACTGGCCGGCCAACAGTCAGATGAGATTGCCAACTTACTTGGTATACCTCCAGCGACGATCGACTTATATGAGAAGATCTTCTTCAACGTTAAAGACAAGTTGAAGAACTCGGACTACATCATGACCTGTGTTATGGGTCCAAGTGTGTATGCGGGGCTCTCTGACCGTGACTATGACTTACTCTGGAAGTTGTTTGGTTACCTATACGGACCAGTCATGTTGGATTCGTTTATTCAGACAACGTCTAGGAAGTTCCGTCCTGAAACATCATCCGAAGTAGATGCTGCCCTTGGTGATGATGCACGGTCAGCGCTTCAGCGCAAGGTGGCTATTGTTACTCGTACCTTTACCGTGAATCCATTCTCGCAGTCTGAACTGTTGAATGTGTACGCACGCTTCCTGGAAGTCGAGAAGGAAAGTAACAGCGGTAAGGCTCAAGATGTGATCATGCAGAACATTCAGGTTATGCTTGATAAACTTCCTTGGCAATCTGGAGAGGTTGCAAAAGACCCAAGAATAGCGCAATATGAGGTTAACGCGGCTGAGCTACGTACGGACGAACTGCTGGCCATCACGGTAGGCAAAACACTACCTAATCAAAAAGAGATAGAAGAGTTGAAATTTCCGGAGCCAGTCAATGACAAATCTAAGTAGAGAGTCTGAGAAGCGTTTGCTTAACGCCCTTGAAAAGACTGCGACCTTGATCGCTCAAGGAGATCATCCTAACGAGGCTATCGTGAAGATTGCTGAGGAGGAGAAGATCCCGTCCGGCCATATCCACTTGATGGTCAATGCTGTAAACACGGGCCGCACAAATTCGCACCGTCAGCTCAGTAACGACCCGTCAGAGAAGGCCGCTGAGTTTCCACTTGCAGATGCAGCCACAGTCCTTGAACGACTGTACCCGGCCACAACCCGGACAAAATCGGCCATGTATTTCGAGAGTGTGGTTGCTGCTGAGTACAAGTCTCCACCACGTTTTCTCAATGAAAGACAGCGAATGGTGAAGGCTACCCAGAAGGTAGCTGCACTGCAACCGGTTACAACCCGGCCAGAACCGGCCAAGGATCCGGACACACTTGTGAAGCGTGCCTGGGGTCAAGTACGCCGGCTAGACATCGATGTAGAGGAGAAGCGCCGGCAAGTTGCAGAGATCCGTGAAGCCAGTATCAAGCTTGCTGCTGAGCTACGTCGTTACTTCAAACAACCTGGCCACATCCCGTATGTTGAGGTAGCTGAAAATGCTGTGCTGTTATTTGGGAAGCAAGCATCTGCTGTGCTTAGTGTGGTTACACCGACTAAGTCAGCGACCAAGTCACCGATCAAGTCAGCAACGGTCGAAAGCGACGAGGCCCCGTATTCATTGATCCGGCAAGCCATCAAACTGGCACAATCCTTCAAGACAAGCCAGGAGGCGTACACGGCTGCGGTGAAGACTGCACAAAACGAATCGGCAGCCTTGCTAAGCCCTTTTGCACCAGGCCCCGAAGTGGGGCACTCTGTTTTGGCCAATCTGTCATCGCCGCTGACCTTACATAAGGTCGCAGGACCGATTAAAGCGCTTGGTAGTATGATCAGTAGTGGTTTCGGTTTAATGCCTGCTGGTGACGCTGCTAAGGCCATTGGAAAGAAAGTTATTGGTGCTCCCACAGATGATGACAAGAAAGAACTCTCGTCGCTGATGGACCCGGCACATGAGATGGAGATTCGCAACATCCAGTCCGAGGCGTTGCTGAATGATCTCATGGCAAACGATGAAGTGGTTCGCGGACACAATCCTGACGATGTAGTGGATGCATACAATGAGATCTCACAGATCGCGCCGTATGCTTCCAACAAGAAGGCTATCATCCGTGACTTGCTGCGTAAGCGGTTGTCTGGTGGTGGCGCGGCTCTCGATCAGTTTGCCATTGGTGATGCGCTTAACTCACAAGGTAAGTTGAGAGAGCAACACCAAATGCCAGACACAAGCCTGACAACGTTGAAAGATATTGGAGTGTTACCAGGTGTATCACAGACACACTCAAAATCTGTCGTGGGTAAATAGCGACCTTGAAGGTGCGCTAGACTTCCTAGCTACTACTGTTGTAGAAGCGCGCGAGAAGCGTGCATCTATACAGAAGACCGCGGATGACCGTTCATGGTACGACGTTGGTGGTCACATTGGTGACTTTGTACGTCCGTATCTTGGTGAGGCATCCACATCGGCTGCACCAACGCCAGGTCTCGATGATGCCGCCAAGCACATCGGCTGGGGTCTTGGTGGTGCTGCGCTTGGTGCTGCTGGTGGATTAGGTTCCTCCATGCTCGCATCTCCGAAACGGCGGCGTCCGCTTTCGTCCATGTTGACGGGTGGTTTACTTGGTGGTGCGCTTGGTGCTGGTGGAAGTGCTGTTCACAGTAACTTGCATAACCTAACCAATGACTCAATCACGCCGCCACCAGCACCAGGTCCTATAGCTAGCCGCAAAGCTAACGGGAGCACGGCTGTTAATGGACCAATGCTTCGATCACCGTTCCAACCAATGCTTCGATCACCGTTCCAAAATGATACAACTAAATCCATACTCAATCCAACGAGATGGTTACAATCACCATTCAATGATACAACTAAATCCATACTCGATCCAACGAGCTGGTTACAATCACCATTCACTGGCAACACACCTAATCCTTACCAGGATTGGTCACCTGGTTTTATGGATCCAAATATTCGCAATATCGAAGCTGCTACACTCGCACCAATTGCTGCAGCAGATATAGCAGGATCTGCTGTTAGTCCATTTACACGACTAAATGGTCGCACACATACGGATGTATTACGCGCTATGCGCAATCCAGTACACGCTCAAACAATGTTCCAAGGTGGTGAAGGGACAGCTGGTGCTACAGCACGCGCTTATCTTGATGCACTACATGCTAATAATCCTACAAGCGGTATACAGGATTTAGTAAATTCAGTAAGCAGTGGTGGTGATGTGCCTCCTGCTATAGAACCTAGATTCGGAACACCACCAAGAGGTACAACACCAGGAGTTGCTCAACTGCCGCACGGTGTTACATCACAATACCTAGCTGAGGGTTTTAGCAGAGCCCCACGACAAACATTTTTAGGTGGTGCTGGTGCCCCAACAGAAGCAAATCCAAATTTAAGTTGGCGCGGCATGCCGGGGCGCGCTTTGGCTAGACCATATGCTGGTGGTATGATACCTGGTTTACGTAGGATACCACGTGGTTTAATGTATGCAGCACCGGCAACGGCAATGGAAGCTGCACACTATATATTTGGTAATAACAACAATCTAGGACGCCACATAGATAGGTTAATTGCTGCTGAAGAGGAACGTCGCAGTAGGGGGGGACGCTAATTATGAGTATGATCAAAGAAATTCCTCTCGGGTCTTACAATTTTGGTGAGCCAAATTCACAACTAATCAAGGTTGCGAGTATAGGCTTGCATGGTAATGACCTCCGTGCATTCATCAAGACTGCTGGACACAAGATGGCTCTCGAAATGCAGAAGCTATCATTTGCACCCGGCGAAGTACCAATTCACCTAATCGCTATTGGGGCCACGGAATACTACGGCCCTAACCGCAACGGTGATGGGTTTACCGAGAACTGCTGCAAGTCATATCATGATACCTTCGTCAAGCATGCACGTTGGTATCACAACCATCAAAACAAAGACCCAGAGAAGTCTTACGGCATCATCAAGCATTCCTCATACAACGACACAATGCACCGGCTTGAACTCATTGTTGCATTGAATGGCACCAAAGAAGCAGCCATTCGTAACAATGGTTTGGTCGCCTCACGCGAGCTGCAATACATCGCATCTGGTAAAGATGACTGGGGTGTGTCAATGGCTTGCAAGGTTGCTTACGATGTTTGCTCAGGTTGTGGTAACAAGGCACGTACGCGCGCTGATTACTGCACAGAGAAGACGTGTAAGTATGGTGGTGTCAAAGACAACATGTTGAAGATTGCGGAAGATGGCCACATCAACTATGTGGACAATCCGCATCCCACATGGTTTGACATCAGTGATGTATCAGACACGCGTCCAGCTGATCGTATTGCCTATGTGCTTGGACCAATGCAGAAAGCTGCATCCAGCCGTATATTAACTGGCAGCGATCTGGCAGACAAGTTTGCCAATAAACTATCGGCAAACTACAATGGCAGAACAACTTCGTAACTAACGAAGCATTTGTTAGACTAAGTAGAAGAACTTGGTGTTCATCTGCTTGGTGCTATGAAGTCGCAAAATCTTGGCCAGTCAATCTTGACGAATGCCAGGTACAAACGCGACAATTACTTAACTGACAATGGTTGATGGCCCAACAGCCTGATACCAATACGCTAAAGGAGTGGCGATCAATGCCTAATACCTCAACACGACCTCTTTTCGATCAAATCGATTCCTGGATGACAGAAATCGACGGTACGAAGACTGCAGCTGCAAAAGTTGTGAAGCAAGCAGCTCCGGCCGGCGTAGGCAAGACAACTCACCCTTCCGAGAAGGTGGACAACAACACTCATCCGGAAGAGACTGGCGCACGCTTCGCAGAGAACACTGCGGACATCAAGAAAGATGTTCCGGGTACTTCGGTTGATGAAACATCTCCGGGCAGCGGCGGCAGTCAAGATGACAAGCAATACAACATTGGCACCGTGCAGTCGGCCACCGGCGAAGACCCGTCGGTTGAGGACGACTACAAGGGTGACAAAGAAGACCCGGGTACAACTCACCCAATGGATGCAGAGCGGCTTGGCGAGAAGTATTCTGCTATGAAGCTCCCGCAGCTGTTGAAGGTCTCCACCGATATGGCACACGGAATCCTGGCTGACTTGGCTAACGGCCTCAACCAACAGCAAGTCACAGGACAGCCGCCTCTTCCACAGGTTCCTGTGAAGACAGCGACTGCACCAGCACCACAAGCATCCGCATCACAATGGATTCCTCCTGCAAGTGCAATCAAGCAGGCTGAGGACTTTGTTGCACAGACAATCTTCGATGCTGACCAAGACGCGGATCTCGTCGGTGCATTCGTCCACTCTTATCACCAGTCCCGACAAAAGCGCGCCGCTGACGAAGCGAGCGAAGGTGAAAGCCACAAGGAAGATGACGGTGGTGCACCTCCAGCACCAGAAGGCGACATGCCTCCTGGCGGCGGGGCTCCTCCGGGCGCAGGTGGCGGCGACGTACTAAGTGCCCTCGGTGCTGGTGGCGGTGGTCCACCTCCGGGCGGTGACATGGGTGCGGGTGCCGGTGGGCCTCCTCCAGGAATGGGTGGAGATCCAAGTGGCGGAGCTGGTGGTGCCGGTGGTGCAATGCACCCAGAGGAAGCACTACAGCAACTCGCAATGGCGCTCCAAGAACTCGGTATCACACCTGAAGAGTTGGCCCAGATGGCACAACAGGGTGGTGGTGCTGGTGGCGCACCTCCAGGCGCCGGTGGTCCTCCAGGAATGGGTGGTCCTCCTCCGGGCATGGGTGGTCCTCCTCCGGGCGCAGGTGCTGAAGGCGCTAAGCTTGCTTCCGCAGTCAAGAACTTCCAGCGTTCTGGTAAGTTCCGGATCCAAGAAGCTAAGACAGCTGCTCAGTACCAAGCGCGCGAGCAGATCAAGGACTACGTTAGGGAAATCTGCGGTATGAAATAATGCGGAAACCGCAGTATACATACCTGAAACGTAAGGCCGAAGGTCGGTGTCGTAGGTGCGGTGAGTTAAGTAATACTGCACTATGTGCCGTGTGCGCAACTAAGACAAAAGATGCTAGATACATGGCAACTAGACGACACTATGAAGCCAACAAGAAGCACTATGCAAGCACAGCACGTCGGCGTAACATACGTAAGTATGGTATCACGATAGATGAATACGATGAGCTGTTAGTCAAACAGGCCGGTGTTTGTGCAATATGTGGTCAACATGAAACCAGAAAAATCAAAGGGAAATTGATTAGTCTGGCTGTAGATCACGATCATGAAACTGGTAAGATTCGTGGCTTGCTGTGTGCAGAGTGTAACATGGCAATTGGTTTGTTGCATGAGAGTATAACAGCACTCAAAACTGCAATAAACTACTTACAACGACATGCCGAAGGAGCAATAAATGTCTAACGAAACACTTCCAGAGAAAGTTCTGGAGTATATCGAAGCAACTGGCGCTGTCCTTGAGAAGTCTGCTGCGCTTCTCACAGAGAAGGAAGCTCAGGAGAAGAAGTGTGCGACGTTGATCCCTACCGCAGTTGAGGCACTTCTCAGCAACGGACGGATCGAGCCGCACCAAACAAAGGAAGCAGCAGAGCTTCTCAAGAGTCCAGCAATGGCACTTGAGATCCTCATCAAGACTGCACAGCATCGTAATGATGCTGAACGGTCCAAGATTGGTCAACCGGTTGATGCCGGCCAAACCAAGAAGGCGAACGCTGGTTATAGCAGCCTGAATGATGGTTACGTAGGACGGCGTTCCCGCCCTGACGAACCGGAGTCCAGCAAGGCGTTCAAGCGCGGTCTCGGGCTTTAACACGTAAGGGATTACAACCAGGTCACCATGACCTGCGATCACGGAGGTAAATAAATGTCTCTTCCAAGCCAAATGTATGCACACACGCTCAACCCACTCAAGGGTTGGCCGTGCCCAACTGCACTGGACTTTGCTGGTGCATTGCACTCTGCAGTAACGATTGCGCCACTGCCGGCCGGTCGTTGTGTTCACGTTGACTCGGTCACTGCCGTCGCGTACGGTTATGGCCCTGGTCCAACAACAGCTGGTGGTACACCGCAATTCAAGACGGGTGTCACCGGCAGTCAAATGGGTATCTTCCTGTTCCAAGGCTCGCAGGACTTCGACGTGTCGAACCAGCCAGCTAACGGCACAGACTGGTATGCCATTGCGCCAGCCGGCATCATGTCTGGATTGGTTGCTACCGGCGCATACGAACTGGAAACTACTGAGTTTGACCAGTCGCAAGTATATCTGCCGAACCAGCCGCTTCGCGCGGTTGCTGCAGACACAAACGCCACACCACAGACCGGTGGTGGTTGTTTGACAAATCAAGGCACGTTCTTGGGCAACACGCTTGCTAGCAACAACGCTATCGTTGGTGTGGTGAGCCGCGGTGTTTACACCAACGCCTATGGACAGACTGCTTTGGCTTTCTGGCCGGTCTACGTTCCATCGCAATCGGCCTAACACTTAACCTGAACTCCCTTGTACATGGAGGTACATATAAATGGCTGCTACTAAGAGCGAAACAGCTCTGCTCAACGAAGCACTGTTTGAGCAGCTGTCAACTCCGGGGATGGAGAAGCAGGCGATCGACGCAGTGAACGACTTCACGCGCATCAAAATGCGTGAAGACGGATTCTATCGTCGCATTATGCCGCCTCTTACGATCTCCAACGATGAACTCGACCGCCAGGTTGACACCGACAAGCCGGTGAAGGTCATCGACAAGGAACCTGACAACCCGCCAGCGCAGAGCATCCCGTTTGCTACGCTGCCGTCCAACCAATACATTCGTGGTGGGCGTTACCGTGTCATGTTCGACCGCATCGTTACTCCTCGTTTCACGAAGGACGTTGACGAGTTGCGCACGTGGGTGATGGACATTCGGCAGGTCCTTAGCGACAACGCTATCAAAGACATGCTGGCCGAAGAAGACGGCAAGTTCATTACCGCTGTCAACAGCGCGCTGGTCGCAGCTGACACAGTGGTCCCAGCATCTGGTGTGCCGCAATGGGTCACCATCCCAGGCGGTATCACTCGTGATACCACACAGGATGCCTTCAAGGTCATGCCGAAGACACCTTGGCACCTTGAGGTCCATACGGTCCTCATCAACAACGTCACGATCCGCGAAATCTTCAAGTGGGGCCGTGACGAAATGGGTGGTGACTTTGCTCAAGACATCGTGAAGAACGGTTGGTCTGAGCAAGAGTTCATGAACGCCCGTTGGATCATCACGATCAAGCGCGACTTGATCCCTGATGACACCATCTACATGTTCTCGGATCCGAAGTTCATCGGAAAGTCTTTCCTCCTGGAAGACACGACGATGTACATCAAGCGTGAGGCATACCTTTTGGAATTCTTCGCGTATGAAACAATGGGGGGAACAATCGGGCATACAGGAGGCTTGGCCCGCGCGGATTTTGTATGAAATAAGTCCTTATAATATAAGGGTTTATGCCAACCTCATCAAGATCAGTGATCTTGATGAGGTTTTTTTATTGCCTTGGCATCTACATTTCTAATATAATAAATGTTACAGTATATGTATTGTTGTTTCCTGGCCCGCGTGGACTTTGTGTAAACTAATCCACCAGTATGTCTCCTGATAATAAGAAATCCGGAAGAAATTCCGGATTTCTTATTGCCTTATTAGTCTACCGGCATACAATGATATACAGGTAGCCTAGGAGGTACAAATATGCCTACTGCATTGGTAAGAGCACAACGTCGTGCGAACGGTAAATGTCCTACGTGTGGTCGTGATTGGGGTGGAACAACAAACAGGTGTGACTTTTGTCTTACAAAACGTCGTGCAGTTTACGAGGATAAGGTGTTACACGGTTTATGTGTAGCTGATGGGTGTCAGCGTGAAGCAACACATGATAAAATGTGTCAGGAACACCGAGAAGATATGCGGTTGCGAGAACAAAGAAAACATAAAAAGATACGCGATGAGGCATATGCCCAATACGGCGGCTACCGTTGTGCTTGTCCTGGCTGTACATGCACTACGCCTGAATTCATGCAACTCGACCACATCAACAATGATGGTGGTAAACACCGCCGTGAAATAGGCGGTTGCCAGCAAATAGGTGGTAACCGTATCCTCTACTGGCTCAAACGCCACAAATGGCCCAAGATCGTCCAACCCATGTGTGCCAATTGTAACTTCGCCAAAGGTCATTACGGAGCTTGTCCTCATGCCAACATTGTGCACTAACAAGCAAGCGGCAAAACGCTACCACGATCGAAAAGCAACTGGTATCTGTACTAAATGTCATACACAGCTTGCCGATGGTAGCGAAATATTTTGTATTAAGCATAGAGACAAGAACAGGAAAAAAGATAATAAACGACGCAAAACAGACAGAGTTGTTTGTTTGGATCATTATGGTTGGGAATGTGCATGTTGTGGTGAAGGTTTTGCCCCGTTACTGCAAATTGACCATATTGATGGATGTGGCAGCATACATCGTCGCGAGGTTATCAAAAATAAACCAACATATGCATGGTTACGCGCCAACAATTTTCCAGAAGGATTCCAAACACTTTGTGCTTCATGCAATTCTGCTAAGAAGAATACAAAACGATGTCCTCATCAGTTATTATCTCCAGAAGCACATACACAACTGCGCTTACAAAATCAAAAGTTTGCACGGGAGCACTATAAGCCGCAATACTTATATCGGCACGAAATAAAGAGCCTGCAGGCGTCATAATATATTGGCTAGTTAGCCATTATGATAAACAAGGGCAGCGTCACATTTATGGCGCTGCCCTTCTTCTTTAACAACGGAGCTTACAATGTCGGTATCACTAACAGAATCGGTTCGGCAGTGGATAAAAGAAACTGAACAAGATATTACATACATGAAGAATACACCAGTCAGGGAGCTTGCAGAGGCTGCCAATGTATACTTCGCGTCAAAAGACGTCAAGATTCGTATATTTCCTAGTTCGGTCAAAGCCGTGCTAGACAGAGACTTTAGAACATACGAATCTGACGATGCTCTCTTGAATGTTGTGCGAGCAGCAAATAATCTTATCGTCTTGTGTAAAGACGATGTAGACCGTGCACACGAGATGTTAACTATCGTCAATAGTTTACGCGATAGGTTAAACAAAGAACAGGAATCAATTACCGGTGATTCTTAAACATCTAACTAATCAATGAAAACCCCAGGCCAAACTGCCATGGGGTTTTTTCTTTAGTTATTGGTATAATCACACTGTACGTTGAATCCAACCAACATCACATAAAGGTACAACCATGTCACTAATCTCCACAAAAGCTGCACAACTTCGGAAGCGTGCGTTCGCCACACCTCCACAACCACCGATGCCGGGCGGACCAGCTCCAGGTATGCCACCAGCCCCTGGTGAACAAGCTGATCCAGGACAATGGGCAACAGCAGACGCGGCACCTATGCCACCTGCTCCACCAAGTCCGATGAGCGGAATGGGCGGTGCTCCTGGTTATGCACTCGGCGGATCACCAATGGGTGTGTCCATGAAGGCTGCCTCTATTCGTAAGCATTTCTTCAAGCGTGCTGACGATGATCTGCCAATGCCGCCATCAGATGATGGTATTGGCATCCCATCACCCGATGAAGAGATGCCGGGTGATCCAAGTGACATGCAGGGTGGACACGAAGAGCCACTTGATCCAAGCATGTTGCAGAGTGATCCAGGTGGAGCAATGACTCCGCCACCACCAATGAATCCTTCTATGATGGGTGGCCCACCGGGAATGGGTGGCCCACCACCAATGGGCGGACCACCACCAACAGGAGGACCGCCTCCTATGGGCGGACCTCCGGGAATGGGTGCTCCGCCTCCAGGAATGCCCCCAGGACCGCCTCCTCCGCCTCCAGGTGGGCAACCACCAGGCGCAGGTGGACCGCCACCAGGAATGCCTCCAGGAGGGATTCCACAGATGCCAGGCGGATTGCTACCAGGCACACGATAAACACAGTTGAGTTTGATAAATAAAGAGCGGCTTCAAGGCATCATACCTTGAGGCCGCTCTTACTATTTACACAGAAAGGAACTAAACATGGTTGGTGATGCAAACGTGGCGACTTGCCATGAATGTGGTAAGCCATTAGGTAAAGATTACTACAGGATCTCGCCGCATACTGGCAGACTCGTGAAAAGAAAGGCATGGCATCGAGAATGCTACGAGCGCATTCGGGCAAAGACAGCACGACCAGATGTAACAATTGAATATGAACGCGTGCTTACCAGAGCAGATTACTAATCACAAAGGAGTATTCATGCCAGAAGATGACTACATCAAAGTTTCCATGAGGAAAGAGCAGCAGGAACGACTACTGGTGCTCATCAATGAAGGTATGGCAAAACGAGGTTATCGTGGCGTACGTGCCCACTTCAAAAACGACGGTGCATTTAGAGTAGCGCTGCCTGTGCCAGGCATCAATGACAACAACAAGAACACGATACAAGGCTTTCTGCTCACTGAATTGAAAGAAGTGGTAGACTGGGCAATGGACCAACTCAACAAGGAGACTGTTCAGAAACTAGCTGATGAAGAGATTGCCAAACAACAAGGTAACTAATTTGAAAGGAGCCCGTATGAGTCAGAAACGTGTACGGATCATCTTTCCATTTGAAGACGGGATTCTTCTCGAATTGATGGATGATCCAGCCTACCCAGAGAACTGGGGCAAGAAGAGATTACCTGGTGGAGGAGTCAAGCCAGGTGAGACTTTCCTTGCAGCTGCAATGCGTGAACTGTGGGAAGAATTTGGTGCACGCTGGGGCAATCACTATTACACGTTACGGCAGGTGGGAACAGATCCACGGCCGGAGTACGCGTACGAAGTCCTGTTCCTGAGCCGGCATCATCGGTTGACGCCGGGCAGTTACACGGACCGAGACAGTGGTAAAACCATCACCATCATCAAAGGGCATCAAACTGATGAGCGTTACATCGGGCCCGAGTTAACTCCATTTCTCTTGCATGATCAGCCGTTCCTTACCATTGATGCTGACTACGCAATTCTGAGTTGAATGATGAAGGCGGCCTTAACACGGCCGCCTTCTTCTTTTCTGTTTAACACTCAAAGGAGTATCAGTATGGGTCTGACATACAACACATGGCAAACAATGTTTGCAGCATGGAAGAATACCGACAAACTACGGCGTGGTGTTTCACATGTCATATTTACTAAGTTATTGCGTAAGTGGACAGCTAAACAGCTTGCAGAAATACATCGCGCACCAGAAACACACGTTATTGAAGGTGAGATTATCGGTCGTAACGAACTGCGCGCCCTTGCAACCAGCGCAATTGAAATCGAGCACATCGAACACAGCTGGGAACTGGCCGGTGGTCATTACTATAATGTACACCCGGAAATGGTTGCTAAACTAGCTACCACAAATCTAACTAGTGTGCCGGCTAGTATGATTGAAATGCCGGACAATAAGCAATTCTGTCTCATCTGTTTTGACAGAAGTCCGCAACCACTACTCATGTATGACCCCGGTACAGCATACGCATCACAAATCACAGCGATGCTGTGTTACAAAATGGCGGCATCAGATAGGCATCCACACGGGTCACTTGCGTTGTTGATCGGAACCACGTTCCACAATGAAGTGAGACGCAAATTAACCGCGCGTTCAACACCATATGAGTTTGCTGGAGCTATTAGTACAGCAGTGATAGATTGTGATCCTGAGCTATCGGTAGCTGAGGCAATTCATAAAACACTTGAGAAAACTGTGGTCAGCTTCAACAGACCGAAGGAGGAAAACGTCAGCACTTACGAATGGATGTCAACATGTCTACGTGTAATCGTAACCATTGGGTTTCTACGTAACAGCTCCCCAGAGTTGTTCGAGTACGATGTTCTTGCTCGCTATCGCGATGAGTATCGACGTGCATCAGATACACGTAGAAAAGAACTGGAAAAGCTCTCACGGGCCGCAAAGAAGCCCGGTTGGAATTTTGGTACTTCAGAATTGTTTCTGACGGACAATGTTCCAATCCGTGGTTCGAGTGATGGTGATGGTTTACGTGAACTAACATGGGCACACATTAGAAAGGGTCATCCGCACGCGGTACGGTATGGGCCTAATCGTTCATTTGTGAAGATCAAGTGGTTTCGTGCAGTAGCTGTACGCCCAGATTTACCGTTCAAAGCTCAATAACAAGGAGTTCCATGACATGTACAGAAGCAAACGCCATCTACAATAAGTTCGATGAGCTTCCTGATGGCAAGATCACACTGGAAGGCGAAGGTCTATGGTGCAAGAAGTTACCCAACGGCATGGTTGTGCTCAACAACAATCCGCTGAGTGACAACTACCGCTACCAAGACATCATTAATGGTGTTGTTGTTATTTACCGGCGCTGGCGCTTGAAGCTCCGGTTCCGGTACCCCGTTGTTGAGAACGCCGGGACGAACTTGAAGCGTCGCAAGGCTATCCTCAAGGCGCTCAAACCGTTCGGCGAAGTTAGCTTCTTTGTTGAAGGTATGGGTTACATCCTGCTTGAAAAGAATGTGATAGGTTTACAAGAGAAAATGTGTATTACGTTTGATGCAGTTGTTAAGAAGTTCTAACCCTGAAAGGAACCTCGCATGGTTTATAACAAAACGTACATGCGTACGCGTACGCCTTGGGCGAGTAACGAGGATGAAGTTGCTTGGTGGACCAATGTTGCACCCGCAATCTTGTCCAAGGTGGACCAAATCTTTGACATGGTCGTACCTGAGCATGTACTTGTTGGATTGGTAAACAAGAAAGGTCTGGTGCTGATGTCGGTGGATTATCCACAAGAGACAGTGCAAGAAGCACCAGAGGAAGCAACACCGCCACCACGGCGACCACCAGAATCTTCAATCACTACACCACCAGGTAAGAACCCGTTGAGTAGTGAAGACTGGGGCGTCGCAATCTACCAATTTAGCACTGATCTAACCGTGGCTGCACGTTTGCTTGGGTACCTGACACGCATGCGCATGATGTGTGCCGCGGATGTGGCGAAGGTAACACTCGCACAACTGAAGGCCAAAGGTGGTATGGGTGAGAAGTCCGTAGCTACCATCCAGCGCGCGTTGGCAAAATTTAATATGGTATTGAGGGAATAATGATCGAACCCATCACTGGAAGCAGTTTCCATGTTCACGAGATAGTTCAACTGGCTAAACCATACTTGAACTTCAAGCCCGACGAGCTGGGCGCCATAGTGTCCATCAATGCAAATAACGTGTCCATCTTGTTCATGGATGGACACATTTATTCGGTTGACCCATCCTACATCAAAAAGAACGGATGTTTGTAATGAATCGATGAATTACTAATGTCGTCCTTTACACGGAGTAACATGCGAATTTGTCTTTACGGCGGGCCAGGAATTGGGAAATCAACAACAGCAGCGAAACTCTTCACAGAGCTAAAGAAGCTCGGAGTAAACATCGAACTTGTGACTGAGTATGTGAAGACCTGGGCATGGGAAGATCGAAAGATCACCTCCTATGACCAGGTTTATATCTTTGGTAAGCAACTGCGGGCAGAAGACCTTCTCGTGCGCAAAGGTGTGAACATCATCACTGACTCACCTCTTCTGCTTCAACTTGCTTATTCACGCCGGAACAAAGATCCATTTGTGCCCGAGCTACTCAACATTCATACGCGTTTCACAGAAACGCACCCGGCATTTAACATCCTACTCCGGCGTACCGTTCCTTACTCTCAGCATGGTCGCTATGAGACAGCTGCCGGAGCTATAGAGATTGATAACATAACCAAAGACCTCCTCCACGAGTGTGGGTATACATATATCAATGTAGCACCGGGGCTGGACGATAGTATGCTCCTTGCTGAGGTCCGTTATGCACTCCTCAAAGCTGGAGAACTCCCATGAGAGGCATAGTCACGATCTGTCAGAACAAACGCGTCGCCTTACCGTTCATCTTCGGTAAATATGTTTACCCAGAAATGCAGCGCCGATTCCACGGTGACCTTACTCTTTACCATGTGTGGCACGATGCCCACTCAACTGACGGTGCTATGGCCAGCAATCGTGAGTTGGGTGAAGACAAGTTAGCAAACGTACGGAAGTTCATCCATGAACAACGGTACTCTAATGCCATCATCGAGCGCGTGACTACTACCTCAGAAGCGTGGCCGGCTTTGGAGTCTATGAAGTGTGCTCTCCGGCGCTCAAAAGCTTTGAAGGCGGACTTCCACCTATGGATGGAAGATGATGCCATCGTGGTTGACATGTCCTGCGACACCTGGGCAACCCAGATAGGTGGTGGTGACGTGGGATTATACACGAACACCGACCACAAGCAAATGATCAACATTGCCTACTTCCTATCGACGCGGGAGTATGATGACCGGCTGCTCAATATCCTGAATGAGTACCGTGGAAATAAGATACACCTGCGCGATACCGGGCTCACGGATAACTTCAAAGGCAAGGGTTCTATGATTGAGCACATCTTCTGGCGCGCAGCACGTAAACCGGTCTTCCTGGGCCCCTGTAAAATGTTCCGGCATCACCCACACGGTGTACACCAAAAGACAGGAACAGATGTGAAGAATTGGTTAAAAACGAACGTATCTCACGTTTGTCCGGTAGATATGGATCTCCTGAAACTCGACTTCCCAGACTAACTGACTTCCCTCCAATGCACACTTCAGGTAGGATATTTGTGGACAAGCCTATGGAATTCAATTCAGGAAGATAAACATGTTTGCCGATCTCTACGTTGTATCAGCGGTTTCGAATCCAGAGCGGTATCGCTCACGGTACGTTCTATATAAGGACTTCGAGAAGCGCTGCATTGACGCTGGAGCAAAGTTGTACACAGTCGAAACTGCCTTCGGTGAGCGTCCGCACATAATCACGCAAGCCGGTAATCCACAACATGTCCAGCTTCGTACTTCTTCTCAGATCTGGCACAAAGAGAACATGCTCAACATCGGTGTGTCTCGGCTACCGCATGATTGGAAGTACGTGGCCTGGATCGACACGGATGTCTTGTTTGCGCGGCCTGACTGGGTAGCTGAAACGGTACATCAGCTTCAGCACTTTGACGTTGTTCAGATGTTCTCGCACGTCATGGACCTAGATCCATCGTTCAGTCCAGCACCACAGTTCTATGCTGAAAAGCCGGCTTCATACATCTACTGTCACCATGCAAGTATGATTGATCCGGCTGCTGGTGTTTCACTAAAGAAGGGTGGCTATGGACAGAATGCCGTCGCTGGACCAGAGAAGTTCTACTGGCACCCGGGGTTTGCTTGGGCGGCTCGTAGAAGCGCCTGGGATGCCCTTGGCGGCCTCTTCGACTATTCAATAGTGGGAGGAGCTGACTACCTCATGTCGATAGCCTTAACACGCGCACAGGAGTTCCCTGGCTGGACACAGCACGGGAGTTTCGGTCGGTACTTGAATGAGTGGCGTGAACGTGCTGATCGTCACATCCGCGGTAACGTAGGTTTTGTGCCAGGCATGGTCATGCACAACTGGCACGGACGTAAGGCACAACGGCAATACAAGACTCGTTGGCGAATCTACAACGATAACAAGTACGAGCCGGAGGTAGATCTCAAGCGTGACTGGCAAGGATTGTGGCAGCTAACTGATCACAATCCAAAGCTGCGTGATGACATCCGGAACTACTTCCGTGCACGAAATGAAGATTCAATTGACGTGCAGTAACGACCTAAATATCTGCGAAGAAAAGACCATCCAAACGCGGATGGTCTTTTTTTTAGCCATAAGTTTGAATTCAGCTGTTTTGAATTGTATCCATGCAACACAAATTATAAGATGTACTTTAGTTGCAAGGCAGGCAAAATGTGTCGAACGTGTCTGGACAAAGCAAGTACGAAGAGTAAGAATATACGAATCAACTTGCGCCATCTTGCTATAAATGCATATGGTGGTAAGTGTAATTGTTGTGGTGAAGCAGAATATGCATTCCTTGAAGTTGACCACATCAACAACAACGGTGCAGTGCATAGAAGATCATTGAAACCGTGCGATAAGGCCAACATATATCGTTGGTTGAGGCGCAACAAATACCCTGATGGTTTTCAAATTCTGTGTTCAAATTGCAATAGAGCTAAGTGGCGATGTGGTATTTGTCCACATCAACGTAAAGTCACGGAGGATCACAAATGTCTGACCAAACCGCGCCAAGAACACTAACGCCTAATGAATCGTATGATGTACTTGTTGCGCAAGTTCATGCTCCCGTCTTTTTCAACAAGCTTGCCTCTGTTTACGGGATCGTTCCGCAGACACAGGACGAAGCCCGCGAACTGCTACTGATGGCCGGTCAACTCCGGAATGCACACGAGCAGGATGCAACGAAGCAGGCTAACGCCCGTGGTAACTTCTATGCAGAAGCCCGCCGGGACCTTACTAATGCACTCGGCCAAAGCGGTGTCAATACACTGCCCGAGGACTACAGCGCCGTGAAGAACGCTGCTGCAGAAGCTGTCAAGAACCCGCTAACACGGGAGGCAGCACTTGTACTTTCTAACCACCTGACCCAGGCGCTCCGCTCGTAAGCTGAGCGACCTCCGGTACAACCCATAAGAGAGGTCATTCGATGAGCAACATCCTCGTGCCCCAAAACTCGGGGCAGATCTATCCGTTGAACAAGCACTCCTATCTGGAATCCGTGGTACGTAATCTCAAGAACGTATCCGTGTTCTATGGCTTCATTGGTCCCCACGGCAAGCGTCTAAACGCGTGGGGTGATGCTAGCGGGAAGGACTACTACTCCCGCAAGGGCTCGCTCAACGGGCAGTTCGCCGCGATCTTCGGGCATCGCTACAAGCGTTGGCAGGATCACTTTGACAACGCACTAGCCAATGGTTACCTCAGCTACCGCGAGAACCATCGGCATGTCGTCTATGCACCAGTTGTATCTCCTGTTGGTGGCGGCGCTAACGTCATCACCACTGGTGACCTGGTGTGGTGGGATGACATCGACTTGACGGTGCGTAGCGCTACGTCGTTCCCATGGACTTCGAACCTTGCTACAACACAGCAAAACTTCTCCAAGGTCTTCCTTGGCGTAGCGCTCGATCCATTCCCGAACACAAACCCGGCTTCTGACCCGTACAATGCCATCCAGGTAAACACTGTTCGCGTGGATGTCAGTCCGTCATCGCTCTGGGACTTCACAGACCAGAACTCAGAAGATCACTACCCGGGCAGCATCATGGCTCCAGCAAAGGCGACGGGAAACTCGTTGCTTGCACAGACACTGGTAACGGTGGCTCCGCTGGGTGCACAGAGCTGGGCAGGTTACGCAGACGGTATCGCTCGCGTTATGCGCGTCGATCCGGGTACACCAACAACAAGTGTGTTGGTTAACGTCCAGTCCGCATTCTGGGGCTACGAAGCGACCTCGCTCGAAGGCTCTTAATGCTTGTTGTCATCTGGCAACTCCAAGACCCACTCCTGCTTCATCAGGGGTGGGTCTTTTCTTTTAGCTATCAGCTTGCCGCATTTCAAATTCTGATTAGTATGACTATATGCTAATTTCAATATTTACTCCGACGCATCGGCCTGAGTACATCCGACAAGTCTGGGATTCTTTGGTGAAACAAACCGAAGACGTTCCATTCGAATGGGTCATAGCACCTAATGGTGAATGTAAGCTGGAAGACATTCCAGCCAACATCACCCAAGATGCACGTGTCCGCCTTGTACCGGCGCCACCTGATATGAAGAACATAGGCGCTCTGAAGCTATTTGCTTGCCAGAACTGCAAGGGCGACATGTATGTCGAGTTAGATCATGACGATTTACTTGCACCACATGCTCTGGAGGCGCTGGCCAACGCATACGAGGAGAAGCCAGACGGCTTCTTCTATTCCGACTTCATCAACTTCAAGCCCGACGGCACATGTGAAGTCTTCAACCGACTCCACGGTTGGCAGCTCTATAACTGCATCATCGACGGTAAGCCATATGTTGCGTGCAGCGCGTTTGCACCTACCGCAAGGGCCCTCTGTGAAATCTTCTATGCACCCAACCACGTAAGAGCCTGGTCCCGACGTGCATACATAGTTGCTGGTGGTCATGATCCTAACCTAAAAGTTGGAGATGACCACGATTTGGTTTGCCGCACATACTTGAACGGTGTTCCGTTTGTGCACATTCCTCAACCACTGTACTTCTATCGTGTCAGCGATAAGCAGTCGTTCAAGGAGTTCAACAAAGAGGTGCAAATCCAACAGGCAGCCAACCGAGACAAGTATATACATGCACTAGCGGTCGAGGAATGCCGTCGTGCAGGGAAGATTGCATTGGACATTGGCCGCGTAGGTTGGTGTGCCGAAGGTTTTGAGAACTACGATCTGCTCAAGTATGACTTCACGTGCGCACAATTCAACGATAGTGCAATCGGCTGTATTCGCGCAGTTGACACGCTGCAACGAATTCCGAAAGAACATATCGTTCCGGTGATGAACGAGATGTACCGATTACTCATGCCAGGTGGGTTGATGATCACAGCTACACCATCGATCGATGATGGTGAAGGACGTGTTGGCCGCGGTGTCTTTCAAGACCCGTCTCATCAGTCATTTTGGAGTGCCAACAATTTTTGGTATTTTAGTGACAAGAAATTCTCATCATTGTTAACTGGATACACTGGACGATTCCAGGCAGTTAGACTCTTCACACATTATCCTTCTGACTGGCACAAGAAGAATGCAATCCCATATGTGGCTGCTGATTTGTCTGCGCTGAAGAACCAACGACAGGCTGGTATGCAACAAATCTGATGTACAACAAAGCTGTTGTGGTAGAATGATGCAAATACAATTAAAAGAAGAACACAACACAACGAACTTAAAGTTATGTCCAACCTGTAAAACGGCTAAATCAAGAGATGAATTCGGGCCTAACAGAAGCAAAAGAGATGGACTAGCATCACTTTGTCGTTATTGTGCAAATGCGGCTACAAAACGATACCAGGCACGCAATAAAACTATTACCAAAGAACGCAGTAGATTGTGGAATAGACAACACAAAGAAGTCGGACAAGATTCAAGGTTAAGGCGTGAATATGGTATATCACTCGCAACATATAAAGCGTTAGTGCAACAGCAAAATAATCAATGTGCAATCTGTAAACAAGTACCATACGACAATAAGTTGCACATAGATCACAACCACAAAACTGGTGTCATACGCGAATTACTGTGTGGGCTGTGTAATCGTGCGCTCGGTTTACTGAGGGATAACCCGCTCCTGCTTGATGCAGCTGCCACATATCTTCGTAAACACGAACTAGCTGCAGAACGAGCTAAGCTGGTAAACTGTAATTATAAGGAGGTAACATGAGTACCAGACCTGATTTAGTTCATCCTAGCATAACGCAGTTATATGGCGTCCCACTTCCTACCAAACGCCGCGCACTTTCAATTGATCAAGGGCAGGCCGCTGTCGTGAATTTTATTTTTCTGGATAATACAGGAAATCCCGTAGATCTGACGCCATACGCGTTGGCCTGTGATTCTGATGACGGACCACAAGGGCCACAAGACTGTGTGGACTACCTGGTAGTTGGGAAAATTAGGGAGGTCATCAGCAACGCAACGAATGACATTCATACAGTTGCATGCGACGTTATCGATGCAGAAACTGGGTTAATCCAATTCCAACCAGACCAATTTGTCATCGACAATCCTGGTATCTACTCTGCGGAATTTGCCACATATAAACCGGCTGACTCGGAAGGCTCCAACGGCGTAGTATCGATTGCGTTCACCAACAAATGCTTCATCTGGGTTGACCGCGGGTTGTTCGGTACACCTAAGTATGCATTTGCTGGGCCGCCGACATTTGACGAGGTGCGCCTATTCATCCGAGACAACGCACCCGAAGAGAATCTCTTGCTGGATGACTTCGAGTTTGACCTCGCAGAGATCTGTCACGGCGCCGAGCAAGCTGTGCGATACTGGAATGAAGCCCAGCCACCTATCAATCTATACTTCTCCACACTCAACTATCCGATTAGGCATCAGTGGATGAAGGCGATTGCCGGGCACATGTTTATGACCGCGGCACACCGATTCCGTCGTAACCACCTTCCATACCAGGCCGGCGGATTATCTGTTGACGATCAAAACAAATTCCAACAGTACGATCAAATCGGCATGGCCATGTGGAAAGACTATCAAGAGTGGGTCAAGAACAAGAAGGTTCAGCTCAACTGCGAGGGTGCTATTACGACGAGCTTCTCTCCGTACAGTTCTCAAGCTTACCAGCTGTTGAACACAGGAGTGTAACATGAACCCGTTTGCACGCGTGTTGGTTGACTATCTTGTTGATGGGGGGGCACGCATATCTTGGGAGATGGCACCCCATTTCATTGATCCAGGTCCGTACACCTTTCAACTACAAGTTGGGCATACCGGCCTAGCCGCAGCAGATGACTGGGTGAATGTCGGTGCACCGGTTGTAGACACGTACTTCACGCACGATAGTAGCCAGAGACTATTCGGTGGTAAGACACTCGACCTGTACTACCAGGTTAAACTCACGACCTCAGTTGATACTTACTACTCAGTACCACAGAACTGTTTTGGTTTACTGTTGAAGCGTGACTGGTTAAAAGCCAAAGAGATCACACGGAAAGAAACGCTGCGGCATCAAACATTCACGAGTCCTAATGGATTCTTGTTGAAAGCGCGGCGGTATGGCCCACCGTGCACAGCCTGTGCAAACCGTATTACTGAACTCACAGGCGAAATAGCCAACAGTCATTGTCCAAGTTGCTTTGGTACTGGCTTTGCGCTGGGGTACTTTGCACCACTTCCAGGTACATACGCAGATGTTGGTTTGGACAAAGCACGAGACAAGCGTGATCCACAGGTAGGCATGGTCAATCAACGGTCTATTCGCGCACGCTTCATTGGTGATCCGTTGCTATACACATATGACATATGGGTTAATGCTACGAGCGATCTACGTTATCGCATAATCGATGTCGAGGTACTGTCACAGGTTCGTGGTATACCCCTGGTGTTCAACGCTGAACTTCGGCTCGCGCCATTCTCTGACGTGATCTATACTATCCCACTGGGAATAGGCCCCACGAAGCTTGTACGCCCAACAGCAACTGTGCCTAACCCAGCTCCCATCAAGATCGAGGAAGTACCATGCTTGCCGGAGCCGAAGAAACCAGCACCCAGACTCGACGTACTGGACAGTCTCCGCCAGGAACTCCAGGAACGACGTTCCCGCTCATCAAAACACTAAGCATGATGAGTTACGTGCCAGACGAAGCACGTACAAACGAATCACTATGGGGCGATCCACGCGGCTACGAGTTCATGCAAAAAGAACGTGCGGCCACCTTCTTTGAAGAATGTAGACAACAAGGCAAGTAACATGAAGACAGGATGCTGCGACGATCCTGATGACATCCAATTTGGACCGGGTGGTGACCCGTGCCCAGTAATTGATCTTGGTTGTCAGGGTCCACAGGCGGATTGTTGTGACATCTCTATCGATTTCTCAAGTTTGTCAGACTTGTGTCCATTGATGCCAAGACCACAGCTGGTTACTGGCATACTTACACAGTGGATGCGTCTACACTTTTCTGACCCAAGTCATATTGAGATTCCTTTGTTGAGGAGTTATATTTGGACAGCAGATGATACGACTTCAAAACTTCCTATTGAGAGTGTCTTCAAATGGAACCCGGCGATGACAGAAGCACGCCCGGGAATATTTTTGAAGCGAGGTCCCTGGAAGGTATTGAATCTTGGGATCGATAATAGGAAGATGGCAGGTACACTCGACTGGCCATATCCTCGACAGTACAATGTGTTCTACCAAGGTAGCTTGACGTTGTTCTGTGTTGGCGGTGAGTCCTTAGAGGCTGAACTGATTGCCACGGAAGTTTATAGGGAGTTGGTTGGCTTCGGGCCAATCGCCCGCAAACAGTTCGGTTTCGTACGGTTTAACGTCGCGGACATTGGAGAAGTGAGTTTGCTGGATGAATCGGCTGAGCACTTTGTTGTGCCCGTCGTTGTTTCATACGGCGCACAGGACACCTGGCAGATTTGCCCGCCAAGTCTACAGGAGCTGCAGGAATTTGGGCTGTACCTTAATCCTGAACGTTAGTAGTAATCCCCCTAGACATGGAGGTCTTTTTCATGGCAAGTCAACAGTTCACAAGCGACATCTTTGGTCGTACGCCGTTGTCGTTCGGTGGCGCTTTCGCCGCTGACTCGGCGCACATCAACCTGTCGCTCAACTGCTGCGACTGTTTCGGTGATCCAATCACCTCTGCTGGTCTCGTGACTCAGCAGCTGCAGATTCAGTATCAGCAGCCAATCACTCGTCTTTACGAGCTGGGTACTCAAAACACCTACTTCGTCGCCGGTCGTCCGCAAGGTTCTGCGAACATCGCGCGTATCCTCGGCCCTGGCCTCGTTATGGCCGAGCTGTACAGCTGCCTCGGAAACGTTTGCAACGCCAACACAAATGACGTTTGCTTCTGTATCCAGGGTGGTTGCACCGGTGGTACCGAAAGCAATTTCGAAGCCATGCAGCTCTGCTTGAAGAACGTCGTCATGCAGTCGTTGGGTATGACAGTGCAAGCACAGGACATGCTCGTCAACGAGCAGATGTCTCTGTTCTTCACTGCTATGCTCGCGATGGACACAGCAGTTTGCCCTGGTGGCGCGCAGCCGGTATACTGCGATTGCATCCCAGCTGTCACCGGATCTCCGCCTTGCGGTGTGACCCGCGCTGAGTGTAACCAAGGATACACATACCCGAGCTACGTTGGAAATCCGCCTGATGGTGGTGTTCGTCAGGCTGGTTGCGTCCCCCAGAGCCCAGTCGGCACCTGCTAATTGTGCTGCCTCGCTGCACATCAGTGCGGTGGGGCACATATTACTTGTCGGTCTGTACGCAAGGCGCCGATGACCGGCTTTAGAGGTCATTATGGCAAGCCAAGATAGACCATACGTTCACGGCAGTGGCGCTGGAACGGCAAACCCGACAGCGCGCATTGATCAGGTCAGTCAAACTGCCTGGAAAGACGTGCAACATACCCAAGCGAACATGACGTTGGATCCGGCAACGGATCCAACGCATTCGCATTGGATTCACAAGTTTCATCTCGCCAACGGCCCACTCTTCCTCAAGGGTCGCATTGTCGATTCGATCGCGTATACCAACTGTCACAAAGTTCAGTTCGTCGGTTACACCTCAATGTGGTGTAAGGCGTTATCTGATACTGCATTGCAGCCTATCGGTAGCCGCGACATCAATCAACTACCAATTGGTGCCGGCGTCCTTGTTATGTGGTTCAAGGATGACCGTGAAGGTATTATCCTTGGCGTAATACCTGATCCACAAACAAACAGTGCTGCTGCTTACCCTGACTTCATAAGTCAGGAAGGCCGTAGTGGTTTGAACGTAGACGCGGTGCACAACTACCCTGTGTGCCTGCCGAGAGCATCACTTATTACAGACTGGTCTGGTGGCCGGCCGTATGATTCCACTGCTGAAGGAGAGTCCGGCAAGATCACCGAGACCGGTCTGTTGACGTTTATAGACTCGTTCATGATCGCCAACCGCGTTGACGAGTCATGTGGTGTGTGGCACTTCTGGCATGACCAGCTTACACGCATAGCTGCGTACAACCTGCACTTCTGGACCGCAGGTTGTGAACGAGAAGACAAAGATGATGAGGGTGAATTCGACAAGGTAGAAGGGCACACACCTTACTACTGGGAAGCCCTTGGCGCATTTGAACTTGGTTTGAACGTACATCGCACAATTGACGGACAGTGCTGGCAGCATGATCCAGATCTGCAAGGTTACAACAGCATCGAACCTTGCGCCGATGATCAGTTGCCGTTCTACCGTTTACGAGACTACTACGGGTACTTCGGGCAAGCGCACAAACGTGTACTGTGTCTACTGCCACAGCCAGGTGAAAGCTCTAGCTCAGCGGGTGATCCTCTCAAGTTTGTCGAAGAGTGTGAGGTCCTGGAGTCATCCAGTATCAATCCATCCAGCAGTTGTGATACATCTAACTGCACACCAACTGATCTCAACACACTCAGTCAAAAGTTGATCTTCCCTGGGGTCTTCGAAGAGGATCTAGCGCTTACAGGGCGCTGGGGTATGCGATCGGCACACGAGATAATCATCTCGAAGTACATTGCAATCCCTGCGCCAAAGCAGATGAAACTGGCAGAGGATCCAACAGGTGACAACTCTGCCAACTACGCGGCTGCCGGTGCACTGGGCTTGGGCCCACCACACATCGTCAACGGAGAGATTGCAGTCGCTGGTGCCGATGACCCTACACAGATACGTGCAGCCGGCTTCTTGGATACACATGCGTTTGTCTTTAACTGGATTGGTGACCACCCATTCTACTACCACGTGAAGGACTGGTATCTCCCAGATGAAGATGACTTGCTCTACATCCCCGCACTCACGCCGATCGACTTCGATGAGCTTGCCTGCTTCCAGTTTCTACAGGCACCAGCGTCCGTTCCGATGTACGTAGATCATCGCTATGGTGATGTGCAGTATTATCCTAACCATAGCTACTTTGGCATGTTGGCTGATGGTGGTGTTGTACTTGGTGATGGCTTCGGTTCCGAGTTGAAGATGGCCAACGGGCAGATCTGGTTGACTGCCCCTGGTGACATTAACTTCCATGCTGGGCGTGACGTAGTATCCTTTGCAGGTTACGACCTAATCATGCGAGCTAAGAACTCGTTCGACATCTCTGCAACAAATAAAGATGGCCGCATAAAGGCTCATGAGAATCTATGGTTGGCAGCAACTGGTGAGTGCGGCGGTATTCTTCTACAGAGTATGGCCAAGGCTACTTACAAGAATTTCAACGGTGTCACTGGTGAGGATGCCACACTCGGAGGAATCGTCATCAAGGCTGAGAACAGCCTCCTAACGCTTTGTTCGAACGACATGAGTATGATGCTTACCAACACTGACACACAGGAACACGTACTTGTCTTTGATGCTGGTGATATGGGACGCATTAAGTTCCGCGGCCAGTATCATGAGCGGTTTATGATGAACAACGGTGCCGCCTTCGACTTCTGGGCAGACGGTACAACGGTAATCAGCGGTAATGAATACTGGCTTGATGGTAGTATATTCTCACAACCAGTTGTCATAAACAACAAGTTGTTAGTTGATGACTGTGTTATTGCCAGTGGTAACCTGGTGTCGGCAAACGGACACGTTGTAACAGCAATGGCGGCTAATACACATGGCCAAGTAGGTGCCTTCTCAAATCCGGCTACAGTCGCTGGGTATGAGAATCTGTTCACATACTATCAAAATCGTAATGCTTGGACGCTACCAGGTATTGGTGATCTTGAGTTGATTACGCTCACCGAAAGACAGGAAGATTTCTGTATCTGTGATGCAACCTTTACCTATCGGTCAACACCACAGTACCGCACGAACGATTATGTGTTGTTCGAGAGTCGTTGGCAGCAGTTGGCCCGGCTTAGTGGTACGCCGGTTAAGACATGGACAGAAGAAGCTGTCGGCGGGACTTATCCATACCCAGGTACAACCGCAATCCTGGGCACTACATATCGAACTCTCGATCCAGTATTGTATAACATCAATAATGGTAGAGCGGTCGATCGTGGGGCACTTTACGAGAACCCAACATTTAATCTTCCGCAACAGTATGTCCTCAACGGCACATACACGGTCATCATTTAAGGAATACGATTCATGGCAGACAAGAAAGTCAATTTGCGATTCAAGCCAAAAGGCACGGAAGGTCTTCCAGTGCAGCCGATAGAGATTGATCAACCAGGTATCCGCGGTACGTTGCCATTCATGCCGGGTGCAGCGCTTACCCATGATAGTAATGTTCCAGAGCAGGTTCGGCAGGCTGGCCGGCAGATCGTCGAGGCACCGGTGGAGATTCCTGACGACGTACGCCGGCAGAACGCACAGATGCTCGCTGGACAGCGTAAAGTGGTCAGCCTTGACGAACTTCCGCCTGAACGGCAAACGGAGGTCCTGTCGGCCATTAAACAGGCTGCAGCCCTGCCTCCACCGCCACTACCGCAACAGCAAATGTCACCTCCACCGAAGTTCATCCCGTCGGGTCCAGGTATTGGTCAGGCAAAGGCCATGGCTGAGCGTGTAGCCGCACAACAGGAAGAAAAGATGCGTCAGCGTCAGGAAGAACAAGTACAGCAGCAACAGCAGTCACAACAACGGGCAAATCCACGGATGGCACAACCACCTCAGCCTCCACAGCCAGTACAGCAAGAGTACCAGCAAGAGGAGCCACAACAGCAATATGATCCACCACAGCCGGCTGTGCAACCAGTGAACTGCATTCACTGTGGTTGGCCAGTTGACAAGATGGACATGTGCAACCCAGATCAACTTGACAAGCAGGTCTTCGTTGCTGCGGTCTTGGGTCAGAAGCGCTTCTCGAAGGAGTACGGACTACTGGGTAACCAGTTGAAAGTGGTATTCCGTTCGCTGACGGTTGAAGAGAACGATCTGGTGGTCAAGCAGCTCATGTATGATTGGAATAACGGCAAGATCACAGGTCCAGCCCATTCCGTCGTCGAGGCAACCAAGTACCAACTTGCGTTGGCGCTTGAGTCTATCGAGAAGAGTGTTGGAGTTATAACGCTGCCGACATTTGATCAGTACGACGATGAGCCACCACCGGAAGGTCAAACCATTCTTCCGAAAATCGTTGAATACGTCAACGCAAATGCACTGCAAAACGAGCCGACACGTCGAATCATCGCTAAGGCGTACGGTCACTTCATTGATACCCAGGCAAAGCTGGAGGCGATGGCAGAACAGTCGGATTTTTGGTTGGCGACCGGGGAATAAGTCTGATGGTCCAAGCGGCCGCAAATGCCGGGTTGGACTTTGCGACCGCTAACCCCCGTAGTCGCCATTGGTGGTTGAAGTTACGCTGGATACTGGACCGCACTGAAGATCTGAGTTCAACTCAAATCTACAAGATGCAACATGCACAACATGTTGGTATCCTAGATCACCGTATGGCCAAAGAAGCTTTTGAGCATCACTGGAATGGTGCCAATAAGCTCATCCGCGATTCTTATCGTATCTATTACCCGTGGCTCCAGGATTCGAAGGAAACAACACAGGGTCAGCCGGAGAAGACACAGCGCGATAAAGAAGTTGACGCTTTAATGGATTCGTGGAAGAAGCAGTTCGGCGATCCGTCAGATCCGAAGGTACATGCCCGCTTTAAGTCGATCGCTGAAGCTATGCGTAAACGTGCGCTTGAAGGTCAGAAGGATAACTTCTCGTCGTCTCGCTCATTGTCCAGTCAATTGAAGCAAGTTGCCGATATCCGGAAGAAGCAAGCCAAAAAGAGGGTTAGGTAATGGATCCGCAACAGATGATGCAGGCGCTGATGCTGATGCAGCAAAGTGGTGGTATGCAGCCACAACCACGCGCCCTGTTCGGTGGTAACTATCAACCCATGATTGGTGGCGGTACTGTTCGGCCCACTCAGATGTTTGATCTGAGTGGGATTCCGGGCTTCTCTGGAAATACGCCAACAGGTCAGATGATTGGCATGATGATGCAGGGCATCCTGCCCAGCTTGATGGGCCCTAACTTCACAATGGGCCAGTTCGCTCCGAGTCAAAACATCTTTGATCATCGGTATGCACAGCAGTATTTCATGCAGCGCCGACAAGCAATTGAAGGTGCATCTGCCGCTGAAGGAGAGACGTACTTTCGCATGATGCGTGGTATGGCACGTATGGCCGGTATCGAATACCAGGTTGGCGGTGAACAAGAACAAAGTGCACGGCGGTTTGGACAAGACATCGCAATGATGATGCCAACGTTCTCATCCTTCTTGCCTGTAGGCATGATTGATGATATTCACGGCATCCGCGGTTCCAGAATGAGTCTGGCTGGCAGCGTGTTCGATGCCGGCCGGTATTCATTTGATCCTGCATCCGGACGCCTTGGCATGTCTGGACAAAGCGCAACAGCCGTCTCCAACGAGATCTATTCAACCCTCTATGGTCCAAACGCTAATCTCGCAAACATGCGTGGATTAGGGGCAGGTCGTGCCGGCCAGATGTACGACGAGTTGATGCGGCGTGGTTTCGGTCCACCGACCTTCCTCACTGACGATGCTGCTCGTAGAGGGTTGCAAGAGGAGCTATCACGACCAGAGGCTGAAATCACATCCCCAGGTATGCGTAACCTGCGACAACGTTTCATGGATCAGCGTATGCGTGCACCTGGACAAAACCTACGCCCAGAAGAACTACAGGCCGACATTGCAACGCTACAAAGTTCAGACCCGCAAGCATTTGATGCAGCTATGCGCAGCTTCGATGGGGCCCGTTCTGCGCGCATGATCCACCAAATGGCCGGTGCTGTCTCTGCTATGCGCGACATCTTCGGTGATATGGGCCGGCCGAATGCACCTATGGTTGAACTGTTGAATGGTCTGCAGGCTATGACACAGGGTGGGTTATCCCACATGAACGCGAGCCAGTTGGAATCATCAGTTCGCCAAACATACGCACTCGCCAAGTACACCGGCATGGGTGTTGAAGTTGCACAAGGATTTGCCGGTACAGCTAATCAGATCCTGCAGGCTCAGGGCTTGTCACCAGCACTTGCACCAGACATTGCACAGAGAATGATGGCATATGGTTTTGCATATGGTCGTACTGAGCGACCAGTAGGCATTGGTATCCCAGATCCCGAGATGGCAACACAAATCCATGGCCGCTTGCTTGGACAAGCTGCAGCAAGCCCAATGGCTACACGGTTGGCAGCATTTATGCAAATGCGTGAGCGTCAACAAATGGGTGCCGACGGACAACGTAATTTTGGTGAAAGGACTGAAGCACGGGCCATGGCCGATGCCATTGCAGCCGGCGCAACAACATACCGGTTTAATGGCCAAGATCGAAGCATCTTCCAGAACCAAATACAAATGCAAACTGTATTACAAGATGCGGGTATAAGTGCACATTCGTTTACGCTAGCTGCAGTACAGCCACCATCTGTAATGCAAGATACGATTCGGCAGTATAATTTAGCACCATTGGTGCAAGCTAATCAGGGACAACTTGATAGCCCGGATATAGTTCGTACGTTAATAGGCGGTGTAAGTAATAGTTTAGCTAGGACAGGTAGTGTGCCGCGTGGAAATCGTGCTAATGTTGCTATAGCACTTGGATCAGCTATTAATGAAGAAATGACACGGCTAGCAGCAGAACAACCCGAGTTGTTAAGCGCTAATCGTCGTGGTGATATGTATCAGGCTATTCAACAGAGAATTACTAACAGATTCCGCGATCAACCACAGATGCTTGCCGGATTAACTGCAGAACAACTACAAATGGTTGTAGGGGATGCACGTACCACACTTGCTGGATTTATACCACGTAGTCGTTTTGCTGGTTATCAGACACCAGAAGGTTGGTATACCATCCACAATCAAACCACAAGACAGCTGGCTGATCGCACTATGGCTGAGACTCGTGGTATTTCACAGTTCCAGCAGGCACTATCGGCTATCGGTCAGCAAGGGCTATCCTCCCGTGTAAGCGACTACCTACAAGAAGTTGGACCTGGGGGTGGAACCTTCCAAGACTTTCTACGTCGCGGTGCTGGTGGTATCCCGAATGCGCAGATGTCTACCGCAGCTAGTGCGATGATGGAACACGTTGCCAACCTGCAACAACAAATGGACGACGCACAGACACGCTTTGCTCGTGATCCTCGCCAACTAGGTATTGAGCGTGAGCGCATTATGAGTGAATTGCATACGTTGGCACCTGACATCAAACTATTGTTCTCTAGCGCAGGTGGTGGTAGTGACCTCACAGGGTTGTCACCACAGGCACTGGCTATTCAAAAACGTTGGTTGGCTCGACCAGGTAATGCAGGTCCTGGCGGTATCAACACACTAACACCAGGTGGTGCCGGCGCTCAGCGCGTGAATCAACTCATGGGTGAAGCTCACCGACGCCAAGACAGCTGGAGTCAGGTCCGGAACCGTAACGTTGACGCACAACACTCTGTGGTTGCTGCTCGTCGGGGTGTAAGTGACGCACAGACGGGCGTTGTCAACGCGCAAGCCGTTATGGATCGTGCACTGGATACCCCAGAAGTACGAACTGTTCGTACTGCACTTCGTGAACTTCAGTCGGAGTTCAATGCGGCACAAGCACAAGTTGCATCAGCAACAACAGATGAGGCACGGCAACAAGCGATCAGTTACCGTGAACGTGTCCGCGCGGACATCCGGACTAAAGAAACTGAACTTGCTGGACTCTTACGCACGATACGTGCTTCTGATGTAGGCGTAGATGCACAACGCGGAATCACCAACGCACAACAACAATTACAAACAGCACAGAACCAACTGGACGCTGCATTGACCCAGGCGGGTAACGCTGCTGACCTTGATCCAGAAGTGATAGCTGCCTACGCACAGGTAACACAAGCATTCAGTGATCTAAATGCTGAACAACGTCGGCAGGGTCAAATTGAAACAAGACCACAGACTGCTAACCAGTTGGCTGCGGCTCGGGCTCAGGTTACATACCGGCGTGCACTAGATACCGCGGTCTCTGGTCGTGCACCGGTTGTAACTGCTCGCACCCGTCGCGACCAAGCTATAGCCGCTCAAACGCGTACACAAGGAGATCTTGATCGCCACCTGAATGCACAAGAAGGTGTCGTTACTACACGCGATCGGCTGACAGAATTGACCAACCGTGAACTCGACCTTGATCGCCGTATCGCTGATCCACAAACGTCAGCACCGGATCGGGCACGGCTACAACAGGAACGTGCACAAGTAGGTACCGCACTGATTGCGGCACACAACGCCTACAGTGGTCCACAGGGGGCTATGACACGTGCATTAGCTACACCAGAAGCCCAACGGTTGACAATCATTCGTGATCGCGCCAGGGACGACGCAGAATCTGCAAGCACCAACTACGAAACAGTGATCGGACAGAATGAAAGTGCCGTTGCTAATGATCCAACTGTACGGGCAGCGCGGATAGCATGGGAAGAGGCCCAGGTGCGTGCAGGTATCCCGATGTCGGGTCGAGCCGGTGCTCAAGTACCTACACGACCGAATGCCGGTAGTTCAACCGGTCCGGGGCTACCAACAGGGCCAGGTGGGCCGGTGACCAACCGACCAGGTATCGGAGCTATCCCGAATGTCGGCGGAGCAGGTGTGGCAAGTATCGGACAAGCCTCAGCGCGGGATCTGCAAATCACATCCTCTGGTACAACTACGATTCCAAATGCCAGTGTCACACTAACGGCTTCAAGCATGGCTTTTCGTAATGCTGATATAGCTGCAGCAAGTTATGGCCCGGCCGGTGATACCAGTGAAGCAGGTGGTAATCGTGATCCTGTAACTGGGGGTACCTCCAGTCAGCAGATTACTGGTACACTAAGAATAGAAGGAGATCGAGCTGTTATCGATGCTACTGGTGTAGTTAATGATCCTCGATCACCTGTCTTTGGTCCGGGGCACGGACTTCTTGGATAATTCAAAACAGCTGAATTCGAAGTGAGGTTTGTTATGCCATGGCCTGCATGCGGTAGTGAACCTGGTTATTGTCCACCATTAGACTGTTGCTCTTTATACCAAAGTTCAAACATCTTCTCATCAGGTGCCGGTACAGTCGTAGCGGTGAGTGGAGAGGCTGTGCCTATCGCATTCGCGGTCGATGGTGATGTACAGACATTCAACAACCTCAAAGGTATTGTGACCTCGGTCGGTATTCAAGGACAAGGTGGTTACCAGTTCACGCACGCCATGCGTAACTTCATTTATGTCTACACCTTTACCGAACGTATTGGTGAACTGGTTATCAACGGGCTGGCCTTCCCCGCGTCATGCGGACCGCTGGGACCACAAGATGCACCATCTACCATAGTTGGTGATTGCGACACATTCACTGGCACTACAGGTATTGAACGTGTGATGCAGTGGTATGAGTGTAATCGCATCACGACGCGCGCTGAGCCGATCACTATCGCGTTAGGTGCGAAGGTTTCATACGAGGCGTTCTTGTTGTCTGTGAAAGCCGACATTGCGAACGCGGAGACCGGAATTGCCCAATTCTCTATGCGATTCAACTATGTGCCTAACATCACAGACTTTGACAATGATTGCTTTGCCGCGATGGAGTCTTGGGGAGCATTCGATTAATGATCAATCATTCGCGCACACTATTGTTGAACGCACTACCAGCACCAGGGATTGCGGGTGAAGAATACATACCGCCAGAGTACAAGGTACGAACAGTTCCACCATATCTGGACCAGATCCGTAAGATTCTGATTGGGAACAATGTCAATCGTGAGGTGCAGAACTACCGTGTCCGACAGTTGATGACGCTTTTACACAGTACAAGTCTCTCCAAATACGTGTACACAATGGACCCACGGGTGACTTACTGGCCAACGATTGACATGCAGTGCTTCAAGAAGGAACCGGTTACGCTTGTACCGCTGCCCAAACTACCAACAGTCCTCACCGAAATTGCCGATGCCGAGTTAATCACACTCTTCTCAACTAGGGATAACGTCGCCACCACGTTCTGGGAATACTGGCATGAACACAAGCAGTTGCAGTATCAGATAGGCGGCGTAACGCTAGCGTTGATTTACCAAATGGATGAACTCAATGAACTGGAATAACACTAAATTCAGATGTGTGTTGCAAGTGACATTTCCATGTTCGGCTGGGTATCAATCTCCGTGTAGACTGGAACCCCTAGATACAGACGACTGTGGAAACATCCCATATTGTGACACCTTCCCGCAAGGACCACAAAGTATTGTGGCTGAGTGTCCATTCCCCATCGAAGATGAGCTGGATGGAGAGGATGGTACTGATCAGTGCACAGAACCATCTATAGGTGCCCAGGGTGCACAAACACAGATAGGTCAACAGTTTTGTGATACACCTGCACCCGGTGAAACTGTTTGCTTCGACATCTTGAGCTTCCACTCAGAATTTGAATTGAACGCTATCCCATCCGCCATTGTAAGTGTGGCTCTGGGTCGTCGTGCAGACAACGTAGCAAGAGCAGCCCGTGTCCATTACTTCATTGACTGCATGAAGTTGCAGTTGAAAGCAGTTGTCTGGTGTGAAGCTTGTACAGCAGCACGTTCCGTTACCCCATCAGGTAGTCAGAGTGTTGATACACCGGACATATGGCCTAGCGCCCCGTTCAAGATCTTTGAGGGTTATGTGACGGGTAGTGGTTTTCGCCGCTCTACACAGGGCGCGGACCTCACACTCACCATGACCCATTGGCTTGCCGATTTGAGTTTCTCTTCGGCGCTATCGCGGCAAATGCATCCACTAAATCCTAGTCAGTATTTCTTTCCAGCAAACTTCACTCAGTTCACGCACAACGCTGCCGGTGGCTCATTACCGGTGGTGGCACCGTTTATGGTTGGTGTTGAACAGGCAGCTCAGTTTTTTCTGGTTCCAACAATCTTAGATGATTTTTGGGGTGGTAGCGCTTGTCTAACTATGCCGCGTACCACAGGTAAGTGGCAAACAAATGGATTAAAGTCGTGGTTACTTTACCTAACAGAGACTGAGCGAATAAATCAAGCAGAAATTGAATCTCGCAGTGGTGAGTTGCAAGCCACTGAAAACTGGGAAGCCTGTCGTGCGCTAAGTCGATTCGAACCTAATGCTGTTGGTCCTGACTTCAATGAAGCTGGTTGTGGTTATGTGCTCGGGGCTCCGCTTGGGCTTAGCACTACTGCTATAGATCCATATCTCACCATTAGTATTGCTGAACACATAGGTTCAGAATCACTAGAAGCATATTCCAATGTAACATTATGGGATAAGTTAGCCGGACAATTTCATGCTGACTTTATGTTTGCTATAGTACCACTTGTGGAAAAGGCATTGGTAGTTCCATTTGTTCCTGGATTAAGTAGTGGTGATACAGATTCTCTTGTGCATCGTGTGCTGCAAACATCCGATTATGAGTCTATGGATATGCAAGCCATGATGCCGCGGCCATTACGCGCTGTAGGTGTAATTATTGGTTCAAATTATCAAGGTGGTGGCGGGCTTGATGGTGTAAGACCGGCGCCGTATGCAAGTACCGGATTTGGTGGATGGTTTGATAAAATGACTGCAACACCAACACCTGATCCAAATTATAGTCAAGGACTTATAAAATTTGTTGGTGGGAATGCAGTACCTAAATGGTTAAGCATTATAGTTCCATACAGTTCGGCAACAGCGTCCTCGACTGGTGTGCAGTTTAATATTCGTACGGCGACATCAGCAACGCTTGGTATGCCGTCGTCTATACTATCCCCGCGGCAGATCTTCACTGATATAAAGCCGGTATGGGACTTGTATGCACAAGCGTTATACATCCACGAAGTCCTCAAGCAGCGGCAAGGTACAATCAGTGGCCCTGTACGTTTTGACATCGCACCAGGGTCCACAATCAAGGTTGAGGTAGCTGACGATCAATTCGTCAAAGAGATCCTTACAGGGTACCCAGATTGTTGCACAAAAAAGTACATTTGGTGTTCTGTGCTGCGGGTCTCCACGACAATCGACAACCAGAACATGCGTGCAGCAACTACGTTCTATGTTGCGCACTGCCGCAATCGCCAAGAGAATACTGATCCTGGTACGTCGATCGGGCATCACCCATTATGGCAACGCTGCCAGTGGGGTGGTTGTGTGCTTGTACAAGATCAGGCGTTCCAACCTGTTCGTACATGGGCATGCTCGAATCCTACCGGTGGGCCCATCATTACCGGTGTTAGCCCAAACAGCGGACCATCTATTGGTGGTACTCCGATTGTCATCACTGGTGCTAACTTTACTGGTGCATACAGCTTGCGCATTGGTGGTGCTGAGCCGGCAAGTTGGTCTTTTGTCTCAAGTACCCAACTCAATGCAACAACACCAGCAGGTCGTCCAGATAGTGTGGTGGATATACGTGTTACTACACCGCTTGGTACTTCGGCAATCAGTGCTCTGGATCAGTTCAATTTCATAGGTGAATCAGGTACAGTACCGATTGTGACAAGCGTTAGTCCAAAGTGGGTGGCTACATTGGGTGGTACCACGGTTGAAGTCACTGGCAGTGGTTTCACAACGGCTACCGATGTAGACTTCAACGATACGGGTGCACTCTTCTTCATTAACTCTGATACTTCGATCACGGTGGCGTCGCCTCCAGGTGTGGCAGGTGAAGAAGTCGACATTACCGTTGTATTGGCAAATGGAAGCCGCTCACCAACATCAGATGCGGACCAGGTCACATACAACGATCCGCCGACAATCACAGAGATGTCGGATACTTCTGGGCCAACCACAGGTAACGTTCCAACCGCAATCTTCGGCACAAATCTGTCCAGCGTAACCGGCGTGACATTCGGTGGTGTGCCAGCACTCCGGTTCGCACCAATAGTAAGTGATGAAATCCTTGCATGGCCACCACCACATGCAGCCGGTCCTGTGAACGTGGTAATCACCACATCTGTGGGCGTGACCCCGATCACACCTGCTTGTCAGTACACATACACGTAAGGTGAATCATGGATGATTTGCTAGAACCAGAATACGCACCCCACTTCAAGACGTGGCAAGAAACACCAACACCTGAGACAACTGATAAGTTGCTCAAGACTATTCATCCGGTGCTTACAGCCGCGATGCGTACATATGGAACCCCAGGCAGTCCTACCTTGCAGACTCGGGCAAAGATCATGGCCCTGGATGCAATGAAGCGGTATGATCCATCCAAGGCAAAACTTCGTACACACCTGATGGTCCAGCTGCAGGGATTACGCAGACACACAGCCCGAGAGGCACAGATATTGTCTGTACCGGAACAAGTCGGGCTCGATATGGGTCACCTGCGCGATGGAGAAAACTTCCTTCGTGATCAACTTGGGCGAGATCCATCTGACGCAGAATTATCGGATCATCTGCATCTATCAACGAAGCGGATTGGTTACATCCGTAAGTCCAGGCCAACGTACAGTGAAGGATCGTCGCAGCGGCCGTCTGAAGAGGGTGAGGATATATACCAGTCAGCAATACAGGAGCCAGGTAGCAACGTAAAGGAGTGGCATGAATTCCTTTACCATGATCTGGCACCCACAGATCAGCTTATAATGGAGCATACGTTGGGTCTCCACGGAAAGAGGGTACTCCCTAATCAAGACTTAGCACGTAAACTAGGTGTATCACCTGGTGCGGTCAGTCAACGCAAGGCACGTATCCAGGCCAAGCTGAACCTTCGAGATGAATACAAGGTGATTTGATGCCTCCGCCATATGTCACAGCACCAGATCCGGAGTTTACCAACCACATAGCAACCATGGAAAGTACGTCGCTAGCGGCGTACAAAGCCACATTGCTTATAGGTCAGCGCCAGTGGATGTATCCACCTGTATCAGGTTGGAGCGGGCACCCGTATGATATTGTCGGACTTAATACAGCCTTTGATCGTTCGCACCTCAACTCAGTCTACGTCCAGATCATGATGGACCAGCAAGGCGCTGGTAATATCGGTGAGTCGATGGCAGTGAAGTTGCAGGTTGATTACATTGCAGCGCTTGAGCGTGCATTCAGAACACGTTATTGTTCAAGTATCCGCGCGAAGTTACATGCCGCATCGCGCAAACAGGGACAGAGTGATAGTACCGCTGGTTTGTTCAGTGCAACGGTGACCGGTTGGATATTGAACATCATTACCGCAGCACACGACAGTTCAGACTGTGCTGATTGTGAGCCTTACTAATGGATCTACGCGTCCTATATGCCGATCGTTGCACATTAGCCGGGGCCACCGAAGTCCTTCACGGTGTAACCCAGGTCGGTCAGAAATTCATGCTCGAACTTCTGACAGAGTTGGGAAGTATGATATACCTTCCGCAGCAAGGTTGTAACTTCCTGCAGCGGCTGCGTAAGCATTCAAAGACTGAATTCGATGTGATTGTTGCATTCTCAAGTGCACATAATAAGGTCCGGCGTACACTGCGTAGTGAAGAAACAAAATACACTCCGCCCAATGAACGTTTTGCTGATGCATATCTAACACAGATCATCATCCAACCGGGCGGTGTGCTGGTATTAGAAATTGCAGTACGCAACATGCTTGGCGAGGTTGTACAATTTACGACACCGCCGATCATTTTGTAAGGATGAACTCGTATGGCGCGGAGCTTAAAGAATCTCAAAGCAGCTGATGTACAACGTAATCTAGCTGTCATGAAGCAGATGCTCCATGAAGTGCACCCAACTGCGGATGTGGGCCGTGGTCCATTACACGATCTTGTTTTGTACCCTTCAGCGGCTTACACAACCGCGCTACAGCAAGACTTAGCGGATGCTATGAAGAGCATCAATCTTGGTCGGCTGGTGAAGGATCCAAATGCGGCACCTACCGATATGGTTGACCGCATCATGTCCAATTGGAAGGTGCACCGAAAATATGGTACTACGTCCAGCGGTATCGTTACTGTTGTACTTGAAGGCGCTTACGGAATGGTGTTGCCAGCCGGCTTTACCGTGATGGCTAACGGACACAAGTTCATCACAAAAGAAACTTATACTGTGCGTACTGCTACCGGCGGTGCGGTCATGCAAACAACAGACAGAGCACTACGTAAACAACAAGGTTACAACTGGACATTCACTATTCCTGTCGTGGCTATCGCCGCGGGCGCTTCGGGCAATCTTCGCCGTGGTGCACCGCTAGGATTCGAATCAGCCACATACAGAAACATTCGTAACATCTATGCCACAACTGATTTCACTGGTGGCGCTGATGAAGAAACCAATGCAGAGATGCTGCAGCGACTAAACCGCAGTGCGAGCGGAAAGATTTGGTCGAATCGCTGCACGGGTGAGGCACTCCTTTGTGGTATACCCGCACTCGAACGCGCCGCCGGAGTTTCGATCGTTGGATTTGGTGACCCAGAGATGCTTCGAGATCGTCACTCGTTCTGGCCGGGAAGTGTAGGCGGAAGAGTCGATGTATATGTGAAGCCACTCGGCGGCCTTCTCACAAAAGAGGTCACAGTAAAGGGTAAAATTCACGACGGAACTTCGGAAGGTGCGCGTTGGGAACTAGACATCCAGCCCAACTGGGCCCCTGGATTCTTACGGGTTGAGCATGTCCATAAGATCGGCGGAGGTAAGTGCAGTATTGTAAACGAAACCCGCGGCATGTTACCCACAAGTGGTAAGCCGGATATTCCAACACCGGTCGAGGCAGTATATTCGGCATACCAGACTAGCAAACTACTTGTTCTTGAACCCGGCATCGTCAGTGAAGATAAGGAAGCACTGTTCACGGTAACGTTATCATATCTTCCCGGTATCACCGAGGCGCAGCAGCTCGTGCTAAATCGCGAAGTTTCCAGCTTGACGGGTGACGTACTTGTGAAAGCGGCCATACCCTGTTTCCTAACCCTCGATATTGACATTCAACGGCAAACCACAGACCAGAAGGTACGCGTGGATGCGATTCGAGAAGCCGTGGCCACCGCAATCAACAACGGCGGATTTGTTGGCCGGTTGCCAACCACAACCATTAGCAACCTCATAACCCCATTTCTGGATGGCTCAATGGTCGTTCGAGGTGTTAATATGGTTGGGATGATACGATACCCGAATGGGAAGACCAAGACATTGCAATCAAATGGCTTGTTGATCATCCCCAATGACTCACGCGACATGGTCAGTCCGCGGACGACAGTATTCTTCCAGGACCCTACTAACGTGAACATACGCGTCATCACGGCAGATGACTCAAGCGATTAAGGAGATCCAACCATGACCAGATTACTGGCAGCATCATTCATTGCAGCGACATTGTTTCTGTCTGCAACACCGGCTCAAACACCAACGCCACAAACATCACCACCAACAATCTCAAAGTTGAACGAGGTTGCTAGTCTGAAGCTTCCGCCAAGTCAAACCGTCAACTATGATGAAGGTTTCATTAGTCTGCATGCCGACACAACTGGCACTGTCAACTGGTTGGTGCTCAGTACAAACAAACGTGTCAAATACCGTGTGATACCTTCATCACCGAACGACATCGACATCGCTATTCCACCATTCCAGAGTTCAATCTCTGTGTTTGCTGTAGCCGTTATCAACGGACAGCTTACGCAGTTTGCGAGAACAGACATCACAATCAACGGGCCACCAGAGCCGGCACCGACACCACCTACACCGCCGACGCCACCGGCACCAGCGGTCGTGCTACCGTTGCACCTATCATTTATCGAGGACCCGACCAAGCGTACAGACGCCATAAAGGGTATCATTGAGTCAACGACACTCCGGGCCCAGTTGACAGCGAAGAACATTCAAGTGCGCCAGTATACAACTACAGATCCAACACTGGCTGCGAAGAACTTCACTAGCCCGCTACAGCAGTACGGTGCGCCGTTGATGATTCTACAAGACAACACGGGCCGTGCACTAGTTATTGGACCATTGCCAGCAACCCCGGCGGCGCTACTGCAACTTATTGGTCCTTACGTTCAAAAAGGAGATTAATCATGAAGTCAAATTACCCACTACGGCATGAACCATCTGGCCTGCCGATGGTCAACGACGGTAACGACGTTTGGCGTGTCCTTGGTACGTTACCACCAAACAAAAAGTGTAAGTTTCAGAACTTTGGTGATGTGTTCACCGTGATCCCAGAAAGTCAGTGGGAAGAGTATGAACCAGAAGACTGGTTCTCTCAGGTCACCGTCTATAACCAGGGCCAGTACGGTTCTTGTACAGGGCATGGTTCAGTAGCGGCATTCACATTCTCATGGCTGTTGTCTGGGCAGCCGGCGCGGGTGTTCTCACCGACATCAGTCTATGCGCACATCAACAACGGTGTGGACCAAGGTGCACAAGTCAGTGATGCCTTGACGGCGCTGGAGCAATACGGCACGTGTCTCCAAAGCCAGTTCGGCGAGAATGAAATCTTCATGTCTCAAATGCCGGCGGCTGCACAGCAAACTGCTCTACGCTTTCGTGTCGGTACGGCATATAAAATCAACAGCTGGGATGAACTCGGCACCGCCATCACCCAGGGCTTGGTCGTCGTAAGCGGTCTAGCTGTCGGGCAGAACTTCTCGAACCTCGACAGCAACGGTGTTGTACCGCTACCGGATACTGTCATTGGTGGCCACTGCATGGCAAGCTACGGCTTGAAGCAGATTAACGGAGTTTGGGTTGTGAAGACACGCAACTCATGGGGTACATCCTGGGGCTTGAACGGTGATTGCTATCTGCAGCAAGGTATCTATGACCCACAGTATGGCTTCCCGTTTGATGCTTTTGCGATCGGCGGTGTTATCGACGATCCGCAATCACCAGATGATCCACCAGTCCTCACAACGTAGGAGAAACAATGACTTGTAAGAAACCAGATTGCTGTCAGTATGGTCCGGCATTCTCCGCGACCGAATTCAATGACATCATCACTAAGCATGGTGATGGTGCCGCAAAAGTTGTACTCGATGCGCTCAAGGTCGGCTTCTCGAAGGCCCTTATCCAGGAATTGCTTGTGCAACTCGGCCCCGTCGGTGTAGCACAGGCGGTCAACTCGAAGCGACTAGCTGAAGATGTCGCAGGCATCATGAAGACACGCCTGACATGCATCGATACAATCGAGTGTAAGCCTGAAGACATCCCGGCAATCATGCGAGCCTTGGATGAGCAACTACATCTCGGTGTGGCACATGTAACGGGACCGCCATCCAAGGCTGACTTAGCCGCGGCTACAGAAAAACTGCAGAAAGTGCTCAATGAATATGATACACACAGTGATATTTTTGGTCGCAGTCCATTAGTATTTGGTGACATCAACCATAGGTTCGGTGACATCATCCAAGGTGAACCGACAGATCCATCCGGCGCCCAGACTAATGTTATGAGCGATCCGATCATCTCATTGATTCAACAGTTGCTACCAATCCTGGTCACCACCGACGGTCCGGCGATCGTTAGTTGGTTGGTATCGTTGGTCACAACAGCGCTGCAGAATCCGGCTAACCAGACAACGTGGCTACAGCCAATTCTTACCTCACTGGTACAGTATATAGTCAATTCGCTACAGAACCCAGCTGTGGCCCAACATTTGGTAGACACCATTGCAAGCCGTGTGAGTGTTGCCAAGGTGTAACAGACCATGTTCGACAAACAGGGCGTACGGGCAAGTCCCTGCGCTCTTGTTTTGTTTAGGAGCTGCCAATGAAGATTTCACTGTCCGCTCTAGCGGTTTTACTCATCGCCGGTACAACGTTAATTCCAATGGGCGGTCCTGGGCAGGAAGCACACCCGGGAGCAGAAGTGGCTATTGCACAACCAGCTATCCCGCAGGTTGCAGCACAACCACCAGCACAACCACCAGCACAACCGGCCGGAGAAGTCCGCTACTCACCATTCAACGCCGTTGAAATTGCGAATTTAGATGCAATCGCAATCGCAGCGCTTAATAGCCCTGAACTACAGCTTGCATACATCCGCTACCTCTCATTGCACAATATTCCAGAAGCAAACCGCGCGGCGGCAAAGACGATAATCGATCGTGTATTGAATGGGTTGAATCCAACTTATCGGCGTATCGTACGCACAGCTGGGCTACCGGCGGGTAATCCAGCGCCGATCGTGCTACGCGTGAACCTGCAAGACTACAACATTAGACCAGAAGCCTGGGACTTTCTTGCTGAGAAGGGATCAGGACAAGTACCCATTCCTGACCCATATTTTCACGAGTTCATTACAAATGCACAGGTTACCGCTATTGTAACACCTGGCGCAACAGTCACTTATGGTGCAGGTACCCAAACTGGTCGTTGTGAGATTCGAGCCACGGTATTGCAAGATTGTGCATTCTTCGTGGGTGATAGGATAATTCCAGGTACGGGAACAACACGTACAACAACGTCTCCACCACTGGCTGCCGGCAAGCAGACTTATGACGTACGCTTCAGCGGTACCTACAACGGTACACCTTACAATTTGACACAAACCATCAACGTGGCCCCAGGAAGCCTTGTACAGCTCGTTCTTGCTGTGCCGGCTGCACCATCACCTAATAGCGCTGGACGCGTCTACGCGACTGCCAGCTGGCTTGCTATCGAACCAGATATACAGGCCAAAGGCAGCACTATTGCCAACCTAGTGCGGTTGACGAGCACACGTAATCCGATCCTAAGAGGAGACTGGTTCTCGATCTATTCGATCTGGGGTCAGGCATATTACCAGCTAATAGGTCTGGACTTGAAAGACAACCCTGTAGAGGCTGATCGTGCCAGAACACCAAAGGTCTACCTGCTTCGAGATTTCGAACGATTGCTTGGCTTCAACTTCCAAGAAGCTAGGGGTGATATAGTTGCGGCTGTAGCTGACACAAAACTGGTTACTCTGCACAACCGCATCCTACAACGGTTTAGTACGACCCGCGGTATCACCGGTGGTTACTACTGGCGTTCGAAGGACTCTGGTAATGGTATCAATCGCCAAGACTATATGGCTAACCTAGAGACATTTGAAGAACCTGACTTTGCAGTTGAGGAGATTATTGCTAGTGGCCGTAACGGGCTAGACTTCTACGGTATTGCGGATAACCAGGGCCGGCTGTTGAACTTTGCAGACGCTGTCATTGCGCACCATAGTGTTCAGATGCCGACACGTCTGCGTGATATACAAATCTACAATGCGCGTAACTGCATGATATGTCATTCGGGCGGTATGGTGCCGATTCAATGTCGTGTGCGCAATCTTGCTCGCGGTAACATTGGATTGTTCATCACTGACATCACACGACGTAACGGTGATCTATCACGACGGATCATTGAGGCATTTGAACCAAACCTTCAACCGATTCTGGACCTAGATACCGCAAAGTATTCTGCTGCGGTGTTAGCTGCAGCGGGTAAACCAGGTCGAGCTATTGGTGCTGATCTCGAACAGTTAACTGCAGCATACTATGACCAGTCCGTGACACTAGAGAGAATGGCATGGGATGCTGGTATATCATCTGATACACTGAGGACGATGCTTAGGGCAGGAGTTAATCTGAACTATCAGCTCGTTGGCGTGTTGCAGGCACCAGAGGAGGCGCCAGCAATCCTACCGTGGGAAAGCCAAGGGCATGCTGAATTGATGCGGTACATAATCAGCTATCAACCAAGAAGGTAACAGGAGGTTACTATGACACGCACTCTTGCTGGTATTCTTGCACTGTGTCTCGTCATGGACGTGTCAGCACAGTGCCGCGTTGTCACGGTTCGCCGGCCGGCCACAATCGTGACACCGATCGTACATGACCAACAGGCAATTGTTGCGGTACCGATCACTATCCCGGTCGTTATCCCGGCTACAGTGTTTCAGTACATGCCGGCATTGCAACCAGTGCCAACACAACCAGCCGTACCGGTTCACCAGCAACCGCCGGCAGCAACACCTGTATCGGCAGATCCGGGCCCGCCGCCTTTGATACTGCCAAACCAAGCTCCAGCACTGTCACAAACACCAGTAGAGGACGTGACAGCGCAGGTTGCTAACATGCTTGGTTCCAGAAGTTGTGTGCAGTGTCACACCGCGGGCGGAACAACGCGGGTGCAGGGTAATACGACACTATTCACACAAACAGGTAACGACCTGTTCTTTCAACCGAGTGTATCACGACAGCTGATACACTCGGTTGTGAGTGGGCCTACACCACGAATGCCACCATCGGCAGCTGGCAACCCGGCACATCCAACGGCACTTCGACCTGAGGATATTGCGCTATTGCAGCGATGGATCACTGCGCGCTAGAATGAAGTTGTATCACCTATTCCAAGGAGGGAATAATCATGAAGAAGTTTCTACTCGGTCTGTTGATTGGTTTGGCTACTCTGGGCTTCAGCACCCCAGCACAGGCTTGTAACCTGGGTGTAGCTTCCGGCACAAGCTTTGCCGTGCCAGTTGCATTCCCGTCGTATTCGTTCGCTGTGCCAACTTTCTCGTTCGCTGCACCGATCTCGTATGCAGCGTCAACGTGTCAGCCGGCTGCAGTAGCACTGCCAGTGGCAGCACCAACTTACGCTGTTCCGCAGGTATCAGCACCAATCGCACAAGCTCCGGTGGTTTCGGCCCCCGCGCCTGTAGCAGTAGCTGTGCCGACTTATACTGCGATTCCGTATGCGGTGCCGCTCACGGCAGTTGCCTACACAGCTCCTGTACAGGTCTTTTCGACAGCCCGCGTGTTTGCAACACCTGTACGGGTTCGTGCACCGTTCTTCGTTGCACGCGCACCATTCTTCGTTGCACGCGCACCTGTCGTTGTAGCTGTACGCCGGCCAGTGGTAGCGGTGGCAGTTCATCGCCCTGTAATCGCCCCAAGGATTGCTTTTGTGGGCGGTCGTTTCCGTCGGTAATACAATTGACAATGTGATGGCTTCATAGGCCGGTCGTTACACAACGTCCGGCTTTTCTTTTGGCCTTTCAAAACAGCCGAATTCGATTATGACAGACAATATCGCTGGAAGCTTCTGGAGTGACATCAATACTGATCCCTTTGTCGATACGTACCTAGCGGCCAAGGATCAGATTGAGAAACAGGTACAACAGGATCTTATTGAGTTCCGTGATTGTGCTAGCAGGGAAACAACACCACTGTATCACCGCTGCCTTATCCAATCGCTTACTCTGCGTAAGACACAACAACTATATGACAACAACTGGCAGGCACCTAAGCAACTCGTGAACGTAGGGAGCATAACCGATAAGATTTGTGAACCAACGCAAATCTGGCTCGACAAAATAGACTTCACGCTGCAAAATGGCGTTATCAGCTTTCGTGAAGATCCGTTTGCTGGGCGCTTTGATGTAAGGGCTATTCACGCTAGCGACGGACAAAATGTAGACACAGAGGTGACTCTGTGGCTGAACGACGCTGATTACGACGAAGGTTATCTGAACGACATGTGGGGTGCGGCCATAGGGCTTACTGCACCGTCCAGCGAAGCATACCGAACACTCCTTTGCACTGTCTACGATGCAATGATGAGTGGTACGGCTCGCAGACATGTTGAACAGGTCGTTGGGCTCCTAAATGGCGGCACGTACGCTGTTGAAGACGCAACCGTCGTTGAGTCTGCAGAGGACTCAAGAGGATCTTTCCTGGCGACCGCCAAACATATCTATCGCACAGTGAAGAATGGGTCGCCGCTCGTTAGTGTCGGAGCGCATGTTAAGGTAGGAGATCCTTTGTTTGATACTGTTACCTTCCACGGGCCGACTGCTGATATCTCTACAGAGCAGCTACCCGCGGTAACACTGCCAAGGGCACTACTCGATCCTTCCATTGGCAATGAGCTAACCTTTGCAAACCGAGAAGTCCCGTTGATCTGTACCAAAGATCGCGTCGAGTTCGAGATCAGCGGGCAGCCAGAAGCTGTGAATCGATTTTGGACTCTGTTCAATAAAGGAACAAATAGTTCATTCAGTGAACATTTGGCTGGACAGATTATGATAAATCCGTTCCGGTTCCTGGCCCAGAATGTACTCAAGTATAATATACTCTTGTGCATACTGCGTTCACCCGAGACACCTGCACAATTGTCTGGGATTGATCAGAATCGCTTGCTGTATCAAATTGTTCCACCGCACGAAGCGATTCTGTTTGCCAGGCAGTAGTTACTTGCTAGTGGAGTGAGTGATGTCCACGCTCTGTCCTGAACCTACATACTCATCTTCACATTCCTGTCAGGGCATGCTGCTACCCCCGTTGGAAGAACCAATCACAGGGGTCCAGTACAACATGACTGATTGGGAATGTCCTGATTTTGACATTCCCTGTCCATGTCCGACGTTCAACACACAAACCACAGTTTTAATGATCCCGCCGGATGAACTTCCATATGGGGATCTCTCTGTCACATGCAGCGTTATAAATAACTGTCCGCAGTACGCCATGGATCTCTATTTGGAAATTCCAGACGGGATAGGTGGACAGGGTACGCAAGGACCACAGGGTGCACAGGGCTCGCAAGGTTCGCAAGGCAATCAAGGCCCGCAAGGACCACAGGGTCCTCAAGGCGCTGACGGTGGTGGGTCAATTGACGCGTGCGGGTTAACCGATTGGCTAATTACTGGGATCAACTGTGCCGGCAGTGGTCTACTTATCACACAACAACGATACGAAATCTGTGTAACCAACTCTGGTGTCGCTTTCACATCAGTTGGTGCACAAACATTCGTAATTGGTCCATGTGGTGGTAGCTCAATGGGATCAGACTGCAACGCGACTTGTATGCCGGTGGCAATCGGACTTTCTGGTCGCAGCAACCCACGGCCACTTGACCGTACATCGGCGATTGGGATAAGTAACCTGCCTGTAATACCAGTTAGCGGTACAACAGGGTCTATTGGTGTATGTGGTGGCAGCGACGGTTCAAGTGGTCCAGGTGTTGCTCCGCTCACAATTCCATCAGGCGGTAGCTTCGGCACCCCGATAGTCACACACACTGGTGGTGATACAGTTGCACCAACACCAATTCTATCTGGTGTGCAGATTGGTAGTCCAACAGTGACCATTGTCAATCATACAACACTTAGCCCAACAAGTATTGCATCTGGTGCATCATTCGGAACACCGTCCGTTTCATTGGCAGCGGATACGCTCAAACCAACGGGAATTGCGTCGGGTGCACAGATTGGAAGTCCGACGGTAACTACAAGTGGTGGTCCGCGCTGGATAAATAGCACAGCACTATGGACAGGTACAACTGGTGGTGGTTCCTTAAATTGGGCAACGCCAACCACAGCTGGTTCTACGGTTGTCGTCGGTGTCACGTTTTATGGTGTGACATCTATCACTTGGCCGACCGGTTGGGTACCAATACTAACTAACATCACATTTGGTGTTGGTGTAGCTAAGCGTACAATGTCTGTGGCATATTACCCGTCAGCCCCGTCGATGACTACTGTGAGCATCCTTACAAGTTTGTCGGGACTCCACTCCAGCGCACTAGGTTTTGAGGCGGCTAATCTAGCCTCAAATACTGTTGATAAAGCAGCCGACGCGATGGGTGGGTCGAGCACAGTTATTACTGTTGGTAGTGTAGGCCCAACTACTGGTGCAACAGATTTGTGGGTGATGTTTGGTTCTTGTACGGCAAGTAGCCCCCCAACAAGTGCACCAACTGGTTGGGGCGGGTATATCTCCTACAATGGCTCTTCAACTAATATCGCGGCAGGCGTTACAAGTTCCAGTGGTTCTGGTGTTACCCTATCACCAAGTATGCCAACTGCATCATCATTATGGGGTGGTTATGTTATCGCATTTATTTAAGTGGAATAGTTTGGTTATACTGACAAGGAAAGGAACCCAACATGGCAAATGCACTCTACACTACCGGCCGCACAGCTTTTGCTGCCGCAGGAATCAACTGGACAAGCGACACCATCCAGTGTTGTTTGGTGGATTCCTCGCTGTACACGGCGAACCTATCGACAGATCAGTACCTGAGCACCATCAGCGGTATTTCAGGTGCAATCCTGGCAAATAGCCGTACAACATTAACCTCTGCAACGAACTCAGGTGGGAAATGCTCTGCTGCAAATACGGTGTGCGGCTCTAGCAACATTAGTTCCACGACAGGACATAACATTGTCATTGTAATCTACAAAAATACTGGATCCGATAGTTCGTCCCAGTTGATTGCATATCTGGATACCGGTACCGGACTTCCAGCTTCGAACTTATCATCAGCAACAGTCACGATCGACTGGGATCCAACCAACGGCATCTTTACGCTCTAAGGAGTGATTCATGAATTCAACTACGATCCAAATCCCAGACCAGGGTGCACAGTATTTGCTGCAGGTATTGCGTCAAGGTCTTGCCCAAGGATTTAGCAACCAAAACCAAGTACAACTTGGATTATTCCAGAATCCGGTGCTTGAGATATGCGGGCCTGACGGGGATACCGTAAACCTGGGTGTGCAGTGTTCCGGTGGGCCGGTGTCAGAGATATATGACATCGACATAACCGACAACTCGCTCACGATGGCGAACATCTATGAGGCCAATTACTACGGCTACAGCCGTTTCGGTTTAACTGACAATTCTTGGCAACCTGTATCCTCGTGGACTCCGTATACCACCACATATTCTGCACAGACATTCTACTACAACAATGGATCGCAGGGCAGTGGACAGGTAGACTGTAACGTCATCTACGGCTACTTCGTGGTGGGTTACAATCAAAGCGTAGGCCAATGGAATCAATTGATCTGGTTGGCTGCCTTCGATAAACCTATTCTCTTCAATGAGAACGGTTGCTATACCATCGTAGTGCCATCCATGTGCATCGACGAACGCCCAACTTGTGCCCCATTCGATCCTTGTGGTCCTTGTGGTGCACAGTACCCGGGTGCCCAATTTTTAGTAGGTTAGGAGTAGTCATGTCGGCACGAAGCCGCTTCCTGCATGAACGCGTCAGGTTATCATTACCCAAACGCCGCTTTGAACGTTGGTTGCTTGATCAAGGTTATGAGGCGGCATCTGAGATGTATCCTGGCGCGGTCGAAGTAACGGCCTTAGTAGATGAGTATCTGAGAGAATGTCCTGAACACGCTCTCATGAAGATTCTTATCGATCATCATGCGAAGGCTATTGGCTGGGTAAGCGACTATGTGCCCGACGAAGCGGACGAAGAAGAATCAGAAACACAAGAGGAAACATGAACACGTTGGTACTTGGGTAGATAAACAACACAATCAGCAAGTAGATAAATGTTAACATTTCAACAACTCGGTAAACACGGTCAACTGGGAAATCAGTTATTCCAGTATGCACTACTACTTGCAGTTTCAGAAAAAACTGGTTATCCGTTTGGCGTACCGTACCAAAACAAGAGTACAAACAACTATCAACACTTTGCCATGCCAGATGGTTTTCCGAATCTAACTGCAATCGATTCATCAAACTATACTGGTACTAAGCACAATTACGTTGAATGTGATGATGATTGTTGGCGTTACTGCCCGGATGTATTTAGCGTAACAGACGATACAAACTTTGCTGGGTATTTTCAAACAGAGAAATACTTTGCACCTTACCGTGAACGCCTGTTAAAAGAATTTGCAGGCTTACCGATCCATCGTGATCGTGCACATGCCTTACTTACACAGTTACGACGAAACGGGTCAGTGGTTTTCGTGCACGTGCGTCGTGGTGATGCACTAAACAACACTAAATTGATACAACCGACAGCTGCATTTTATGCACGGGCTGCACTTCATTTTCCTGGTGCAAATTTTGTTGTGCTTACAGATGACAAAGCATGGTGTCGTAGGTACCTGTATTTGCCTAATTTTACATTTTCACCGTTCACTGATAAATTTGATGATCTTGAACTTATGCGTGCAGCAGATGGCGGCATAATATGTAGTTCTACATTTTCGTGGTGGGGTGCGTGGTTAGGGTATACAACACGTAAAATAGTAGGACCAATACGCTGGACCGTCCGACATCAGTGTGATGATGTATTACCAGCCAACTGGATAGGAGAATAGCATGTATCTTCCTGCTGAATTAAAACTTACGGTCAAGGATATAAACCCACTGACGATATTACATATTGGTGCACATTTTGGTGAAGAAGCACCATACTACGATAGCTTATCACCGCAACAAGTTGTGTGGATAGAGGCTAATCCTAGGGCGTTTCGACAGTTAACAATAGCCGTCCGTCCGTATGGCCATAGAGTGGTTAATGCGTTGTTGTCAGATACCACTGGTGATGTTGTGCAATTTCATATTGCCAATAACGGACAATCATCTTCAATGTTACCGTTGAAGGAACACTTGATAAGTCATCCAGATGTGTTTTACACAGGTAATGTGACACTTACAACTAAACGCCTTGATGATTTGCAGTTGGGTCAATTCACTGTACTTAACATAGATGTGCAAGGCGCCGAAATGCAAGTGCTTCGTGGTGGCCTTGAAACATTGAAGTCTGTACGTGTTTTGTACGCGGAGATTAACTTTCGCGAGATGTATGAAGGTTGTCATTTAGTTGATGCATTTGATGCAGAACTTAGTACGTTAGGATTTTCGCGTACACATACATTTGATACTGGTAGTGGTTGGGGTGATGCAATTTATGTGAGAACTGTGGCAACAGACAACAAAGGAACCAAAAGATGAACTATCGCCCAAACCATACTTGTCAAATACCGGCGCTGAATCAACACTACCTTGATTTGTTTGGGTATAAAACTAGCGGATTGTTTGTTGAGGTTGGTGCATTGGACGGGGAATCTACGAGTAATACAGATTTACTAGCCGATATAGGATGGACGGGTATTTACATTGAACCCATAGAGGAGTTTGCAGCAAAATGTTCTGACAGACACAAAACTAACAATGTCACAGTAGAAACAATTGCCGTTTCTACTTGTGATGATGTTGCAACCATCCATGTGATGCACGGAGGACTATCTACCATGTCGGTCGATGTCCTTGATGAACTCAAAACCATTGAATGGTCAGCCTGGGCTGCAAATATTGCAAAACCACGCACGGTTAACACAACTACGCTTACTAGCATTTTGCACAAACACAACGTAGCTAGTTGTTTTGACTTACTGGTAATAGATGTAGAAGGTAGTGAGCATCAGGTACTAACCGGATTAGATGTATCAATATTTCGCCCGCGTGTGATCATTGTTGAAATAAATAGGAATTTCAAGTATGTGACAAAAACCAGCGAACTGATCTATCTATGGATGAAAGCCCACTACTATCGCGAATACTGGTTCGATGACATAAACAGTATTTTTATCGATGATACACAATATAACACAGGAGAAGAGCATGCGATCAAATCTATAACACATGAGAAAAGCGTGCGATCAAGTCGTAAGCTGGTGGATGGTCGCGTCGTCGTAAGCTTTCTTTAAACAACTACGCGCCGAATGTAAAACGATAAGGGCTTATATGTTTAATATGCACGACTGTTATACGACCTACATAAACATGGATCATCGTGTAGATCGCCGTACTGCAGTTGAAAAGACATTACAGGCTAATGACATAATAGCAACACGTACGCGTGGTTTACGGTGGCAAGAATGTGTTGATATGCGTGGACACGGGTCTGGGCGTAGGCGTGTAACAATACATATACCACCTGTGTTGCACAATATGTACAACCAAAGTCGGGGGCCGGGTAATATAGGTTGTTATTTTGCACACCTTGCATGTTTGACACAAGCATTAGTCGCTAGTAAGAATGCATTCATCATGGAGGACGATTTAGTTATCTGTTCTGATTTTGCAAAGCGTGTGAATATAATCACTGAATTTTTGAATACAAATCAGTGGGACATATTTTGGCTAAGTTCAATGTTTCACACTAATCCGCCGTACTGGCATCATCCACAACACCCGCATATGTCAAACTGTATGTGCACTATGCACAAAGATGTCATACCAACCAATAATCCACGAATTGTGCAAACATACGGCGCCTTTACAACCACGGCATATTTTGTCAACTTAGACAGCATTAAACAGATTATTGAGCTGTTAAATAAGCACATGGCAGAATCATATGCAATTGATCACGCTTTTATTCGTATTCAGCCACAACTGAGAACATACGCTTTTGTACCCGGGTGCATAAAACAATACAATGATCACTCAGATATTAGTAATAACTGGGCAGCACAAGGCGACATTAGCAAACTCGGCCCGTATGTGTACCAAAATAAAATGGAGGAATTCGAGCCGAGTACGTTCAAGTGGGATTAATCATGAAACCGAATATTGCGATATACTCAATTTGTTACAATGAAGAGTACATGTTGCCATTTTACTTGGAACATTACCAAGTATTTGCAGAAGCGATCACGATTATCGACAATCATTCAACCGACAACTCTGTAGCTATTGCAAAAGCTGCTGGTGTTAATGTCGAGTATTTTGAGTCCGGAAATGAAATCCGTGACGATATTATGCAAACCGTGAAGAACACGTGTTGGACACGGTCCAAGGGTGTACATGATTGGGTTATAGTGGTAGACATTGATGAGTTACTTTACCACGATAATCTCATGCCATTCTTACAACATAACAACCACATCACTATGTTTGATACAACAGGATATCACATGTTATGTGATAAACTACCTGTATTTGGATGTGGTGCATTATGTAAACAAGTCCGCTATGGCAGTCCTGATGTGTTGTGTAATAAACCGTGTATGTTTAATCCAGCTAAACTTGCAGAAACCGGTTTTACTGTAGGCTGCCATGGTGCAAATCCAATCGCAGAGGTGAATCGACGTAGTCAACGTAACCGTCGAGTTAGACACAGTAATGTATTGCGCAGAAAAGATACAGGACAACTCAAATTGCTTCATTATGATTACCTGACACTCGATTACAGAATTCAAAAGTGTCAACGTCGCGGTAAACGGCAATCAGCACTTAATCGTGAACAACGGTGGGCAACTCAATATGATCAGAGTGTTGCTACACTAACTGATGACTATCATCAAAAATACAAAAGTGCAATAATCGTTTGTTAGTTTGGTCTTATGCGCAAGCTCATCCTTCAACATGCCAAGGCGCCAGGCGACGTGCTAGTTATGACCGCGCTTGTGCGTGATATTGCTTTAACCCATCCCAATCAGTTCCAGGTATACGTTGACACAACTGCAAAGGAATTGTGGCGCCACAACCCTTATGCATCACTTTGTGTGAAAAACCAGGTCCAGCAAGACATCGAGATGTTCCGTCTCGACTACGGCCCAACCCTTAATACTGTCAGCACCAAAAATAGACACTTCCTGTGTGGCTTCTACGACAACTTTGAACGTCAGACTGGTATTCAGGTTCCGCTGCTATATCCGTGGCCGGACTATCATCTATCGGACGAAGAGCGTGACGTTCCTCTCGTTAGTGGGCGCTACTGGGTCATCATTTCGGGTGGGAAAACAGACTTCATCACGAAGCACTGGATCTACAAGCGCAGTCAACAGCTAGTAAACGTTCTTCGTGGTATGGACTTACGGTTTGTACAGGTTGGTGCTGTAGGTCAGGGACAGGCGATCTCGCACTTCCATCCTCGGCTAGAGAACACGCTGAACCTGGTAGGGCTTTCTACGCTCCGTGACGTTGGTAGGTTGATCTATCACGCTGAAGGGGTCATCTGCCCGGTCACATTCGCTATGCACCTTACAGCGGCCCTCCACAAGCCCTGCGTGGTGATTGCCGGCGGCCGAGAAGAGTGGTGGTGGGAGGCATATGCCCGTAACCTGGGTAACTTTGGTACTGAACTACGAGAACAGGTCCGGGTGCCACATCGATTCCTGCATACCATCGGCCAACTGGACTGTTGCCAACGCCACGGTTGTTGGCTGAATACTGTTGTAGGTCCAGACCGAGCATGCCGGCATCCGGTAGCCGTGGGTGGTCAAATTGCACCTAAGTGCATGCAAATGATCAAGTTAGAACATGTTGTTGAGGCAGTCATGTCATATTACGAAGATGGCACTCTACCCCCTATCGGCCAGCCTAAACCCATCGTCATGGTGAACGGGAAGCCACATATCCTCCAGCGGGGTGAATCTATGCCCCTAGGACCGCGCTCAGCGCTTGAAGAAGCCCTTCTCCTGCCAGAACCCCAACTGATAGTCGAAACGGCCGCCATGACCAAAATTAGGGCCTAGAACATGGCACTATACCTTGAGCAGCTGAGTTAGCTGTATAAGTGTCACCTATCATGGAGGAGTCCGCATGGAGGCTAAGAACCGCCCCTGTTTGGGCCTGGGTTGCACCGTCGTGTTTTGGTCTGAGGGTGCTTGGCACCGGAAGTGTACAAAATGTGCACGCCGGTCCAGACGGCCTATAGCCAAGCTCGAATACACCCAGGTGCATGTCCGAATCGATACAGATCGGCGCCAGGAGGAACTGGTTGCTGCATAAGTGTACCATCAAGTGAGGGTAGCGGAGGATGTATTACGTCCTCCGCTTTTCTTTTAGCTAGGGGATCGCATGTACTTCGCAACAGTGAGTTATCCAGACATACTCGAAGTGTTTGATATGGCCCAGTCAGAAAGAGCACCGGCTATTACGTACAAGCTACCAAATATGGTAGACGGTCTGTGCGTGTTCCCAACTGGTAACTTCTTCCTCGTCATGTGTAGTGAGGGTGTTACTGTTGTATCCAGAGCAACAGGCCAAGCACGTCTCCTTATAGAGAAGAAAAGGCTTACGGCATTTGCATGTTCAAACAGCGGCCGGTACATTGCGGTTGGTGACATATACGGCGAAGTCCAAATCTACGAACTACCAGTTGCAGTTACTAGTGGTGAGCGGCTCAAGCCAATGCACTCACACAAATACCACACGGCAGCAATCAACTGTCTAGCGTTCGAGGTTGATGATATGTGTCTTTTGTCTGGTGGTAGCGATGAACTACTATACCGTATACGTGTATCTGATGGTGTTAAATTGCAATGCTGTGAAGGTCATGATGCCGCAATCACGTGTTGTGCGCCGACGAAAGACTTAGGCGTGATCACTGGTGGTGCCATCTTGGATTTTAGCGCTAAGCTATGGAACTTAGATACCGGTGCTGAAATACAAACGACTATAGCGTTCAGTGAGGGATTTACGTCGATTACGTCGATTGCTGTCCTGCCTACCTTCGATAAGGCATACCTCGGATATAGTGATGGTAGTATTGCGCTGTGGGATTTGTTGAATAATCGTCTTTCGAACAAAAATCGTCTTTTGGACAAAGACGTAATAGCGTACGACGTTCCGGTCGCTAAACTATGTTTGTCACGTGACGCCACTTACTTACTGGCCGGCATAGTAAACGGTACTGTGCATAAGGTCAACACAGAGAAACTAATTTCAGAAAGGTGTTGGTCTACCTTTGGTAGCCTCCGTGGATTGGTCATAATAGAGACCTAAATCCAAGACCCAAAGCTGTCACTAATAGATGAGCGTTGGGTTATTGTTGGCGCCCACGTTCATATGGCGTAACTTGCCAGCAGCTTTGAGGATTACCCATGTACAGAGTTTTCTCTCTCATTGGGGCCGCGTTTCTCTTTCTCTCACTGATCGCATGGACGGGCTATGTTGTTGTTTGTCATTGCATGGGAACATGCGCTGCTAACACACAAGCCGTTATCGATCAACTTAAACAGGAAGATCCGTTGGCCAAACAAGTGAAGTTGTACGAAGAGCTTCACGCGAAAGCGGCAAAGGAACTTGCTGCACTGAAAGCTAAGGTGACACCGGCACCGCCGCCAGTCACAGTTAAACCGAAGATCGAAGGTGCTGGCCCACCTGGTGCCAGTCCGCTGCTTGTCTTCAATAACTAACAACACAAGGTGCCTTTATTACCGCAATAGGCACCCCTCCCTTGGAGGTAGTAATGACGCGGAAACTTCAAAAAGGCCGCCGACGTTTGTGGGTGGCTATTCACACCGAAAGGACATTTACAATGCCTACCGTTCAATCACGGACCCGTACTGTTGGTGCGCGTTCTGACCCCAACATGATCCCCGACCCGAGGACCATCGCCAATCCGGTGGACCTGGAATGGCCGGCGATCATCGACCCCGCCAACAATAATATGTTGGTGTTGACCACCGCGGTCAATCAATTGATCGGCACCCTGACGCCGGCTGTGGACCAGCTGACGAAGAATCAGGATGCCATGTATGCCATGATGCAGGCGACTCAGCGTGATGTGCTGATGCTGCAGAACGGCAAGGATCCCATCGTGGCCAAGCTCCAGGCCAACGCCGAGAGTTCGATGTTGATCAGCCAATACTACGCGTTGCAGGCCGAAGCCTTCAATGCGGAACAGGTGTCCCATGCGCTGGCCGCTCAGCGCGAGACGATCGCGACGACCGAGATCATCCAGCCGATCTCGCAGGAGGATCTGGAGTTGCTCCAGATGGGATCGTCGGCCGATCCGAAGTTGGTGGAAGAAGCCATGGCCCGGGTCAAGACGACCACGGATAAGCTTCGTCAACGTGCGCTGCGCATGCAAACGCAGATCGCGCCGCCGCAGGCTCAGCAAGCGCCGGCTCCGGCGCCGGTCCGTACGGTGCCCGCGGTCAATCCCACGGTGGCCAAGTATATCAAGGCGGCACTGCTGGGGTTGTTGGCCGGCGGCACCATTGTGGGGCTGGCTGGACTGCCCATCCTTTGGCTTGGTACCTCCGTCATGATCGGCGGGGCACTTGCCGGGGATGCCTTGCAGTTCTTTGTTGATAATGTTCGCGTGCGGCAACAGGTGTAGAACAGACCCGTTGGATGCATTGGCCTCTACCACGCCATGTAGGTAGTGCCGACTCAACGAAGTCTGTTAGATGTCTGCGGGGACGCATGGGCCACAAGCCCATGCGTTTCTTTTACCTAATGGGCATGTGAATCAGCCGTCAAAAGCTGTCACAATATATTGAAGCGCTTCGCTAGCTGTCGCGAGCTTTCTTCTATCACCTACTTCGGTAGTTATGTCAATTGGATCGATGCAAAGGTACAACTTTGCCACTATGTAAATTCTTTGTGAACCCGCTGCCTCCACCACCAGTGGCAGTAACTCACACAATGAATTGCATTTTGGTACTGTTTACTCTTGCATCGATCCAATTGACATAGCTATCGAAGTTGGTGACGGTTAATACGGTATGGTCTTCCCTTTTACCCATCAGCGAGCTAGGATACATGCGTGTCCTTACTTTCATCGTTTGAACTATGGAGGCGTTATGGCCCTTGCAGTAGTTGACAAAGATTGCAGGATCGAAGACGGAAAGCTCGTGATAGTCATCGAAGGTGCAAATCCAGAAGAGGTGCTTTCTATCCAGGCCAAGAGTATGGCCATGGCAAAGGCAGCAAACTGTGGTTATCCACGTGTTGGTATCAACGGCCAGAGTGGAAGCTATCCAGTCGATAGCGACGGTAAAACTTACGAAGATCAAAACGATCAGGCCAAGAAAGGTCTCATTGCTGGCTACCGCAACGAGATCAGGCTAATGGGGGGCATCTAATGCTTGCATGTGACGTTGAGAACATCTGTTCCAGCCTGTCACCGCTCCTCAAGAACACCATCCGCAACAAGATCCTTAAACTAGAAGAGCCTGCCACAGAATATACCTGTGGTGAGGCTCTCGTCATTTGGACGGCGGATTGGTTATCGCGAGTCATGTTGTTATCGGCAGATCAACTGCGGCTTGTACTGGAGGAGTTCGTTGACAATATCATCAAGGCCGGTGATGAGCTTGGCTATCATATGTACCGTACACCACCCACAAAGGATCAAGAAGCACGCAAGAAGTATCCTGTGTGTAAGTTGGGCTTCCTTGATCGAAAACTCGTGTGTATGGATGGCCGTGATACCTTTGTTGACTTAACAACTGGTAATAAAACCAAAGCGATAAATTCACAACCACTTGAAACTGTGGCGTATAATCTCACAACGCTGTTTATTCGATACAACAGCGAACGACAGAAAGAACACCATAAATCCAAAACAGCTGAATTCAAAGGACCGTCAAATGGAACCGTTCGAACTGCACTGCCGCGTCATCACGAGCGAAGAGGGTAAGTTCTCTTTCCAGATTTTCAATCCCATCACCGGCATTGTCCCGTTCTCCTGCTCGGTCTGGTATGACACAAAAGCAGAAGCAATCAAAGAATCCGAGGCGTTGCGCACTGGCTTCATATCCAGCATGCTCAGCAAGGGTGTGATCGTGGAAATGCCACCGGAAGGCTCACCCGCGACATTGTTTCTTCGTGTACCCACAGGTCAGCCGGTGGTGGAGGCTGTGCAAGCTGCCATGCAGCGCAAACGCGAACCTCAGCTCATTCTTTGTGCTATGGCCGTCAGCAAGTCTACCGGCAAGTATGGGTTCTGCATGTGTACCGACCACGGCGACGTGTTAATCGAGCCTGAAGAGTGGTTTGATACACCTGAAGACGCCTATAAGAACGGCACAACGAAAATCCAGGAGTTCAAGAAGAAGATTCAGGAGCTTGCTGCAAAACATGGCTTCGGTGATGTACAGTTCATCGAGCCTGAAGAGCAAGATACCGTGCATGCACAGGCACGACAAAATGCCGAGCAAGTTGCACAACAAATCACTCCGCCTATATCCACGGAGTCCCCACCACAGGTAACGCCTGCGGAAACCAAGAAGCCCTGGAGACCGTTCGCAAAAGTACCTGAAACCTTCACTCCCACACTTAACTAGGAGCACCATGAAGCTTACTCTCGCACATCTTGCAAACCTGCAACAGCATGCCTGGGAGGTCCAACGTGAGTTGGGTCTTCACATGCGTACGCCGATGGCATTCCAGCAACACATCATGAGTATGTCTGCTGCGGAACTTCGCAACACGATGGAGAGCCTCGGACTGCTCTTCCGCACTATTGAAGAGATTGGCACCTCAGAGATCGAGCTGGTTGCCAACGGAGAGCACTCCCTATTTGCACCGTTGTGCCAGACAAAAACTGCGCAGGTGACCGGTGCGGATGAAAATATTGTTTGTGTACCGCCGGTTGACTCGCCGCAACCTGCCAAAGCATGATAGAATGTCCATGGATGGACTTGTTGGTAAGGAGACCTACTCATGCCTATTGCAAACAGAGGGTTGCTTCAGAAGGTGCTAGTGCACCCAGACACCTTTGCAACAACACTTGTTGTCTGTTTAGTTGATACTTATGGTACCGAGGTATTTGACTGGAGCCCAGAGACCATAAGGCTGGAGACTGAACAAGACTTCAGCATTCAATGGCCACAAAGCAATTTTGATCGGCTCATGGCCGGTTGTGCACTTGTGAAGACAGACAACTTCTACAAGAATCTACCCGACTTCATTGAACTGTGCGGTATCCTTTCTGGTGCGCCGGCACATCCAGGCGTATTTGCTCCGGCTGATGCTGCGGAATGCGCCTGGGGTGTTACAGAGACATTGCTTCTGTCACCCCCAGATGAGGCAGAACCGTTCAGCGATGAAATTCGTGCATACATCGGTAAGGTTGTGGAGATGGAAGGGATCATATCTCCACCAGACATCTTGAAGATAGGCATCCTCAGTGGAGATTATCGGATTCGTGTACACAACGATTTTAGCGATGATCCCGAGTTGTATGGGGCCATCTGGGGTACGGAACAGGACAAGACAGATGACATCAACGACCTGGTGAAAGGGCGGCTCACGCTGTTGATTCAACAATTATCAAGTCTGCAACTTACTAACGGTGATACAAGTAAGATTGCAAAACAAATGCTAACCAGTCTCAAGGCACACCCTGTCGGAGGGCAGCCACTTTCTTAGCACGGTGGTAGTGTATAAATATCAATAGGAGAGCAACATTGTAAGTACACAGCGAGGAGATCCTGTGCTTCTTCCGATAATCCTGCCAATGAAGGATGCGAGAGAACACATCATCTCGGAATTGTACCGCGTAGTTTATTACAACAATCTCAATGTCTACTATTCATATCAGCATCCCATCGCCTTCTATTGCCGCGGTAGGTTCGCCATCCGTGATGGTTTTTGGAACCGCCGCAGAGCACGACGTGCAGTCCACGTTGCACACATCTTAGCTGATGTGGAGCGCCAACTTGGTCGAGAAATCGGACAAGACTACGTAACCCTGACTACCAACGATTTTTTAATTGCATTAGAGGACGAAGCCCGTGCATGTGGTTTCGTTTTTCCTGTGGCGGTCAATCAACCAGGGGTATCTGTAAGTAAAACCGACAACAAACGTCGCGTGAAACTCTAGTCTGAGGACAAACAATGAAAATGACTTTTCAGGAACGGATCGAGCATTACATCGAATCCGGCTTCCAAGCAATCTATATCCCGACCGCCGAACGCAGTCGGTGTGAAGATGAACTCAGTGCCGTTGCAAAGAAGCTAGGCATGACATTCGCAACATGGGATGGTATCAATGGTGTAACCGAATATGACGTTGCAGGTGCGGTACGAAGCACCGGCAAGTTCAAAGACCCACTCGAAGTGTTGATGGCCATGGACGACATCGAAGCAAAGTGTGTATGGGACAAAGAAGACGTGCTCTTTGTCATGCGCAACTTTCACATGTTCCTGGAAGACGGTGCTGTACGTCAACAATTCCAGAATCTCTATTACGGCCGTAAGTTGTCCAATGTGAATAAGAGGCCGATCATCATCATGGCCAACGCGATGCAGATCCAGGCTGAGATCTCACCGTGTATCACTGTTGCCGAGTTCTCGTTGCCTGATGAAGTCCAACTCGGCGCCGTCTTCTCCGAGATCGCTGACAACATCGAGATCGATGAGTCGCGACCTGGTGCCATTGCCAAATACGACGAGGAAGGTCAGAGCCGCATCATTCAAGCCATGCGCGGCTTAACCACACTGGAGGCTGAGAACGTCCTGGCCTACAGTTTACGCGTGAACCGCGGCTTCGCTCCTGGACTGGTGGACACCATCGAGGATCAGAAGGCGTCCGCGTTGGAGAAGTCGGAAGTCCTCACGTACGTTCCAAAAGAGCGCATCATGTCGATGGACGACATCGGTGGGTATGAGGAACTCAAACTCTTCATCGCCGAGCGCAAGCTGTCATACACCAAGGCAGCCAAAGAGTTGGGCATGGACCTGCCTCGTGGTATCGTCCTGTTGGGTGTTCCGGGTTGCGTAGCTGATGATACCGTTGTGTACTATAAACGTGGTGAGCGATCCAGCGGACGATTTTTACCGATACGCGAGTTTCACGACAAGTTCAATCACATCGATTATCATGGCAGTCCGACGTGGAACAAAGATATTGATACGTACCTGCATTCGTTTGATGCGGAGACAGGTAAGATATTTTACAACAAAGTAACTGCTGTTGTTGATAAAGGGCAAAAGCAGTGTATCAGAATAAGAACAAACGTGGCTGGCGATGTAACACTGACTTGTGATCATCCTGTGCTAACGGCTGATGCTACGTTTATCGACGCCGGTGAGGTAACAAAAGGTATGACATTACTTGTACGTGGTGATATGAAACCACATACGGGCAATGCAGTCACAACAGTCAGAAGGCCACGTGTTACCGTGGAAGCATTGAAATATCATCCACACGCATGGCGACATACAGTCATAGACCAGACAACTGGTAAAGAATATATCTACGGAAGGACACACCGGGCACGGCTATTAATAGAGGCCCGCATGAACCATCTTGAGTATGGTGTACTAATCAACATACTTAAAACATGCCCAGAACTTGCCGAAAATCTGGTATATCTGGATCCAACATTGGAAGTGCATCACATCAACGAAGATCCTACCGACGACAGGATTGAAAATTTGATGGTGATGACAAAAGCAGAACACACCCGGTTACATTGTGACGAGACGCGCTTTAACGTGGAATATACTCGTCAGGCCGTTGTTACGTCGGTTGAGTCGATGGGTCTACGTCAAACATATGATGTATCCATGGCATTACCGTGTGCTAACTTTGTTGTTAACGATGGAATCATCGTACATAACACTGGCAAGTCGGTGGTCGGTAAGGTTATCGCCAAGGACCTTGGCCTGCCACTGGTTGTCATCGACGTGTCCGCGGTGTTTGGTTCGTTGATGGGTGAATCTGAGCGGCGCATCCGCGAAGCACTCAAGACGATCGACGCGTTAGATGGTGCCGTAGCACTCGTGGACGAGGCCGAGAAGGCACTTGGTGGTGCCGGTGGTGACTCCAACGGTGACAGTGGTACCTCCAAGCGTGTGTTCGGTGTGTTGTTGAACTGGTTGACCGAGAAGACCAGCCGGACGTTCGTGGTTATGACCATGAATCGTACCCGCGGAATTCCACCGGAGTTCTTACGCAAAGGTCGGTAAACGAGAATAGTCAAGCCGACCATAAACTGCTCAAATTGCTGGAAACCCCTAAAGCTATGTACGCTACAACGTAGTTGGTAACAACACGCGTGAATGCATGAAAAGTACATAGATAACAATGGGCAATCAGCAGCCAAGCACCACATGTTGGTGAAGGTTCAGAGACTAGACGGGCAGCAATTTGTAAAGATAATGTAGCTAGGAGAAGCTTATGCCTTGGGCAAGAAAGTATTCACATTGCATAGTATGTGGAAAGACCGACTATAAGCATTACGGTCTAGGTAAGTGTAAGCTATGCTACCAAACTGAGTGGGTTGTTGATAATTCTACACACGTCAAAACCTACAAACATAGTTGGTACATAAAGGATAGAACTAATAAAGATTATCGAGACAGAAACTGTAGATCGAGAAATGGTGATTTTGCCGCAGATTTAGTTAAAATAGCGCACTGTGCTATGTGTGATACAACTGAAAATCTACAAATCCATCATAAGGATCATAGAGGACAGAATGTATCAAAAGCTTTGCGGAACAATTCACCAGATAATATCGAGATACTATGCATCACTTGTCATGGTCGTTTACATGGACAAGTGGAAGGTTGGGCTCGTAATCATGCTTGTTGTATTGGATGTCAACGTATAGATCGTAGACATCAGGCTCAGGGCTACTGTACAGCTTGTTACTACCATTATGTTGAAAAATTGAAGGTATAGTCCACACACCAATGAAATTTGGTGATTAGTGTTGATGAAATCTTCTACACGGACCTGCCAGATGAATACGAACGTGAGCAGATCCTACGCATCCACTGCAAGAAGCGTAAGGTCGATGACACTAAGATCAAGCCGGCTGACATGCAGATCCTTGTCGAAAAGACTGCCAACTTCGTCGGTGCTGAACTCGAACAGATCGTGTGTGATGCCCGCTTCATGTCGTTCGCGGCACGTAAGTCTGGGCAGCCCAACATGAGTGAGTTCACGGAAGCCATTCGACGTGTTGTACCGATCGCCGAGGGTGAGAAAGAGAACATCGACGAGATCCGTCGTGTATGTGCCAACCGGGCCCGATCGGTCAGTCGTAAGCGGGAGACCGCAACCACGGTCAAAAGCCGAGTAGTTAACGTCCGTTAAGGAGGTGTCCCATTCCGTGTTATGAAACTGTACTTACGTCAGTGGAGCTAAAGACAGCTGACCACGAGACGTTGCTAGCTGCCCTTGATGCCCTTGGTTTAAGGTATACTGAAGCTAAGAATGTTCTTACCATTCAAACGCCAAATGCTGGCACCATGACCATCAAGAACGGTAAAGCGGAGTTCTATAACGAAGGTTGTCAGCAGTGGATCAATAAGCTCAAACAGGTCTACAGTCTCAAAACTGTGGAACGTATCGCAAAGCGGTTCAAGTTCACTACAACTGTCAAAGACGACAACAAGCTCGTACTGAGGCGATACTGATGCCACTAGCTGAAAGCCGAAATCAAAATAGAGATCTTGGAGGACGGGTACTAATGTTCGCTGAAGCGTTAACGTGGCCAGATGCTGTTGTCATTATGACAGGTAGTGTAGTTGGCCTAATTACCCTCTGGATACTAACTAGGAAAGATACATGAAGGCCGAAATCGAAATAGAGATCTTGGAGGATGGCACTGTGAAGTGGTCAACTGGCCGTATCCCTGATGAACACCACGATGACGCCGACAAGCTCCAGCAAGAACTGGAAGCAGCACTAGGCGGTGAAGTCAAGCGCACACAGAAGGTTGCCAAGGGGCCACATGTTCATACCCACGGTGGTCACGTCCATACACACGAGTAAACCATGCCGGAACAACCACACGTACCGTTGGCACCTATGGAACTAAAGGCGCGCCGACACCATCTGCGAACACAGGGGCAGAAACACTGCCCCTTTTGTATGGGCCTGATTCAACCAAACACAATTGAATACGGGCAGCTAACACCAGATCCGGAAGGTGGCATCAGGCAATACGCAAGGTGTCTGATGTGTGACCGGCGCTGGGTTGACGTGTTCACACTCACGGATGTTCATTCACTTTGCAGCGCTGGCTGCCACGAGATTGATTAATCTCTACCCGCCGATTTGAGTACGCGTGTATTCACTTCGTCTGCCATGTCCATGAGCTTAGTAACTATGAGTGGCTACTATGCTGGTCAAAGGCAATACAAAACTTGGCCGAACCATTTGGTGCTTCTCTATTCCTGCAAGTCTAACGTGTCCAGGGAAGACCGAATTATGTGATTCTCGTTGTTATGCACAACGTGGTATGTTCTGCATGCCATCTGTAAAAGCATCACATATGCACAACTATGAGTGCACCTTACGTGGTGATTTTGTAAGACGAATGGTTAGAGAAATCCGCATACACGCTGCAACCGTTGTAAGAATTCATACCGCAGGTGATTGTTATCATGCTAACTACGTACGTAAATGGATATGTATTGTAAAAGCGTGCCCGGATACCAAATTCTTCATATTCACACGTAGCTGGCGAATAAAAACTATACGTAACCAACTCACACGATTCGCGAAATGTCGAAATGTGCGCATGTGGTGGAGCGTAGATAAAGAAACAGGTAAGCCACCTAATCGTCCTAAGCGAGTACGTTGTGCATACATGTCCATCGACATGAATGACCAACCCGATACTTCGATGGACCTCGTCTTCCGGGATTACCCGTTGCGGGGAGTCATCCAAAAGAAGATAAACAACGTTATGGTCTGCCCGCCTGAGAACGGAGCTACTAAACTCACATGTGAGCAGTGTCAATTCTGTTTCCGTGCTGCCCATGAAAAAGAACCAACATGGCTAAAGAAACCGTTGAATACCGTGCATGGCGCCACATGCGAGACAGGTGTTGTAATACAAACGATCGGCGCTACTCGGACTATGGTGGCCGCGGAATCACGATCTGTACACGATGGCAAGGACCACGAGGGTTTATACATTTCTTCGCGGACCTTGGGCCGTGTCCCGTTGGCCAACAAAGAAATGATGACACTACGGGATGTCGGTGCTGATGAGATATTTGGACAGGGACTATTCTTCAACATCGCTGAGTCGGATGAACACCTGTCGATGATGTTACCTGATGTCTCATTCTGTACTGACCACGCAGTTCATATCCGTGCTGGTAGCTGTCAATGGATTGGAAAGTCCGGCGCAGCACAGTTATATGTCTCTACTGGCGTACTTGACTATAGGTACATTGAGAAGTTTGTTAACGGGAGACTGAGTCATGCCTCAGAAGACTGAGACCGTGCACATTCTGACTGTCACCTATCCTGGTGGTACCGAACACTATGTCATGGACAGCCTCGAGCTGGCAAATGCACAGCTATTCCAGTACGTTGTGGAAAACGACGGTGTCGATACAGTCGATGAAGTCGATGCCGACCAGAAGACCGATCTGATCGAAGCTTACTTCGCCGCAACCAGTGGTGAAGAGAGCTACACCATCGTTGAGGAGGAGATCCTCACCGAAGTTGAAAAGGTAAATGACGAATGATACAGTTCTCTGATTTTACTGTCGTCGGTATCAACCGAATGACAGACAGTCGTGTTGTGTTCCGCGTGCAGGCGGTTGATCCGCAAGATGCTGAGCTGCAAGCCACACGTAAGTGTCCTCAGCTCCGCGTTGCCGCAGTCTTCGACGGCCACGTTGAGAAAGTAGATACCGAGACTTCTTCGGCACCACAACTCAAGGCGGCCGGATGATCACAGTTACCTGCAACAAACCCAAGATTCATGATCAGTGGAAACTAACTAAGTTGCTGCGTACCAAATGGTTGGCCGCTGATATGCTTCGCTTTGCAGCCGTAAACGGACAGTTCAACATCGACGGATCCGGTTGGCCAATGGTCTACCGTATCCCAGATGCTGCCAATCCGTCGATGTGTTGGTCTGGTATGCCGGGACTGGGTGCACCAGAAGAGATCGATGGGTTGTTAGCAGATGTAGCCCCGTATCTGGAAGAAGAACTCATCATCAATGTGACGGGAGATCGTGTTGGCTGTTGGTCAGTACGTCCTTCTGTATCGAATGTAAGTAGGTTCACTTGCACTGTGCCAGACAAACGGATGATGACTATAACACCATTAGATCATCCATTATGTAACGCAGGTGCACTGCAGAACTATCACTGTTGCGAATTTGAATTAACCAAGAGTGCTGGTGATCAACTCGTAACACTGGCAGTCCACAATCGTGGGTATAGTTTGCCAGTAAGCATCACCATGACAAAGGATGATGCACTCCTGTTGGGGCTCGCGTTGGTGCGAGCAGCGGCCGGGTATTACAGCCTGGCTGATGTCCAACGGGCATTTGAGGAACATAAGTTCCTCATCAAAGATCTCAAGGAGAAGTCTGATGAAGAAAGTTCAACGCGCGACGATGGCAACTGTGAATCTGGGCAATGAGGACACGAACCAATACCTCGTGTTCACGTCCAAGGACGACATGAACAAGGCCCTCTACAGCATAGCCGTGCGCAACTGGCCGGCGACCGCAGATACCCCGGCTGTCCCGAAGAGCAAACAGGCCACGATCGATCTGTTCTTTAGTGGTTCCGATACGTTCGACAACTACTTGACCACGGAATCGTGTTCCATATGCAACTCGGGCGCGATTGAGGAAGAGTTTGAGAAGTGTCAGAAGCTCGCGGTGAAGTACAACGCCAAGTCAGAACAAATGGCCGGTAGCCGGTCGTAATCGTGAACATGACAACATCCAATTCAGCTGAATTGGATGTTGTGTCGGGCCGTCCAGCAGGTGCTGGTGTTATAACTAAATCGATTAACGGGTTCGAATCCCGTACGGTCCAAAATTTAGACGGTGCTGTGAAGCGTTGCCAGGGCTTTGAGTTCATCGGATGAAAACCTATCATCACGATGCGCCGCTTCCTTAGCAACCGGGTGTATCCCGACTGACGATAGAAGCTGATCGAAGAGTTCCGCATCCCCACGAGGGAGCGTTGGAACGAGCTTTGCTACCTTCTCCAGTGACACAAACATGCCGCCAGTAGATACCGCAGCTGCAAAGTCAGAACCCAGCATGGCTCTGATGTCTGGCAGCTTCAGAGGATCCATGTCGGCGAGCTTGTAGATGTTACCGCTGGAGGTAGCGAAGTGTTCTGTCCGAAGCTTGGAGGCAACCTTCTCCGTAAGATTGAAGAAGACTTCCTCCGGCTTCGGCAGATCTCCTACTAGACGATTGAGTCCAGTCTCCCGGTCAACATCGTCTACCAGGGCCGCCAGTTTGACCAATGCGTCCTGGTCCTGTATTGAGGCCGGCTTACCTGCAATGGTCTTAGCTACCTCGCCCATCTTGATGGCATAGTCCAGCTTGCCGGCCTTCTTGAGCAGACGCGCTCGATCGAAGATAAGCTTGCTTACCTCGTATGCTGCTGCTGCCCCCATGCCGGCCTGCTTCTGGAGAAAGTCATCCAGGTCACCAAGGCCCGCACCAAATGTGTTGGCCTTCTCAAGGATATGCATAGCCATCTTCTGACGAAGCCGAAACGGGAATACATCTCTGTATTCTTCCAAATATTCGGCGGCTCGCTTGACTTCCAGTGCGTTGCGCATTGGATAGCGACGTTCGCGCTGACCGGAGTTGGTCTCATCAGGTTCTAGCACGAGGGCGTAACTTTCATCTGACAAATCGTTGACGTTGTCCACAGGGTTAGCTGCAGCAAGCTTGGTCTTCAATGCAGTGATACGGTCACCGATACCGTGAACAAACGCAAAATCATCGAGGCGAGCATCGATGTATTGGGCTAGTTCAGGGTTAATAGAGGCACGCTTATCCATGAAGAACAAGGTGCTGATGTACGTGGCAGGACCAGAATGGCACGGGAACATGCGATGTGCTGGATCTGCGTACTGGTGTGCTTCCAGTTGGTCAGTACCATATATATCGTCGCTTGATGCCTTCTTCACGAAGGGTGGAAGCTGATACAATTTAGACAGGCGGTAAAGTTGCTGCCCGTTGACATCACCAGTTTGATCGAGAGCCTGGATCATGCGGATCCCTCCAAGTTTGAATTCGTTTGTAGATTGGGTAAAAGTATTGTCACTGCTTGGGATTGACCCACCAACGACAATTCTGCCCTGCGTAGTGCCATGTCCTTTAGCGGAGTGTAATGGTCAACTCTCGTTGTATCATGATCACGCTGCTGGCGGTGCATGGGCTTGTTGTTCCAATTGTCGCTTCGCGGGTGACACTATTGAGTTAGCCGCGGCTTATTGGAAGGGTCTGGAACTACCGATTGTTATAAAGAAGCTGTTATCGCTTGGTATCAAAATCCCCGATGAACGCATTCTTCCAGATAACATAGCACAGTATATCAGATTCCATCCCGGTAAGCGTAAGCGTTTTTGGGACTTCTGGCAACAAAGCCAGAAACGTCTGCTTGTTGATGATAGCAAAGTCCTCCGGGCTTTACAGCATAAATTGGGGCTACGGTTGACAATGGATAGAGATCGTTGGTTACACGGGCCCGGATTGTTTGTAGGTGGTGGTAATAAGCATGACATAGAAGCAGTCTATCAACCTGGTGTAGCAGAACATACAAAAGGATTACAGAACACCGGTAAAGTGCGTGTATTCAATGGGCCTGGCTGGATAGAAATGCTAACTATACCATTCTCAGACCTACCTGGTCGAATCAAGGGATTCTTGTTCATCGGGCGCGAAGCCCAACAACCCAAAGATGTTACATTCTCGCTTGTGCGTTATAGCAGCTCGTACATCGCGGACAACTATGCACGCAAAAAACGTAGTCTGGATTTAGACTGCGGGTTAGCCCTCTATGAAGGGCTTACCTACGCTACACACCAGGTCATCGTGATGAGTGATCCTATACTGGCCATGCGTATGCAGTGTTGGCACCTACAGGATCATGGCACACCGGCACCAATAGTGAGTATTTTTGCCAATGCCGCTGTGCACACACATCCCAGTATCTGGGGCCAAATCAAACAAACACCGGTTTTCTGGGGTAAGCCAGACGGTGAACTTTTTCGACACGCTAAGGAAACCAACGCAAAGGTGTGCCTGGCTGGCTTCACGTATGCCGGCCCAATTAGGTCATTTACACGTACGCCGTTAAGCGAGTGGTTACAGCGTGTTGAAATGGAAGCGAGACCATGGGATGAGGTACTCGAACAGCTGCTGCACGACCTTCCAGTGGCAGAAGCCGAATCCATCATCTTGAACATGGGTTTTACATCGGGTGATTTGCAGCGCTTCATCGAATTGTGTCCAGAACCATTACGTCAGCGTATTGAGCCGTGTTGTGTCAAAGCGCCTGCGCGCACCATAGCGGAGAACGGTGTTTCCATTCGTGAAGACAATGGTTGGTATCTGGAACACACAAGCGAACAGATTTGTAATGCTATTCTGCGAATTGACCAAGTTGTCTATCATGAGAAGTTAGACCAGAGTTACTACGCTGGACGCATCCTCTTTATGAACAGCGAGGTGCCATTCTGTGAACCTGCAGAAGTGGTAGAGAACGAGACGTTTCATTGGATGCGCAAGAAGCTCTTGAAAACCACTTCGGGGTTCTTTGCCTATGCACCAAAGTGGGAGACCCAGGCAGTCGCATTGGCGACCAGGTTTCATCCACCAGAGGTAAGTAAAGGGTTCAACGCGATTGGCTGGGATAGCGAGCGCGCGTGCTTCGTGTTCCCGTCGTTCATCATTTCCAGCAAGGGTGACGTGGTCGAAGATCAGCGCATCAAGATAACAAAGCAGCGAACACCTGCATTGATGCTTGATAAGCCGGCGCCACTGAGTACAGAAGACATAGCAGCGTTACCACAAGGTGCTGGTGCTGCTGTATTTTGGGCTACAGCGGCTTGTGTTGCTAGCAACCTTCTGGCACCTGTTTTCGGTGTACCGATCTCAGGTATAGGGTTTGTTGGTTCATGTGCTGAAACTACTGGGCGTGCCACAGCCAATATGCTTGGCTGTGCCGAGTACGCTATCCAAGAGCGACGAGCTAATAGGGGCGAGGATGCATTGGAAACCATCTGTACTGAACACGGGTGGCCACTCTTCCTCAAACCACCAAAGACCAGGCTCGATACTTGGATTGCGTGGCTTACCAGCAACGAACGGAAGAACTGCGTTGTTCCGTTGAGCTGGTACACAGCTAAAGTCCTAGCTGCTAGGACCGGCTGGCATTTGATCGAGGCAGGTAACTACGTGGCACCGATAGAGATATGCGAAGCAGCACGCAAGGTCTTGCCATCTTTCCTACAATACGTGGCCAAGCAGCAATTCAAGCTGCCGGCCGGGTACAAGTGCACAGACGGTAAAGGACTAGCGCGTATTGTCCTGGTCTGGCTGTCACAATGGTTTGCCGCGGTTGGCGGGAACTACAAGGTGGTTTTAAGTGCCCTCAAGGTGACAAACTTCGACGGAGATCTGAAACGTAGGAGACGTGCCGGCGAAGCATTCATCGACCTGCTGTGTCGATTGTTCGATGATGGTGAGTTAGCCCTGGAGCATGCTGGATTCATTCCAACCGGTAAAGCTATCAGGGCACTCATCTGTTTTCCAAATGAAGGTGGAAGCATTGGTCGCATCTTCGTTCCGAAGGCTGTGATCAACAAACTCCTCCTGACTCACAACGCGCCAATGTTTGATGCCACCGCTACCTCTCGCGCACTGCAAGAGGTTGGTGCTGTTGAACATGAGTATGCTGGATTACCAGGCTGGATGCTGAGTGAAGAGATGTGGAACAAACGTCTCAGCGCTTGGCGTGCCTGGCATAAGTACAAGCTTCGCGTTGAATAGTGTTCTTTGGAGTTACAATGGTAAAGCAAGAAAGTCTTCCTAGTGGTGCATGTCCCATCTGCAAGCTTCAGTATGTTGGACGTGTTCATATCTGTCCGGGCCCAATCACACACAACACACTCAATGCCCTCATAGGCTCACAAGCGCTGGAAGAGGACATGCCCCGGGCTCCGCGACCCAGGCGTTATGGTGAACGCCTTGCTGCTGGCTTTGCAATGCTCAAGGAAGGTGGTTGGTAACCGCTTCTGCATTATATCGCCAGCATTGTACTGGCTGAATCTTTTATTCCGGAGAGATGGATGTTAGACATAGAGCAAATTGTGGCGCAAACCAAAGCAGAGTTGCGTCCATATCAGGCACGCGTCGTGGAGAAGTCACACGTGTGCCTGACTACAAAGGGTATGCGCTCGCTGTTGATCGAGAGTCCTACTGGTTCGGGCAAGACGATCATGGCGTTGATGCTATCAAAAGTGCTTCATGAACAACTTGGGTATCGGCTTGGTTGGGTTGCCATGCGCCGGCACCTCCTGACTCAGGTCGAACGTGAGAATAAAGAGAAGGGATTCAACCTGCCCTTCAAGTACATCTCGATGTTCGACAAGGAACCGCCTACCGACATTGACATGTTGGTCATCGACGAAGCACAGCACGACGCTACGACAAGCATGTCGCATATCCACTCGGTGATCAAAGCGAAGATCATCCTCGGACTATCGGCAACGCCGTTTCGCTCAGACAGGGTGAAGCTGTGCTTTGACACTGTAGTTAAGGATGCAGGTATTCCGACACTCATCCGAGATGGATACCTGTCACCCTACCATCACTTCACGATCCCGAAGTGGAGTGTGGATGAGGCAGTGGCGCTATATCTTCGAGAGCCGGAGCGCTGGGGTAAGTCAATCATGTATTTCCACAAGTTGGCTGAATGTGATCAGGCAATGCAGCTCTTGTTGAAGGCTGGCGTAAGTTGTGACGCAGTATCCGGATCGTCGGATGCCGATCAGCAACTTGTTGATTTCCATGAAGGTAGAACAAAAGTAATAGTCAACTGCATGAAGCTTACCGAAGGTTTTGACTGTCCTGATCTAAAGACGGTCTTCCTTCGCCCATCATGCAAGCCTGTGACTATCCAAATGGCCGGACGCGTGCTTCGTAAACACCCTGCGCTTCCGTTCAAGCAAATTGTGCAATGTACCAAGACACCGTACCCATTCCCCAAGACTGCGCTAGCTGCTTTGCAACATGTGTTGACTAACGGTGAGTGGCGCACTATCCAGGTGAATCCGCATATCGACGCTGTCACACATCGCACGATGCGGGCTTTGGTCAACATCAAGGTTGACATGCCGGGCTTCATCAAGAAGCAACTCCTCAAAGGCACGCGTAAACAGAAGATGCCAGAAGAGGTTGTACTACGGCTGGATCCGTCAGTATCAGACACCGTGCAATAGACTCCGAGGGCTACCTCAATGGAGCTTAGCGAGATGTTTGGTGCTATCGATGGCAACCGAATGACAGGTGCAAATCCCCGTTGATTTGGGTATAATCATTGTGTTGTGTTATGTTCATCGTGTTGGTAGACCACATACCTTGTTTCACGGTTTCATCGTCTTATAATACTCTTGTGAACTTATAACAGGAGTAAACAGATGAAACTAAATGACAGATACTGGCTATATGCGATGGAGTGTATACCAACTGGGCAGTTATACATTGGCCAGACTGGTAGACCAAATCCATGTTGGAGATGGTCAGAACACTTTGTCGCATTGCGTAATGGAACCAGCCATAATCGGCTGTTGCAAGCCGTATGGCATAAGTATCCTGCATTGACGTACTGGCAATTTCGTGTACTTGACGTGGTTAACGGTAAATGGGCAGCAAATCATAGAGAAGCTGACCTGATACTTGATACACCAGAAGAGAAACGATTGAACAGTAATAAAACGTCAACAATGGGCCTGGTTAAACGTAGACGCATTGAGTCTATGCTTCAATTAGGTTGTCGCTACGTGGATATTCGAGATACTGTCGGTGTATCACTTGGCATGATTTCGAAGATAAAGCGTGTTGGTCTCACGAATGAGCAACAACAAATAAGTCCAACCCCACTTACGAGTGGGTCGTAACCCAAGAAAGGTTATGTCCATGCCTACTGCAACTGTTCTCAATGAAAAGAGCGAACCGCGGACCTTCGATTATGGCTATGCCAGAATCAAGGAACTGGCCTGCTCCGCTCGGCTAATCCCGGGTGATGGTAACCGCAGCCCGAAGTCGGTGGTTGACGGTATCACAATCGATGGCCGTAAGTTGCGGCCCAGCAAGCGTTTCTGGACGAGCATCCAGACCCGCTTCGGTTTCAGTCCCAATATGTTCCGGTACTTTGACCACAAGGAAGTGTTTGATCGCATCTCCGACCGGGCACCGAACGACAAGATTCGGTACTGCATTGAGCGTGACAGCGCCAAGAGCGAGAGCGGGACCCTGCTGGCGGTAACCAACCCGCAGGCAGCCAACATCCGTTATGACCAACTGAACGACCTGTTGACTCGCAACAACGCAGACAAAGTGACCTACGCGAACGGCATCATACGTTCCACACACCGTCCGCGTAACGGCGCAAGCTTTAAGATCGTTGGTGACGAGTTCTTGAACCAGTACGTCATCGACACACCGATCGACGGCTTCGGCAAGCCCAGCATCTACCTGTCCATTCTGCGCCAGATCTGCAAGAATGGCGCGATCGGTTACGGGAAGGCATTTCGTTCTGAAATCGCCACCGGCAAGACGGGTGAAGAGGTCGGTTTCGCACTCATCCGCGCTATGGAAGGCTTCAACAACGAAGAGGGCTACGCCGCAATGCGTGATCGCTTTGAGTCCGCTGCCCGTAGCTGGGCATCCGTCAACGAGGCACAGCGCCTGTACAAGCTGCTCACCAACCTGCTCTACGCTGGTGATCTGGAAACACGAGGTCGTGAGACTGAGGGCGGCGAAGTCATCGAGACGGCTAGCCCGGTCATCCACAACTTCAACCGGATGACGGGTGACATCAGCGAGATCTACGGTATCTCCAACCTGGACACGCTGAGCATCAAGCGCCAGCGCACGCTGCCTGTCGCCTGCAAGGTGTACGACCTGTTCAACTTCGCCACCGAGGTGGCTTCCCACCACTCCAAGGAGTTCGGTGGTCGTAAGCTTCAGGCATACCTCGGCGACGCACTCTCCAATGAGTACGATCTGGAGGGTACTGTCGATCAGTTTTGTGACTACCGCGACTTCTTCATCAACGATGAGAAGGCTGTGTCTACCGTCAAGCTGATCCAGGACAAGAAGGAAAAGGCCGACCGTAGCTACGGCCGGATGCGTACACAGTCCTAACCCGATTGTGGTATAGTTATAACCACGCGAAGACTGAGCCCAAAAGGCTCAGTCTTTTCTTTTCTCTGAGGAGTTTCTCATGAGTCATAGTAACGATGATGCAATTGCTGGCTGTTTCGGTATTACGATCATCATCATGTTGCTCTGTGTGTTCATGTGTACCCAGTTCATCGGCTGCGACGCCGTTTACAGCGACGGCTTCCGTGATGGAAACGTACAGAAGTTCTCTTACAGGGGCTTGATCGTCAAATCATGGGAGGGAGAATTAGCACTCCCTGGCTTTCGCCCCGCTGGGACTGACGGCGCCATCAGTAATGTATTTGCCTTCAGCGTCACTGATGACACTATCATCAAACAGCTACAAGAGTTACCACCCGAGGCCCACGTACGGCTACATTACCGTGAGGTAGTGCTAAATGCACACATGTATCACTCTACGCCTTATCGAATTACGAAGGTTGAGGTCTTGAACCACAAGTAGGAAGGACACCATGGCTGATCAAGCCACACAGGAACCAATTAACCAAGAAAAGCCGCCGGAGCCAACTCCGTTTGAGAAGGCTATGTTCATCGATCCGCTGTTGGTCAGCGTCTGTTTTGCAGATGTGGTGATGATCAGACAGGCGCTCAAGCGCTTGATTGAGCACTTCATCGGACAACTGGACACTATCGTCATGGATCCGAACATACCGCCTGTGCAGAAGCAACAGTCACTAGGGTTCGTACGCCAGACGGCCAGCGGATTACAGGCACTGGATCAGAAGCTCTCTGATGCCGTCAAGGGCCCAATGGAAAGGATTATGGCTATGGCCGAGGAAGAGAAAAAGAAGGCCGGCGTGGCGCTTAAAGGTGACCTTACGGCACTCATGGGACGCTTCTCTGTCTAATGGATGAAGCCACCCATGATGCCGTTACCGTCATCCTTCCATGTTTGGTCGTGTGGTGGCGCGGCTGCCATAAGTTGATCTTGTGTCAGCCGCATCGATGCTAGCTGGGCCACGTTTGGCCAACTAGATGTTGCATGCCATAGGGCACAACAGCCGATGTTTACAGCCTGCGCAAAGTCATCCTTGAACATTGGATTGCGGATAATGGTGTACAGATCACCAGCATGAGCTGTATCCACCTTGTTCTCAATCAATGCCAAGAAGTCATGCAGCAACCCGGGTTCATCCTTGTTTACATAGTCGTACTGGAAGAACCGTAAAGCTTTCAGCTTGATGCAATTGCATGTAAGTTGAAGTGAACGTGCTTTGTCCAGTTGATGAAAATCACGTGGGTGCTGACGTGTAGCTGGGTGCAAGGACATCAAATCGCGGTGTGCCGTTCTGACATAAGCTATTGGAATGAGCTTATTCATAGGTACACCAGCATGGTTGATAAACGTCTCGCGTAATGAGCCTGCGCCAGTGTAGTCATGGGCCAAGAAGTGACATTGGAAGGAATTGAAGACACGCAAACACTCATGGGCTTCGCCTAAATGATCGTGCGGTGTCAGTAAACGGCGACCCCACAAACAGTGTATTGTGCCATCCATCTTCCACCCGAGGACAGCAAGCGTTGTAAAGCTTGTCTCATCTTCACCACCTCCACCCCAGTCTACTGCTAGGCAGCGGTATTGGTACTCGTTGACTCGTCCCTTGATTGCAGAGAAGTCATTGGGGTTGTTTGGCCACGGCAATGTTGCAGCGGCTTTCAACTCGGACAATGTTACCAACTTGGTAGCTTCATCCAGCGATTCACCGAGTACCTCATTAAAGAATTGTGCCTTAGTTGTGTTACCCGCACCCTGACTCTTACTCACCAGTTCTGCCCACTTCTTCCGTTTGGAGTAGTGGATAGGCATGATGATCTGAGGGATGTGGTATCCAGCAAAACTGTAGCGACGTTCCTTGTAGCGGTGCACCCAATGATTCTCGGGCCACCGTGGATTGATAGGACGTGCACACTTTGCACACACGACGGCTGGATTCTCTTCAGAGATGTCGTCCCTTACGGGGCCGATCATCTTTATTACATTGAACTCCTTGCTTGGTATGTTCCAATAGTTACATGCCCGGCAATGGCAGAACCACTGAGCTTGTGAGCTATCCTGCCACAAACCCTCGATCGTATTGTCTTCAGTCTTTGGTGTTCCTGTGAACCAGGATATACTCCAATCGGAGTGTGACATGACTTCACGGATAATAGGAATATGATCCGGATCCATGTCTTGCACTTCGTCATAGTTGATTCGGTCACATGACAAACCACGGACACGATCGGCATCCAACAGTGCAAAGCTGAAGTACATTCGAGACTGATTCTTGAATGACCTCTGCAGAACGCTGTTCTCAGTGCTGGTCCCTGTCCAGAGTGACTTGACTGGAGACTGATCTATAAACGGTCGAACGTAGTTAGTGGAGAGGCGCCTGATCTGTTCATACAGCGGTGTGACATACAAGGTGCTGAAGTGTGGAATAGCATTTGCAACAAGCACACCATTTGCAGCTAACGATGTACTCTTCGATACCTGCCGGCCTGACATGACTACCAAGTTCGCTGGCATATGCGTTCGGAATAACGGTGCAAATGGGTAGTGGTGCTCCAGCGTGTACGGTGCACCTTTGAGCGTAAGAAGTAATGGCAGCAAAGGTTCGAGCGTGTGTACACGGCCCATCTCAACTAACTTGCGAAACAACGTAAGCCGATCAGTTAGGCTGAGTGCACGGCCGCCTTTAGTGGCTGCATTCAAATCTCGAAGGATGTCCGCGCTCGCGGTAGTAATTTGTGCCTGCGTATCTAGCGGGCTATCATCAGGAACTGACATGACTGATCCTCGTCTCCAACGAATCGAAGACACGATTCGTAATGGATTCAAAACAGCAGGGAGCTTGGTTGAATCCGCCTTATCATCTATCTTCGGCACAGCCGAACATAACGTCAATGCACCACATCACAAGCAGCGACGTGTGTACCATGGGTCCCGTCGTCGTTGTGAGTGTTGTGAGTGTTGTGAGTGTTGTGGACAACACACAACAGTGCGATGTAGGAAACGTAGTATAACACAAAAGACACAAAAGACATAAGAAAGGCGCAATAAATGCGTACAAACACACATGTGCCCACCAATAAGAAGCCTGACATGTACAACATCTACCGCAATTTTGCGGGTGTTGTGGGTGGTGGCGCAGTGCTAGTAAGCATCGCTGCAGGCTCATTTATTCCGTTGATCGTGGCCGGCGTTGGTCTGTTCTGTGTGCTGTGCTTCATCAACGGCATGTGTTCAAACTAGGAGAAAGTATGACACTACTTGACTTTGTGATCGTGGCCTTGGCCGCTGATGCTATCACATCTGCTTGGTTCTTTGGTGAGATCTTCGACAGTGTGCGCGGCTACTTCCAGATATTCAAAGATAAAACACTTACAAAGACCGAGTGGTTCTTTGGCACGCTATTCACATGCATCTTCTGTCTCCCGTACCACATTGCATTTTGGACAGTTGCCTTACTATGGCTACCTGGGTTCTTACTACCCGAGCCGTGGCAGACTATGTCCAGATTGCCAGTGTATGCCTTTGCGGTGACTACTGTGATTCACTTCTTACAACAGGTCCGCCCATTTGAGGCCATACCGGAGGATGTACATGAGCAGATTGGTGGACACATATACACCGAGAGCAATGAAAAGGAAGGAAGCAGCAACGAAGATCAAAGATCTCCGTGATGCCTGGCCTGATGTTGCTGCAGGTACTGTAGCCTGCAAATATTGTGTTGGTGGTGCACTAGGTCGCGGACTTATGGACTTCTGGGCAAGTTGGTGGGCGTACATTACCGACAATTATGCTACACCAGATAATCGATATACATTTCCCGATGTATTATCCTTGTCTGCAATCTTGCAGCAGTACAATCCTGAATTACCGGCTGACAAGGCCGACTATTACGCCAGAGACATTATCACCTGTAATGACTCTGGCCGAGTACCAGCAGCTTGGTTCACGGCAGAGTGCGCACTCGGCTACTCGCCTGAACCACCTAATCCATACACGGCGCCCCATGTGTTGGTCGACCAGCACGAATCCGCATGATTGGAGCACGTATGCCTGAACAACAACAAGAAGTACCGAGAACTGTCGTCGAGAAGGTTATGGATCGCCTTGGTACGTTTGCAAAGAACACCGTTGACGACTTCGGTGAAGTGAGGAGTGTTATTCTCGTGATAGACTGGGCCGTTGGGCAGAATGACTTTCCTGCCGGCATGGTCTACTCACGAGAGAAGCAGATGACCTTGGCTGACATCCTTCAGATCAATGGTCAGTTGAACAAAATGGCCCAGCGTCTGTCAAACCTATACGTGCAGCAGCTGAACAACTCTGCTGGCTTCATGAAGCAAGCCGACATTGAGCTTGCTAACCTCGAAGCCCGGCGCACCAAACTCCGAGAGGAGATTGAGGCTCTTGAACGAAGAAAAGACGGTCTTACCGGGGCTGCCACCACCGGAGCTGTTGAAAGCCCTTAACATCAAAGCCGACGAATGGGATACCATCATTGTTGGTGACGGTTCCGGGTCCCGGTATGGGTACCCAGGCGGCTGGGCAGCAGTTTTGTTCGACAAGTGGACACGACTGCGCAAGCTGTTCTACGGTGCCCTGAGCGATACCACTGTAAATATATGTGAGCTAAGCCCTTACATCTATTCAATGCAGTGGTACGTTCGGGGCCCGGGCCGCGCGTTGCAGAAAATCCTTTATGCAAATGAAGGCATCCATCGGCCCATTAACGTGCATATTGTCACGGACTGCGAGATCATTGCCAATCAAGGCAACCGGATCATGAACCGTGACACGAATGCCGCGTTGTGGGCTGCCATGGACTCGTTTGCCCGTTTGAACTACCAGATCTGCTATACGTGGATCCCACGCGAGTCATTAGCCTCGAACAAGCTGTGTGATGGCCTATCAAAGGACATGCGCCACTTGATCACGAGTATTGAACAGAGGCTGGAATCGACCACGCTACCTGATGCGTACGATGACACATATGGTAAAAACAAACCTCAAAGCGAGGAGTGCCTTACCGTTAGGTGATGCAAACTTTCCGCCATTGCTGCCATACCAGGCTAGGCGTAGAATCGATGGTTTGCAGCTATAGACAACTTGAAAACATTTGGAGGTTACAATGGGGCAGGCTACTACTTTTCGTGCTCCAAGCGTCAGGGCCTCCATCCTCACCCGTAGAACTTACAACCGTCCGCTAGATGCCGAAGGCAAGGTCTTTGAGACCTGGCCGCAGACGATTCAACGCGTCCGTGAGCATCAAACGTGGTTGTGGGAACGGGCCCAGGGTGGTGCACTGACACCGAAGCAGCTGGTTGAAATGGAAGAACTCTCTGAGCTTATGCTCGGCCGCATGGTCGCACCTGCGGGGCGCACACTCTGGCTTGGTGGTACTGAGCTAGTGAAACGCCGTGAGGCCAGCAACTTCAACTGTTTTGCGCGAGACACGCAATTTATTACATTACAAGGTGTTAAGTCATTCGGTGATTTTAAGCACGGCGACGTGGTTACAGTGCTGACACATCTTGGCAAGTGGCGGCGCGCCACGGTGCATTATCACGGCACGCAACCGTTGTGGACTTACATATTACGGCGTGGACGATCAGAACAAGTCGTTCGTGCTACTGTTAATCATCGTTGGATACTGGACGATGGTACTGAAACGACATCACTTGATGTTGGTGATAAGTTGTGTCGTCCTGCTGCGGTATTTGATTCGTGGAATTACGAAGATGCTGCCCCAGATGAACGCATGTATTGGGCATATGGCTACATCTACGGTGACGGCACATTGTGTCGAAATCAACATAAAGAATCTACGCATTCAATGGTCAGATTGTGCGGTACAGATAAAGCCGCATACGTCGATAGATTTGAAGAACTTGGCTTCTCAACCAGCGAGCCATTATCGTGCCACGGCGATGCCTTCGCATACACAGGGTCGTATCTGAAAACACTACCAGAGCCTTCAACAGATAACATTAAGCTACTGCGTGCATTTGTACGTGGTTATCTTGATGCTGACGGGGAAAAGAATGGTAACTTCGGCCGATCTGATGGTGAGAGTAGATTCAGATCAATTCAAGCAACATCGACAGAAGCACAAGCCTTTATACGTTCAGTGTTTCCAATGGTCGGTGTATATATCGCGCGCGAAGATCACGTTATAGCGGAAACAAACCTCGGAACGCGATCAAACGACACCATACGATTTGGATTGTCTACAACATTTGGTACATCGACCAACATGGCATACGTGGTTGCTGATAAAATGCTTCATGGTCATGCCGATGTGTGGTGTTTAGACGTAGATGAAGACCATTCGTTTACAATGCCAAATGGTATTGTGACAGGTAACTGTGCATTTCTCGAAGTGCGCACAATTCACGACTTGGTCGATGCGTTCTGGTTGCTCTTGCAGGGCTGTGGTGTCGGGTTCAAACCGAATGCCGGGGCCTTGTCTGGGTTTACACGCAAGATGGACGTGGAGATCATCCGCTCCACTCGTGTACCAGGCGAACGCGGTCGTGATGAAAATACAGAGGTCTACGATCAACAAACGCGTACGTGGACCGTCAGTATTGGTGATAGTGCTGAGGCATGGGCCAAGGCAGTTGGTAAGATCGTGGCCGGTAAGTTTCCCGCGCGCAAGCTAGTGATTGACTTGAGTGAGATTCGCGGCGGTGGAACACGGTTGAAGGGTTACGGATGGATCTGTTCGGGTGATGGTGCACTGTCTCAGGCCCTAGATGCTATTTGCACCATCATGAACAAGCAAGCTGGGAAACTTCTCAGCAAGATGGACATCCTGGACATCCTCAACTGGCTGGGTACCGTCTTATCAAGTCGCAGATCAGCTCAGATCGGTCTCATGGACTATGGTGATTCTGAGTGGTTCAACTTCGCGACAGCAAAAGCACCGAAGACACTGGAGAAGTTGTGGCACCGACAGCAGTCTAACAACTCGCTGGTCTTCTGGGAGCCACCAACAAAGCGTCAGCTCAAGGACCTGTTCGACATGATTGTTGAACACGGTGGAGCTGAACCAGGTTTCGTAAACGCTCAAGCCGCCCTCCAGAGAGCACCCTGGTGGAAAGGCTTAAACCCATGTGCTGAAATCCTTCTGGCTAACTATGGTTTCTGTAACCTAGTTGAGCTAGATGTGGCACGGTGGCGTGGTGATCACCTCGGTATGCACCGGGCACTACGACTCATCGCACGTGCAAACTATCGGCAGACGATGGTCAACTTGCGCGACGGGATACTGCAAGATGCTTGGCACCAGACAAACGAGTTCCTTCGTTTGTGTGGTGTTGGACTAACAGGCATCGTGCGGCGTCCGGACCTGACACCATACGAGTATCGCCAGCTTCGCTACACGGCCGTTAGTGCCACGTATGAGCAAGCTGATGAACTCGGAGCACAGCGTCCAAAGAATGTCACAACACTGAAGCCATCGGGTACTCTGTCAAAGGCCATATTCGATACCACTGACGGCGCGCACTGTCCGCCGGCTGAGTACATCTTCAACAACATCGTGTTCTCACGTCGTGATCCTGGACTGGAACGACTTCTGAACGCTAACTACCACATCTTCGATCATCCTAATGATCCCGACGCTGTACTGGTACGTATTCCGTACCACTACGAAGATGTGAAGTTTGATGTTGTTAACGGGCATTCAATCAATCGTGAATCAGCGTTGACTCAACTGGAGCGATACAAGATGCTCCAAGACAACTACGTCGATCACAACACCAGCATCACAGTCAGCTATGAGCCGGATGAAGTGAAAGGCATGATTGATTGGTACTTAAAGAACTGGAATTCATACGTGGCCACCTCCTTCCTCTTCCGAAACGATGTGACGAAGACGGCGGCAGATCTTGGTTTTGCATACCTCCCACAAGAGGCTGTAACCAAGAAGGCACATGATGACTATGCTAGTACGCTTCTACCAGTGGACTTCGACAACACGGGTAGTGTAGACAGCCCACTCGAAGACGAGTGTGCATCAGGACACTGTCCGCTTCGCTAGACAGAGCGTGACCAAACAGGTAAGCCTCTTGGGTAACACCAGGCGGCTTTCTTTTTGGAGTAATCATGCCAACAGCAGAATGTGCTGTCAAACGCTACACAACGCGTCTGGCAGCAACGTACATCAACAATGTGGATACCGAGAAGGCTATCCAAGATCTCAACTATTGGCGTGGGCTACAACTGAGTAGTAATGAAACGCGTCTGCGTAACACCTACCTGTTCAGTCTTGCGTCTCCACGTACGTCCTGGCGACAGAATGTACGTGCTTTCCTCGCTATACAGGCACTCACCACTACCTTCACACAAGCTGAGGCTCGTGATGCATTAATTACAGCCAAGTGTGGAACATACATAGACAAAGCCAGGTACATGACAGACTTCAACAACAAGTTCTGTCACAATCCCCGGCAGTTTGAAGTATACCCATATGAAAGCTTTGCTGAAGCACGCAAGCGCATCAAGCCGTTCATACTGGGATTGGGGTTAGCCAAACTTGCCTTCGTATTCGAGATGGCTTATCCGGATCAAGATGAAGTTACCTGCCTGGATACTCACATACTGAAGCTATACGGCTTCAGTGGGTCACTCAGTAAGTCGAACTATCTTCAAATGGAAAGTCACTTCGCGCAGCGTTGTCGGCAGCATGGATTACCATGTGGATCTGTTCGCAACCTCTATTGGAATCAAATTCACGGCCAGGAAGATACACGGTACTGGTCACACGTTTTGGAGTAATACATGTTCAGTCGCGTACCGCCAAAAGAATCCGAACCTGTTCTGGCAACGATCGTCAACAAGTTGGATGAAAAGCACTTCGTCCTCTATGAAGAAGACAGTGAGTACAAGGCAGTCAAGTTCGCAACACCAGCGGAAGCCCGCGTATTTGCAGCCGGCCTGAAGCACGCCAACAACGACGATATTCACCTTATCGGTGTGGTCAGCAACCTTATCAGCTTCGGCGACATCAAGATCATTGATCCGCCGTCAGCAGATGGTGAACCGGACCACGATGATGAATAAGCAACGGGATCTAGGTGACCGTGTTATTTGGGATGTAATCAAGGTTTTACCCATCGGTTTAGTGGTATCCATCTAATCTCTAGCAGGAGTCTCACGTGAGCAAATTGACATACAAGGAAACGCAAAAGATCCGTCGTAACGTGAAACGTGGTGCAAAGATACTTGACAAGAAGTATCGAAAGCTCACTGGTAGCGAAACGCCGTGGTACAAAGTCGTGGACATGGCAGAATTACAGTTCTGTAACAACTTCAAGTGTGTCTATGGACAGCTGTTCGATAGCTGTGATAACGGGCTGACAAAGCTTGGTATCAGTGCCGAGGCTGATTCCGGCTACAAGTACGGAGTGTGTAACTCAGATTATGCTTGTGACCTTGATGATAACAGCGCTCTCTCGACAGCAGAGCTGGAGAAGATGGTCGAGTTCTGGTTTGAGGAGATTCTCACACGGCGCCGAGCTACGGCCTAACAAATCGTGAACCGGGTCTCGCCCACCTGTTCACTTCAAGGAGTTAGTATGCCAGATTTGAAGGATGGTGAATCAGTTGAGGTAAGAGGAAGTGCAACCAAACCATACGTATTGAAGAACGTGGGCGGTGTATACAGTTGTAGTTGCGCTGCCTGGCGTAACCAATCCGTTGCCATAGATCAGCGTACCTGTAAGCACCTACGCAAACTGCGCGGCGACGAAGCTGAAGCGAATCGGCTACAGAGCGAGCTATCCAAGCCTGCAGCTACCAAGAAGACGACTGCACCACCACTGTTACTGGCTGAGAGCTGGGACGGTGTGCAGGATCCAACGGGTTGGCTGATGTCGGAGAAGCTGGACGGTGTACGTGCGTACTGGGATGGAGAGAACTTCATCTCGCGGCTGGGTAACATTTATCAAGCCCCACCATGGTTCAAAATCGGCCTGCCTACTAAGATGGTACTAGATGGTGAGTTGTGGATGGATCGCAAGGTCTTCCAGAAAACCATCAGTATCGTTCGTAGTGCAGACGCGGGTGACAGGTGGAAGGACATCTGCTACATGGTCTTCGATGCACCGAACGTGGAAGGAGACTTCGATCGACGCGTTGTTGCCGCCATGCAGACAATCCGAACCAATGACCCCAAGTATGCACAAGCTCTTGCTCAAGTGCGCTGCAAGAACGTCGGCCATCTTCGAAAGGAGTTGGATCGCATCGAGAAACTGGGTGGCGAAGGACTCATGCTGCGTGACCCCAAGAGCAACTACGTTGTTGGACGCAGCCGCACCCTCCTAAAGGTGAAGTCCTTTATGGATGCCGAAGCAGAGATCATCGGGATCGAACCAGGTAAAGGCCGCCACAAAGGTCGGATGGGTGCATTATTGGTGCGATTGCCAAGCGGCAAGGAGTTCTCAGTTGGTACTGGGTTCTCTGATAAACAGAGGGAGAATCCACCTTGTGTTGGTTTGCGTGTTACCATAAAATACCAAGAATTAATACCAACTTCTGGTATACCAAGATTTCCTGTATTTATGAAGATAGCTGATGAAGATCACGAAACAATGCAAATGGTGTGAAAATAAATTTCACGTGATTACTGCAAAACAAAAACAACAGTATTGCAGTAAAACTTGCTATCGTGCAGCAGCAGCAGCACACAATACTGATTACTGGTGTGAAAGAATTTGTGAAACGTGCAACAAGATTTTTTCATGTCGTAAACTGTATATTGAGCAAAACAATACACACGGTAGGTATTGTTCTAGGAAGTGTGCATGTGTAGGTCACAGACATAAAACTATAGTTGGCAGTCTTAAGTGTCATATATGTGGCATACAAAAGGATATGTCAAATTTTACTTTGACCGGCACGTATGTAGACGGGTCACCGAAGTACGATTCACGATGTCATGCTTGTCAAAATGCTAGAAAAACATCAGCGCAACAAGACCTACACGTACGATTTGCAACTGCATTACGCAAAGCATGCAGTCGTAACAAAGTATGGCAACTTTCATTTGATGAATGGGCATGCCAAATAATGAAGCCGTGTCATTATTGTGGCGGTTCACTCGGCATAGGCGTAGGACTAGACAGGAAAAATAACGACATAGGTTACATACTGACCAATACTGTACCGTGCTGTGGTACGTGTAATTGGGTGAAGAGTGATATATTCACATACGACGAAATGTTGCAACTTGCCACAACGCTACGTCAAATTAGATTGGCCAGGCAATCATGAATATGCGCACACAACTAAACGAAGTTCCAGTAGTCCAACTCATCGAACCGGGTGTCATCTTTCCAGATCAGGAGAATTTCCCGTACTGGAGATTCTGTATAAAGTGGAAAGGCGTAACGTGGCACTTTTGTGGTACGCCGAATTACTGTCCTAGCATTCACTCTGCACGAGCCAGAGCAGCGTGGCGTGTAAAGTGGATGCTAGACGGTACGATCGTTAAACGTTATAGCTAATTAGGGGCCTAGGACTTGGATGTCCTGGGTCTATATTATCCACAACACGACCTACACGCTCTTTTACGCATCAGGATACCATGGCAGCACTAAGAACCCAAGAGACCGAACTATTTAATACTGTGTTCACCGTCATGGACAAGGTAAAGGAAATTACTGTGGACCAGGTGGATACAGCACAAGATGCTATGTTGAATCTACGTATTGATTGGGAGACGTTAGAGACAACACTGCGCAGTCGTCGCGTAGACGGGTTTGAACCCGTGGTATCTGCTATGAAGCAACTTGCTGCAACGGCCATTTCTATGGCTGCGGTAATGCAGGCTAAGATCACCAATCAACGCATCAAGCAAATGGAACAGGAAGATCGCGATGAAGTAGCGGAAGAGCTTGCAGTGTATAACAAGTGCCAACCAACAAAATCAGCAGCTAAGCGTCCTACCAAGCAGCGCCGCTGTGTCCGTTAATAAACGAGATACAACATGAAACTCGGGTTGTTTGCCATGTGGTCGCCAAGTGGTGAACTATTAAATTACCGTAAGGTGTACCTGCAAGAACTGCGCAGATGTGCCGACTATATTATTGTGATTGCTGCTGGTGGGTTGAAAGAGGAAGAGAAGAGATACCTCTACGACCAGCAGATTGACTGCATTACACGAGATAACCTGGGACTGGACTTTGGTTCATGGTATGAAGGGCTCAAAGCAATAGGTGACCTAGGTCAATTCAGTCAGGTCATCCTTGCTAATGACTCTTGTGTACCAATCCGAGAGTTCAAAACACTGGCAAAGTGGGCGGATGAAAATCCATTCGACTACTTTGGCATTACAACCAGTAGAATCATCTCCCCGCACGTGCAGTCATACTTCGTAGGATTCAAGCCATCTACGTACAGAACAGTGGTTGATTACTTCAATCAACACAAAGTAATGAATGCTGGTAAAGATGCAATCATACGTACGTACGAGATCGGGCTCAGTGCACAAATACGCAAGAAGGGGTTTTCGATAGGTGCGTTGCATCCATATGACATGTCACCTATCACGATCAACCCATCAATTGTGGCAGTGCCGGTACTAATGAAAACCGGATGTCCACTGATCAAACGTCAAATCATGCCGGTCTTTGCCAAGTACGCGCAACCGTACTGTGATTTCGATATTCCTTTCATCCTTGACAGGGTGTGCAGAACAGATATGCCAGGCTTTGATGAAGAGTGGTATCTGACGGCGCACCCAGGTGTTGCAAATATGATCAAGCTCAATCGGTTCAGTTGCGGATTTGAACACTATCTTCGGTTATCAGCTCGGAGCAAGGCAAGGGCAAGGATAAACAAAGAACGAGAACCGTTGAAGTTAAAATTTGCTTAAGGACTTTAACCAGACTTTAACTAGATCCAAAACGGCTGTTTTGAATGTGGCGCACCACGGGTTCGACTCCCTCAGACCGACGGTTCGGGTGGTGTGCTGCATTCAGGGCAGCCGTTTCATTAGGTGAACAAATGACGTATGCAAAGGGTCGAAAGTACGTATCTGACACAGATTACCCAATCATCCTAGAGTCTCAACGTGTCGAGAATGAGATGTCTATTGCAGCTGCTGCAACGGCATTGATATTTAGCGGTATCGAGTGGCCAAGTAACTTCAATGAAGATAAAAGCAGTAGTACCATGGCAATAGATCGGGACATCAGACGTGCCTGGGTCGAACTCGGATGGTTGAAAGCTGCGTAACTATATATGACAACGGTACTTACGCCGTTGTCATATAAGGAACTTTGTAATGTATTTCTTTCAAGTGATGACTGTCGTCGCGGACCCTTAGGGCCGCAGACAGTCATTCACGTAAGCTCTTCTTCGTAAGAAGAAGACAAAGACATAAAGTATATTTATGTCTTTTGTGGATGATGAGGACAGTAGCCGAGTATCCTCTTGGCATTATTGCAGTTATAGCAAAGCAACTGGTAGCGATCTTTAGGGAAACCTTCTTTAACTATCTTTCTGTACACTCCTGTCCAGGCTCCGCCAAATTGTACTATGTCGAGGTCAGTATGCCAGATGTAAAATTTGACATCAAAAGGGTTTACAAGAAGTGTTCATCCTTCGCCGCTAAAATTGCTGTATTATGGCCGTTGTTTGGTAGACGGTCACTTAAAGATGCACAAGTCGTTCGCGATACGAAGAAGCTTACAACTATATGGCGTAACAAGCTTTGTGACTTAAAAGGTGCCGGATTACCTGCACTGGTTGGTATTGGGCGCTTACAGTACGCCCGTAATTGTCCGTTATGCGGCGTCGTTGCTTTATGCCCTAGGGTGTTGCAATGTTGCCATTTACGTAACATCTGTCCGTGGTGCTGGATGCGTCGAACTATCTTCGTGTACAACACTTTTGCGAACCTCCTGCCCGAGCACGGACGCTTATCCAAGTCATACCTGCGTCTGGTGGAGGTGTACGCACATATGCGCATGTCACGTAAGGACGCCGGTGCCTACCTAGACAACCATCTGATGAGGTGGAGCATGTGTCCAAAGAAGATGCTGAGGGCCATGGCTTACCGCGATGCCAATGGCAAGCGCGTAGGGCCCCTAGGAGCCTTCCAAAGCATCGTCCTTGCCCCAACGGCTGTCGAAAGGCAAAAGGCTGCCTGGAGCTTCGCCTATCGCATTCTAGCCCTGGTCCCTCCTGAGTGGGTCACCCCACCAGCCCTGGTTAATCCTCGCTACAAAGTAAGGGTTACAGATGTTCACTCAAAAGCCGACCTCGTTAACCCGGTTGGCCGAACCTGCCGATACCCGGTGGGTCTTATTCGTGGAGACTTGAAAATGACCGTGACTGCGTTGAACGCAAGAAGGAACAGGCGGTGTAGTGAATTCACCGGTTGTTTCCGGAGGGGTAAAAATGACAGAAATGTTAACAGGGTCGAGCAAGAAGGGCGCATTGAAGCGCCTACGACAAGTGGGTAGTGACTTCGTATCTGGCTTCTTGGCTGGATACAGTGGGGCTATTCCACTTCGTTCGAAGGACCCTGGTTTGTGCTGGAAAGCTTCTGGGCAGGTGGCATTCGCCATCGTCAGCGAGTTCTCTGGTCCCAATACCGTTGAAGAAGATGCGCCGCTCCTGTTTGGACTGCGGACTAACTCATTTCCACCGCCGGCGATCTACTACCATCTCAAATCGCCAAAGGTATGTCACAAACTGGGTATTCAATCAACACCGCTAATACTCGACACACCCGCGTTGGAGTTGATTGCCACACCGGACGAGATGGCACAGCTGGGGCACTGGTTGACAGCATGGTTGGACAGTTACTTTTACCAACGCACAACAGCACCAGATCCACCGACCACACTTCTCTCTGTGATCGTCAATGAAGAATACAAAGAAGTGGCAACCGACATCACAACCATCGGCCCAGACTGGCGTTTTAAGATGGCTCTGTGGACACCGGCCGCCCTAACAAGTTGGAACACTTTCCTCCACAAGTAACAGAGGTACCATGGACAAGAATTTCATAGTGGTCGGCGACAGCATGCTGGACCGATACTACGAAGGCCCGGCTAATCGTATTTCGCCAGAAGCATCATGTCCCATTGTGGATGTGAATAGTGTCATGCAACTACCTGGCGGAGCCGCTAACGTAGCCATGAATCTTGCCGCACTGGGACACACTGTTGACCTGGTGACTGTACTAGGTGGACAAGACGGTGATGAAGGTGCAGAAGGTCTGCGTGGTTGGTTTGAGCAGATCAAAGAGATCCGCACGCACATATATCACTTTGGTGGTTGTCGTACACCTATCAAGAACCGCGTGAACGATCACAATGGTGTGCAACTACTTCGTTTTGATCAGCAAGATTCCAAGCCATTCTGGGATAAGACTGTGAACTCGGCTATTCTGCTAAAGGTCGAGGACTTGCTGGTCAAGGCACATGAAAGCGGTGAGCCGTCAGTATTGGTACTTTCTGACTACGGTAATGGTGTGCTGCTGAGCGACGAGTTGGTGGTACAACTACTCGGCATATCACGTGATCTGCACATACCGTCACTTGTTGATCCGAAGAGTGCAGACCTTCGTCGATACCGCGGCGCCACCATCGTTAAACCAAACCTACACGAGGCACGTGAGGCAGTCGGACCTGCGGCTGACAATGATGATGCTGGAAAGTGTGCAGCAACGTTGTTGCAGGAACTCCACCCAGATGTTGACAGTGTGGTAGTTACCTCAGGTTCTGATGGTATTTGCATAGCGATGCACGACGGGCAAGATATCCTCGTTGAATGCGTACCGGCATATCCGGCAAGGCAGTTTTTCAATGCGGTAGGTGCTGGTGATACTGTCACCGCACTTCTAGCAGAGAGTATCTGCTGCAAAGTGGATTACTACAACTCAGCACACCTCCTTCTTCGTGATGATCTTATTCGTGCCAGTGTTGGTGCTGGTGTAGTAACTGGTAAACCCAATACTGCGGTTCTCTCATTATGGGAGTTAGATGAAGCACTAGCCGATATAGGTGTGATCGCGCCGTCCAAGTCAACTGACACAGACGGTCTGGCTAACGTCATCGAAGAAGCACGTGACCGCGGTGAGGAGATTGTCTTTGCCAACGGCTGTTTCGATATGCTGCACCCAGGACATATCCATTTCCTCACTGAAGCCAAGAAGATTGGTGGTATGTTAATAGTTGGTGTTAACTCAGATGACTCAGTCACCAAGTGTAAGGGTCAAGGCCGGCCGTTGATCCCACTGGATCTCAGGATCAAAGCCCTGGAGGCACTATCGTGCGTTGACGCCGTCATACCGTTCGATGAGGACACGCCGGAGGAGTTGATTCGTAAACTCAAGCCCGATTGGTTGCTCAAGGGTGACGAATACTTCGATCCAGACGGTAATGTGGATGCCATACCTGGTGCCAGATTCGTACTGGCCAATGGTCGCGGCGTACGTTTCGTGAAGATGCTTGACGGTTACAGTACCACGAAGCTGGTCAATCGTGAGTTACCACCCGCGGCTGAGGAGAAGGAAGACAAGGTCAAATGATCAAGGTCGTCGGCTTCTTACAAAACGCGTGGAGCCCGATGTACGCAGGCAGTACGTGGCCTCGTGCGTCATGGTTGTATGCACTGATGACATGTCGCAGCGGACAAAAGCTGCGCGTGTTAACAAGTGAGTGTAACGAGGTTGAGTTCTGGTGGGACAATACGACACCTGTGGTTGGAGAAGCACCCAATTCAATCTTACCACCAGATTCTGATCACATCAGATCTGTGCTACATGTGCAAGAACCCGACATCGTACTTACCTTGGGCCGTCATGCAGCTAATGCTGTACAACCATTGTGGAATGGTCCTCTATTGATACTTCCACATCCGGCATATCGTGTGGTTACTAATGCCTTGTACGCGCAGGCTGGTAAGTATTTACGTAACAACATGAAGCCCGGTGAGGTTGTTGAAGTTAAACAGGCTCGTGGGCAGGTTATCTTTCTCAAGGACAATGACAATGGCAAATCCAGTAGCAGTGCTCACGGCCGACACACATCTAGCACCAAGGTCGTGGGCCAAACATCCAGGTCTCGCCGGTGATTCGTACTACGGGCTTGAACAAGTCGTTGACCATTGTTGTGCCAATGACATTGATCTAGTGCTCGCAGGCGATGTCTTCGACAAGACCCGTCCTGATCCGACTACCATCTGGCACATACGCAGGCAGTTAGACCGCATGGAGCGCAACGGCATGTCTGTGGACTATATCCAAGGTCAGCATGAGTTGGATCGGGAACATCCGTGGTTGACTTCCGTCAGTCGTTGGCCACAACACGTGCACCGTAAGCAGTTCTCACTTGGGCCCATTGTCGCTTACGGCATCGACTGGACCCCGGCGGATACTGTGCAGTCGGAGTTTGAGCAGATCCCGGAAGGTACACAGTTGCTTATCGCGCACCAGGTTTGGAGGGATCTAATGGGTCCTCGTATCGGTGAGAGCGAGTGTCAATTTGCCGATGTACCCGTAGTGCCTATGGTACTCACGGGTGACTTCCATAGACACCTGGTGCTGAACTTGAAGAACAAGGATGGACAACCTCTGACGGTGTTGTCCCCTGGGCCTCTATGCATGCAAAGCATCGACGAGGATCCACGGAAGCAGTTCTTCGTCATCCACGATGATATGTCAATAATCTCAATTCCGTTGCGTGTACGGCAGTGCTTCCGCTTCGAGATCAAGACGAAGGATGATCTGGAGATCTTCTTGACCGGCAACGTGGCGCAGGTGGTGACGCCACAGGATGATGTACCAGAACATATCGCCAAGAACATCGTTCATATCACCTACCAAGACGATATTCCTGAGGTATTTGCAAGGATCAACAACGCGATCGGCACGCAGGCTCACTTATTCCTCGTGCCGGTCAAACCGAAACAGGAAATCGTAACGATCGAGACGGAGCGACGCCGGGCCCTAGCTGATGGCGGGCTAGAGGCATGTCTTGAGCTTCTCGTAGAGCGAGACAAGCGGCTTTATAACGATACCATGTCACTGCTTCAGTGTTTGAATCCATCGGAGCAGTTGAAGACCATGCACGCTTTGTTCGTGCAGAACTTCGGAGAGCAACATGATCGAGGACAAGTTCGAGTTCCAGGAGATGTCCGGGGACAAGGATGAGCAAGTCGCTACCGTACGCTGCAAGCCATGCGAAACAGTGTTCGAGGTGCGTATGGAGATTCTTCGTCCGAAGAACTGTCGCTTCGTTCTGGGTAAGTCTCTTACGGTGATCTGCCCAACGTGTAAAGCCGAAGCAATGACCACGGAATACGACAGCAAGGTTGCTGCGCTGGAGTTGTTGGCCAAGCGTTTCCGAGTTGCCATCAAAGAGCAGACGGACAAGATCTCTGCACAATTCCATGTCGATGCTGTGATCGACTGGCAGCAGATGTCCATGGCATTGACGTGTGTACGATGTCAGCACAAGTTCGTGGCCAACATCACCCAGGGTATCAATGCACACTGGAAGCCTGGTGAATTGGCTGTGCGCTGTCCGATATGCAGCACAACAGAGGTCATGGACAAAGCAAAGACGATGGAACGCCTGGAAGTTGTAGCCGCGGTGATGCAATTACGCGACATTGACACGGCTTTAGATAAACTAAAGAAAGGAGGGCCTGATGCCGAGCAAGGTGTACAAGCGGCGCTTTAACTTCGTGAACGGGCGCTCCAACAAGTTCTGGGAAGTCGAGGTCATTGATACAGTTCTCGTTACACGTTGGGGCAGGATCGGTACTACTGGTCAAGGTATGACCGAGAACTACGTATCTAATGCTTCGGCTTTGCTAGGAGCAGATCGCAAATGCAACGAGAAACTGAGCAATGGTTACAAGGAGCAGAAGGAGCCGATCCAGGATTTGAGCCCCACCTTAAGCGAATTGCCACTGCGGAATGTAATTGGGGATTCGCCTCGGGGCTCGGACAAGCTAGCAGCAGAAGCCCTGATGAACTTCTTCAACGACAGGAAGCCTGCATCCCGAGTAGCCCAGTTGCCAAGATCCGCAAAACCACCAGCGAAACCAAAAGGCAAAAAGAAGACCTTACCGACTGGGGAGCCATCTTCGCCGATGCCCGTCGCTCCGAAGCCGATGCGCAAAGTGCGAATCTAAGGAGATAATTTGAGCCGACTACGGCATGGATTTACTAAGACCAAGATACATAGGGCTTGGCAAGATATGTTAGGTAGATGCCGTAATCCACATCAACGTAACTATAAAGATTATGGTGGTCGTGGAATTGTTGTATGTGCACGTTGGCACGTTTTTGAGAACTTTTTAACAGATATAGGCCAACCACCGTCACCCAAACACAGCTTGGAACGTATTGATAACAGTAAAGGATATGAACCAGGTAACTGCAAATGGGCGACTAGAAAAGAACAAGCATTGAATCGGCGCGATAATCATTTGCTCAATTTTAGGGGGCAGGTGCATACCATTACAGAATGGGCTGAAGTGCTTGGATTATCCAGAAATGCCATCTACATACGACTAGCACGCGGTAAGTCTGTGGCAGATGCATTAACTACGCCTCTACGGAGGAGAGTATATGCGACTGAAAGAAGTTGAGCTTGTAAATTTCTGTCAACACGGACAGTTAAAAGTGCAGTTCGCACCAGGATTGACAGCCATTGTTGGACGTAATGGCAGCGGTAAAACAAACCTCATCAACGGCATTTATGCCGGGGTTACCGGAGATTTTGGCCGTAATGAAGGTGTCAAAACCGACAATATACGACAATCTGCACCTGCTACAGCCCCGTCCAAGACCCAAGTGATCCTTGAACATGGTGCTTCAACCCTGGAGATCATGCGGAGTCTGCGTCCGGCTTCTACGCATTTGCGTATTACAGCCCCTGGTTCTAAGCCACAGGTGATTACCAAGTCACAGGAGGCTACTGACGCAGTTGCCAACATTCTCGGTGTGTCACTGCGAATCTTGGCCGACTACGTGTTCGTCAACCAGTGGTCCATCTTTGATTTCCTGTCTATGATGCCATCGGAACGTGCAAAGGCATTTCAACGCCTGTTCCGTACCGAACGCGCAGAGGCATTGTGGAAACTCATCGGTGAGCACCATGACAAAATCGTGATCCCTACCCCAGGCATCAGCAAAGATGCCGTTATCAAACGCCTCACGGAGAATCGAGAACACCATGAGCTATACCGTCGAAGACTTGAAGAAAGCTCCGCTAAGATCGTATCTCAGAGCCCTGCGGAGTACACTACCATCATCGACAACTGGAAAAGACGCCAGACGCTTGAGAAAGAAGTCGAGACCATCGAAGGCCGTCTCCATGAGCGTGACGACGAACTCCGTCGGATCAGTACCAACATTGACGCCATTAGAGAAGACGACGAAGCCCTTGGCGACTTTCTCACCCATGGCAGGGACCGATACGTTAGAGGACGTGAAAGTCTCTCAAACTGGTCCACATATGCCGCTGTCGATGCAAATCGTCAAAGGCTCACCACCCGCATAGACACTCTCACCGACCAGATCAAAGAGTGGCCCAAGCCTACCAAACCGGATGTATACATCCAACCGCTTCACGACGATCACAGTGAAGCAAATGTGACCTGGTGGGCAGAGCACGACAAGTTGGAAGAGAATCTACGGACAGCACAACATCTCGTAGACATCCTCAAGGCAGATGATCCTATTTGTCCTACGTGCGGTACGCCGGCAAGCTCGTTTGAGCATTATCGGAACAATCACATGTACCAGCTTGAGGCGGATAAGCAGCGATTCCAGCTTATGGATCATCAATTACGTGTCAGTAATGAACACCGACGCGATATGGACTCATATGAGCGAACCATATCTGATATGCGACGTGAACGCAACCAACTGCAGGAACAGTTGGACCAGATGGTTGAAATCCCAAAACCGTCCGGTGACCAGGCAGATATTGCCGCGTATGTGAAGACATATGAAGAGTCTGAACGTGCATATCGGCCGCTGCACGAGGAGTTGATGACTTTACGGGTGCAACAGTCTCGTAAGACCAGTGCCATAGAGCAACTCACCCAGGACCTTAAAGAACGGCACGACGAGTTGGCTACTATTCCAGTGACCAAGGCGTTGGCTGACAAGGCTAGGGAAGCATTGGCTGAGTACCAGAATCTACTCAACGACAAGTTTGAGTCGGAAACTCAACTTCGCGGGATGGACAATCTAATACGCGCAGATGAAATGGCACTCGTTCAACTAGAGGAGGTTGAGCGTACCGCGGCAGCTGAGCAAGCATGGGCCGACTACTGCAATGAAATGCGTCATATACTACATCGTGACAATTTGCCACGGTTGGTTGCGCAGAACTATTTGGAGTTGATGCAAGATGAGATCAATAACCTCTTGGTTCGTTTCGGTAGTGTCTTCAGTGTACAGGCTGATGAATCGCTTTCCTTCACTGCTACGTTTCATGATGGTCGGAAGATACCAGCCGGCCGTCTATCCGGTGGTGAGAAGGTGTTGTTGGCCCTGGCCTTCCGTGTAGCAGTGAACGACATCTTTGCCAAAGATCTAGGGCTGCTTATACTTGATGAACCTACGGCGGGACTCGACGAAGGTAATCTTGGTTGCCTGCGTGTGGCAATTCAGCGACTCAAAGAGCTGTCAACTGCACGCGGTCTACAGGTCATCATGATCACTCACGAGCGTGAGCTAAGCAAGCTCTTTGACCATACAATTGAATTAGGAAAAGAAGCATGACATTTCGTCGACCTGAACGCGGTAGTTCACGACGGTTAAGCCTACCGTATACCTCGGATAAGCTTGAAGAGATGTCGTTGATGGAGTTGAAATACGCTGGGAAGGAGTTGGCTGTGTCACTCAACTGTGAGACAACCGACATCTTCCCACCGTACTCCAGGCGCGATCTCATGATTTCGTCTATCCTCGAAGCACAGGAAAGAGGAGGTGGCTCATGAATAATGATGTTGTGAAAGCAACTCCGGCCATTGGTACCCTCTTTGCGGTTCGCCACAAAGACGGGTTCTACTATCCAAACTACAACGTTGACGGTACACAAAGTCCTCGATTGTATAGCAAGATCGGACACGCTCGCGCGGCTATCACATCTCGTTCAACACTTGGCACGTGGCCGCGTAATGGACGTAATGCCGTGGACTATGAGATTGTGGAATATAGCCTTACGGAAGTCCGTGTATCAAAATGGGAACCGCCACTGGGAGACAATGCATGACACAGATGTACGCCATAGCTAATAAGGGCCAGCCACCCAATCTACGGAAGCTGTACGCAAGCTTTGCTGTTGCACTGGCACAAATCCGCCGACAGTTGCGGTGGCATTTCAAACCGGACTACTCAACGTACGAAGTTGTTCGCCTTGATATTACAGAATCATCACGTTCAACGGTAATACCAGCGTAGCCCAAATGATGCATTATGTGTACAAGATACGTAGACGCACAGATGGGAGAAGTTATGATCACAGACGCTGACCTCAAAGCCTTGAAAGTCTATGTGGCTGATGATGGTATCGTGTGGTACATACTCGGGAATAGTCCCCCGCTATGTTCTAACAGATCCGTACTCGGGTTCATGATGCATACAGCATATCGCGGTGTACCTGATTTACGGTTCGTTGGCATACCACAGAATGCACCACTCATGCTCTCTGCCTTTATTGACCGGTTCAAGGCCGGTGCAGGTAGTGTTGAAGTTTGCAGTCCTCTCGTCTGTCATACGGTTGCAGAACGCCATGATCCTGCCCGTGTGTTGTATGCAATGCGGCAGTACGAGAGGACTGCTGCTGTTGGTGGTTGGCACAAGTTCAAAGTAGCCGACTACGATAGTTTCTGTTTGGTGTCATACCTGCATAAAGTAGGCGGCAGGGTAGACGACCACGCGCGACGTTTGCTAAGAGAACATCCCGTGTGGACGCCGCTATCATTCATTCACCATCTCGATCGTGATGCATGTTGCAGTCTACTGGCACTCATCGTTGATCCGCGGTTCTACATCAACCCAACAAGCATGTCACGTGGTTCAAAGCTTCGTGCATATCTGGGGCTGGATTTGAAAACCATGCAAGGTGTTATGGGCGAAGGGTCAGCTCAACGTTATCACACGCGTTGTAAGTTGGTAGTAGATAGTTGGCACGGGTTTGCTGAGCCAGCATACACGCAGGTAGAACGCCCTGATCATTTCTTATATCGTATTCGGCGTGATCGTGGTGAAGCCAAGAATCACGTAGTTGGAGTGCTGCGGGCATCACAAACATATATCGAATTCCTTAGGTTGAACTGGCTAAGCGCCGTCAATCGAGGACGATCTATGCCCAGTGATGGTTTGTTTATCCCGGAGTATTTCTTCAACAGTGAGAACGAGGCATTCGCCTACTACGATCACTTTACCAAACTAGGTGACAGTGGTTAGGAGCTAGTGATGCGAACTGCAATCACACCTGTACTGAGCGATGACCGGACTAGAGTATACCTAACCGGTAATACATTCGATGTGAAGGGAATGATCAAGAATTACGGCGGATCCTGGGACGATGTTCGCCGGAAGTGGTATCTGAGTGCAAAGACCTGGCCCTTCGAAAGTGATGATCTAACCAGGTTGGTTGCACAACTCAATAGCAATGCTGAAGCTATTCGACTCGAAGGCTCTAATAAGGCGGTTGCAACGGCAACATTCAAAGGTCAACAATACAACGTGTTGTGGGCTGGTAAGACATCCAGAGGAAGTCGGGCCGCCCGAATCATAGCACCTAACGATATCGGTGATGGCTTCTGGGTGGGTTATACGACATCCCTCGCTGTTGCTGCAAACATGCCTAATATAGCCTATATATCTCCTGCGGAGTTGAAGGCATGGCAGATACCACCAGGTGAAACAGGTAAGTCACCCGTTGAGTTTAATGATGATCCCGGAACAATGACTAGGTTCACTGCGCCACGGCAAAAAGCACGCAAGGCTGCCGATAAGTATTTGGGACTCACTGTTGAATCTGATCGTCCAAGTGGAGCACAAATAGTCACGCCTGTTGTTGAACCACCTCCGGTAAAGCAACCACCTGTCAAACTGAAACGTAAAGTCAAATTGTAGGAGAGTATCATGCACCAAGTCGTTGATATGACGGATATTACAGTGCCGTCACCTCCCACCGGCACAGCTGAAGCTACAGGTTTGGCGGCACATGCGATGCTGTGTGGCTCACTATCTGAGTTCGTTTATGCCAGCAGCACACCACTTGAGAAGTGCAAAGCATGCAACGGTGATCGTGACCTTGGTGAGTTGTACGAATACTGTGCTGTGTGTGACGCCTCCATCTGCCACCACTGTGCGTTCGAGTTGGTGGTTCCAGGTATTAAGTTGTGTGGCGTGTGCTCAAAGGCCATAGCTGAGGGCACCTGTCCAACCTGTAAGCATTCGTACATGCAGCACTTCAATGACAAGAAGGCTGTATACTCTGATGCGGTTCTCTGTCAGCACAGCATCCCAATGTTCACAAGTGTCGAGTCATGTAATTGTCATGTGGCCAGAGACATAGCACAAGCACTCGGTGCTGTATTAAGTTAGGACTGAAATGACTATTCCAATCAAAATCAGGATCTGCGGTAATGCTCTGGAGGTCAGTGGCAACGGGAAGGACAAGTTCCCGGTTGAGCTAAGATCTGTGATGGAACCAGCTCTGCAGTATGAGTATCGGCAGCTGATGCGTGGACAGGATGCCAGGGATCGACTTGGTACACGTCACCCTGTCCGCATAGAGACTCGACTACTGTTCACATACGATCGTTACGGTCGATTGATTGCCGGTGCTGGGCTGTTGTCCCGCATCAACGGTATTCTCAAACAACTGGGCTGTGACATTTCATACGAAGATGTTACACCGGTACATCCACGACCTGATCGCTTTACGGAGGATTGGGATAATGTTGTTCGTAACTTCAAATTCCGACCCCGACAAGATGAAGCCCTGGTACAAATCGCCAGCAACTACCGCGGGATAGTCGATGCACCGACAGGCTTTGGTAAGACATTTACATACAAAGCAATCGGGCTGCTATATCCGCGCGCACGTATACTCATCACGACAAAGCGTCGAGATCTCGTAGAGGGTATACGTTCGGAACTGGCCAAGGACCTACCTAACATCGGCCAGATTGGTGGTGGTGTTAACAGGCCAGGCCGTATCACTGTAGTGACTGCAGATAGCCTGCACAGAGCTGATCCTGACGAGGTTGACATCCTCATCGGTGAAGAGGTGCATGAGTTGGCGGCGCCATCATATGCGGTGGAGTTGTCCAAGTTTCGGTTCTGTCGGATGTACGGATTCAGCGCAACGCCAACGGGTCGAATGGATAACGCTGATATGAAGTTGGAGAGCTTGTTTGGGCCCATCATCTTTCGTATGACGTATCAGGAGGCTGTGGCCCTTGGCCTTGTCGTGCCGATTGATGTACGATGGCTATCTGTGCGAATGGACAATCCGGCAGCTGGGAAGGTAGATGTACCACGCTTACGTTGGGGCATCTGGCGCAATCAAGTACGTAACGAGATCATTGCTGCCGCTGCACGCGAGTTCGGTCCGGATGAGCAAACGCTTATCATGGTCACAACATTCGAGCATGCAGTTCATCTACGACAGCATCTTCCAGATTTCACTCTTTGCTATGCGGAGCGCAGTGATGACGGAGCCTTCAATGACTACGTCAAGAAAGGCATGCTACCCGAGACTGAACCTGAAATGACTCCAGCTCGTCGTGAGATGTTGCGCAAACAGTTTGAGTCGGGTGCACTAAAGAAGGTGATCGCTACCGATGTCTGGTCTACCGGCGTAAGTTTCGAACAGCTATCTGTCATGATTCGTGCCGATGCCCGCGGGTCGGAGATCATGGATTCACAGATACCTGGACGCGTCTGTCGTATTCATGAAGAGAGTGGTAAGCGCCGCGGTTTGGTGCTGGACTGCCTCGATGAGTTCGACGCTAATTTCCGTAATGCTGCGCGTAAGCGTCGGCAGAACTATGAGGCTAAAGGGTGGGGACAAATAATGCCTGCACCGAGCCGTCTATAGGAGATCATATGCACGATACACGAATAGATAACACAGCACAGCATATTCGCAAAGTATGGGCCGAAGAACGCCGTCGGTTTGAACTTCGTACCACAGGTGTTGCTTCTGATTGGGGTAATCGGCATATGTGTCGCTGGGATGGCGGTGTTGCCAATGATGGTAAGCATTATAATCCCGTGTGGCCCCGAATTGCTGCGCTGTGTGATAAATACAATCTGGTACCAGATCTGTTAGTACGTGCGATGTTTCACAATCGCATGCAGTATCCACCGGAGCCTTCTCAGGCTGTCGGTAATGAAGCTATCTCTCGGTACCGACTTTTCACATCTGCATCCACACGGCTGGAACGTACCGCCGACATTAGGAGTGCATTTGGGTGTGACAAATCATTAAGCACAGCTGAAGTTGCGAGGCAGAAGAAATACTTCAAGCGTGATGAAGCCGGTGCGTGGCGGATTACGTTAGTAACAATGACCGTCAACCTATCACCACTCTTCAGATACTGCGTGGCATGTAATCAGGGATGGGATGACATTGCCATGCAGTTCCAAAGTCCGGCAATGCGACAGTACCTCCAGAACGCAGACCTTTATGACGAGGTATGGGGAGAGTACATACCGGAGAATCTGAAGAAGATCGACAGAGTTCATGAGGAGGTTACGGTATGAAGAATCAACCTGTGGAGCGTAAGCCTAAGCTTACAACAACACAGCTAGACCTGTGTTTGACTCATATGCTACGCGATCAGCAGCTATTCGACTTTGCGAAGCAGCATTTCCAACCCAGCGACTTCAATCCTACAGGTGAAACGCGGTATGCCTTGCTCTGGGCTGCGGCTCTTGCGGCTGCAGAACGTAACGGCGGCAAGCTACCGTCACCAGGTACAGATGTGGCCATCATCGGCGAGTTGGACGGTATTGCTGAGGCCGGTATTGCAGCTGGCGCCGTGACACCCGAAGCACGAGTTTCAGCTGAGAACCTATTGGTCTGGATCTTCAACTTCGATCCAGCGCGAATGAACGCTTCGTACTACAAGACCATGATTCAAGACATGATCGTTGAGCGTACGGTCATTGGTAAGTTGTCACAAGCAATGACGCTTGCACGTGACGTTGGTCGGCCGATCGACATCATCAAAGATTTGAATGCGCAGGTCACGAAGTTGCAGTCAGTGCTCACCGGTGGTGATCAAGCCGGCTCAACGGCATTCCCGGTGGATTTCAAACCAAAGAAAGTTGGTAAGTTCAGCACAGGGTTACCGTTCATGGATAAGTTCATGAACGGTGGACAGGCACCTAAAGAGGTGTACGCTGTGTTAGGGCCTACAGGATTAGGTAAATGTTGGGGCAAAGGTACTCCGATACTTATGTATGACGGTACAATATTGCCAGTAGAAGAAGTTACTATTGGTAGTATGGTTATGGGTCCTGATTCATCACCGCGTACCGTAACATCTCTGGCATGCGGCTGCGAACAAATGTACCGCGTTGTGCCGACTAAAGGTGAAGAGTATATTGTTAACGGATCACATATTCTTAGTCTTTGGTTGTACACTGATCACTGTCCAAGCACAGAAGCAAAATATATAGAGCTATCGGTAAGTGAGTATTTAACCAAATCTAATAATTTTAGACACAGCGTTAAAGGTTGGCGAACCGGTATAGATTTTATAACTAAACCTATTTCCGTAGATCCATATTTCTTAGGTTTATGGTTAGGTGACGGTACTTCAGAATCAACACAAATTACAACAACAGATGCAGAAATTGTTACGTACATAAACAATTATGCTACACAACTTGATATGCATGTCAGCGTCGTAGACAACGATAATAATAAGTGTTCTAGGTATAGGATTACTAATGGGCATTGTGGTGGTAAACCAAATTTACTACTAGACCAGCTGAGAGTACTAGGTTTAGTTCCTGATAAATTTGTTCCACATAACTATAAAACAAATTCTCGTAATATTCGGCTTGCTGTACTGGCTGGACTACTAGATTCTGATGGTGAAATGCACGATGCTATGTTTGTTTTTAGTAATAAAAATAGACAGTTAGCACATGACGTGGCTTATTTAGCACGATCATTAGGATTAGCAGCGTACATTAAGCCTACATACAAGAGTTGTCAGACTGGTGCAATTGGCTTGTATTATGTGGTAAATATTTCTGGTGATTGTTCTATAGTTCCAACAAGACTAACCAGGAAAAAAGCACCACATAGGCGACAAAGAAAAAATGTACTACGCCACGGAATAACGGTAGAACCATTAGGTATTGGTGCTTATTACGGTTTTACATTAGATGGTCCTGATGGTAGGTGCATGCTAGGTGATTTCACAGTAACACATAATACTACCATGGGCATAATGATGTCGGTACTCACTGCACGGCAGTGGAATGCAGCATTCCTCACTGGGGCTATACCTCGTCGAAAGGTCAGCTGTTTCTTTTCCTGGGAGCAATCTCTCGATCAACTGCGTTTACGTTTTTGGTCATTCGCTGGCACCATTGACTCAACACGGCTTGAGTCGTTCTGTGATGAGCAACTTCAACTCTCGTGTAATGGCAACTACGCGCCTTATGAAACATCGCTGTTTGCCAAGGAGATAGTGCAGGAGAAGGAGCAGGGCCGAGTACAGGGTGCAGAGCTTGAGCGACTAGCTACCGCAACTGAAGAGCTGGGTGACATAGTTCGCATCTTCGACTTCTCTGGCTCTGATGAAGATAACCCGCAAGCTGGCCAAGGTGGACTTGATGAAGTATCAGCGGCTCTGCGTAAGGTGCGCGAAGAAGGGTATGACATCGGTGTTGTGGTGATTGACTATGCTAAAATTGCTGTCATGCGCTATATGTCAGCACGTGGCGAAGACATGAACAACACACGTCACTACCTGGGATCATTCTGCAACGAGGCCAGGTTTAAGATCGCCAACGAGTTCAATTGTCCGGTGTGGATTTTCCAGCAGTTGAATACTGAAGCCAACCGCAAGGCACCAGGTGTAAAGCAGCATCATAGCTACGCGTCTGAGTGTGGCACGTTTGCAGAGAACGTATGGTTTGCCTTTGTGTTCAGCACCAAGGATGAGAAGAACAAACTGACAACGTTGTTTTGTACCAAGTCACGGCGTGCATCCGGTGAAGTACCACCAGCTATCCTCAAGATTGAAGGGCAGTTCTGCCGTATGTCTGAGACAGTAGATTGGTACCACGATGGCAGTAGTTATGTGCCAGCTACGTTCAGGAAGCGTGAGATCAAGGACATGAAGGATCTCAAGGACCGCACAGACGACAAGGATGGCGGTGGCGTCAGTCAGATGGAACAATTCGAACCTCCCTCCTCCTAAGAGACTCACATGAATTCTCCACTCAACCCGGTGTTGTTTCGCCGGTTGCAGGAGGAGTTTGGTCGTGTACAGGTATCACATGCGGGTATCTCGGCCAATGTGCAATATGTGCAAAACATATTCAGAGGTCCGATGATTCAAGGACTCCGTGCACAGCTCCTCACGAAGGGCGAGTATTACAGGGTGAACTGTCCATTCTGTGGTGATAGCCGTGGGCGTCTATGGATCAATCATCTGTGGGGCGCACCGGATCAGACCACTGGATCAAAGAATCTCTGGCTCGCTATCTGCTACAACGAGGATTGCCTATCTAACATAGGTCGTCCGATAGAACTGTATGATCGGTTGTTTGCGTTTAAGAACGTCGGACAACGCGATCAGATCTCTCAGGTGGTCATCCTCCCAGGTGAGGTTGAGGATACTACACTGCGAGAGGTGCCACTACCTGGTGTAGTTGTCACTTTAGATAGAATGCCTCCAACTAATCAGGTGTGTACATACCTGCGTAGTCGTGGCCTAGATCCAGTTGATTTGGGACAGCTGTTTGATGTGTCATACTGCGTCGATGCCGACGGTAATTTTCCGATGGCACAAGGTCGAATAGTTATCCCCATCAAAATGCGTGATATGCTTGTTGGTTGGCAGTGTCGTTATCCTAAGGACATCGATTTCAAAGCTGCCAACATACCCAAATATTATAATCGGCCGCTCATGGCTAGACGTTTGATGCTCTACAACTTCGACAACGCTAAGAAGTTTCCATACGTTGTCGTGTGCGAAGGGGTAACTGATGTCTGGAATGTGGGTGCACAAGCCGTTGCTGCGTTTGGAAAACATCTCTCTCAAACGCAGGTACAGTTGATATGTGAGACGTGGTCTGATGGTGCAGTCATTATCCTACTGGATGGTGATGCTTGGGAAGATACGGTGGCCTTGGAGCAAGTGTTCAAGGACAAGCTCTATAAGGGTACCATCATTCCTGTACGCCTCCCATCTGATAAAGACCCAGGTGATCTCGACTGTGACTTCTTGTGGGGATGTATAGCAGCTGAAGCCAGTAAGCGAGGTATCGACTTACTGTCAATGAAACGAGATGAAAATGACAACGGTAGTGGTGCGGTCCAACGAAGACTACTTGACTGGTCTCCTAGATCAGACAATGACACCGGACGGAACGTGGACGGCGGAACCACAGTTCCCGCTTATTCCTTTGACAGCCCCAAAAATGCCTCCGCCGGGACCTGACTTTATACGTCGTGCACAGTTCCTTGCTGGTGATCGCCCTGGTGCGGTTGACAGCTACCTGCGAGCACTATATGCATGGGCCCTTTATGAAGATTGGTTTACCACTGACATCATGGTGAAGGGTCAACCTGTCCTTGTGCGCTTCATTCCAGGTCACTTTTGGGGTGAAGAACGAGCAACCGGTCCACGTGGCCGAGCCAAAGTTATGATCATTGGTAAGATGCCCGGTAAGGATGAAATGCGCGATGGCAAATACATGGCCGGCTCACACGGGGAGTATCTAGCTGGTGCCCTCCAATCCGCTGGTTGTGGCTCTGGTGAATACACCGGGTGGTATGTCACAGCACTCATGAAGTTCGGTAATCCGAACCCGGCAAGCAACGCCTTGGCTAAGGACTGGATCAAGGACTGCTTACCGTTGCTGCATCAGGAGATACGGCTGTGTCAGCCTGAGTACATCCTGTGTCTCGGCAGCGAGGCTGGGAAGACGCTTATCGGGCCATCTGCGACGGTAACCAACTCCACCGGCAAGGTATTCGACTATCCGATCATCCGACCGGATGGGACCGAGTATTCAGCTAAGCTCATGACCTGCCTTGATCCAAAGGCTGTGGTTCGTGAGTCTGATCAGCTACCCCAGCTAGAATCGTCTGTGAGGCTGTTTACGAGGCTTGTGCACGGAGAGAGCATAGGCGCCGTCGAAACTGATTTGCAGCACGTGGTGGCCCGCACAGAGCCCGAGGCGCTGGCTAACCTGGCGATGATGATCGGAGAGACGGAGCAGGGCGGTGTCATAGCCGTGGACTGCGAATGGCAGGGTGAACAGCCGACGGAACCTGGTTCCTGGTTGCGCACCATCCAGCTCAGCCATAAAGGTAAGTACGCCTTGTGTTTGGAGATGCGCAAGTGCGGCGGCGCACCTAATTTGAGCGAGTGTCCCAGGGTCATTGAGCTGATCAATAGGTTGTTCAAACGACCTAACATCAGACCAGTTGGTCACTTCCATCGTGCCGACTTACCGTGGTTGATTCATGCTGGCATAGACATTCGCAAGGAGTTCGATGCACCTGAGAACCCATCGAGCGGTTGGGAACTGACCGCTACCGAGGGTGGTTTTGATACCGGCATGGCTGCACACTCCTACTGCGAGACTGATGACTTCAAGTTGGAGGTCCAGGCAACCCGTCTGGTTGGTTGCCCGCGGTATGACATGGTACTGCAGGAAGCTAAGAAGAAGCTCTGCGCTGACCTGAAGATCGGCGCTGACGATCTCCCGGGGTATGGTGACATCCCTGACGAGGTGCTTTTCCCATACGCGTGTTATGACGTGGATGTAACTCGGCGTCTGTTCGACGTTTACAACGGTAAGGACGGTGTACCTGGCTTGCTGGATTGTGACGACTACGGTAATAACTGTCGCATGGCTTTCTGGATTTCCATGCGTGCATCCCCGGCGTGCTTGGAGATGGAGCGCACCGGACTGTACGTGGACATTCCCCGTGCCAACGCGCTTGTCGATCGATATCGGATCACACTAGCTGGCAAGCTTCTGGATCTCCGTGAGACAACAAAGTGGCCTGCGTTCAACGTAAACAGTCCGTTCGACTGTCGTGAGTTGTTGTTCGGGCCGCATTATCGTGGGCAGGTTGACAAGACAACACAGGAGAAGGTACGCGGATCACCGCTTGATGCGGTTTTGTGCAGTTTGATGCCAATCAAAGCCACAGGGAAGAATGTCAAACAGACGTGGGGACAGATCGAATCTAATGGTGAAGCTGATCAGTACACCCCGGCAACAGACAAAGAGACTCTCGGCATCCTCTTCCACCAGACAAAGGACGATAAGGAAGGTGTCATCGTAGGAACCCTACGTGATGTGCGCTTCTTAGGTCAGTTGCTCAAGATGACTGCAAAACAGGCCAAGCCCAAGCCGAAACCTAAGGTCAGGAAGCCAAAGAAGGCCAAAGGCAAGGGACGCAGAGTTACTATCGACAGGATACCTGAACCTGAAGCACCAGTGTTGGTAGAGGTTCCTGTGTTGGTGGAAGACCAAGAAGAACCAGCTATCGAGGGTGGGCTGTTGTCCTACATCTGTAGTGACTACAGAATCTACACACACATCTTCCAAACGCTTGAGACTGGCCGCTATGCTTCTGCTCGTCCAAACCTGCAGAATTTGAGTTGTGATCCTGAAACAGAATTCTTGACACGCAATGGTTGGGTTAAAGCACCACTATTAACCGCTGATGATTTAGTTGCACAGTATTGGCCTGATCAGCGTACTATTGATTTTGTGAAGCCCTGTTCATTGGTTATTAATAGACACACCGGACACATGTGTCATATTAAATCACAAGATCAGATAGATATGTTAGTTACACCAGCACACCGCTGCCTGTTGCGACGACGTAAAACTGGTAGATGGTTTGAAACAACCGCAGAAAACTATATAGGCGATTGTCATCATCTACACGCTGGTGTATATGCAGGCGGTAGTTTACAGTTGTCAAGTGACTGGGTTACGTGGTTGTGTGCGGTACAAGCCGATGGGCATTATCACAACAATGCACAAGCTATACAGTTTACATTTAAGAAGCAACGCAAAATTGTACGTTTATGTGAAGCACTAAATAGTCTTGGTATAGACTATTCAGCAAATCGAAATGCCGCTGGTGCTACTGCTATTTATGTTAAAACCATAAATGTGGCATTTATTGCTGAAACTAGGCGTATACTCGGTGTAAACAAAGCATTTGGTCCTTGGTTACTAAACTACAATAGAGCAACTCTTAATTTGTTTGCTGCAGAAGTATTTGAGTGGGATGGTTTGTCCACACGTAAAACTGAATACTCATCCAGTAATAAAACAAATACTGATTGGATTCAGATATTATGGACACTATCTGGCCGGCGTGCGCGCATGCGTAAATATCATCGTAATCCAAACGCAGCAATACACCACATAGTTGATACTACAGCTAGGCTATTTATTGATTACAGTCTGACGACAAATTTTAGTATGGAACAGATACCATGGGATGACAATGTCTATTGTGTAACTGTTCCGTCTGAATTTATAGTCATACGACGTAACGGTAAAGTATCAATTACTGGAAATTCAAAAAGGAGAGAAGCAGATTACAAACGCATCATGGGTGATCAGTATCTATACCCACTACGTTCGATCTTTGTTGCTCCACCCGGAACAGTGTTGATCGAGGCTGACTATGTCGGTGCTGAGTTGGCAGGTATGGCTTGGATGTCAGGCGATCCGACGATGACTGAGCACGTGCGTCGTGCACAGTTGCCAGAGAATCATCCTGACTACTACGACATACACTCCGCCGTTGCCGTGGCTGCGTTCCAGTTGCCGTGCCCGCCTACTAAGAGTGGGTTGGAAGCCATCCAGAAGCTTCACCTGCGCGTAGCCGCCAAGAACGTGGTGTTCGGTTATGCATATGGTCGTGGTGCTGCGGCTATCTGCCGACAAGCTAAGGAAGAAGGCGTCGTTATCACAGTGGCGGAAGCACAAGCGTTGATCGACGGGCTGACGAAGCAGTACCCAATGCTGCCTATCTTCTTTGGGCAATGTCGTGCTAGTACGCAGGATCCACAATGGATGTGCAACTCCTTTGGGCGCATCCGACGCTTCCGTCCTACAAGCGATATGAAGACACAAGGTGAGCAAGAGCGTCAGGGTATGAACTTCCCTATTCAAAGCCTGGTAGCTGACGCCGTGTCTCGTGCGTTGGATCATCTGTACAACCGTCGGCCCATGTACGGGTTGCATTACAGGATAGCGCTGCAGATCCATGATGCAGTGCTCCTCGAAGTACCGATTGCTGAGGCAGAAGTCGTATACGACAAGGTACTTCCAGAATGCATGACTGATCTAGTGCCAATCTACCCGTGTACTCTGCGTGGTGTACCAATCCCGGCGGGTAAACGACAGAATCTAGCTATCGATCGCGAGATGTACATCCGGTGGGGTGAAAAGCTCACGAAGGATGATTGTCGTGTACGCGGTATCCCCGAACGCTTTGGTAAGGAGCCGAAGAAGAAATGAGTAACTACCTGAAAGGTGTATTTTGGGGCTTGTTAACTGGACTGACCGTCGGCTTTCTGTTTGGTCAGTCCTTTGCAACATGCCACGGACACTGATCCAAAACAGCTGAATTCGGAGCTTGCTATGTTTCAACTACGGCCTAACAACCCAAATAATCGTGCGCCACTGGATCACGATCGCATCGCCAGCATCCTGGGCTCGACATATCGCCCTGTTGGCTCAGGAGGCCCGTTGACTGAGTATCAACGCATGAAAGAAGAGACCCGCAAAGAACCTAAAAAGAAGAAAAGGAAGACAACTGATGAAGAACGCAACTGACATTACCGTGATCCTCGATCACTCGTTCTCCATGCACAGTGTGCGGAGCGAGATGGAAGAGGTACTGAATGGGTGGGTGGCCCAGCAGAAGCTCGTACCAGGTGAGTGTACCTTTACCTTGGTCAGCTTCGACGACATCATCGAGTACCCGGAAGGTTTCCAGGGTGTACCGCTGAGTGCTGTAGGTCCTATCTATCTAGTTCCGCGCGGTAACACGGCGTTGCTGGATGCCATCGGTGAGACAATCGATCGTACCGGCAAGCGCCTCGCGGCCATGGATGAGAAGGATCGTCCGAACAAGGTGATGATCGTGACTGTGACCGACGGTGCCGAGAACCAGTCCAAGAAGTACAAGAACAGTGATCCGGCCAAGGGCCCGATAGCCGCCAAGGTCAACGAGATGGTTATCCATCAACGTGATGTGTACAAGTGGGACTTCGTCTTCCTCGGTGCTGACCAGGATGCAATTACCACGGCAGCTGGTATGGGCTTCACCACAGCTCTCAACTACACCAACACACCTGGTGGAGTGCGTGGTATGGGTAGTCGGTTGAATAAGATGTCGTCCAGTTATCGCAGTTCCGAGTCTGCGGAAGAGAGCACGATGCAACTCTGCTCTATCTCAAGTGCCGGCGGTAATAGTGTCAATGCTGCTGACACCGAAGAATGGAACAAGTCGCAACAGAAAGGCTAGGAGTCCAAATGAAGTGGAGCGATAACACTTCATATGAGATTCATAGTCTAGTAGCACTCATACTGACGACTTTGTTCATTGTGGGTGCTGTGTTACTGCTATCGTTCGTAATTCCCGCGTACTAACAAGGAATCACCATGAAGAAGCGAATCTTTGAGTTCGCCATCCTCCTTCATCCAACCGAAGATGAGGAGAAGGCTGGTGCAGTGACTCAAATGTTGGTCGAGCCAACAACTGTACTGGCGGCCGATGTTGATGCTGCCAACATCCTAGCTGCCCGGAAGATCCCGGACGCGCATCTCGAAAGGTTGGATCGCATTGAGATTGCGGTCCGTCCGTTTTAGCCACCTGGATGCTAAAGACATGCGTCCACGCGCCACACATGGGCATACGCAGACTCAGATGTCAAAGCTGCAGTTGATGTGTGGTGGGCAGATCTCCAAGCAGACCGGATTATCATCAGTTGGTATCAATTATGTCGATGAGGTGAACCGGCAGATGGAGGAGCAGCAGTTTGCAACACTGTTGCATAGACAAAACAACTTAGGACCAGTGGGTGCAACAGGCTCCTATGGTTCAGCCGGCCCTGTCGGGGCTACATATACGTCCGCAAAGAGTATCCGCCGGTAAGGCGTATGATGTGTTTGTGTTTGAGTAGGGAGGCTCGGGCATTTGTCCGGGCCTTGTTCATTGGAAAGGGAATTGATCATGGCAGCACGTGGTGCAAAGAGCAAAGTCGTCGAACAGGTAGAAAAGACAGCAACCCTGGAGGCCGTGAAAGCTCTCGATACCGCCAAGGTAATCGAGGAGGTCAACAACTTGCAGGTCTCTCTGCAGGGTACGCTGGCCAACGTCGGTGCATCCATCACCAACAAGATCGCCCAGATCGGCACAATCGATCAGGCCATCTCGTTGAAGGAGTCTCGCCTCAAGGAGTTGTTCGACATCGAGGCCAAGGCCGTCCAGCTGGATGAATTGGAGGCACAACGCAAGCAGGCGTTTGAGGATTGGCAGAAGGAGAAAGAGGAGCGTCAACTGCAGTTCAACGAAGAGGAGCAGGAGACCAACAAGACGCGTGAGCGTAACGAAGAGGACTGGAACTACAGCTTCGAGCAGAAGAAGATGCGCGCGGAGGCTGAGTTCAAAGCCATGCAGGAGTCCAAGGCACGCGCTGAGAAGGTTCGTGAGGAGATTTTCGTCAAATCCCTCACCGAACGCGATGCAGCGATGAAGGCCAAGGAGGTCGAGTTCACTGAGCTGAAGAAGAAGGTCGAGGGTATGGATGCCACCGTCAAGGCCGAGGTGGACAAGGCTGTGGCAATCGCGACCAACTCCGTCAAGAAGACCTTCGATCACGAGAAGATCCTGCTTGAGAAGGACACTGCGATGGCCAAGACTCTGGCCGAGCAACAGGTCCAGGCTCGTGACGCCCAAATCGCCAGCCTGAAGGCTCAGCTGGAAGATGTGAAGGCACAGTTGGTCTCCGCGTTGAAGGATACCAAGGAAATCGCAACCAATGCCGTGACCGCGGCATCTGGCCGTGAAGTTGCCAATGCTCTGCGTCAGGTCGTGGACAGCCGCGAGCAGGGCCAAGGCAAGTCAGGCAAATAATGCCTGACTTCAAGCCTGTACCGGAAGGCGCGAAGTCACTCATCTTGCACCAGTGGTACTGCGGTGACGATTGTTGCTGTAGTGCTTACCAGGTGCGGGCTGTCTTCCCGTGCACACATCCAAAGACCCCACATTATATGTCCGGCAAAGATGACTGGACAGATACGTTGTGGGAGTCTGGTTGGTTTAACCCTGTTGATAACTACTTCTGGGAGACCGGCTTTCCTCAACAGGAACTCCGTCAGGAGGTCGCAGAGGCTTGTCGCTTCTACGGAATTGAAGCTGATCTATCAGGTGATTGTTACGACCGGGAAACAACAAAGGACCTTTAATGCCACACATTCATGCAGGAATAGATTTTGTGGTAGCCGCTTTTGTGGTACACCAGAGCCGCGTGCTCATGGTGTACCACAATAAGCTGGATAGTTGGATGCCGCTCGGCGGCCATATTGAATTGGATGAGATACCTGACCATCGCTTGCAGCGAGAGATTGAGGAAGAGAGCGGTCTCTTGCTCGGTATAAACGTTGAGGTGTATCAATCCACTGAGGATCTTGATAATCGTTGTCGGATCTTTCCCAACAACGACATCCACCATTCACACACCCTGTTACGGCCCTGGGCGATCGACTTACATAACTTTCCACCTGTGCCAGGACATAGGCATGTGGCGTTCGTTTACTTTTGCCGTAGCACGACGTGTGATACACATTTGTCTAACGGGCATGCAAATATGGCGTGGATGGATCACGACAAGCTCGAAGATCCGACAATCAAAATGAATCAACGTGTGCGTGTCTACGGACACACCGCGATAACAACGGTATCAATGAAACATGTCCCGAACTCTATTAGTGGACCCTGTGCACTTTACGGATTACAACCGAACCCTGCCACAACTTGAGGCAACAGCACTCTTCAGTGTCTTAGTCGCGGGTAAGGCTGCTATACCGACGGCTAGGGCACTGGATCGTCTCTTGATCAACGCAAAAGAGTACATCAATACAAAAGCACATCGGCCCTTCAAAATCCTTGAACTGTGTAATCGCATTACAATCAGCAACCTCTTACTACAAAGCGGTATTGGTTGTCATACTGCAAAGGGTCGCGCAGTGTATGAGTTAGTACACAGCGGACTCGATCTAAGGACGTGCTCTGTTGAGGATCTTGAAGGGATCTATGGTATTGGGCCCAAGACCTCAAGATTCTTTGTGTTGCACACACGCCCAAACCAACAACTAGCTGTGTTGGATGTACATCTCCTTCGCTTCCTACGCGATTGGGGTCACACTGTCCCGGCGGTAACACCCAGTAGTACACGTCGTTACAAAGAGATTGAACGCACAGTGTTGTGGCATGCAAATGAAGCAAGAATGTCACCAGCTGAATTCGATCTCATGGTGTGGAACCGCTATCGCGAACTGAGGCCCGGCAGCCGAAGCCTCGTAAGCTTCGGTTCTGATCGGAAGACAAATGGCACGTAAAGCAATAAAAGTAGTACACGTAAATCAGTTGGTAATCAGGGGTAACGCAAAACGCGGCGAACTGAACCCACCAATTGCGGTACGCGGCAAGAGTCGTGGCAGCTGCAAAGTTGCATATGGACATGAAGCCGAACTCCTTCTCGACGGGAAGGTAGTTGGCCGTTTCGTTTACAGGCCGTTTCATCCACTGGATTGCGGCGCAAAATTATGGTTTGAGTCAGACACATTGGAGGTCCGTCCGGTGATTCGGACGGAAGAGGAGATTAAGAATGGCTGAGAACACTGCATTGGCGCTTGTACCGGTACCCTTTCACGGGGATACCGTCTTGGCAGGCGAGCGTGAGGGTGAGGTATGGGTGGAGGGCCGGTCGGTATGTGAGCGCTTCGGTATTAACTGGTCCGGTCAATACGAAAAGCTCGTAAGTGCTGCCGCAGAACAAGGTTGGGCACGCGTTGGCAAAATCCAAACGCGTGGAATTCCCGATGAATCCGGTATTGATAGACCACGTGATCGTATACTTATGACCATGGAAACATTCATGATCTGGTTGGCCAGCATTAGTATCAACAATGTCAAACCGGAATTCAAAGAAGTCCTCCGCCGGTATCAACAAGAAGCCGGGCGCACTCTTCGTGAACACTTCTTCCCGAAACCCCAGGTCCAGATCAATAACAACCTGAACACCGACGCGTTGACGCGAATCGCGGGTAAGCAGCTGCGGTTGATGACGCGACAGGCTGACTACTTCATGGATACCATGGAGGAGCATCTCGACTTCCTGTCTGACATCAATCAAGGCATCAAGGATTTGCCGGCGGCCACGGCAGCAGCTATCCGGGAGACACAGATCAAGGCCGAGGGTGAGCCACACCTGTTCCACTGTGGTACACCGGTACCGACAAGCTTTGCCACGGACCCGGCCGATATACCATACTCGGCACTCCGTGACTGGGCTCACGACTTCGTGACCTGGATGAGCTACCGCTGGGGTAAGCACCAGCAGGACCTGTGGCCGATGATGCACAATGACGCGGCCTACCTTTTAGACTACAACATCGAGTATCACTACAAGTCCTTCAAGAAGCGTTACGAAGGCAGCCGGCTCGATATGTTGCTGGCCAAGGGCAACTTCCGTGAATGGTGCAAGGAAGCCTTCAAGCGCTACGGTGCTGGACAGGCCCCGACAAAGCGTGATCGTTGTACCGCACCTACGCGTCTCGACTTCACACCGGTGATGGAGCGCCTGGATATGCCGTTTGAAGAGAACCTGGTTCTCAGGACGGCCGGTGAGAAGCGCCGTGGACGTAAGCGCGGTAAGAAGCAGACTGCGGAAGGTGCTCGTAACGAAGCTGCAGCAGTTGCTTCCGTGGAGCGCGCCGTGGAGAATATCCGCAAGGAAGCACTCCAGGCCGAGATACCTAGCGAGTTCACACCTGCGGCAATTACTCCGGCAGTTGTCGTGGATCCATATGAGGATGCGTTGAAGGAACTGAATGCGCCTGTGGCGTCACGGAAACCAGTTGGGCCTATCAACATGCCGGCGGCACCCGTTGAACCGTACCTTGCTGCACGACAGCAGCAGTAACATTGGTAAGGAAGCTGTCGATACCCTCGACGGGAAGCACGAGGTTGGATGAGAGTCCATACAATAGTGCAAGATGGCCGACAGGCACACCGACCCGTGGACGTGAGGTCCACCACCATCCCGCTGATTACTTTCATGGATATACCATGACACCAAAAGAGATCGCCGAATATGCGAGGTTATGTATGCCAGAAATTATAAAACCAGACTATGTCATCAAAGACTCTGGTGTGCGTCAGAAATTTAACACTGGTGCACAACGTGATGTTCAAGAAGACAAAGGTCGCTTTGATCTTCTACCCACAAGGGCTTTGCGACGCGTGGCACGCCACTTCGAGAAAGGCGCAAAAAAGTACGATGCGCGTAACTGGGAGAAAGGAATGCCGGTTAGTCGGTTCCTTGACTCTGCGTTACGTCACGCGTTTTCGTACATGGAGGGCAGTAGCGATGAAGACCATCTTGTCGCTGCTTGCTGGAACCTTCTGTGTGCACTAGACACTGAGTCACGCATACAGGATGGTGTCCTACCCAAATCGTTGATGGATATTGGGCCTTACCAAAATGTCAGCATCAAAGAAGAAGATCCACCACCTGTATCTCAAGTACCGGGAAGTGGATCAGACGCTGCGTAGCGATGATAACTTCATCGAAGTCCAACGCGAGTTCACACCTATCTCACTCCATTACAAAGAACATAATGGGCGTGACTGGGAACCAATCACTGTCAACTTTGATACTACCAATATCACAACAGCATGGTTGGTGATTGTACGCTTCACATCTGGTGGTACGTTCGGTACAACACACGGGTATTGGCGCGTTGAAGGCGTCTTCGCAACCGCAGATTCTGCATACAACATGCAGAAGACTATCCGTGAAGGTGTGTACATAGCTTCCTTCTCAAATCCAGACACCGGCGAAGTCATTGCCGAGCTGAAGAATGCGTGGGAAGGCTACTACAACAGTCTTGATAGCGTCGAAGTACGACAGATGGAGATCGACGTATAAGCTGGTCAAAATAGCTCCAAACTGCTAGAATAATAGGTAGCGGTTGGATACTGCTTGCGGTGGGACGACGCTAATTCCACCTACAGAGAGTTAGCACTTTATGTGCTACTTTTGCTTAACGCTTTTCGCATGTCGCAACGAGCCATGAGCTTGTCGCAAGAATGAAAGGGACAACACATGTCCACTCCAGCACGTTCTGGTTATCGCTTCGCCGATAACGCCACTGGCAATCAATCAAACGAGTACGGCAATCACATTCTCAAACGGGGAGCTGGGGAAATCCGTAAACCCAGCTGGAACCGCACTGAGACGGTCGTCCGTTTCTTGCCCCAGTGGAACTTTGAGGCGAACGAGTGGGAGCCGTTCCGTCGGTCTCCTGCACCTCTCGATTTCGGTGACTGGATCCGCCGCTATGATGCGGTACGAGGCTTCGGTGAGTCAGGCATCACCATGCTTCTCTATGATCCTATCGCCAATCCTGCCTATGATCCGCAGAGCAACCCCTGCAACATCCTCTATCGCGCTATCAACGCTGCCATCGACAACAAGACCTGTGAGCCTGATTGGCCAGCTCTTCTCAAGGGTGGACAAGGCCGTAAGGCGGCACTCAGCCGTTCTGGTCCTATCTATGTCACCCGCTGCGGTATCTTCCGCATCAAGAGCAAAGACATGGCTACTCAAGAGCGCAGCCCACTTGGCCTGGCAACGAGCGATCCGGCGTTCTTCCTTGAACTGCCCAAGACCGCGGGTGAGAAGTTGATCTCCCTACTCGAAACACCTGCAGAAGATGCAGCCGGTAACCCGTACAGTGGTGACCCGGACTCTCCTGAAGCGTGGAAGTATGGTGACATCGTATCACTCGATCAAGGCGCGTACGTCCACATCTATGAGGAAGGTTCAGATCCACGGGCGGCACAAGCCGCAGCTCAAGCCGGAAGTACCCCACGTCAATTGACTGTCGGCACCGGCGGCCGTGGTAACTATGGAGGCGGCGGTAACAAGGGTGGTTCAGGCTTCACAGGTTTCGACCTGCATGTTGCCTCCACCTGGAATGGTTACGGCGCTGCACTCAATACTCCAGAGCTTGAGAAGCTCATCAAGAGCAAGCAGAAGCCTTGGGAAGAATGCTTGCAGTTCTACAGTCACCAGGAGCAAGCGTTCCTGGCCCAGGATGGCTTCCCACCTAACGCTATCCTGTATGCGTGGCGTGATCACCCAGAATGGATCAAAGACGAGACTCGCAGCAAGGCTGTGAATCGTACGTCGGTTTTGATGGGTGGACCAGCGAGCCAAGCTCCTGGTCAAGGCTTTCCAGCCAACTTTAACGCAGGTGCGCGAGGCCCTGTGGTGCAACCTCCGGCAGCAGCAGGTGCTGGAAGAGTACCTGCAACTGAAGGGCGGACAGCCCAAGGAAGCAGCGGAACGTCAAGCAGCTCAGTGGAGAACGGATCTGGAGAACGATCCGTCGCTACTACAGGAAATGCCGCGGGAGTTGCTGGTACAGTTCCTGGAGGCCAAGCAGGCCCTGCCGGACAAAACACCAAGGCGAGTAGTGCGCCTGTAGGTGGGTGGGGTTCTGGTGCATGGGATCCGAACACCGGCAAGGAAGGTAACCCGGACACAGTCGTGCCCACAGCTCTGCCTGATCAGACAGGGCCGGCTACCGTTCCTCCGGTGACCACTGCGTCAGATCGTGAAGCCAAGGCTACAGCAGCGTTGGCAGCTGCACGTGCGCGAGCCCAGCGCGTGTAAGGTAGTTCTTCAACTATGAGACAGGTGAGCTTATGGTTCACCTGTCTCTTCTATTTCAAAGGAGAGCTATCATGGCTAAAAAGAAACCCATCCAAGATTCACCAATCAACATCGATGAATGTCTGTTGAGCATCATCGATGATGCGAAGTCACGCTTCGGTGATGACAAGGTTTTCACTGGCAAGGAATCTGAGTCACGTCTCGTCGGATTACAGCTGCCAGCGTTGGCACTGCGATACTTGTACCAATGCAACATCATGCCGTTATCACGTGTGGAGCAGATCACTGGTACACAAGAGAGCTGCAAGTCAGCCTTCCTGTATGAGAAGTATCGTTGGATCCGTTGTAACGGCGGTAAGAACTACCACATCGAGAATGAGTCCAAGGACTCTGACTCTTTGCGCTTGAGTATCATGAACTATGACTACTCAGCTGTGGATCCATTCATCTCCGAATCACTAGATGAGTGGCAAACTTACCTGACGTACCTTACCGGCGATAAGGCTGTGAAGCGTGTACTCATCGGTACGAAGGAAGCACCAGGTCCAGGTAAGACAGTACCAATTGGTTTTGGTGTGGACTCACTAACGGCGAAAGCAAGTCGTGAAGTGCAGAATAAGATGGAGGAGCAAGGATACGCTGATCGTGTTCATCCGGTCGATGCGTTGAAGTTGTCCTCATACCTCAAGTTCATGCCACAGAAGCTTGTTGGTTGGCCGTTCTGGTTCGGTGCAATCAACCATTTGAAGCCACAGAAGACGGCCGTAGGGGCGATTGATTACCACACACCAGGTGGTTACAGCATCAAGTTCCAGGAGACGTTTGAGACGCGTTTAGCACGCATAGCTGACGTTGACAGTGGTGATAATGGTGTTCTCATCAAGTTCGTCACGCAGAAGAACTCGCTTGGCCCTGGTCGCAAGACCATCAATGCAGCCTTCCGCTGGTACTTTGATAAGGACACTGGTCGGCAGCGTTCATACTGGGACTGGCACTCCGCCACCATCGACCTACTTGATAAGGGGTTGAAGTCTGGCTCCATGCGCTCGTCATGTATGGAGGTGTGTGACATCCACACCAAGAGCGCCGGTGGTAAGAAGGTGTGGTCCAGGGCTCTGGGTATCCCTGAAAGTGATCCGGTGTCTTATGGTGAAGCTGGCATGGTCTTAGAGTCCAGACCAGAGCTGCTAACTCAATTGCACAAACTCCTCGGTGTGCGTGAGTACAGCATCTTCAAACCCGGTATCGACTACAACCAGCAACTGAAGAATGCTGTGGTTGCAGTGGAGCGTGCTGAAGGGTACGCAGCTGAATACCGTGAAGGCGAAGAGGTCGTCGATGACATCGAAGCCGTTGGTGAAACACCTCCTGAAGGTGATGATTAACCGTGAGCGGGCTTCGGCCCGCTCTTTTCATTTGGAGTTGTTATGGAGTTCAAAGCAGGTCCCATTGAGGGTGGTGTGCGGGTAGAGCCACTAAAACCCTACGGTGACGAGCGCGGCTGGTTGATGGAGTTGTTTCGACGTGACAAGTTGGCAGACGACATCATGCCAGTGATGGCATACATGTCTGTGACCAAGCCAGGTGTAGTCCGTGGACCTCATGAGCATTTCATGCAGTCAGACTACTTCTGCTTCACTGGTCCCGGCGTCTTCAAGCTCGTGTTGTGGGATAATCGTCCAACATCACTCACGTTCCGCAATCGTTGTGAGTTCCTTGTTGGTACTGATCAACCATCACTTGCGATAGTACCACCGCACGTAGTACATGCGTACAAGAACGTCAGTGATGAAATTGGTTATGTGTTCAACGCGGCCAATCAACTGTACCGCGGTTGGAACTATTCGTATCCGGTTGATGAAATTCGGCACGAGTTGAATCCCAACTCTCCATTCAAATGGACTGAGTGATTCACTCTGCAATCAAATACACCAGAAAGGACAAACTCAAATGGGTAAGACAGCACGGAAGTCCAAACACTCTGCAAAGATGGCTCGCAAGCGCGCTGTGAAATCAGCACGCAGGGCGCTCTATGCATCGTTGGCCGGCACTTCAAAGAAGAACAAGAAACTTGGTAACCGCAGGGCCGGTCCTACGGTATATAAGCATGCACACATCATGGCTGACTGCGGTAATGTCGGTTGTACACGATGTTATCCGCGTCGGGTAGGCACAAAGATCCGCGTTGCAGAAGGTAGTAATCATGAGTAGTCTCATAGTTGAGGTATGTATCGTCGATGCTGTAGATAAACATCCATCGGCTGATCTTTTAGAGGTTGTCACGGTAAAAGGCTGGCGTACATGTGTGAAGAAGGGACAGTTTAAGCAAGGTGATACGTGTGTATTTATTCCACCTGATGCTGTGCTTCCAGAGGGTTTGTCTGAAGCGCTTGGTGTGACAAAATACCTGTCACCCGTGAAACGTGATGGTACGTTGATTGGCTTCCGTGTTCGTGTGGCACGCCTACGTAGTGAGCCCTCATATGGGTTGGTGATGGCATTGCCGCCAACATCTGCGGTACTACCATGGGTTGTCGGTACTGATGTTGCTACACAGCTAGGCATAACCAAATGGGAACCCCCACAGACCTGTACCGATGGTGATGCAGAACGGCCCAACCCATCGTTCCATCGCTACTATGACATGGAGAACTACTTGAACTTCCCGGACCTCATCCCAGAAGGTGAGGAAGTGAAGTTCACTGAGAAGGTTCACGGGCGTAACTGGCGCGGTGGCATTGTACGTGAACCTGACGAAAACGGCGTTATGCAGTGGGTGTTTGCTGCCGGCTCACATGATGTCAGGCGCAAACCCACATGCCAACAGCGTAAGCGGCGGGAGAACCCCGAGACTGGTGAAGTGGAGTTCTACTATGTGGAACGGAAGTGCCAGTTCTGGGAGGTCTTTGACAAGTTACCGCGGTTGAAGGAGATGATCTCCAAGATCGCGTCAGGCGGTGAGGCTATTCCGATACACAATGTCGTAGTGTTTGGTGAGATCTATGGCTCTGGCGTGCAGGACATGGCTTACGGTTTATCAAATGGTGCTTGGGATCTCCGAGTCTTCGACATCACAGTAGATGGGAAGTACCTATCACACTACGAGGTCGCCTTCCACTGTAACAACTTCGACATCCCTATGGTCAATGTTTTGTATCGCGGACCATTCTCCAAGGCTAAAGTCGAAGAGTATGTCAGCGGACCTACTACCATGTGTGATCAATCCGTAGCTGGCAGCTTCAAGGAACGGGAAGGTATTGTAATTTCCACTATGACCGAGCGTCCGGTGGTTACCAAACAAAAGGTCTTCGAGCGCTCGGTATTGAAGGCCATCAATTTCAAGTACCTGGAGCGTAAGAATGCCACTGAACAACACTAATGTTCAATGCTACGTGGCCTTCCGGCACATGTGGCCTCACTTATCCTTATCGGAGAACGTTCCACGAGATAACGCTGGACATATCTTGTGGCATGCCGTGCATCAAAAGGTACTAGACGACGTAGCTTCCGTAGTTCGTGAACAGATATCAAAGATGAGTCTTGATGAGATACGGGATTTACTGCGCGTCGAAGATTGTCATGAGGTGAAATGATGAATAACTGTTTCAGACTCCGACCGCCGCGACCGCCGGGATGGTTTATCTTTCTGTTCTGTATGTGGGCGCTATTCTGGCTGTCACTAGTCGGCGGACTCATCTACGTGGCGATCCACTTCATCCAGAAATGGTGGTAACCATGAGCGAACTCGATGATGCATTGAAAGACGTATACCGATCGGACCAAATCCAGGCAAGCCGCGATGCCGCTCGGGCTGGTTACGAGGAAAAGATCGTCAAGAAGATTCTGACCGCGGCCAACCTGGGTACTGAAATTCGGGACATGGCTATGGACATGCAAACCAGGGTTGGTAAGGCGCGCGTGACTTTGGCTGCATTCTACGAAAGCTATCCTGACTTTCCGGTACAGTTGACGGCGCGTAAGCTGCCATTCGTCTACCAGGTGTCGTTCAAGGACATTTTCAATAAGTTCTGCTCGACGCCCATATTCAAAACATGGGATGAGTACCGCGATGAATGTGCAAGTGACAAACCAATAGGATTGGTGTTTGATTGGCCCGGTGTGAGTGGTACACAAATGATCATTCACAACGATACTGTACTTAGTGATGCAAACAACCAGGTACGGTTGACACGGTTGATCGGCAATCCACTCAATCCAAACTCGTTCGTCATAACCGTAGAGCAGTTCGAGGGTTATCTACAAAACATCATTCGTAGATGGGCTCGTGCCCAGATTGACGCTAGTGATGATACCGGAACTGTACCTCAAAACAGCTGAGTTCGATCATGGGCAACAAAGTTAAGTACCGGGTCAGGATTCCGAAGCCAAAGGCTGATAGAATGCCTTCTACACCAAAGACCGTCATAATCGAACGTGATTATGGCTGGGAGGGTGGTGACCAGGAATATCATAAGCTGGACGCTGACGTGGCCACCTTCGAGTTCGATGTTGATGAAGGTATGACGCCGCGTAGTAAAACAAATGAAACGGATGGGTGCACGTTCACCGTCCGTGTGCAGTTCAGCAATAATACAGCCACACGCTTCGAAGAAATGTACCTTGAACCAGAGAGGGTTATCTAATCATGTCGCAGCTCATCGTTATACCTGAGTCCTATCTGTTTGAAGCACACGAAGAAATAGAGCTTAGACGGATGCTCATTGAAATCGATCGTCATACTATAGTCACACCGGTAGGCTCCAGTAATGGTGACCTGACACTCAATGAGGAAGGACACACATCGACGGGCTTCACATACTCAAACATTGCATTGGCACAACTGTGTGCTTTGATTGCTCCAGGGCTTGCCCAACTTGTGCTTGATCTAACCGGCCAATGGCGTAAGCCCGGAGAAGATCGACGCCTATACTCAATGGAACTGGCGCGCGAGGTACTGAATCGGTGTATCCGACTTCGGTTTGATCGCCGCCTAGCAGGTCTCCAGTTGGTTCGAAATACCAAGACCAAGGTGATAGATGGAATCGTTGGAGCGAAGTATAGGTACCTTTCGAACAATGATTTCTTCGACCGTATCTCGAAGGTATGCCCAACGCGACACGCAAAGTTCCACGAGGCATGCCTTTACGGAAGACACCTGGTTGCCAGGTATATCAATCAACGCACGGATAGTGGTCAGTACGTCCTCGCTGGCGAACCATATACCTTCGGGTATCACTTCGCCAATTCTGAAATAGGTGGCAAGTCTGTACGCGCATCGAGTTTGATTGTTAGGTGTGAGACCGGAGAATGCGCACTCACACCTTTCAACGGGGTATCCGGCGGTCGAGTAGTCCATTCAGGTCGTGATTTTGAAAAGCGCCTGCATGAGTTGTTCGACCAGATCATTCGTACGTTGCCAGACGTAACAGACTTAGAGTCTTGTGGTATTCGTCTCGAAGATAAGAACCTAGGACTCGGCACTGATGACCATGAACGTCGTGTTCGTTATCTCGTGCAAATCTTGACGCGGCGGAAGCTCACTCAAGATATTGCGCGAAGAGTTGTGGCATCTGCAGCATCAATAGGTAGCGACAAAAACGATAGCTTAGTCGATCAACTTCCCTCTGATCAACGGGCTGTGTTGACTACCCGTACTGCATATGATTTATTTGTTGCACTTATTCGCGAGGCACGCAAGTTGCCTATTGATCAACGAGAGATCGCGGAGCAAGTAGCACATGTGCTATTAACCAACAAAGCTTGGTTGTCTGAATAGGAGGTATTACCATGGCACGAGACATCGTACCAATGGGTGAAAGTTTGATTGCTCGACGCACTGCCGCCAAAGAGAAGATGAATCCGGCATTGCAGGCAAAGCTCCAGTGGATCATCGACTGGAAGGCTAGCGAGAACTGTCAGAGTCTCATCAAACGGTGGGAACTTGGTGCACAAGTCACCGAGATTGTAAAGGACTTGGAGGAGGACCAGGGGCGCAAATACGGGCTCGGGTCCATGAAG
>QGNH01001126.1_pt1 | contig 165144 bp, 231 predicted proteins | sample 1735481 | NCBI WGS metagenome assembly QGNH01 (sample SAMN09239004, study PRJNA386568) | Viral metagenome, whole genome shotgun sequencing project.
CGCAACTGGAAGCGGCGTGGGAAGACGGCTACCAGAGACGGCGCGCCTAATGGATCGCCTCCGGGCCCTCAAGGCGCTCAAAGAGATGTCGGACGCGCTCTCCCTGATGCACGTCCGCGGGCAACTGCCTGCCAAGGAATATAAAAAGGGACTCATGTCCCTGGCCCACGATCTGATAGAGCTAGGAGAGAGGGAGGACGCGGTCACTTTGGTAGCGCGGCTGGACAGCGACTACGTCAACGAAGTCTTGCCGGGACAGATGGAGGCCGACCCTATCTTCAAGGTCGTCGCCACCGCCCTCGGGAAGTTCCTTCGAGAATCGGCAAACCCGGTCGACGTGGATCTGGAACAGGCCCTGTTGACCCACGTGAGCATGCAAACAAAGCCCTGTTGACTACTTTTCCGGGGTCCCGGGAGTCAAGATCAAAGTCATCGTCCCGTCCTCATTCGTTTTGATGGAAGTGACGGTCCATCCGTCCACCTGCATCGAACGGATTGCCATCAGGGTTAGGCCGTCGCCGGCAGGGGCCCAATTTCGATGCCGGATCACCGGCAGCTCGGTCGCCGTCGTATCGTTGGCGGCCTTGGCGATCTGACGGGCGAGGTCCTGCCCGATATTCTTCCCGAAATGGGCCTTGATCGCGTCCTGCAGGTTACGGACTGTAACGTTTTCGCCGATACCTGCCTTTTCTGTTGCGTATTCGATCGCCCACTCCCTGCGGGAACTCGGGCTCGACGGAGGAAGCTCCCGGTCGCTCATGCACAGACTGTAACACGTGACGCTTCGAGGCGGAACACGGAACATGGGTACAGTGGGACGGAGTTGACGCGCCAAGCCGCAATCATCTGATGGCCAATGCTTCTAACTTGTCGTTTTCTAGCTGACGTGGCCGGGGTCAATTCGTTTGATGCCATGGCGGCGTCCATCTCCATGAACGTGGGCGACACCCAGGGTCTTTACTTCCAGCTAGTGGACGCGTCTCTGGACCGGAAAGACCAAGGATTCAACCCATCTGGGAGACGTTACATGCCGGCGGCCGGAGCCACGGTCTCTGTGGCGTTCACGAACACGGACACTGGCCCAGACGTCTGCGTCACGGAATTCGGAGGGTCTCGCATCAATCCGTCTGTTCCGGCGAACATCGTCCGAGCCGCGAGCAACCCCTTCGCCCAGGACGCGTCGATCTGGAAGGTGCAGCTCCTGGGCACGGACGCCCTGAATGGGACCGTCAACGTTGCCGTCACGTTGACCGAGCCCGGGTCCCCAAATCGCGTCGTGACCGCGCGTGGCCTCATCCTGCGGATGGTGTAAGCGATGTCTTGGAATGATGGAACATCGAAGGGCGGACCAGGGCTAGTATTTCCTGACGGAGCCAATACGGACGGCACGTCGTGGGACCGATCGGCACCGCTTATCACTGCCGCGCAGATGAAAACCAAGCACCTATTCGGGATTCCGCTCGTCAGTAACCTACGGGACCCGATCACGGGGAAGTTGGCCGTGTTCACGGACGAGATGATCGAGGAAGCGATCGGCGACGCTGCCGCGAAGGTGGAGTTCGAGACGGGACTGACGATCTTTCCGACCTCGTTCGAGGAGCGCCCGCCGTTCGACAAACACCTCTACGATTCGTTCATGTTCCTGAAAACGAAGCAGCGCCCGGTCATGTCAATTGAGCTGTTGCGGGTAACAATGGCAAACAACGAGGACATCTACGACATGCCCATGGCATGGGTCGATACCGCCAACCTGCACCGCGGCCAAGTCAACGTTCAGCCCTACTCGATCGCGACGAACAACTCTGGTACTGCGATCCCGTTGGCAGGGAGCGGGACGGCATTCCTTTCGGTCTTCGGGTACAGAAATTGGATTCCGAGTTTTTGGCGAATTAAGTATTGTGCGGGCTTCGCATCGGGCAAGATCCCCAAGGTCGTCAACGAGTTGATCGGCGCCGTGGCCAGTATCGAGATTTTGTCCATGCTCGCCTCGACGTACGGAAAGAGCCAGTCGTCGAGTTTGTCGATTGACGGCATGTCCTCGTCCAACTCTTCACCTGGTCCGGAGATCTTCACCCGGCGACTGAAGGACCTTGCAGACAAGCGCGTGTGGTTGACCAACAAACTCAAAGCGTATTTTGGGCTCAAGCTGGCAGTCGGCACGATCTAAGGGCACGTTCGCTATAGGTATAAGGTGAAAGCTTGTGCTCATTGCAAGGAGCCGAAGGATGACTCCTCCTTCTCCCGTAAAAGGGGTGGACTACAGTCCTGGTGCAGAAACTGCTTCAATGCGCGAAGGCGCAAGAGGTCTTACGCGCCTACAATCGACGATGTGCCAAAGATCTGTAGTAAATGCGAGCGGTCGCTCGAAAAGAATATGTTCGTTACCGATCGGAGGAACCCCAGCGGGCTAGCCTCTGAGTGTAAGCGGTGCAAGACTATACGATTAAGTAATCGAGGCATTACCCCTTGCGAGGGGCAGGTTCACTGTGGCGGATGCAAAGAGACGAAAGATCCAGATGAGTTCCATTTGGATCAAAACCGCTGGACGGGACTTTCTGGCCGTTGCAAACAGTGCGTCAAAGACTATCACCTTCACAGGAACTTCGGTATCGACCATGAGCAATTTACGTCCATGGAGGCCGAACAGGGCGGTAGATGTGCCATCTGTAATCGGCCCCCATCTGATGGCAAGGCGCTGTCCGTCGATCATGATCACGTAACCAACGCAGTGCGGGGACTGTTGTGTAGTAACTGCAATTTCGCAATCGGCCTGTTGGGCGACGATCCAGAGATCGTAGAGAGCGCCGCTGCCTACCTACGTCTCCATGTCGAAAAGTCTGAGACCAAGAAGGCCGCCTAATGCCTCCCACCCGCGTTGCCCTGGTAACCTGTTATAACGACAAAGGGGAGCTACTCCTCGGGACTCGCCGCGATAATGGCCGAAAAACCCTACCCGGAGGCCATTTGGAGGACGGCGAAGATCCGAAAGACGGAGCGATCCGGGAGCTTCTCGAAGAAACGGGCCTTACCCCGAAGTCGCTGTCTTTTGTCGCCAAGTACACGACTCCAGCGAACGTCGAGCTGAACATCTACTCGGCCTACGTCATGGGCGAGCCGCACAGTCAACTCGACCCGGACGATGAGGTATCAGAATGGCGATTCATCGACGTCAGCAAGGGCATCCCGAAGAAAGTGGACTCCAAGCTCCACGGCCCCGAGGACGATTCGAACATCCTCCGCCAGCTCTTCGATCTCGCCAAGAGTCTGCCGAAAACCGAGAAATGCGCCAAGTGCAAGAAGCAGGCTACGACTCGGGTATTGTGGGCTGAGGGTATGGGATATCAGCCTGCCTGTGACGACCACGTCGAGGCCGTGAAGAAGCCGTTCGTAGACAAGGACGAATTCTGCGGTCTGCGCCCCATCGAGAAGGCTGACGCCCGCTTCAAGGGCGGCGACGTCTATGTGACGTACGAGTTCCCCAGTGAGTCCGAGGCCGACGACTTCTCCCACAAGGCACGCGCCCGTTACGAGGACGAATGGAAGGGGATCGGGGTCACGCACCAGATCGGACACAGGGTCGTTGTGCGAGCCTGGGACGAGAAGAACCAGGGGAAGTTCGCAGAGCTGGCTGAGGAGCACGAAGGGAAGCCGATCGCCGCCTCGGATCTGGATCGCCTCGTCTCGCCGGAGCATTGCCGCAGCCTAGCCAAGGCCGAGCACGAGGTCGCCCGGCTCCTGACCCATCCGAATCCCGTCGAGCGCCTGATGGCCCTACGCCTCAACAGCGTCGCGCCCGACCACATCAATTCGGCCATGCTCGACGCCGACCCCCGAGTTCATCAGGCCGCCATCGATCATCCGATGTTTTGCGATGTCGACGGCATGAACCTCGCCCGGGCCTCGGCCGACAGTGCCGGCAGTTACCCCCTCGCCAACCAGCTCTCGTTCTTGCGCTCGCCGCATGTGCGCCCCGAGCACCTGAGTGAGCTGATCTCGCGCTCGCCAGCGCTTGACCCAGTGATCCAGCAGCAGCTCTACGACCAGATCATCGCGCACCCGGCCCTGGCCCCTGACGACATCTCTCGCCTCTACAGCGACTACGGGACCACCGGCGCCCAGCGCCTGGCCCTCCTGGACCACCCCAACACCCCCGAGCCCGTTCTCCACCAGGCCATCAGGCTCGGAGTCGAGGTACCCGCAGACGCGCAGCCATTCTCCATGAAGGCGGCACAGCACACAAACCTGTCCCCTGAGTTCCGTTCCGCGTTCGTGCGCAGGATCCCGGTATCGGCGCCGGAGCACTTGCTGGCCCTGGGCTGCCACATCCTATCTGCGGGCCCCGTGACCCCGGATCTGTACCGCGACCTTCAGGTCCAGAGGTCGCTCAAGGGCGCCCCGTTCGACCGCTTGATGGGAGCGTACCTACAGGGCCCCTCTGCGACGTCAGAGGACGTTGGGCAGGCCATCGAGTCAGGGAGCCCCGCCCTACTCCAGGGCGCCTCCAGGTCGCGGGCGCTGCTTCCCCACCAGCTAGATGGGCTCGTTGCCACAGTGAAGGCCTCCGGCGACCAGGAGGCCTTGGCCGGGCTGATGGACCACCAATTCTTCAGCAACCGGCACCTGCAGATGCTGCTGGCGAAGCGTGAAGAGGCCGGGTCTGTCGATCAGGCCATGATCGGGCACTCTTTCGTGGAGACGCCCGAGTTCATGGCGGCGAAGTTCCTGTCAGGGTTGCCGGCGGTGTCAGAACAAGGTGCTAGGGACTCGTATTTCCGCGCCGGCCAGGACCTTCGCGTCGCCGCCCTCACCGCGTACGGGTTCGAGGTCACGAAAGAGACGCTGGCGTCGCTCAAGGGCGCGGTCGGGCTCGGGCTGGCGCCGGCCGAGATCGCGGAGGAGACGATTCCGGCCACGGACGTGATCGCGAACTTCTGCTCGGGCGCAGATTGCGCGGAGGCAGTGAAAAGGGCCGGCGCCGCCGGCAAAATCGTGCACGTTCGCAACGGAGTCCTGCGCGCGGACGATCCCAAGGGCTCGACCTGGTTTCTACGCCGCGAAGGCGCCGAATACTTGCCCCAGAGCGACGCCGCCTGGTACCAGGTCGCCAAGAGCTGGGGGGTGGACAAATATTACCCACGCACCGAGCTGATCACGATGAACGCGGTGACCTACGCAGCGACCGTGCAGATCCCCGGCACGTACAAGACGCTCGGCTACCTCGCCTCGAAAGAGCCCAACGTGGCCCGGAAGCAGCTCGGCAAATACCTGAGCACGGGCCAGGTTCACATTTGGGCGGCGACGGACGCGATCCTGGGGAACCGCGATGCGAACGATTGGAGCGTGCTCGTAGAGGACCGGGCCTCGGAGAAGTCGGACGAGCGCTCGATGTACGCTGCCGCCGCCTCGATCCGGTCGGAGCCGCAGCCCGAGCCTCCGGGCATCTACTTCGTCAACCACGGGAACCTCCTCGGACAGGCCCTGGGCGTCGGGGCCTCGTTCGTGCCGTACGTACTGACCGTGTTCACGAACCAAGCCGACGACGGGGCCTTGACCCCGAGCGCCCGCCTGGAGCGCCTGCCGCGGGTTGACTCCGTGACGGCGGAAGTGATCAAAAAATGGCTGATGGGCATCAACGTCGGGATCTTGACCGGCACCGGACCTGGCCTGGACGGGCCTGCCTGCGCGAATCGGCTGCAGGTTATTCGGGACCTGACCGCTTCCTACCCGGCAGATGAGGCCATCAACAGGTATTTCTCAATCTCGTGCGAGTGAGCGCTCCAATCATCAGGGCATGAAGCTCCGAACCCTGGTTTTTGCCCTTTTCCTTGCTGCTGGCTGCGCGACCTCGTCGCCTTTCACCGGTCCCGTGTCCGACAAGCCGACCCTGAGCGTCAGCTATATGCGGCACGTCATGCACACGAATGACTTCTGGCAGGTGCCGTACGTAGAGACGATCGCGACCGCGAACGTCACCAACCCGAGCACCAGCGAGACGCACGTGACGCTGGACTGCTCGGAGTCCTTGCACTTCCTCGACATCGCGCCGCGAACGACTGAGCACGTGCTCCTGGACCCGAAAGACAGCTCCTGCGAGCTGAGGTAAGACGTTCGCTATAGACCTAGCATGAAGACCTTCTTGCACTTGCTGAAAGTAGCTGCCTTCTGCTACGCGTTCGCGTTCGCGGCCCACGCCACGAACCGTTTCCTCGCCCAGCGCGATGAAATGGTCAAAATCGAGCAGATGAACACCGTGATCAAAGCGACGGAGCTGGAGGGTTCGGTTCACTGCAATCCGAGCTGATCCCGACCCAAGCTTCAGTCCTCCCGATCGCCTCCTCCAGGGTCTCGAATTTGCCGATCGTCTCTTCCGTGGGGCACCTCCACGCGTAGTACATCGGCGCGACCACGGCGTAGATCTGGCGTCGGGTGACCTGGGCGATCTGGTGCCACTCCGGCAGCTCTCCGATGTTCTGGAGCTGCATCAGGAGGCGGGTGTCACCAATCTCAAGCCATCGGTATGTGGGCATACGGATCATGATGTAGGAGATTGGAGGCGGCGTCAAATGGTTTTGCGCCCGCAATCATAATCCCATGAACCTGCGGCCAGGAGAAATCGCCTCTCGCAAGCAGATCGGTGCCCTCAATGGGGCCCCGGTCTTTGAGCTGACGACGACCGGCGGCTACCACATAGTTGTGGCCATCAAAAAGGACAAGATCGATCAGCTAGGGGTTGGCCCGCGCCGCGCCGTGGCCAGATTCCTCGCCAGAAAGGCCAATCCGGAGCTGCTTATCAATGCTCTGGCCAAGTCCGAGCAGCTCGACATCGCCGAGTTCGAGCCCGTTCTCCCGTACTGGGAAAACTTCGGAGCCCAGCTCCGCGCCCGCGCAGGGTAAGCCTCATGCCGCGCCGCGTAGAGCAGGACGTCACGATCACGTCCGTCCCCGTCGAAAACAGCTTCAATCCCCAGGATTTCGACGACAAACTCCGCAATCATGGGGTCAAATTCGTCCACTACCGGGCCCTTCGCTGCCCCGTAGGCATGGTCGACCGCGACAGCGAGCGCCGGCCGCACCCTGACCATTCTGGGTGCTCTAACGGGCACATCTACTCGAAGTCGGGCATCGTCACCGGACTGTTTACGAGCAACAGCAATCGTTTGCAGCAGATGGACGCTGGGATGATGGACGGCGGCACCGCTCAGGTCACGTTGCCTCCCCACTACGACGATTGCGATGCCGAGGTCCAGGTGGCGCCCTACGATCGCCTGTACCTGGACGAAGAGGCCATCACGGTCCCTCACCATCAGCTCAAAGAAGCCCACATCACGGGCCGGGACCGGCTCAGCCGCCCCATCGTCAAGGTCACCGACTTGATCGACGCAAACGGCAAGGTCTATGGACCTGACGACTTCACCATCGTTGACGGGCAGATTGTCTGGACCAATGGCGGCCCCGGCTACGACGTGGTCAATAAATTGGGGGTGATCTACTCGGTCAGGTACACGTACCGGCCCTACTTCTACGTGGATCGGATGATCCACCAGATCCGCATCGCCCAGGTGAACGTCGGCCTCGGGCGCGCCGTCATCCGGATGCCCCAGAGCATGTCCGTGATCCGGGAGTACGTTTTCGAGAAGCAGGACAACGACCGCAAGGCGCCAAACCCAGACGACCCGCGCCAGGTGCCGGCTGCCGCCAACGACATCTTCGGCGAACGGTAATCATTCAAAGAGCAACAGTGGATCCACGTCGTCAAAAGTTCTTGGCCTCCGTCCTCGGTGAAGAGAGCGCAGGCCTGCTGATCAAAACGATCGATCAGACGCCCATCCTGGAGCACGCCATCGTCCCCCGGACCATCTTGGCGTGGCTGCAGGCCTCGCCCTCGTTCGAGGGGCAGGTTCTGGACGGGATCGACATGGCGTTCGAAAAATCGGAATCGGGCTTCACGGGCGCAATTGGCATGGGCGGCGAGTCCTATGCTTTCGAGGCCGCCAACGTCTTCCATGTCGGTGCCTCCGTCGCCGTCGCCCTAGGTATGGAAGAGTTGGAATCAGAGGGTCTACGCACCCTTGACATCGAGCGCCTCGGTAAAACGATCGATCTGATGTGCAAAGCCCATCGGGTCACCGTCGAGTTGGAGAAGGCCGACTCCCTCTCCCCTTGCAAAGAATGCGGAGGCGTCGGATCCCATCCTAAAACCTGCCAGACTGCGCTCAAGAATCCTAAAGTAAAGAAGGACGAGGCCGACGCCGGTGACCTAGACAAGGCGATCGGGGACTCGGCGCCGCCAGCGGCTCCCACCGCGGCCAAGCCACAGAAGGCTGGCGCGCCCAAAGCCGCCACCGTCGCCGCGCCTAAGGCGAGCATCCCCAAGGCCACGTCGACATCCACAATGAGCCTCACGCGCTCCGAGGCGGCCACGGCTTGCAGCGACTGCGCCGGCCACCAGTTCGTCGACGACAAGTTCGTGGGCTGTATCTGCTTCGAGGCTATCGCGAAAGCCGTCAAGGTAAAATCCGCCACCGGCGCAGGCCTGGTCTTGGAATTGGACAGGCGCGCGCTCGAACAGGATGACGTAGACGCGCTCGCGGATGCGTTCAAGACTGGAGTGATCGATGGCAAATAAAGTGCTTGATGCGGCCCCGAAATGGCTAGATAAGTATCCAGTCGTGGACGCAGATCACTTGCAGGGCTTGGAGCAGGACGCGGCCATTCACGAGTTCGGGCACAAGATGCCTCGGCACGAGGCAGAGGCTCGGGCACACTCCGAGTACCGCACCTCCCAGCTCTCGGAAGCTGCCGCCCACCATCTCGTTGGGCTCACTGCCGCGCACGCAGCCGGAGCCACGGACGACGCAAAAAAACATGCGGCCATGTACGGAGTAGCCCTGAAGGCTCTCGGGCACGACGACGTCATGAATCCACCGCCCGAGGTCGCCAGCAAGGCGAAGCACACGCCAGCCGAGGTCTACAAGTTCCGCGCCCACAAAGGCGACGCCTTCGCGCTCCCCGAGCACAAGGAAGAGACCGAGGAAAAGAAGGACTAGGTCCCGTTGCGGGTCGCCCGAATCTCGCTCGACGACAGATCACTCGGTTCCACGTCCATCGGATAGAACTGGGGCGCGATCCGTCTCCGATCGGCAGGCACGAGCCGCTTGATGGCCTCGACCGCCTTCTTGTGGACTCCGTCCACGATTCGATCGCAGACGTAGAGCTGGACGCCGTTGTCGTAGATCGACTTCAGAACGTTGTTCGGGTCCACGCCCCACTTCGGGTCGAGCATTCGCTCCAGCGTGTCGACGCCGACGACGAAGGTCTTCTCTGTCCGCTTTTTGAACTTGTTTACGAAGAGCGGCTCTCCGTGGGTGAACAGCACGGCTCCGTTCCTCCACTCCAGGCGTTCGGTTCGGAACTGGGCCGCGATGTCGAGGATCTGGATGATGGACATCTCCGGCTTGTGGACGCTGTCGACGTTCACGACGTAGCAGGCGTTGCTGGTGCCGACGTTGTGCATGATGTGCCGATGCCCGTCGTGGAGCGGGTCGAAGGTCCCGGGATAGAAGACTTCCATCGTGGCCGGATCCTGCGAGCCCCGGCCTCCGCCTTGGCCGAAGAATGGGTGCTTGAAGAAGAGACCGAGCAGCTCAGACTCCTTGACACGCTCGATCGTAGCTTCGGCGACGTGGCCAATGGAGTTGGCGTCGATCGCCTGTTCCAACGTCCATTCGCCAAGAACAATCCGCAGCAAGTCTTCAGCGTAGAGGTTCGCGACGTCATTGTCCGACTGTCGCTGGCGGCTACCAAAGCCCGGGTTCTTTTCGAGGGTCCTCTGCAGCACGTAGCCACCGTTGGCACTGACGACTGCGACGAAGATCCGGTGATCGCCTCTACGTGGCGGGCCGTCAACACTGGCGACGGCGGCCGTTACCGCCAACCCGATGGCCTCGCCGCTGGGCGCGCGCCGCGCCCGCATGTACGCTTCCATCGCGAGCTGGAGAGCCTGCTCACGACTGCAGTACTTCTCGGCCTTGAACCCGAGGAACTCGTCGATGTCGTCCTTCGCGTACGGGAACGCGGCGCCGACTAGGAACCCGCTGGCGCCGGGCACCATCCAGAGGTCGTGCTGGAACCGGCTGCCGGCGCCCGTTGTCACGAAATAGAGGCGCTTGCCGACGAACGAATCGCGATTCATCCGCTTATCCACTACAGCACCTCCGGCAGGCGCTGGGAGCCCGCACGCGCCCTCACGTCCTCGAACGCGTCGCCGCAGGTGACGCTGCCATCCCTGAGGTAGACCTCCATCGGCAATGTGACGTACTCCTCGATCTCGAAGTCCCAGTACCCGTAGATTTCGTTGAAGTCGAGCTTGTTGAGATCGACGGTGAGGTAATGCTTGCGTCGCGTCTGCCCCAGCTCCACGCGTCCGCCTTTGCTCGCCTTCGACAAATCGGTCTTCGGGATCTTGCGGGTCTCGATCCACTTGCCGGAGCGCTTGGCCGCCGACACCTTGTAGGCGAACCTCTGGGTGTCCCGATCGAGCTTTTGGTGCAGGCCCCCACCCATGCCGAAGCCGAGGTTCGACGACGAGAATCCGGCAGTCTCGATGCCGTCGTAGGTGCGGTCGAGGTCCCGCTCGTCGTCGTTGCCGTCCCCCTGGATCAGGCGGAAGTATTGCGGGATGACCGCGTACCCCTTCGAATTGAAGATCGTCTCCCGATTGAGCTTGCGGGCGAAGATCCTGAGAGCTTCCCGGTTGGTCTCGACGGAGTCGCCTGAATCCGGGCGCACGACGACTGTCATGCCGGACTTCTTGACCTCTTCCAGCAGCTCGCCGCACCAGATGTTCTCGACGCAGTTGAGGAAATCGTAGGTGTCGCTGATGCAGGCGATGATCTTGTGGCCTCGTGACACGCTCTGCCGCAGCATGTTGCGTAGGCTCTCGACCTCGCCTCCCTTGCCCCAGGCGATCACCGTCGAGTGCTCCATGGCCGGGATCGAGTAGCCCAGCATCCGGAAGCTGTCCTCCAGGCCTCCGTTCGCCGGGTAGTGGAGATTCCCCAGCATGATTCCTTCCACGGTGTCGGTACCGAGGAAGTTGACGAGGTGGGCCATGGCGCCGACGCCGGCACTTTCATCCGTGGTCGTGCCGCGGCCACCGAAGTCATGGAGCTTGAACGGCAACTCGGCCTCGGGGTTCTCGGCCGACTTCATGAGGTGGCGACGGATGACCTCCTTGCAGTAGAAGCTCCGGGTCGCCACCGTCATCGGATACCAGACCCGCATCAGCATCATCTCGACGTAGGTCACGAGCCACGCGAGATCAGGATCGTCCTTTGTCAGAGTGCACGTCAGCAGGGGCATGTTGGCCGGGATCAACAGGCCCTCTTTGGGGGCGCGGATCGTCAGCGGCAGCCGCCCATTGTGTTCTTCGACGATCTTCATCCAGCCGGCTTCATTGAACGGCTCGCCGTGCTGCTTCCAGAACTCGCGAGCGATCTTGACGTCACCAGCCGTGATCGGGCAGTCGGAGAGGTCGAAGTAGTGGCTGAGGATGTACTGCAGCCCAAAGTTCAGGGTGTGGTCGTACCGGGCACCCGTCCGGGCCTCCAAGTACGCATGCAGGTTCTCGGTGTCCGGCGGCAACTGCATGAAGTGGCTCGCCTTGTACGAGTCGGTGGTAAGAATCCGGTTTCCGAACGCTTCGAAGTAGTTCATGGTGTGCTCGGTCTATAGCGAACGTCTTCTTGGCGGCTCGAAGCTCCTTCATGATGGAGGTACTGTAATTCGACGCCACGCAGCCGCCGCCGTTGTATGGAGTCAGAAAAAGGACGGGAGCCTTGCAGCGGTGGCTCCACTTCGACAGGTAGGAGGTGCCCAGATAGATATTGAGAGTGATGTCCGAGAGATCATGGTCGGAGAGCTTGCGCCAGTCGCCTTGGATGGCACCGTCGCGCATCACCTGCATCAACCCGACCGCGTGGGCCGAGCTGACGACGTATTGCCGGAAGCTGGACTCGTGATTGATGACCGCGACGATGATCGCGGGGTCGACATCGAAGTCCCTGCCGGCGCCCTTGACGGCGCCGGCTATCTGATGAATGTAGGGGGTCTCGCATCGAGCGTCGACCCGGGTTCCGCTGAGCATTTGCAAGATGCATGCGAAAGCCAGGTCAGCGAAAGGCATCGCTAGTACCGTCGATCCTTGAGCGCGTCCGCGATGACTGTGGCGTGGTCGAAGGCTAGCGGCGGCAAGTCGGCAATTGGGAACCACTGCGCTTCGGCAGCATCGTCGCCGGCGTTCGGCAGAACCGCGTGGCCGAGGTTGACGATGAAGGCGATCGACACGTTGTCGCCGCGCGGGTCGCGCCCCGGCGTCCCGTAGGCGCCGAGCTGGTAGAGGTCGTCCGCCTCTACCTTGATCCCGGTCTCTTCGCCGAACTCACGTACGGCCGCGACGACGAGGTCCTCCTGGGGCTCGATGTGGCCGCCAGGAATTGCCCACATGCCGGCGTAAGGCTCGTGTCCTCGCTTGATGAGGAGGATCTTTCTCCGGGAGCTGAGGTTGTCGAACGCGAGGATGTCGACGGCAACGGCGGGTCGGGGGTACTCGTACGTGAACATGAGGTCCTTTCGTTATTCGTAGTCCCGAATGGCCTTGCCGATGGGGAAGCGCGGTTTCCCGTCGGCGGTGAGGTTCTGGTACTTGACCGTCAGCGGCTTGCCGATCGGCGCGCCGATCCCGCACACGCTGAAGAGCTTCCGGCGGTAGTCGTAGCTCGCCTTCAAGCGGGCCTTGAAGGCGCGCAGCTCTGGGCGGCCGGCCGCGAGGTTCTCGCAGATCTCGTACCACTCCGACTGCGGAGTGTGGGGAGACACGAGACAGTAAAATGCCGCCACGGTGCCGGCGTCTTTGCCGCGCCCGTCGGCGAAGCCGATGATGATATACTCGCCATCCTTCCAGGTCTTGAGCTTCTGGAGGTGACGCGAGCGCCGGCCCTCTTCGTAGGGGCCGTCGTTGCGGACCATCGTCCCCTCGAACTCGTCCGCCAGGTTCTTCTCGTGCTGGACCCAGATCTCGGCGTCGTTGGCGGCAACCAACGTCTTGACGAGCTTCAGCGGGCCGGAGGGATCGACCTGCTTGAAGAGATCCGTCAGCTCTCCGTAGCGCTCACTGAACTTGCCCTTGTTCGAGGGGAGGTCGTAGATCCAGTACTCCACCACCTCGTGACCGGGCACCGGGACCGTCGGCCGGATCAGCGACATCAGGTCCTCGAAGTTGTCGCGGTAGTCGTGATTGTATAACTCTCCGTCTGGAATGAGGATCTTGTCGCCAAAAGACTCGCGCAGGGCCTTGACGATGTGGGGGACGGATCGGATCGGCTTGCGAGTTCGGGTCCACAGGGCCCCGTCCTTCACGAATCCGATACAACGGTTGCCGTCGAGCTTGGGTTGCGTGAAGACCGGCCACGTGAGGTCCTTGGCGAACTTCGGGTAGATGTCGCTCGGTGCCAGCATCGGCTCGATTCCGCCCGTGATGACACTGACGTCGACTTCGCCGGCCCGCGCCTGCTCGATGTCTTCGACGTATCCCTTCTTCTTCTGCTTGGTCCAGCGCGCCGCTGCCTCCTTCTCGGCCTGCTGCTCCGGCGTCGTCGCGTTCGCCTTGCCCGGGTTCTTCCCCTCTTTGAGGGTGTCGGTGGTCGTCTGGAGCTTGCCGCCAACCTGGCCGTGGATCGTCTGAATGGTGCTGTCGAAGACCGCGATCTGCCACTGTTGGATGGCGCCGGTCTGGGTCTTTTGATACAGAACGGGAAAGGTTTTCATTCGCAGATGCTCCGGTAGATGAAGGTCCGGTCGCCGTCGCCGGTCGATACCGTGCAGCTGGTCTTGTTGCGGGAGATCGATCGGCATTCGAGGACGACGCCATGTCGGGCTGCCCTCAGCTCGGGTTCTGTGCAATGGGCCGCGCAGCCGCCCAAGATGGAGAGAAGGGCCAGCAGCGGCAGCAGGGTCAGGTTTCTCTTCATTGATGTCATACCAGCCTATAGCGAACGGCCCCGGAAGCCTCCGTCTAACAGAATCCAGACCAGCCCCATCAAGATGACGGCTACAACGATTGCGCCGAGGGTTTTCACAGCGCCACCGGCCCGTTCCTGCCGACGAGGTAGCGTTCGACTCTGTAGTTGCGGTCCATGAAGAGGGCGATGACCGCATAGAGGTGGTCCAGGTCCCTGTTGTTGTCGACGAGGGCCGTGAAGAAGTGACGGGGGATCCTGGCAAGCTCTGCCTCGCTGGCGTGGCCCTTGACGCCGCCGGCCTCGACCGCTGCCTTATCGGGGTTCTGGCGATTGATGCGGAGGGCGGACCCGCCCTTCATCGTCGTCAGGATGACTTCGTTCCGAAATCGGCCGTCGGTGATAACGCCGAAGTCGTAGCCGGGCATGGACTCGTCGAGGATGAGGCCTTCGGTGCGCGAGTACCGGTACCCGCCAGCAAGGAGCTTCATGCAGGTGTTGGTGGCGTACTCGTTCCACATGTTCCGAGAAACGTGGCGCCCCCACTCGGTGCCGAGCGTCTGCAGCATTAGCCGCGGCGACACCGGGATCTGGTGATCCAGCTCCTGGCGGATTCGGCCGAACCATCCATTGAGCGCGTCCAGCGCGAACGCAAAGGACGGTTTGGGGATGACCTGCGCGAACAGCTCGCGATCCAGCGCCCGCAGCACGTACTCCTGGAACCGGTAGCTGATGGCCTCCCGGTCCTCGACCGTGCTCTGATCCGGAGCATTGCGGCTCGAACTCGGTCCCCAGAGCTGGTCTTCGCTGAAGCCGAAGATCTCGGCCGCGAAGCGCTTCATTGGGTCGGCCTGGGCTACGGCGACGGCGCCGTAGTTTTCGACCAGGTAGGAGCCGACGGTGTCCTTACCTGAACCTGCGTTACCCGCGAGAAGGATGATCGGGCATTTGCTCATACCCGGTCTATAGCGAACGGGGTAACCCTATCTCTTGGGAGGAGTCCCCCGGGAGGTTAGCCTCAGCTTCTTATTCTTGGCGCGCCGCCTTGTTGCGGCGGCCTGATTGATGACCCTATGCTTGGCACACAGCGCTGCCCCGGGTAGCGCCGGGAGCTTACAGAATCGGCAGCGCCAACGCTTCGCCCACGCATTCGCCGTCCTCGTAAAGGCCGCCCGAGCTATCACCTCCGCTGATGGGGCGCCCTTGAGAGTGGCAGCGTAGGTCAATGCGCTTGTGAGTACGTCTTCAAGGGTCAGGCGCTTCATTAGACAGTCGGCTCCACCACGATCCAGGTCGCGCCGCTGCCTGAGATCCTCAGGTTCACGATCCCGTTCTCCTCCAACCGCTTCAGCAACCTGCCGGCGACGTCGGCCGGACTTTCTGTGTCCGGGAGCGAAATGAGCAGAGGAAACACCCCTCGATTGGTGTCGCCGGTATTCCGGGCCCGCTCCACGGCTTCAGATTCCTGGTTTGGCACCCGAATGTTGCCGAGCCGATCGAAGCCCAGCTCCTCCTTCATTTCGTAAATGGTGGAGGTCCGGAGCATACTCTTGAACTCTTTTCGGGCGTACTCATTCAATTTCGCTGCCGACAGCTTGGGGTTCTTGAGGATGATTTCCTTCATAAAATCGCGTCGGCGCTCTGCTTCCCTCTTCTTCAGGTTCACTTTTCTGTCACTCCCTGTTGGTTTTGATGCCCAGGATAGGGCTTACCCAATAATCTAGCTCGTATTCGCATTGATAGCAATCATGAATGGTGAGATGAAAGTTTTCGTGTCATGGGACGGAGATCATATCGGCCGGGAGGCTGGCCGAGCCCGCCTCTCTGACGACGTAGCCAAGGTGCGTCAGGTCGACTTCGCCATCAGGGCCGGGAACGACCTCTGGACCGCCATGGCCCTCCGCTGCGGTGGTGAGACCATCGAGGCCGGCGGAGACGAAGGAGCCATCTCCGTTCCCGCCCAGAGCCTGTCCGAGGTCCAGACGATCCAGCGCCAGTACACCGAGGTCGTTGGTGCTACCTGCACCGTTGGCGTCGGGATGAAGATGTCGGAGTCGTCCAAAGCCCTCATGGTCGGGAAGCTCCGCGGCGGCAACGGCCTGATCGTGGTCTGGGATGAGGAGATGCAGAAGGAACTGGACGCTGCTGCTCCCCAGTCCGAATCGGACAAGATCGGTGAAGCCTATCTCGGCAAGGCAGACGTCCAGGGCGGCGCCGGCCCCGCGCCCGCTCCTCCCCAGCAACCCCAGAAGCAGCCCCACGTCCAGCTCCCGGAGCAGCCGCAGCCCGTCGACCCAGTCTCTCAGATCCATGCCCTGGAAGCTCAAATGCACGACATGGCCACGGCCCAGGGCCAGCAGGACGAGCAGGACCAGGTCGGAGAAGAGTCGCACCTCGACGAGGTTCGAGCCCAGGTCGCCCAGACCCTGACCGCGGTCCGGGACCAAATGCCTTTGATCCAGCAGCTACAGGAGGCCGCCCCCGAGGTCTACGCCTCTATCATGGCGCTGGTCCAGGGCCTCATCGCCCTCGGCCGCGAGGTTGCCGGCGTCGACCCCGAGGCCGCCGAGGCTGCCCCGGGCGACATGCCCCCGGCTCAGGTTGCCGCCACCCCCGCCCAAAAGGCCGAGCCGTCGGCGTCCAACCCGAGACTGATGCCGCACCTCGACACGCCCGCTAACACGGTTCCGGCCAACGTCGTGCCCCAAAACCCCCAAAACCCCCATACCGGCACCGCGGCCCACCGCGGCGGCGGTACTACGGCCGGCCGCGCCCACATCAAATTGCCGGTGGGCTCGACCTTGGACGGCAAGATCAAAATAAGACACGCTGACGGGGCCGCTGGCTGGAAAAATATGCTGGCGGGAATGATCTCGGGCTTCGAGGCATCGCCTTTGTTCGGTGCCAACTCCTTCCCCGTCTCCTCGCGCCAGCCCGGCAAGCAGCAGGGGTAAATCATGACTGCAACCTGTTGATGAAAACGTCAACAACTTGCAGTCATCTTTCGCCATAAAGCTGTAAGCAGGCTAAATTGCTACACGTCAACATAGACCTCTCGGATCTCCTCGACATCGCTGACATCCAAGAAGGCGTCCAGAGGGAAGCGAACCGCGCCGCCGAGGAGCTGGCGGCGATGACCAAGCACCACATCGAGGAGCTGGCAGCGGAGAAGCTCCACTCGCGACGCGAGGCCTACGTGGACAAGCTCACGTTGAGCGAAGAAGACGGCGTCCACATGGTGGTGCTGGACGCCAGCGTCCGTTGGATCGAAGACGGCCAGCCGGCGTGGGACATGCTCCCCTCTCTACTCGCAAGCAAGAACGCCAAGACAGCCAAGGACGGTTCGCAATATGCGATCGTAAACTTCGCCCACGGCGGCCCGAGCCAAGGCAGAGCCGGCGGCGCCAAGCTCGGCCCGGCTACCAACAGCCCGATCCAGCAGGACCTGGTCGCCACCATACAATCGGCAATGCGCGACAAAAAGATCCCCTGGGGCAAAATTGAGAAGGACGCGAACGGGGAAGCGCGTCTCGGCCGCCTTCACAATTTCTCTATCATGACAAAGCCCGTGAAGACCCAGGAGAGCCCGGGCATGGGTAGGGGCCCGCTCGGACAGGTCCGTCAGGGCAACACGGGGATCCCGTTCCTGCAGGACGTGTCCGTGCACCAGTTCAAGGACAACAACGGCAAGGTCCAGCGATCGATTTCTACGTTCCGGATCGCCAGCTCAAAGCACAAGGGCACGGGGAAGTGGCTCCATCCCGGAAGTAAGCCGATGTACCTCTTTGAGGAGGCAGCGGCCTGGGCACAGGACATGTGGGAAAAAGAGATCGGGCCGAAACTGATGGCCAAGATCCTGGCGCGCTAAAGGTCGGTGCCTATGACCCGGGTGCTCGCCGCGATCTTGGCGATCGTGGTGTTGAGGATGTCGATCAAGTCCATGGCCGTGACCTTGTCCAACGGGTAGTCGTGGTTGAATTCTTCGGCGACGTCGCTGAGCGTCTCGATGACGGCCTCGGAACCCCGCCGCAAGAAGTCGATTCGGTAGTGGTTCGGAGTGATGCCGGCCTCCAACTGCTTCCGCAGGAATTCCCGCAGTTGCCGGGCATTGGCCAGGCGGCGGCTCTCGTTGTCCATGGTTTCCTTGAGCGCGGCCTGGGTCTCGGAGATAGCGTCCATACCCTGCCTATAGCGAACGGCCGCGCCAATCATGGGTAGGTGCGGGAAGCTCACGGAATTTTGCAGACAGACATCCTTTTGCGGACGGCCATCGTTGAAGGCCTGCGCCGCCTACGGTCGAGCGATCAAAAATTCTTCGAAGCCATCTTCTCGAACCTACGCAACGACAAACTCACTCGCCAACGATACGGAGACGAAGAGATCGCTCGGATTTCGGAATGGTTTTGCGGTGGCGACGGCAAAGAGCCCGTCGACGTGCCCGTCTTCATGTCCTACCGACTGGACGAGCTTCGGTTCCCTTGCATCGCGATTGCGCTTCTGGAGTCGACTGAGGCCGAGCAGACCCACGGCGACATCCACTACGAGCACGTCGAGCCTGTTCCTCTCGATGACATCGACTGGCCACCGATCGCCGGCCCCTTCGCTCCGGAGCAGTACGTCGCGTCCTCGGGCCTGATGGCCATCCCTCTGTCCGCTCTCGGCGCAATCGTGCCGGCGCCCGGGATGTGGGTCATCGATTCCGCTGGAGCCGAACATTTAATCCAAGAAGTGGTCGACGACAATATTATCGGGCTCACCCCGGGCACGGTCGCCGACTTCCGCACCTGCTACCTCAAGGGAGCCCATCCCCGGCTCACGCAGACGGTCGAGAGCGTGAACATGAGGGAGACGTATCAGCTCACCGTGTACGCCCAGGGCGAGTCGATCTACTTGACCTACTTGCACGCGATCCTCCAGTTCCTGCTGCTGCACTACAAGCAGGAGTTGATCGAAGGCCGCGGCATTGAGCGGACCGTGATTTCCTCGGGTCCCTTTACCGTCGAACAGCAGTTCCTGCCCGAGATCGTGTTCAAGCGCAGCATCAACATGGTCGGGTACGTGCGCCAGATCTGGCCGAAGGCTTTCGTCGAGACCATCGAGACCCTCAACCAGGACCTTGTGTTCGTCGACGACGACGCTGACCCAGTTCAAACAGAGGGCGATCCGACTGACGGCTACGTGGTCGAGCAGTAAGTTCACTAATTTGCCGCGTAGTTCAGTTTTTTGCCGCGTCCCAGATCCCAATCATCTATCTGCAACCTTCACCCCGCGAGTGTAAATGCGTAAACTGACCAAGAGCGAGTACACCCCAGCAGAAGTTCGGCAAGAACTGGCCGCGCTCCTGCAGGAGAAGATCGACACCTACGGCTCCGAGCTTCGCAAGCTCCGCGAGCGGGAAGTCGGCCGTACGGCTCTGGCGAAGGGCGACCTTTGCCTCATCTGCGCTCAGTTGCCGAAGGAGTGCCCCTGCCTGAGACTCCGCAAGGCGTCGGCAGCAGAGGCCAACAAAGAGATGAAGGGCTTCAAGTCCATCGCGTCGAACCCGACTTTTGGCGGTGGCTCGATCTCGAACGCCCCCAAAACCGCCCCCCGCGCCGGCAACGGCAACCGCGCTGCCTCGGGAGTGATCCCGAACGCGAAAGCGGAGTGCGGTATGGGTAAGAAGTTCAAGATCCCCGGCAAAAAGGGCGGCAAGCTCAAGAAGCACACGGCAGCCATGCCGACCCCCGACGCGCGCCCGGCCGCCTCAGGGATCCCCGGGAAGCAGCCGGTAGGCCAGGGCGGCGGTGACGCGTTCAAGGTTCCGCATCCCGCGACCACGGCGTCGTTGAACGACGTTCGCCAGCTGGCGCCAGCCGCCGCCAACGCGACCAAGGACAAGGCCTCGCTCCCGGGCGCCAAGGCGCCCGCCACCCCGGCCCCGGCCGCAGGTGCGGCAATGCCGAAGACCGGAATGCACCCCGACACCAAGGCCTCTCTCGGCAACGTGCAGGCGATGGCCCCCAACGCGGCCTGGAAGGGCGGCGGGCTCCCGAGCCTGAAGGCGAAGCTCCAGAACGTTCAGGCCAGTCACGTTCTGGCGCCGAAGGTGGCCCCCACCGCCGCCCCCGCAGCTCCCTCCCGCCCCACGGCAATTGTGGCCCGCACCGCCCCCGCCGGTCAGCAACTGGCCGCCGATAAGCGCGCCGGTGGCGTGGGATTCCTCAACAACCTTCTGTCGCGCTTCCGCCGGTCGCCGGCTGCTGCCGCCCCCACACCCGGCATCGCAGCGGCTCCCGCCGCCGCCCCCGTGCGCAGCCAGCGCTTCCACGGCGCTCTGCCGCTCCAACGATCGGAAGAGGATCCCGGAGCAAAGAAGAAGTCCAAGGCAAAGGCCCCCTTCGGTGAGGACAAGTGCCTGAATTGCCGCAAAGGCGAACACTCCGGAATGTGCAAAGAGGAGATGCCGGCACCCACTGAGGGCCTCTCTTCAATGAACCACAACCGCAACATGCTCAGCGTCGCCTCTACGAAGGTTCGCCAGGGCGTGAACAAACGAAAGCGCTAAACGCGCTGTCGCCAAACTTCAAAAACCTTCAACCAACGAACAGTCACTAACGGAGATTATAGAAAATGGCTCAGTCCACCGAAACCGACTCAGGGACGATTTTTACGCCGGGCGCGTACGCCGACTACAAGGTCGTCAGTTCCCCCAGCTCCCTGGCCACCTCTGGTGTTCTGGTGTTCATGGGAGAGGCCAACCAGGGCCCCGACTTCAGCGTTGAGACCGATCTCGGCAAGAACGTATTCGGACCGTCCTCGGAGTCCGACGTCGTTGCAAAGTACGGCTCGGGCCATCTCGTCAACGCCTACCGTGGCGCCGTCGCTGCCGCGAACGATCCCGACATCAAGGGCACGTTCACTGGCGCGATCTTTGTGAAGACCAACGTCTCCGGTAAGGCGACCGGGCCGCTGTTGGATTGGTCGGCTGCGAACTATGCGACGATCCAGGATCGCTCGTTCGGCAAGCCTGGCAACCTGATCTCCTACAAGGTCACGGCAAAGACGGCGGAGGTGGCTCCGACGACCGGCCCCTTCACGCTGCTGCAGCCGAACCTCGCTACTCAGATCGCGGTCGCGGCGAACGGTGCCGGAGCAACGACGCTGACCTTCGGCTCGCAGGACTCCATTCCCAACATAGTAACCGCGATCGGCGGGGTTTCGGGCGTCTCCGCCACCGGTGGCGCCAACCGCGGCATCATCGCCGGCGTTGCCGGGGCTCTCACTCTGACCGTCGTCTCGGGCAACCTGGTGACTTTCACCTACAGCATCAACTACGGCGGCACTCTCCCGAGCCCCGGCGACACCCTCGTGGTCCCGAGCTTCTCGGTACTGACGTCGGGCCACTCCAACAATGCCGGCTCGTACGTGGTGACCGGCTCGACCTTGACCGTCATCAGCGCGACCAAGCTGCTCGACGGTCAAGGCACCGGCGCGCACAACGCCTGCACGCCGCCGTCCACCATCGGACCCACCAACGTGGCGTCGACCAGCAATGATCTTCAGGCGTTCTCGCCGGTGACCATCCAGTCGGTGACTGCCAACCCGATTCCGGGCACTGGCAAATCGCTGGAGATCGCGCTTCTGGTCAGTGACCCTGGCCTGCTCTCCGACATCGCGTACACCTACAGCTCGGGTGGCGGCGCGGTTCCGGCGACCTTCTGGTCGACGAGCACCACCCCGAAGATCCTGGTCTCGGGCGCCGAGTACGTTGCGGACCTCACCGAGGCCCGCCAGATGGACCACGTCACCAACGACCTCGTGGCCGGTGGCAAGGTCGCACTCGCTCTGGGCTACCAGGGCGCGACCGCCAGCGCGGTCAACGACGGTACCCACCTGACGATCACCGTCACCGGTGGATCCGGCACCTCGCCGGCCGCCATCGCGTTGAAGGACTTCGCTACGATTGCTGACCTCGCCGGGTACATCAGCTCCCTGACCGGGTTCACGGCGGCTCCCGGTACGGCCGTCATGGGCTCGCAGCCCCCGACGTCGTTGGACGTGGGCACCTACACCTTCGCCAGCACCTGGGGCGGGACCCCGGGCCGCATCAAGCAGGACGCGTACGCGTTCTTCAACATGGTCAACGCGAACGCGGTTCTGGTCCAGATCGCGGCGAAGGCCCCGACCGGTCTGCCGGCCCCCTCGGCCATCGCCTTCCTCGCGGGCGGAACTCTGGGCGGGACCACGGACGCGGCCATCCAGGCGGCGACGTCCGCGCTGCGGCTCGTCCGCGCCAACTTCGTGATCCCGCTGTTCTCGCGGGACGCGACCGCGGACATCGCCGACGGCCTGACCGACACCAGCTCGACCTACACCATCGCCGGGATCCACTCCTACGTGCGTGCGCACGTGCTGCAGATGTCGAACATGAAGGCCAAGCGGCACCGCCAGGCCTTCCTCTCGATCCGCGACACGTTCGCCAACGCCGTGGCGACCGCGTCCAACCTCGCCTCCTCGCGCTGCTCTTGCGCCTTCGAGGACGTGATGGACGCGGACGGCTCGATCGGAGTGGAGCAGTACCAGCCCTGGATGGCGGCCGTCAAGGCGGCTGCGATGCAGGCGGGCGCGTTCTATCAGGCGATCTTCGCCAAGGGGATCGCCATCAGCGGCGCCGTTCAGGCCGCCGGTGACTTCAAGGACCAGGATCCTGACCAAGTGGATCAGGCCCTCCAGGCCGGATTGCTCCCGATCGTTCGGGACGAGACGGGTCTGTACATCTTTTCCTCGGACCAGACCACGTACGGCGCCGACAACAACTTCGTCTTCAACAGCATCCAGGCCATGTACGCGGCCGACCTCGTCACGCTGACCCTGGCGCAGCGGATGCAGAAGGCGTTCGTCGGCAAGTCACTCGCCGACGTCACGGCGTCGCTAGCCTCCACCACGGTCTCCTCGATCATGGCGGACCTGATGCGCTTGAAGCTCATCGCCCCCAGCGACGACGCGCCCAAGGGCTACAAGAACGTGTCGGTGAAGATCAAGGGCCCCGTAATGGCGGTCAAGATGGCGGTCAAGCTCTCGACCTCGATCTACTTCGTCGTCATCAACTTCACCGTCGAGCAGGTCCAGCAGAGCGCGTAATCGCGACTTTAAGCTCCTTCACACAATCATCCCTTAAGAGGACACAAACGAAATGTCGACTTCCCCCATTGTCACCGGCGCCCGAGCCCTCTTGGGCGTTTATGACGCCAACAGCGGCAAAGTCCGCATCGTTGGCATCTACAACAACGTGTCGTACGGTCTGTCGTACAGCGCCGAGGAGGCTCACATCCTCGGTCGTTATTCGCCGGCCGCGATCACGTACACCGCCCAGAACGTCGTGAACATCTCGGCGTCCGGATACCGGGTCCTCGACCACGGCCCGCACATCGACGGCGGCCTCCCCCGGCTCCAGGACCTCATCGACTTCGAGTACCTGGAGATGACGATCATCGATCGTCAGCGGGAGAACCAGGGCGCGCCCTCGCAGGTCGCGAAATTCACGGGCGTCGTGCCGACTGGCTACTCGACGACCATTAACGCGCGCAACCAGCAGGAGCTGAGCCAGACCTTCATGGCGATCACGGTCAGCGACGAGTCGGTCGACAACGCGGAAGGCCCCGGCGCCGCGGACCTGCCGTAAGCAGCAGGATCGTTTAATCTGGAAGGGGCTCCGTCGGAAACGATGGGGCCCTTTCTTTTTGGAGCTACCCCAGCAGCACAACCTGGTAGGTGGCGACGCCGCGGATGCGGCGCATGTTGTCCTTCGGGTCCTGAAGCGTGAGGCTCTTCCGCTCGTAGCTTCGCACCAGCATGATCTCTCCGGTATCAAACGTCGTGCCCTTGGTGGTTTCGAGGTCGTCCAGGAGCCGGACCATCTTGCCCTCCCATTTCTCCGCGATCGGTGGCTTCTTGGGTCGGATCTTCTCGGGGGCCAGGTCCCTTGGCCGCTTGGCGCGAATCACCGGTTTGCGCGCGGGCGCCGCTGCCAGTATCCGATTCGGCTTCATCTCCCGGTTGCCGGCGTGGGCCTCCTCGGCTTCGAGTAGCAGGGGCGCCCACTTCAGGTACTCCCGCCGCGTCCGCGGGTCGTCGAAGAAGATGTGGAAGTCGCCCTGCGTGTAGGCGTCGACGTTGAGCAGGTGCTCGTCGCCGGTGACGAGCGTCGCCTCGATTGCGCCCTCGGTTCGCCACCCTCGGCGCTTCTCCCGGGTCCACTTGTAGGTGCAGGCCCCGTCCGAGCTGCGGTACCTGTGGATGCGTGCCAACTTGCCCGGGCCCGGATCGCCCGGCGGCTGGTAGGCGTGGTGCCGGTAGCGGCCGGCATCGCGCGGATCGTTGTCGAGACGCCGGTTTTCTCGCTCAGCCTCCCGGACCTCCCAGGCCCGCTCCTGGCCGACGGTCAGGGAGCCGGTCCAGAGCCGTGAGTTCAGCTTCGCCCGGTAGGTCTCGAAGTCGGGCTTCTCCCCAGCTGACAGCGCCCGCGTGTCGTCGAAGTGCAGCGCGAAGGCCAGCTCGAAGCCGGGGCCGGTCCAAAGTTGCCACGGCGGGTGCGGCGTGAACACCGGAGAACGGTCGAGGAGGCCCTGCAGAATGAGGACGATGCGGTTGTGCTTCTTCGACTCGTCCTGGATCACCTCCATCATGTCGTCGAAGTAGACGGTCTCGGGAGTAAATAGATTGTAGTCGTCCTTCGTTTGGCGGAACCTGCGGTGGCGCCACTGATCCTCCTCGGGGATCGACTTGAGTTTCTCGTCCTCTTCCGCTTCTTCCTGGATGCGGCCCTGGTACTCCGCGTCCGAGATCAGGTCGTTGATGGAGCCGGGCGGCGTCTTCGCCCAAAGCTTGCCGCCGAAGAGGATCTTGTGGTTGGTGTCCGGAAAGAGCTTCTCCTCGAACTCGATCTCCGTCTCCATCCGGTACAGCGCCTCGCCGTTGCGAATGTACAGGAATGTGGACCTGTCGGCGTCCTTCTCCGCTAAGACGCTGAGAAAATTAGAGAGATCCACCTCGCGCTCCTTGTCCGTGCGACGGATGCGGAACGCCACGACCGTCCTCGGGAACGGCAGCACTCGATTGAAGTTGGCGGGCTTCGACAGCCACTTCTCGAAATCTGAGAGGTTCTGGTAGTCCATGCCGCCGGTCTCGTACCCGACGAGGCACTCCTCGTCCATGTAGCAGCGGCGTTGCATGAGGTGGATCTGGGTGTCATTGGGCGCGTGCTGGCCTTCGCGGACCTGCACCACGCTCTCGACAAGGCCAGCGTACAGCTCGACGTTGAAGATGCGGTCTTTGACGGCCCTGACGCTCCCCTGAAGCGCCTCGGTCTCGGCCTCCATCGGCACGAGCTTGACCTTCATCCAGGTGGCGAGGCGCCTGTTCGATTCCTTGATCTTCTGGAACAGATCCGGGAGCGTCTCGTCCTTCGCCTTGATGAGGGCGGCCTTGTACTCCTGGATCGGCTCGTCGCGGTGAATCGTGAGGGCGTGGACCTCGCTGTTAGCCGCCGCCGGCAACCCCTGCCGATGAGCGACCCCCAGCATCGCGGTCACCCGACGTACCTCGTCCATCAACGCCCGGATCTCCTGTTGGTACTGCAGCATTTTCCCGTTGATGATGGGGTCGGGATCGGCGACGTACTCGCAGTGCTGCCAGAAGATGTCGAAGTGAAAGCGCTGGCTCTGGGTACCGCCGTGGCTGCCGGCGCCTGTCACTCGCGCGTAGTTCGAGCCCAGGCGCGTCACGCACGCTAGCCAGCGATCGTCCTCCCCGCTCTCCTTGACCCAGTACCAGCGCCCGACCTCGATCGTGTCAGTCGCTGCTATCGTTGTTTGGTCCGGCGCGCTGCGCCCGCCGACCATCAGCTCTGTTTCAACCTCTCTCGCCATCGCTATCCGCCCAGTATAGCGGATCCAAAAGCAGTCGCAAAGGTGCCCATTCCTTACCTATAGCGAACCCGCAACCAATCATCTTGGGTATAGCCCCTAGTCATATAGAGGTCCAATGCCCCAAGGCGACGGCAAATTCATCCCCACATCAGCCCCCCAAGAGTATTACGGCGACCGTGGTGCTGTACTTGACGATTACGCCATTCGTCTCAGGGCAGTCGAGGGCGCCTACTCGGATCTGAATGCCCAGTTCGCGGCCAACACGGTCCAACTGGAAGGCCTAAATGACGGGGTGTCCCGGCTGACCGATCAGATCGGAGAGATCCACAGGATCATCTCCACTTCGATCCCCTCTCTCGCCAGCGACGTCGAAGCCCTGAAGTCCATCGAGGCCGCTCGCGTCTCAAAGCGAGACAGGCGCCGCAACTTCATCGGCCGCTGGGCTTCTGGAGCACTGATTGCAATTTCCGCCGGTGCCGCGACCAAATTCTTCCCATTCGTCTGGACCCACTGGCTCCACTAACAGTCCCTTCGTAGGCGTTCGCTATAGACCTGGTATGAACCCCTCCTTCTCGACTCCGGACAAACCCAGGATCCGACCGCACCGCTGCCCCGCGTGTCTGGTCGGCCACGTGATCCCCACCGCCCGTGACGGACGCTTCTTTGCCTACAAGGAAGTTGTCATCAACCTGCCGAAGAGTGTCTTCATACCGGAGTGCGTCAGCTGTGGACAGTTATTCCCTACCGCCGAGGTAGACGCCGAGGTCAAGCGGGTCCTGGAGGAGGAGTACAAACGCGACGAGGTCGTGATCGCGAAAGCACTGGAGCGGCTCCGGCGCCGTAGAGGGATCAATTAATCCCCGATGTCTCCGTTTGTCCTCTTCTCGATCATCTTCCTCGGAGTCGTAGGACTCGTCATCTACCTTGCGGACAAGGGCTCAAGCCCACCGCCCGGGCCTCCGGCGCCCGACGTCGCCAAGGCGATGCAGATCGTATGGGGACAGGTCTATAAGCAGGCCGCCGCAGCCCCTACCGTGCAGTGGATCGTTGGCTCCGCCCTCAATTGCGCCAACGGAATGGGATGGCACGCGCCTGGCTCGTTAGAGGGCGAGTGCGTGGCGGGGCTGTCTTGGCCTGACACCAAGCTCTCGCAGGTGGCGTGGCCACCGAACATCAAGATCTCGGTGTCCGCCTTTGCTCACGAGCTGTGTCACCAGTACCTCGCCATTATCGGTCAGCCCGACCCCAACCACACCGGGCCCGCATTCGCGTCCGGTGGCATCAAGGACCAGGCCAACGCGGCCCTGGTCGCGGCGGGGCTATGAACCGAGCGACTACTTCCACGCTTACTCTAAACGAAGGAGATTGATGTGAAGAAGCTTGTTCTGTTCGTTCTGATTGCACTGGGAGTGTCTTGCTCCGCGATCCACAAGCCCCAGGCTCATGCCGCTCCCAGCGTCACTGCCCCAGCTCCCGCTGCTCCAGCAGCCCCCAGTTCCGCCGTCAACATGGAGGAGCTAATGTCGCTCCTCGGCGGTGAGCCAGACGCCCCCGAGACTGACGTCAAGTGCCCCGCCACCGGCCACTGCGTGCTCTACCAGCGTCTGAATGGCCCCGTGGACGACGAGCACGTCGTCCACGTCATGGCGACGTTGAAGGCGGCGAAGGCCGGTCAAATCGTAATGCTGGACATCAATACACCCGGAGGCTCGCTCTCTACCGGCTTCGAGCTTGAGAAAGCCTTGGAGTCAACTCCGGCCCAGGTATTCTGCGTGGTCGACGGGGACGCCTATTCCATGGGCTTTTACCTGTTGCAGTCGTGCCAGTACCGAGTCATGACCAAGCGTTCGAGCCTGATGGCCCATGAGCCGCTGGAGGTCACTCAGGGCCCTACGCCGCTCACGATTCGGACCCTGGAGGACATTCAGGCTGATCTCCACACCTCGGCCCGAGCATTGGCAGAGCAAGCTATCTCTCGGATGAAGATGACCTACGAAGAATTTTTCGCCAAGGTCCATGCCAAGAATTGGTTCATGGCGTGGCCAGAAGCCCAGGCGAGAGGAGCCGTGGATTGCGTTTACGCTGGCACCGGCGCTTCAGCGCGCAAGGAGCTTGGAGAGACCGGAGCCTTGACCTGCCAGAAGTAGTACCAGGGAAGGGGATCGAACCCTCAAGGGCGTGAGCCCAGCCGATTTTGAGTCGGCCGCGTATACCATTCCGCCACCCTGGCGCGAGTCGTTCGTACCATAAAAAAAGGGCAGGCCGAGTAAAATCGACCTGCCCTTTTGTGCTTTGAGTCTTACTGCTTCAGCGCGGTCGCCATCGCGACGATTGCATCGATCTGGGCGTCGAGCGCAGCAACGGCGGCCGTGGTGGCGGCGACGTCGGTGTCCGCAGTGGCCTGGGCGGTATTGATGGCTACGGACGCCGCAGCCTGCGCCTGTTGCACGAGGGCGTTCTGGGCTGAGGTCGTGTCAGCCACGGCCTGGAGGGCGTCATGCGACGCAGACTGCTTGGTGGCGAGGTCGTCGCTCAGGGGCGCGAGGGCTTGGGCGGCGGCGAGAAGGTCTGAAATGGTTGCCATTGTGGGGATCTCCTTGATGGGTGTACCACCATGATTGCAGCCATGATGTTGCCGCCTGCGCCGGTGCCGTTTAGCTTTCATGGCCTAGAATCGGACCGTCAGCCCCAGTCCTACCTCTTTGGCCCCGTCGTCGGTCTTGCCGACCTCGACGTCCAGCTCGATGCGTTTCGAGATCTCCTCTGAGATGGTGACGGTGTCCTTGGTGGCCCCTGAAACTTCGTCGGTCTCTTGGTCCTGATCGGTTGCGGGGGTCTCCATCCCACTATGATTGGCTCGGGCGTTCGCTATAGGCTGGTATGGAGATCCGGCTTACTCAGGGAGAAACGACCCTCGTCGACGACGTCGACGCCGATCTGGCGTCGGCCAAATGGCACACGTGGAAGGGCAAGAATAACAAGACCTGCTACGCCGTGCGCAACTTTCGCAGGCCCGACGGCACCTGGACAAGCGTACGTCTCCACGCGGTAGTCGCGCGCCGCATGGGCATCGTCGGGCCGCCAGACCACATCGACCGAGATGGCTTGAACAATCGCAGGGACAATCTGCGGCCGGCGTCGGCCGGCCAGCAGAGCGCCCACAGAGATCGATTCGCCAACAACACCAGCGGTTATAAAGGCGTGGACTGGTTCAAACTGCGCAGGAAGTGGCGAGCCCGGATCCGAGTGGATAGCAGGCTTCGTCACCTCGGACTTTTCGATGACCCCATAGAGGCGGCGAAGACCTACGACAAGGCCGCCCTGGTCGCGTTCGGAGACTTCGCTGTAATCAACTTCCCCTAAGCCCAGTTGGGAACGGTGTTGTTGTCGCGGTCGGCGTACTCGATTGCGTAGGCCTGCTGTTCTAGCTTGTTGTTCCAGTAACCGTTGCCGTAGATCTCATAATATTTCCAGGGCTTCAGGAAGTCCAGTTTGTTGGGGGTGTTCTTCCAGGCCTCGATGCACCACTCCTTGATGTAGCGGTACCAGGCCACGATCCACCACTTGGCGTCGACATCCTGTTGCACGTGGACCCATTCGTGGGTACGGACCAGAGGATCGACCTCGGGGATCACGGGGCCGATCCAGAACAGCATCAGCACGAAGCCCGGGAACGGGATCGTGGTGCCGGCCCAGTACGCGTTCGTCATCTTCTTCCCGAGCCAGCCGTTGACGGTGACCTCGAAGACCCTTTTTGTGTTTCCAGGCGGCTGCGACTTGATGAAGCGCCGGGGCTTCGCGATCAACTCCACGGTGAGGGCAACTGCACCGAGAATGGCGCACAGGAGCCAGTGGCGAAGGAAGACGTGATCGAAGAGAAACCAGCCGATTTTGGCGACCAATTTGAACAGGAACAAGAGAGTCATGCACAGATGATTGTTCGCCGTTGGCGGCGATTTGATGGGCCCTGATGCCCCGTTGTCGACAGAAGTGGCGACTTAGCTCCGGGTACTTTACGGGCCGGTGTAATAGAGGACGTTTACGCGCCAGATCGTCTGGAGCTGCGCTGGGCACACGATGGTCGTAGCGGTGTTGGCTACCGCGGACTTCATCGGGATGACCGCTGTTTCCGAGATCACCGGGACCGCGGTTCCAGCCGGTGACGCGAGCTGCTCGGTGGTCCAGGCTGGGTTCCCGCTGAGGTTGGTGGAGGTGACGATGTTACCGGCCCCGTTCGCCACGCCAACCACCGAGTAGAGTTTGGTGACCTTGATCGAAATGATGTAGTGAAACAGTCCGGCTCCAGCCGCCGGCAAGGTGGCCGTCACAGAAGTATTGACTGCGCCCGTGGCCGTCATCCAGAGATTCGCAGAATAGGACAGGAGCTGGGCGTTCGTCAACGGCCCGCTGACCGGCACCGCTCCCTGATCCGAGGCGATTGCGACGGCCTGAGAGGCAGCCATTGTCTTCTGGCCGAGGGTGGCGGGGAGCTGCGCCGAGATCGCGGTGAGCGTCGTCTGCGTGCAAGCTCCGGCGGGGAGTGGCAGGGCGGCTGCGGAGATCGGTTGGGTGACCGCGGATCCGTCGACCTTGACCGCGCTCTGGTCCGAGGCGATGACCACGGGCACGGAGCCGACCATGGTCTTCTGTCCGACCACCACATTACCTGCGGCGTCGTACAAGGTGACCCGCGCAGCCTTACTGGCGGTGTCTACGATGAGCCCGGAACCATCTGTCGCTGAATTGATGAGAGCCATGACGCCTTACCCGATCTGGTAATCGACCACGTACTTGCCGATCACGGGGCCGTCCATCGCACGCGCGCTCAGGGTCAGTTGCCCATTGCCGGGGCTGGCGCTGAACTTGATGGGATCCATCTCTGCGTCGTCGGGGTAGCCTCCGGTAGCGGCATGGCCGGATTGGGTTGCGATGATCTTTGACGCAGCAGAGACGGAAGCGTCAACGACGACGAAGTTCTTGTAGACACAGGGGGCGGAGCCAAAGTTCAGCTCGACAGACTTGATGGAGGCTCCGCCGACGGTTGCAGGTTGCCACTGTCCAGTCGCTGCCGACCAGACCGCGACCTGACCGTCGACGGCGCCCGCTTGCGCAAGCTGCTTGAGATGAACCTTACCCGCCATCGACTTAAACGTTGTACGAGAAGTCGATCTTGTCCGTCACCGCTAGCTGAAAGCCGGCTACCGAACCTACCCCGTACAAGAGGTCCGTGGCCACGATGGCTGTCATCGCCCGTGCCGTGGTGCCGCTGTCGCCGGAGAAGTAGCAGTCGTGCAGCTTGTCCCCGTCCCCCAGCGTCTGGTTGAGTCCGTTCACGGACACACGGACGTAGCTTCCGCCTGCGGGGGTGGCGGCAATTGCCGTTGCACAGGCCGACTGGCCGTCAGCGGTGGTTACCGAGGCTGCCATATTCTTGTTCAGGTTGGAGGGCTTGCCGCCAAGTACACCAGCCGCAAGTCTGTCGCCCGCGATACTACCTGCTTTTATTTGTTTGCCGTCTAACTGTGCCATTTTGGTCTTCTTTCTTTAGGGGTGGGGATTCTTGAACGACTGCCTAAATTTGATACACGGCCTCGACGAAGTCGGTAGGCGCTAGCATAAAATCCGGGGACTTCCAGATGATGGAGTCGGTGGGGCTCAGCGTATAGTCAGCGGCACGTTGAAGCTGGCCATTGACGAAGAGGGCGATGTCGCCCGATGGCGGGTACGAGAGCTGATACGGCGCGCCCAACACCTCGTTGACCATGGAGCCGCTGCCGCTGCCACCAGTGATTGAGCGGCCATTCACCGTCAACCTGCCAACGATAGAGACGTCAGTGCCGTAGACGACGCTGCCATCGTCTCCGCGGATTTGCAGGACGGTCGTGCGCCGGCCGCCGTAGCGACGATCCAGGTGAGTGACCGTCAGGTCTTGCCCAGATGTGACGACTGCCTCTGACACGTCCTTATGATTGCGGTTGAGCTACATCAAAAGGGGGCCTGAAGGGGATTACGAGCCCTCTTCCTGTTCGTCCTTGGCCACATCCTTGGCCATGACCTTGGCGACTGCCGGCAAGTCCTTGCTCTCGATGCGTGCGACGCCGCTAGGTGGCGACCACTTGGCGTCAAAAATGTGACCGCCCAGGAATGCCGTCAAAGCTCCGACCACAGCCCCAAGGATGGTCGGCAGGTTACCGTCGATGGTGGGGAACCTACCACCGAGGAAAACCACAAGCAGGATCACGCCGAAAGCGACCAAGGTCATAGACGCCTTGCGGTTGGTGAAACCTTCGATCGCTTTGTAAATGGCGTCACGGAGACGGTGTTTGGGGCACGTGCAGTCGGGCATAGCCCCAAGATGATTGGAGCGTTCGCTATAGGCAGGGTATGGACATCACCATCGAGGAGAAGTACCGGGACACGGTCGGGATCGTCATTTTCTCGAAACTCAACGACGTCCTCACGTCCGTGGCCATGCGAGACAACGGCGACGCGTGGACGTATTTTGGTGGTGACAAACGGGAGGGAGAGCCCGGGCCCCTGGCTGCCCAGCGGCACCTGCGGGAGCTGCTGAATATCGACGTTTCCGCCGACGATCTGGTCGCGTTTGCCCGAACCAGCGACTCCGTGGGTACCTGTACTCTTTTTTCGATCGCGCTCGACGGGAACGTGCCCGCCTGCCAGTGGGCCCTGTCTCAGCTCCCCAAGTACCTGTCCGAGATGGCTCTGGATGTCCCCGTGATGATCGAGATGGCCAAGCTCGCCCTCATGTTTCCGAACGATATCTTCTTCACCGCCGAGATGCGGTAGGGGCGTTCGCTATAGACAGATCGCAAGGACAACAGCGGAAAGGGGTGGATAGGCAAGATAGGCAAGCAATCATAGACCAGCAGCAAGTCTGGGCTCGAACCGGAATCGATCAGGGAAATAGAAAGTCGAGAGCGTGCAGTGGTTGGTCAGCAGGCCACTTATAAAAAGCGGACCAAAAAACAAAAGCAAAGAACGAAGAGTTCGATGTGCCCTTCAGCCTGATCCAGGCCCAGGGCTTCGGCAGCTACGGTCTCGGCGCTCGCGCCTCGGCCTAAGCAGCTGAAATTTCAGCCGAGAAGGAGTCTCAGTAGCCGGCTGGATCAAATACAGAGACAAACGACGGTTTGGCGGAACTTTAAACCGCCTGGTGGAGGCGCCGACGACACATCTACCAAAGGTGGGTCAGAAGCAAGATTGCCGGATCTCAAAACCGGACACGCACGTAGCGCTTGAAAGACGACGTCCTTGAGACTGGAGTTCGACTCTCCACGGGTCCACGAAATCATTAGCAAAATAGAATATTGGGGTCATGGCGGAAATGGAATACGCCCCGGCGATGAATGACCGGTGACTACGGGAACGGGGCGCTGACGAGCGCTCAGACAACGTAGAGGTTGGAGGTTCGAATCCTCCTGACCCCTCGAACAGCAATCAACAAAGGACATCAATGGCCACCGAGAAATACGAAGCAGAGTTCACTGTCGACAATTTCAAGGGCACGACCACGGGCACCCTGTTCACGGGCAAGTTCAAGGTCCGCACCCGGCTCAGTTTCCGCGACCAGCTTCGCCGCGACGAGATCCGGCGCTCCTTGCTGGGACCGACGGGTACCGAGGCCTCCCAGGGCGCCGCCTTCGTCGCCAGCCTGGTGTCAGAGATGTCCGTGCGCGTGATCGATTCCCCCAAATGGTGGACGGCCTCCGACGGCGGCATGGAGCTGGCCGACCTGAACGTCCTCTCCGAGGTCTTCGCTCTGGCCGTCAAGGCCGAGCAAGACCTGGTCGCCTCCCTGGTAAAGGATGGCGACAAAGCCCAGGCCGACCTCAAGGCAAACCAGCCGCCTCCTCTGACCTAAGACAATGCGGCGGTCTGCGGTACGAGACCGTCGCGCGCTGCTCGTCGACAAGGTCCTGCTCTGGATCGCCCTCATCGGGTTCTTGATCGCCACAGCCCTCTACTTGTTCAAAGAGGCCGGCCGTGACCGGCGCGAGAAATAAGTGCACGCCACTGAAGCCATCCGAATCATCGCCCTCAGGGACGTGTGGCTGCGGCACATCAACAAGGCCGACGATCCCGACTACAACCGTCGGAAGATCTTCATGTACTATAGCGTGCACTTCAATACTCCGTTGCATGTCGTAGAAAGTCTGCCGCTTCTGGATGTGCTCCGCGCCTATTGGGAGCATAGTTACGGGGCTCTTTCCGAAGACGACCTGGAGGCGGCCGTCCGCCAGGCCGCGCTCACGGACGAGGAGCTGAAGGGGCTCGACGACAAGGACGACATGGGCGAGCTGGCGTTTGACGCCCTGGCGGCAGCGGTCGCCTCTGGCGCCTACGGGAACCTCGCCACTGCCCCGGCCCCGGCAGGGATGCCCAAGCCAGCCCCCAAGGGCCCGAGGCGGTCCACGCTCAAAGAGGCTGAGATCGCCCCCAAGATCGACATCAAGGACCTGGAGAAGCTGCCCGAGAGCATCTCGATCAAGTTCAGCGATGACGACGCCGACTTCGAGATGGAGGGGGACGGATTAGGCCTACTGGAAATGCCGCCGCCAAGGGCGGCAAAGCCTCCCAAGCGCTGACGGCAATCATTAACCCGTGAGTTCTCCCGCGAGCGGCGATAAGTCCCTCAAATTTTCAATCGCCCTAGACCAGGATTCGGTCGACAAGGCGAAGCGGGCCATCAGGAGCATCGCCGAGGAGGTCGAGCGCCTCGTAGCCTCGACCAAGGGCGCCGGTGGCATCTTCGGAGGGGCCTCCGTAGGCAACAGCTCCGGCCAGCCTGGCATGAGCGGGCGCCAGAACGCTCAGAACAAGGCTACGGGCGCCGCCGGCAACCTTACCGACGGCCTGACGAGGGCGGTCCAGAACTCGGCGCAGCTCTTCAAGGGCGCAGCCCAGGGCTCCAAAGACGCCTTCAAGATCATGTCGGACGGGATCAAGGATCACGTCCGGACCGCCGACAACGAGATCTCGAAGCTGGAACAGAAGCTCGGGAGACTCGGCAACGCCTACAACAAGCTGAAGGACCGCGGCGCCAACGGCGGCATCGTCGACGCCGGCTTGGGCTCGGTCAAGGGCCAGTTCTTCCAGACGGCCGACCAGCTCGATCGCGCCCGCAGCAGCCGGGCCAAGCTCGCCAAGGCCCAGGAGGACATGGAGGAGGTCAACTCTCCCTCCATCATGGGCCGGCTCAAGAATTACTTCTCGAACGGCAAGAGCGCAGGTGGCGGAGGTGGCCTGTTCGGAGCCGCGATGCAGGGGGCCGGTCTTGGCGGCATCGGGACCGCGTTGGCCAGCCCGGCTGGAGCCGTTGCCGGCGGCGTGATGCTGGGCTCCAAGATTATGGATCTGGGCAGGACCAACCAGATCAGCAACCTGAACTACGCTATCGACGCGAACATGTTCCGCAGCGATGCCCGCGCCAACATCGGGGGCATGTACGGCGGCAACGCGCAGGCCATCGCCAACGGCGACATGGCCCGGGTCCACGCCACCCGAGCCATGCAGAGCGACCCCGCTTACCAAAGGGTCGTCAGCGCCGAGTACAACAAGCTCCTGAAGCAACGCCGCGTCGTCGAGGGGGTGCCTGGCGGGCTCGGCGGCATGGTTGGCATCGGCATGCAGTACATTGGCGCCGGGGCGAACGCCGTGGGCCTTACCTCGGCTGGGGGCGCCGGTAACGCGATCACCGCCCAGAACGACTACCTCAAGCGGGCCGCGGCCGAGAATGCTCTCCAGTCGCAGACCGCCCAGAAGATGATCGAGAACAAGATGCGGGAGGATCCCGGGTACTCGGATCGCCTCAATGCCATGTACGCGGGCTCGACCGGCAACGCAGGCATGCTGCGGTCGTTGGGTATGGGCGGCGGCAATATTCGCATCGGTGGCAAGAGGGGAGCGGACGTCGAGCAGGCTGCCTGGATCCAGGCCAAGGCCGACGCCCAGATGCGAGACGTCGGCGAGTTCTCGGGGGCATTCTCAGCACTCTCGGGCTCTGCCGGCCGTGGCCTGGCCGGTCACTACGAGTCCGTCCTCGGGCCCCAGACCGGTGGCCTCGGCAACGCCGCCCAGCTCCTGGGACTGGGGGCTCAGTTCGGCGGCGGCGGCTGGAATGGAGCCAGCGCGTTCCTGGGCCGCGGCAACAACGCTCGCGGCAAGGGCGGCTACGGTATCCAGGGCATGATCGGCCGCGGCGGCACCGACGCCAGCGCCGCGGTTGGGCTGACGGGCCTGGGCGGCAACATGATGAACTCTGGGGCCCTGCTGGAGGGTGGCAGCGGCGTCATGGCGACCCTCCTCGCAGCCGGCTACACCGGGACCCCGGGCGGTGACATGCGGATGTCGAACGCCATGGGCGGCGGCGTCGCCGCGCAGACCCGGATGATGAACGGGTCCATCGATCCGCTACAGCAGGCCCTCAACGCGTCCGCCGCAATGAAGGCCGCAAAGGACGCTCCTTACAGCGCCAAGTGGTCCATGATGCACATGGACCCAGCTCAGAAGGCAGAGTTCGAGCGCACCGGCCGTGTCCCCACAGACATGCTGGGGATGGGCGTCACGGACAGGATGCTGAAGTCGTACCTGTCGCTCCAGACCGGCGGCATGTTCTCTCGCATCAGCTCCGGCATGGTCGGCGGTAAGGCCGGCGCCGAGCTAGCGAAGTTCAAGGCCTCGGGCAACAACTTCGAGTACCTGCGAGGCAAGAGCCTGGACGAGATCCAGAACTCCGCCAAGACCCTGGCCCCGCTCCTCCACATGGCCGGCGGCGCCGACACCAGCGCCTCCGCCCTCACCTCGATCCGCTTCTCATTGGCTTCGTCGAAGATCCTTGCCGGTGGCAAGGGCTCCGGCGTCCACGACACCATGAGGCGCAACACGGCTCAGGCTCGGGCGGCCGCGACCAAGGGCGAGCTTGGCGTCCAGACCGGCGCAAAGACTGCCGCCGAATCCGACTCCCAGAAAGCGGACTTCACCGATGCCCCGGGCCAGCGCAACTCCAATGACTCGGCTCGGGTCAAGGCCCTGCGCGGCCTCGGCCCCGGCGCCGACGTCCAGGGCTCAATCGAGGCCGTGTCGTTGGCATTGAATGCGTTCGTCAACGCCATCAAGCGAGAAGCTTCCCCGACAGGAAAGGCCGGCGCCCCCCGATAAGGGACGTTCGCTATAGAGAGATCACGATGATCTACGTCGAGCCCTTGAACAAGTCGGAGACGATCGCCATTGTCGGTTACGACAAGGACACTGAGGCCATGGAGGTCCAGTTCGTCACGAAGAAGGGCGTTCTATCGTACGTATACTCGTCGGTGCCCAAATTGGTCGCAGAGGCCCTCGTGAAGGCAGAGTCCCCGGGGACTTACTTCCACCGCTACATCAAGGGGCTGTACCCCTATCAGAAGTTGCCGGCGAAGGCCGAGTAGATGGGACCCGTCGCTACCGATTCGTTGCTCGTCTCCATGCAACGCTGCAACGCGTGCGGCGAGGACAAGGCCGTAACCGACTTTTACGTAAGAAGGGGCAAAAAAGGCACTAGGCACGGGCGACGATATGAATGTAAACGATGCAGCGGGCTTCAGGTTGCGAGATGGCAGGCGGCCAATCCCGAGCGCAAAAAGCAGAACGAACGTGATCATTATCACCGCAATCGCGATCACTTCCTGGATAGGGACCTGCGGACCAAGTACAGGATGACGCTGGACGAGTTCCACTCCAGACTGAAGTCTCAAGGGGGCGGATGTGCCCTATGTGGCACGAAGGATCCGCGCGGAAACGGTAAGTTTCACGTCGACCACAATCACACGACTGGCGATGTCCGGGCGCTCCTGTGCCATTCGTGCAACACGGGACTCGGGCTGCTAGGCGATACCGTAGCGGCGCTTGAAAAAGCTGTTGCATATCTAAAGAGGTTCTCGTAATGGGCGACCGCGGAGCGGTGTACGACCTCCTTCAGGATTTCGGCTTCAAGCCGAACGAGGACGGTGTCTTCGAGGTGACTACGTCCGTCCACTGGGTCATCGCGGTGATCCGCTTGGGCACGCCCCTGAGCTTCGATCGATCGATCATGAGTTCGGTCTCGAAGAACCTGTCCGCGGGTGCTTTGCTGCGCGCCGAGAAGCCGCTGGTCATCACCGACGACTGCTACCAGATCACGATTTCAAAAACGAAGGCCGACCACCGCAAGCGCTTGACGGCGGCACTCAAGCAAACAGACGTGAACTACCTAGCTGAGATCAAAACCGGCGACTGGGTATTCGCGTGGCTGGTAAACAACGAGACCGACTTCAAAGACCTCGTTGCCAAGATCGAGGCAGGCAAGCAGGCGAACGAATTCAACAGCGGACTCAAGTTCATGGGTCGCGCGACCTCGGTTCGAAAAGTGGGGGTCCGGGACGAGCACCAGCACGTCGCCAGCTACAACCTCCAGTGCGGCGGCTTCGAGGAGCTGGACTCCAACCTGTTCTACGACAACAGCCTCGCCAGCAGCGACGTCCTGGAGAAGGACATCGGGCAGTGGCTCACTCGTCTCGGCGTCGACGTCCAGAAGCTATTCGGGTATGACGCCGACAGCAACATCGAGCCCAACAACATCAACCGGATCATCCCCACCATCCTCGACCTCATCGTGGGGGCGGGCCCGGGAGCCCGTGGAGAAGACGGGGTCATCGGCGTCGCCGCCGCCGACGACAAGACGGTCGCGGCCGAGCCGCAGTTCACAGAGACTGCCCCGTACGCGTACGTCGCCCCTATCATGGCGGGGCAATTGCTGGGGAAGGGATCGGCCGACGTCAGCCGCCACGTGATGGCGTACGCAGACCTTCTAGAGCTGGTTCAGGGCGTCCAGAGCTACAGCAACAAAGAAGGCACGGGGATGTTTGTGCCCGATCTGAAATCCGCGGATTCGACGCCCACTCGACGCGTCTGCAGTGCCGGGGAGATGCTGGGGACTTTTTTGCCGTTCTTGCCAGACCTCGCGAACAAGCCCATGTGGACGGTGTTTCAGCAGTTCCTGAACCCGGTCATCAACGAGATCTATACCTGCATGCGGGTCAACTCGGACGGCAACATCGTGCCAACGATGGTCTTCCGGCAGATCCCATTTACCACGGACGCCTTCCAGCAGACGGGGGCCCTGGGCCCCAAGCAAGAGGGGCCTCTGCTGACTGGCGACGACACCCGCAACATTCAAGCCGTGACTCGCTTCCTCGACCTGCCACGGTGGGGCGTACCGACGGCCCTCATCAAGCAATACGATATCGGATGCAGCGACGCGACCCGCATCAACATGGTTCACGTTTACGGGACCAGCAGCTACCAGATCAACGCCATCAGCGCGTCCGAGCAGATCGTGAATTCGCCGCCGGTGTTCGATCACTTGGACGCGATGCGGAGCGGGATGAGGCCGTACTTCGGTACCGTAGAGTGTTGGGTCGACCAGACCGTCGGGCACGCGCCCAGTGCCTGGATCAACTTGGCGGCCGACTGGCTGATGGGCGCGCACTTGACCCTGAACGGAACCATCATTTGCTACGGCATCCAGTCCCCGATCTGCGAGGGCGACAACCTGGAGTTCGATGGCGTCGTGTATCACATCGAGTCCGTGATCGATCACGCACAGATGGACCTCGCCACCGGCAAAAAGACCTGGATCACCACCATCGGGCTCACCAACGGCATGCGCAAAGAGGCTCCCGGAGAACTGCGCAGCGACCAAGGCAAGTACCCCATCTACCCGGGTGTCGAGATCGACGACAACCGGGCCCTGGACCCGGGCCTTTCCGTGGAGCAGCAACGGACCACGGGCGGCGCCAGCGCCACGGGACAATCATTTACTGACTCGCAGCAGCCGACGCCTTTGTCCCATGACCAAATCAATGACAATTTGGCAAGCGATAAAGATCTGCTGGATCAGTTTTAAGAGGCCGTAACGTGATCAAGTTGAACATCGAGATCGAACAGGAGACAGGGAACCGCTGGCTGGCGGACGTGACCAACGTCCCCGGCGCCGTTGCGTACGGACGCACTGAGATCGAGGCGTTCCGCAAGGTCCTCACGATCGTGTGCCGGATGCTGGAGGAAAGGGAGCCATGCTCGGCGACGTAATCCCCCACTTCTACAGTGGTCGCTCCGTGGACGACGACGGAGATGGGCTCTCGAATACCCGCTTGCGAGTTGGCGAGGTTCAGGCCGTGTTCGGCCCCAAGCATGCGCTCAATGTCTCCAAGAAAAGGAACGAGTACCAGGTGTTCGTCTCGCATCGGGCCAACAGGACGATTGTAACAAAGCTATACGAGCACTGCTTTTTGTCGGACGCGTTCGGGAGCTACGCCGACTTCATCCGATACACGCTCAGGGCGGATCCGTCAGCCCGCAGGAAGCCGGTCGCGCCCGGCGTCGGCGCCAAGGTCCTGATCCTCTGCATCAACGGGGAGAGCCAGAACCCTGTGATCCTCTCCGGAATCCCCGATGCCGCCACCTCAGTCGACGACGAGGCCGACGGCCACCACTTCGACGCCGTGTTCAATGGGGTGGAGTTCAATGTGAACTCCTCCGGTGAGCTGCTCATAACCTACGGCGGTGCCACGAACGCCGACGGAACGCTCGCGGATGGCGTGGACAAGGACTCCGTCGGCACCTACCTCACTCTCAAGAAGGACGGCAGCGTGTTGATATCGGATGCCAAAGGCGACAACTCCGTGCTCATGGACCGCCCGAATTCGAAGGTAGTCGTGATCGCCAACGAATTCGACGTGGTCGCGGACAAGATCCGACACGGCTCCACTGACGCGAACCAGCCGCACATCCGCGGCAGCGACTGGAAGGCCTGGATGAAGGATATGCTTACTGCAATCGAGGACATCACGGTTTTTACGGGCGTCGGCGAGTCCTCGCCTCCGATCAACCTCCCAGAGTTCCAGACCCTGGCCCTCCGGCTAGATACGCTGCTAAGCCAGAAGGTATTCCTGGAGTAATGGACCGCTACCGCAAAAAGCTCCAACACGCAGCCTGGACCTGGCGCGAAGAGAAGGTTTCGCACGCGGTTCACGGCCCTTCCCGACACAAGGATCGTAGAGATGGTCGCAACGACAAACGATCTGCCAAGCAAGAGGACCGCAAGGAGATCGAGCAGGACGAGGCCTTGCCGCGCAATCAACCCTGCGAAGAGTGCGGTGAGCCCGAGTGCCCGGGGGCCCGGAATTAGATGTTCGATCCGGACTCGCTCACGCACTCGATTGCCGACCTGATGAAGGTCCCAGGCAAGGCTCCGGACATGGCTCGGAAGTGGTCCAGGGCCTACGCAAACTACGCCATCAACGGCCAGACCGTGCTTGGCGGCAATCCGGTCTCACTGGACGCGGCCCAGGCTACCCTGCAGGGCGCGCTGACTGGCACCTTCTCCAACCCTTACCAGCTCGCGCCACAGACCGCCTCCTCGATGGCGGCTGCCTTTACTGCGTTCTGGCTCCTGCCGCCCGTAGCCACGCTGGACGGGGCCTTCCCTGGGGTTGTGACGGCGGTGGCAGGGACAGCCCTGCTTCAGGCCGCTCTGCTCTCCGCCTGGTTCAGCAATTTCGCTTCCCAGGCACGTGCGGAACAGGCGGCGAGGGGTATCGCGGCGGCGCTGGATGCGTTCTCCAGGACCGTGGTGGTCACAATTGCTACCATCCCCACCCCGACAGTCGGGCCTCTTTCCTAGCTACAGCTACGGATGGAACCGACGTAGTCGCTGGCCGACGCGAAAGTAGGGGTTGGTCGAACTTTCGAAGTTGTCCTCGTACCCGTCCTCTAGCGCGATCGAGTCCTCCTCGCTCATCTCAACCGTTTTGAGGTACTGTCTCAGCTCGATAGGCCCAGCTGTGATACTTTCGAAACCGTTCACCGAAGCCGCAGCCGCCAGAGCGCAGCCGCAGGGGCCCAAGAAGCCGGCCCGGCTCCCGTTGCCGACGAGGAGGTTGTTCAGATATCCGTAGTCGGGCGTGAACTCGCCGGCCTCGATGGCGTTGAGGATCTTCCGCTCCAGGACCAGAGCCGCTTTTTCTTTTTTGGTCATAATGGGTCTATAGCGAACGTCAGCAGCGGGCTTTGCGGGCCTCGGTTCGCCAGGCGTGGTATTCCTCGATCGTCGTGAATGGCGGAGGACAGAAGTAGGGGCAGTCATGTGCTCGGCACTTGATGACGGTGACGCCGTCATCGGCTACGACAGCCGCGTGGTAGCCGCACTCAGGGCACTTATGAGGCCAGGACTCGTCGCTGCTATTGCCCCAGACCTGCTGGCCGAGTGGGCGCGGCCTGTCGCAGACGCACTTCTGCGGGGCCGGGCAGGTTACGGTGATACGGTAATGAGGACCGAACAGGGTTTTGTCCCACTTCTCTCCGTGACCGACGACAAAGATGCGCGTCAGGATCCACTTCGGGTTCCGTGGGTCAGGAGCGGGCGTTGAGCAGGTGCTGTAGCTACCGCGGACAATCGCTTCTCGGAGCAGGACTCTTTGGACGCAGAACTCACAGGGCTTCATCTCACCTCCACCGCGAAGTCGCTGTTCCAAGGGTCTTGAATGGCTCTCGTTACGGTAGCCGTGCGGGTTCGCGAGCACCCGCGTCGCCCCAATCGTTACGTCGACCGAACTGTGCGTGTGCCCGTGGAGCCAGAGCTTGGGGGCCACGGTCTCGACGTCCAGGTCGGACACGAAGAAGCAGTTGAATGGGTCGCCTTTGTACTTGGGCTGCACGCAGGCTTCGTGAGGCAGATGGTGGGTGATCACGACGTCTGGGTTTTCGTCTGCCGAATACAGGGCGTCAGCCAGGCGCTTGCGGCTCATGTAAACCGCCGGCTCGAACTCCCGGATCAGCCTGAAGTCGCTCATGCATCTTCGGAGGGCATCGTAGTCGACCTCGTACGGGGCCATTGGATGCTGCGAGATCTCCGGGTACCAGCCGGTGCCACCGAAGAACCGAACCCCGTCCAGGGTCACGCCTTCGTTGTCGAGGACGTGCAGGTTCGGGTAGGAATGCGCTGCAGCTTTGATGTTGGCCCAGCCGTCGGTCAGTGAGGTCTTGTAGAACTCGTGGTTGCCCGGGACGTAGACGACGTGCTTCCAGCGCATCGAGGTACTAGCGAAGACGAGGTCGAGGGGCTCTCGGTAGACGGCGCTCGTGATGTCACCAGCGAGCACCAGCGTCTCCGCAGCCGGGTAGTGCGTGTCCAGGAAGCGACCGCCCCAGTCCTTAGTCAGCTCCAGGTGCAGGTCCGACCACAGCTGGATCTTCACGGCATCCACTCCAGCACGGGAGCGATCATGGAGTAATAGATGGGATGACGACGGATCGGGATCTTGCCGGAGACAGTGTGAACGAAGAAGGTGCCCAGATCGTCTTTGGTGGCAGCCAACCGCTCCATCTGTATCCACTCTCTGAGCCCAACGATCACGAAGTCCGGAGCCCGCATGGTGCGCTCGTGGAAGCGGTCGACCTCTTCTGCAATTTGACGAAATGGGTTCATAGCTTAGTAGTCCATGTCCCAGTTGCGCTTGAACTGCTCGTACGTTTCCTTGTCGCCGAGGATGCGGACGTCTTTGATCGTCAACGCGCTAATCCTGCGTTCTTCCTCGGCGACCTCCTGGAGTTGCTTTTCCAGGAAGGCCCTGTTGACGGCCAGGCCGGAGAGTCTCCTCTTCCTTCCTAGCTCGAACGCCACCTCCGGGTCCGGATCTCCTCCATATGGCCAACCCAGACCGACATCGTCCGAGGCCTCGGTGGCGCCCCCGGCATGACGAACGCGGCCCGGTAACACCTGCGTGATCCACCGCTTCTCCAACTCGTAACCGCCCCCGAGAAGCGAGCTGCCGAAGACGTAGAAGCCGTCGCCGACTTTCACGACTTGGGCCCCGGCGGCCAGATTCCCCAACCCAGGCCGTTGCAGCAGTCGCAGGTGAGATCCTGGCCATTGAAGCCAGTGGTCTCGCAGGTGGCGCAGTCCACACCGAGCAGCCGGGTCAAGCGGTAGGTCGAGCCCTCCGTCTGGAATACGACACTCCAGGCCTCACCCTCGATGAAGTCGGTGTTGACTATCGCGACGACGGGGCTCGTGAGCACCATCTGCATGTTTCCGGCTTCGGGATCCCGAGGCGCCGCCGTCATCAGGAACCTATCATCTACACGCGGTAGGTCACCCGTCTCGCCCAGGACCTCCGATGTCCGTAGTGCGGCGCCGTTCTTCAGTCTCTCCAGCTTGACCCTCATCACGATCCCTTCGTTTCAATCATGATCTACCTATAGCGAACGTGGAAAGTTGAGCACGGCGAAGGGGCCCCACGTTTCAAGTACTGCCAGGTCGTAGGCTTTTGCTGCCATGTTCTCGTCGGAGAAGTATCCGAGATGGCGGCGCTTTCCATCGACCTGGATCTGGGCTCGCCATTTGGCACGGTCCGAGCGCCAGTAGACGCCCTTGTAGCCTGACGTATTGTCGGTACGGAGCCCCTGATTGGCGGCTTGCTGGCCATCAGATGCTTGGCGAAGGTTACTCTCGCGATTGTTCAGGCCGTCACGATCAATATGGTCTGGGGGTCCTACTATCCCCATGCGGTCGGCGATGAGTTGGTGCAATAGTACTGTCGTCTGGGTTCCACTGATCCCCGGAATGCTGCGTACGGCGTAGAATGTCTTCCTCCCCTTCTGCGCGTACCACCTTAACGCAGCCAGATCGGCGTGTTTGTCATCGATGAAGGTAACCTTGCCTTGTGTGAGACAGATTCGGAGCATCAGTGCCGCGACCGATCCTAGACGTCTTTCTCGCAGTCATTCCGCAGGGCTTACACCGCTTCTGAACGTTGCTGGTTCTTTCAAATGTTGCCGGACAGTCACAACACGTTATGGTTTTACCCCTCATTCCCAGCTCCTGATTTCAACCCCTTTTGTTCCGTACTCCTCGGATTCGATCCATCGGTCGCCGCTCGCGTCTTGAGGGTCAAGCAGCCAAAAGCCCCATTTTTGCCCACGGATCCAACCGACGACCCAGGTCCAGGTCGGTTCCAACAACTGCACCATGTGGGTGTGGCCCCCTCCATTGACGAGGGTGTCTCCCGGGAGAGCCCCCCGCTCGACGTATAGGCCGTGTCGTAGCCGATAACCTTGGTTGCGCGGGTAGTAGATGCGTTCTAAGTAGCCGCCGTGCAGGATCGTCGTGGTGAACGGGCCCGGGTGATCGTGCGGATCCCTGCCCTCGTCAGACCTGGCGATGTGATGCAGAAATCGCGGTCTGAACCACCGCGTCTTCGGCGTCATGAACCAGCGGCGCAGGTACAGGCTGCCGTCCTCGCCGACGATGTCGAGATGTGGCCAGAGCCCCGTGAACACGGGCAGAAAAAGCTGGGGGGTCGTGATGAAGCAGAGTGCCAGCAGCGGCGAAATGACCACCGCAACAAGCATCTTTACGCCGCAGTAGACGTACTTGATGGCCTGAAGGACCTGACGACGTTGTGGCCGGCCCAGCATGACCCACTCCCTGAAGCAGAACAGGGACAGATACGGGACCAAAAGGAGATAGGCGGCGCTCATGGCAGGTCCTTGGTTCAGGGGGTCCAGGGCTGAGGCGATCGACCTTCGATTTGAGGGATCCAGTGATTGAGGACGCACTGTTCCTCGGGCTCGATGCCGGAGATTCGGACCTCGGAGACCCGGTTTCCGCGGATTCCGATCGGGGCTACGGTGAGCGATTTTTCGCACTCGAAATAAGCCCAGATCCAACTCGGCTGGTTGTTGTGTATGTAGATCCAGCGCTCGGTCCCGTGCTGCTCCTGCTTGATGACGTGAGGAGACAGTGTGTGGCGATTCCGAGTTGCGGCGTCACCGCTACCGGAGGCCAGGGCCGTCACGATTGTGGCGGCGATGATGATTTTGAGGATTCTTGTGACCATATTGATCCTATAGCGAACGCCCGAATCTCCACATGGCCATCGCGAATCCGAGCGAAAGCCCGAGGCTGATGGAGTACAGGACCACCAAGGGCGTGCAGTTCATGCGGATGCCGATGACGTCGCCGGCAGCGGAGCCGACCGCATAGGCCAGGTAGTAGTGGATCTCTTTCATCGGTAGTCTCCTCTGCTCACGGAGTCTCGGGAACGGTCGAGCACGCTGACGGGGGTCGCGTACCCGGGACGGGATGGGTGCCGGGGGTATCCGCCTTTGGTGGTTCCGATGCAGCGGATCAAACCGGGAATCATTGCCATTACTTCGGCTGAACGAGTTCTGAGGCTCGAAGGTCCACTGGCGCCCCAGCCCGCGAACACGCCGCTCGACTCCAAGACGAGCTGCTTGATCCAGGTATCGTTGGCTGGGCCGACTGGGTCCAGTGCACCTTCCAGGGCCTTCGGGTCCTTCGAGCGAAGGGCGTAGAGGTTAGCAACGACCGTGGAATCGTATCCCCAGCGCTTCGCGAACCCCACGCACTTGCGGATCGTGGCGTCGTCCTCCATAGCGTCTGCGGTCGAAGGGTTGAGCATGATCCACAGCGCCTCTCTCCCCTGTTGTCCCCAGGCTCGTCGCAGGTAATAGCGATAGAGCCCACACGGAGACAGTTCGGCTTCGGAGCTTAGATAGGCGTTCATGGGCTAGTCCTAGTCTCCAAACACAAGATGGAGCCCGCACAACATGATGCCGACTCCTCCGCAAAGGGCCGCCGCCGCCCCAATGCACAGCGCGAACGATAACAGCGCTGGCTTCACGTGGCCGCCATTGAATGCCAGGGCTCCGAAAAAGAACGGAGCCAACAACATCAGTAGCCCCAACAGAATCTGCAGTTTTCGCTTCATTTTCCGATCCTTCCCGTCGTTGTTTTGCTTGGACATTTGTCGTTCGAGCAGTCGAGTGCGGTTGGCACGACGCCAACGTAGGCCGGGGACCCGCATCTCGGGCACGTGCCCGGGTAATGCGATGGCTTTTCGACGGCCACCTGATCGCTCCAGCCAAGGAACATAAAGGGGTAGCTTGCCAAGGGCCGTGACATGTCTAGCGCGTCGTTCGCCATGTCGACCCACACCGTCCCCGGGCCGTCGTCGGTCGCCGTCCACATGGAGCCTTGGATCTGTTTCAGTGTGAACGGCCCTTCGGTCCATTTCGCGGAAGTGGAGCCTGGGCGAGACCATCGCTGGCCCGGGGCAAAAGGCCGGATCGTCTTCACCTTGCCGTAAACTGGATGCGAGTACTCTGTTTCCGTGTACCAGATTCCGTCCCCGGGCCGGCAATATCGGAGCTGTTTGGCGAAGTCCATATAGGCTATCGGATCAAGTACTCTTTGATCGCGCCTCGCTTGTCGCCGGAGGAATTGATGCTGCGGCGGGCCTGGTTCGGTTCCAGGGTGAAGTCGGGTCCGTACAGCTCCTCGATCAAAGGAGCCGACGAGTTCGAAAGCAGAACATGGACCCCGGCCTTCTTCATCCGCAGCGCCATGTCGCGGAGATCGATCTGGGCCTGGAGGCCGAAGCCGCCGGCAGTGTAGGCGGTGAAGTTGGAGGTGGCGGTCAGGGGCGCGTACGGCGAATCGAAGTAAACGAAGTCGCCTGCTTCCACCAGCTCCTCTACCTCGCGGAAGTCGGCGTGAATCGGGCACGCACCCTGCAGCATGGTCGCTACCGCGAGCAAGTTTGCTGTGTCGCAGATGTTCGGCTTCGCGTACTTGCCATAGGGGGCATTGAACAAGCCCTTGCTGTTGACTCGATACAGGCCGTTGAAGCAGGTTTTGTTCAGGTACAGGGTGCGGGCCGCCCTCTCGGTGCAAGAGAGGACGCTGCCGTCCCTGTCCCAGGCCCGGATCTCGTAGAAGCGAGCCTCCGTGTTCTCGTACCGGCCAGACTTCAGCTCCAGGACGAGGCTGTCGGCGTCCGAGCGCAGGACGTGGTACAGGTTGATTAGCTCCGCGTTCGAGTCGCAGAGGTAGGCAACCCTTGGCTGCAGCGCAAAGAAAAGCGCGCCCCCACCAACGAATGGCTCGAAGTATCGGTTGTAGGTTGCCGGCACCCGAGCAAGTAGCTCCTTCAAGAGCTGCGTTTTGCCCCCGACCCACTTGACAGGTGGTTTGGCCATTACCCGACCGCAGAGATCGGGGTGACGGTCTCGGTCACCGGCTTCTTTCGGGATCCGGCGACGATCGCCTTGGCCTCGGCGATGGCGGCCTCGACGGCCAGGACGCTGCCCAGCGAGTGCCCGAACTTTGGCCGACCTCGGTGCTTGACACGGATGATGGAGTCGGGCTTTTGCTTGCGGACCTGGCGTGCGGTCCATCCGCGCTTGCGAAGGTCTTCCCGGGTGAGGACCGTGATGATTTCGTGGTTTTCCATGGCTAGGCCTCGGCGGACGTGGGTACGGTGGACATCTCCAGGCAGTCGGCGAGGTTGTAGAGCCGGTTGGCAACGAGCGCGGGATCGGAGCTGTAGTCGTTTGCTTCGACCACGTCCCCGATCGCTTCGCTTACCTGCTTTTCCAGGTCCCCGACGCCGCATACGTCCTTGATTGCGGCATCGCTACTGCGGTACGTCATTCCGCTCATGCCATTACTTCGCCCCTTGACCAGGACGGAGAGACCGGCCCGATTGATCACGTGGCCGATGGCGCAACAAGAGACCTTGTCGCGGTCGTCTACCTTGAACACGTACCCTTTCCCGAAGGGGAGCGGGCTCTCTGCCGGGAGCTTGCCCAGCTCGCGGGCGATCTCGCGGGCCGCCTCTGCTAGCTTGATCTCGTTTGCCATACAAAGCCTATAGCGAACGGTCAGGCGGCCATCTTCGAGGACGCGCGATCGAGGGGTCCGTGTGCGCGGCGCCACTTCCGAAGCCCGCGCTTGGCGAAGCGCTCAGCGTCGATCTCGGCCCCTAGCGAGTCGCTGGCGGGGAACGTGCCGTGCTCGAACTGGTGGATGTGCCGGGCTTCGTGGAGAAGCGTGAGCAGGACCTCTTCCTCCCAGGATCCGATCTCGGTCCCGCCCACGGCTGCGTCGACTTCGGGGACGGAGTGTCGGTTGATGTGCGGATAGACCCCATCTCCTCGGCTCACCCCCAGGAACACGACGGTCACCGACCCCTGGCTGTAGGTGATGCCGCCGGTGCGGCAGCCCTTCCTGAGCATGTCGCTAACGATGAACTTCACACCCTTCGCGTCAGGAACCTGGCTGTACACGAACTCGAACAGGTGCTCGAACTTCGAGGCCCTGTGGAAAGCCGACTCGTAGGAGACCCTTCCAATGGACATACCAGGCCTATAGCGAACGGGTCCCGGTGGTGCTGCGATGCGTAACTACATGACACCGTTCGCTATAGGCCTGGCATGGATAGCCTCCTTCGCGAGATCCACCAGCATCCCTACATTTCGATCAGCGTCGCCGCGCTTCTGGTTGCGACCTCTCCTTTGATGACCGCGCTCCGGGCCATCGCCAAAAGGATCGGAGAGAAGGCACTGAGCGTCGCCGGGGGCCTGATCATTACCTCCATCGAACTCAACGACATCTCGACGATCGAAGCCGTCTCCACTTACTTGAGTCGAACCTGCCGCCAGCACTCGGTGGGCGCCGATTGCTACGACATAGTGCCACGAACCGTCGAGAGCAGCGGCAAGGTCCGGCACATCTTCTATCGACAGGTCGCCGACTCCCTGAGCCTTTACTTCTATAAGGGGGCGCCGATCCTAATCACGGCCGTCACCCGCGACGACGAAGGGGACATGATCAAGCGGTCACAGATGCGCTTCATCAACGGCACCGTCGACATGAAAGCGCTTCTGACGGAGACCGGCGCCTATCTCGATCACCTTCTAGAGGAGACGACGCGCAATCAGCGTGCGTTCTCAATCACCACGATCTCCCCTGACGCTAATTCGACCGGAATCTCGACTGACCGCGTGAAATCCACGTCTCGTTTCACTGGAAGTTTAGCTGGCCGGGCAGAGGCCGTTAACGACGACCCCGAGGACTTCCCGCCCAAGGCCGTGCCTGTGTTCTCGCACCGGCTGTCCTTCACGGACGCGCACCGTAGGCTGTTCCAGGACGTTCGCTTCTGGAAGGAGAACAGACAATGGTACATCGACGCCGAGCTGGAATATAAGCGGGGCTACATGCTCCACGGTCTTCCTGGCACCGGGAAAACCTCGTTGATTTCGGCTATCGCAAATGATCTGGACATACCCATCGTCATCATCAACCTGGCCGGCATGTCCGATGCTCAATTCTTGCGGGCGTGGAAGGAAGGAGCCGCCAGTTACCGCCAGAGGATCGTTCTCTTCGAGGACTTCGACACCGTCTTCCATGGTCGCAAGAATGTATCCGGCACCCTGAACTTCACCACGGTCCTGAATGCGATCGACGGCATCCAGGGGAACGCCGGCTGCCTATTGTTCATCACCACGAACCACATCGACCACATCGACGACGCGCTCGGCCGCCCCGACGAGAACGGTGACTCGACACGCGAGGGCCGCGTCGACGTGATCATCGAGATCCCGGAGCTGGACTACGAGGGCCGGCTGAAGATCTGCAAGCGCATCCTCCGCGACGACAACGAGGCCAAGAAGATAGCCGACAGCTCTCCGCACACCGAGAGCCCCAGTCGTTTGACGGAACGCTGCAAGCGCCGGGCCCTGGAACTGCTTTGGGATAAGAAATGAGGTTCTCCAACAAATACCCCAAAGCCGAGCCCTTCCAGGAGCCGATGCAGGACATCTTCGTCGTGCCTGACTATTACCCGTGCCAGGAATGCGGATGCCTCACGAGATTCATCGACTACCAGTCGCCCAAGGCCAGGGGAGGGGCGCCGATCTGTTCCGAGGAGTGTGCGTTCGAGGCGCTCCGGACCAAGGATGGGCGTTCGCTATAAGTAGATCATGCCCAAGGATGGGCCCAACGACACCGCCGACAATGAAAGAGGACTAAAAGTCATGGAGATCGAAATCGGAAGCACCCCGGCCCGCGACGGCTTCGACGTGCACGTGGACGGAGAAGACATCATCATCACCCAGTACAACGATGACGACGACTGCGACGTCGTGATACTCCACGCCAGCGACGCCCTGGCGCTCATCGACCTCCTGGGGATGGCCCTCGACGAAGTCCATGCCCAGGGCGAGGGGGGACCGGCGCCGGTCAAGAAGGACTGCACCACCGACCCCGGCCCCCACAACCCCGACGGGACCTGCTGCGAAACCGTCGACCGGTCCGGTGAAATGCGATGAGCGCCCTCAAGAAGGTCCTCAACCCGTTCGGCATCACGATCACGAGCGCCGGCAAGCCCTTCATCTACCTCGGCATGCTGACCTCGGCGGTGGCACACGTCGCCTTCTACGGGGCGATCGTCCACTTCGTAATGAAGGTCTGGTAGCCCATGGCCTCGACAGTTGTAGGATCGATCGAGAAGCGGTTGGATACCCTCGTCTCCGTGGACGGGGACGTCGTCTCCATCGAGCAGGATAACCCGACACGCGACTACATCGACTACATGGAGGTCAAGTACGCGGATCTCGATGCTCTCATAGAGCTGCTGGCGAAAGCGAAGCGCTCGATCGAGACCGCCACGCAACCCAAAGACGCGGTAGCCGGCGACGGATACAATCGTCTCCACGTAGGCGTTCGCTATAGGACTGATATGGCAACCACATTCAACGTCACCATCACGAAAACGGCGGGCTACATTTACGCGAAGGCGTTTGGAGTCGATGGGAGCGGCCTCATTGCCGCGGGCGCGATGAACAGCCTCATGGAGTCCCTCGCCACCAAGCTCAAGTCCCTGGAGACCGCGGCCCGGTACAACGCGCTCTCCGATGCGGCCGTCAAAGAGATGGTGATATTGCGCGGGATCTTCAACCCGGAAGAGGAAAAGCCGGTCAGCATCATTCACAAGAAGTAGTTTCGCCCTGGTCAATTTCCCGTGCTGAACTGTTGGACTGACGGCTCCGTGATCGGCGGCCACTGGGCCTCCAAGAAGGGGCCCAAGACCATCCCGAGCAACTACATCGGCTGGCTGGTCCGGCGGCCGAGCGGTGAATACGTCCACCACAACTCGTTCTTCATGGGCGAGGACGAGGGGCTGACTGGCAACACGGCCGAGCATTTCGCCGTCAATAGCCTCCTGCGCTGGCTCCTCCAGAATGGTCACGAGAGGGAAGACATCGTCGTCCACCTCGACTCCCAGCTTATCGCCGGTCACCTCTCGGGCGCCTACAAGGTACACGAGCCGACGCTGGCAAAGTACACGGCCGCGACCCAGTCGCTGATGACCAGGTTCCCGTCGGTCCGCTTTCAGTGGATCAGGCGCGAGTTCAATCGGGTCGCCGATTGCCTCAGCAAGGCACTCCAGTCGAAGTTCGGGGGCCGGCCACTGACGAGGGAAGAGGTCGAGGCGCTGTGCGCGCTCGCTGACGGTCGTTCGCTATAGACAAGGTATGACCAAGAAAGAAAAGGCGGCTCTGGTCCTGGAGCGGAATGGGAGCGTCGAATGACCACTGTCCCCCTCATCTTCCTGCTGCTGGTCCTCTACAGCTGGAAGCACCTGGTCGCGGACTGGTTGCTGCAAACGGACTATCACCAGGGCAAGGCGAAGTCAGGCTGGGGCTTCCTCCGGCCCCTGTTGGCCCACGTCTCGAACCATTTCATCCTCACCACGCTCATCTCTGCCGGCGTCCTGACTTACTTCGACCATCCAGCGGCTGTGGGTTTCGGGATGCTGATCGGGCTCGGAGACGGCCTCGTTCACTTTTTCCAGATCCGCTTCAAAGCAGGCCCCAAGTACATGGGCCGGTGGAAGATGCTGTCAGGTAACGAGGTGCGGGGAGCGAAGGCCCTTTGTGAAGTGGAGGCCGGAGACCCAATTCCCGGTTGGATGGGGTGCTACGAGTACACGGCAGCGGAGGCGGAAAACGTTATGGGCCAGGCCCTGCTCCGCGGCAACCGGCTGTTCTGGCTCAGTTTCGGCCTGGATCAGGCGCTCCACCACCTCACCGACTACGTCGCCATCTACGCGGTCCTGAAAATCGCGGGCGCACTCTAAATGGCCGACGCCAAGCGAAACATCGTCCACGTACGCGAGGGCGACGACTTGGTCATCCATTGGGAGGGCGGGATCTTGCTGCTGTCCAAGTCTAAGTTCGCCGGCTACGAGACCGGTGGCGGCTCGCCTCCCAGGATCTGGTTCGAGGGGTCGTCCGCGCTCAGGGAGATACTGCCGCCGGAGCAGACTCTAGAGGTCGCTCAGCTCCAGGCCCATGACGTACAGGTAGCCGTCGACCAGCTCGAAGCTGCCGAACCGCCCGTTCTCTAGGATCGAGACCGCGCTTGGGCTGCAGCCAATGCTCTTGGCTACCTGGACCTGGGTCAGGCCGTACTTTGTCCGGATGCCCCTCAGCTTCTTTCCGACCCTGATCTTGGTACCCGGCCTCTTCCACTTCGTGATCAGCATTCGCCCTTCCTCCTTAGCTCATCGATTTTCTCCTGATGAGCCCGAAGCGCCTCCTTCATGGAGGCGTGGTCAGTGCCGTGCAATGGAAGCTGCTGGCCGGGCGCTACCACCTCTGTCCGCCACGGCATCTGCGCCATCATCTTGTCCGAGTAGATGCTGTGGTACGTGACCACCCGGTACCCCTTCACGACCTCGTCCGCCAACACCGTCATCGCCCCTAGCTTTCCCATGTGACATTCAGCTCCTATAAATGGATGAGTGAGTAATTATCCACGTCTCCTTGCACGTGGGCAAGTGATTTCTTGTACACCGAGAAGATCCTTCAAGTCGGGTACGACAATCATATCAGGGCGATGTTCCCTGATCGAGACGCCCAGACCGCCCTAGCCGTTCAGGCCGCCCAAGCGGCTGCGACCTCCGCCAAATCCTCGGCCGCAGCGGCCAGCGCAACCGTCGTAAACCTCAACCAGATCGCGGCCAACGCACTCTATTGGAAGGGTGCTTACAGCGCGAACATCTACTATGCCCTCGCCGCCGTCGTCACCTACTCGGGCGTCGTCTACGTTCACGCCACCCGCCGCCGTCGTGCTTCCGACGGCTAAATTTCGTTGCCGCCTGGAGTCGGACATCGGCGTCACCAGCGTCAACGGCCTCGTTAGCACCTGGGCCGATCAGAGCGGCAACGGTAATGATTTCGTCCAGGCGACCGCCGCGCATCAACCGTTGTTGAATCCGGGGGTCATCAACGGCCTGCCCGTGATCAATTTCGACGGCGCCAGCCAATGGCTGACGTCAGCGTTTCTAAACTCCGGGGCCAAGACCGTGGTCGCGGTATACCGAAACAATCCCGCATCTTCGTCGGCGTTCTACACGCTCGCCGCGATCAAGGGCTCGGCCACGTTCATGGAGATCTATTTCACGACCTTGAGCGGTTACAACAACCTGAGCTTCAAAGCCGACTCCGCGGCTGGCGGTGCCTCGCTAACCTCTTCGATCGCCATCGACACGGTTGGTGGAGTGCAGTTTCATGAGTTGGACATCACATACGATGGCGGCACGAACACGGCAGTCGGCTCGTACGCTGTCAACCAAGACGGAAACGTGCAGGTGGTTTCGACTGGCGGAGCCTATGGGTTTACGGGGACTAACCAGTGCGCGATCGGCGCGGACGTCAGTTCCGGAAATGTCGGGTCCAGCTTCTACAGTGGAGACCTCGCGTTCTTCCTCGTCGCCGACCAGCTTACGTCGATGGAGTTGGCGGCGGTGCAGCAATACCTCAACCTCAAATACGGCGTGTGAAGGTTTCCTCATCGGCCTAGAAGAAGACCTCGTACCCGTACTGCAACTTCTTGGTGTCGACCAGGACAATGAAGTGTTGGGAATCTGAGAGCCGGATCCTCATCTTCATTTTCGGGTGCCCGGCCATTGTGCGCTGGAGCTGCTCGACATCGGCCTCGCGCTCGACGGGGATGCCGCCCTTGGGTCGATAGTAGTAAACAGCGGCCTTGACTGCCCCGAGCTTCGCGACAGCGGTCTTCCTCGGCAGCGTTATGAAGTCCTTGGCCACGATTTGAGTATGCCGGGGCCGGCTTTTGCTGTCAAGCTGCGACTACGGAGCCCGCGATCTCGACCGTGCAGCCGAGACCGATAAACTGCCGGGCCAGCTCTTCGGCCCGCGCTCGATCCGTCGAGAACATGACCGTCTGCGGGCCTGCCGTACATCTGTCGACCAGGTCTTTCGATTCTTTCAGGCCGAGATTTGTCACCTGGCGAACCAGCTTGATGGGGCTGATTTTATCGATTCCGCACGACACCAGCCTGAAATCGAAGCTGCCGGTCGGGACCTGGGCGGGTGCTTTGGAGCCGGCTGCCGGTCGCGGGGCCATCAGGATCTGGCGCGTCATGATGACGGCCCGGATCTCTCGCAGGTCCCGGGCCCGTTCGAGGGTGGGGCTGCAGTCAGGGAAACACTCGATGAACAGCTTCTTGACATCTTTCAGGCGCATCGGAACTCCTTTGATTTAGAGAACGAGATCTGAGTGTGCCTTATCTCAAATTTGCTGTCAAGAGCAAACCCTACAGGAGATTGAAGTGCTTGCCGACGTTGCCGGCGTCGAGCCAGGCCAGGTACTTGACCGCTTCCGCTTTCTTCATGTAGCTCGTGCCCTGATAGCAGACGTACCGGACTCCGACGCCGGCCCCGCCGACGTAGGCTGTCGAGCAATAGTAGGGCTTGGTCCCGTTCGCCTTGCCCTCGTTCCAGGGATTGAGTTTCGGGTCCTTCTCGATCCTCTGGAGATGGGCATTGATGCGGGCAGCGATCTCGGCGAGCTTCATTGGCTTCATTGCTTTTCCTTGGCCGGGATCTTGGCGGGCTCGCATTCATCCACGCACGCAGAACAAATACCGGAAGCGTTGAGGTTGTCGTCGCAAAGCTCACCGGGGAAGTGCTGGGGACCTCGGCATTTGCAGCCTTTGTCGTGGGCAGCGCAAAGCCCCTCCTTGGTGGTCGGCGGTTCCCAGCACTTAGACCAGTAGCAGACGGTTCCGTCGAGCGGGCGTAGCTTCATGTTGGCTGCTTCTTGAGGGTCCGGATTGCTGTCGCCCCCAGGCGGCAGGCAGACGACCAGTGATTCGTGTCCACGTCGTATTGGCGGCGCTCCATGAGCTTCGCCGAGGCCTCGATGGCTTCGTTCCAGGGGCTGGCGTCTCTCTCTTGCTCCCGCCTGTCGGCTTCGATGGCGTCCGAAATATCGTTGACGCCCTGCTCGACCGTTCCGGTATTGGCGCGGTTCCAGAGTTTTTGGGCCAGCTCGCGTGCGAGTCGGCTCACGCGACCTTATTCTTGACTGCCGCCGTTCCCGCGGCTACGGTGCCCGTGGAAGCTGTCGGCGGTGGCGGCGACGTCTGGGGTGACGAGGGAGGTGGGGGCGCCGCGGCAGCCTTCCGTTTCGTTCCTCCGCCCTTCTTCTTGAGCGCGCCCTGGATCGTCGAGACCTTCACGTTGAGGCCTTGCTTCGCCAGAAGCTCTACCAGCGCCTCCAGCGTGTAGCCTCGCTCCTCACGCAGCATCTTGAGCGTGGGCGCCAGCTCCCTTAAGACGTCGCCCTTCGATAGCTTTCCGTTCGTCTTTGGCGCGTCCTGGAGCGCCATGTTCATGGCGGTGACTTTGTCCTTGGTGAACGTTTCGCGGGTCATCGGGCTCTCCTTCTGGGTTTGGGCTTGGTCATGGGGGCCCCGCACGTGGAGCAGGGCCCGGAGCCGAACGTCGCCTGGTGGCGCCCGAGCTTGCAGCAGAAGCTGTAGTTGTGGAGCCAGCGTTCGACGTCGTCGTTGGTCCGATAGGTCTCGGCGGCGTTGTGATCGAAGATGGGTCGCCGCTCTCCGATCTTCGATACCTCGCCTCCCTGACGCCGGAAGACCTTCAGTCGGTTGCCGCGTCTGCCCTTGCCTCGACGAAGAAAGCGGGTACCTGCGACCTTCGTGTCCGTGTTGCAGGAACTGCGCTCGATCTTTGCCTCCAGCTCGGGGAGGTTGGCGTTGATCCAGGCCGCGATCGTGCTCAGGCGCCGCCGATATGTCTTCTGGGTCGCGGTCACGGCTGGCTCTTCGGTTTGATCTCGAACCCAGGCCGCCGCTTCGTCCATTTGCTGGTTCGCCCCTCGGCCACGTCCTGGATACGGTCGTCGACGATCGCCTTGATGAGAGGGTCCTTCATCGCCTCCTGCAGCTCGGCAGCGGACAACGTGCGTTCCTTTTTGTACATATCCGCGCAGGTGAGGCAGACGATCCCGCGTTCGAGCCACCCGTCGAGGCCCGAGGTGAGCGGTACCTCCAAGTCCCAGCCCCCGAACCCAGTGGACATCGACTTCACGCGCCCGCAGAGACTCGACGTGTCGATGCCGCCATGGAGCTTGAGGCCGGCGTCCGTCAGTGCCCGGATGTGCCAGGGTGACATGGACGACGCGAGCGAGGACTCGCAGAACGAGAACTCTTTCACTTTCCCAGCTCCTCGACCGCCTTCAGAACGTCGTCGATGGCGGCATCGTAAGCCCGGTCCTCGTCGTTCTGAGGCTCATCCAGGTGCTCCGCCTTGATAGCCTCAACGACGTCGTCGAGCTTTACCTCCTTTGGCCCGGTGCCGTCCAGCTTCCGGATCTCCATGAGGACCCACAGCACTGCTACGGCCTCGACGACCGTCTCCGCGGCCTGGCTGATGTTCCTGGTCATGTTGGGCAATCCGCCTAGCTCGAATTGCTTCTGCGCGAGCTTCGCGTCCTCGATGATCGCGTTGAGTGATCGCAGGGCCCTCTGTTTAAGGCGGTCGAACTCCATGTCGGCGTACTGCTTCGTGTAGGTGGGCATGGGATGACTATGCTCTCGCTCCCCTGTTCTCGTCTAGAGCAAAATTGCACCCAGACTCAAATCGAGGAGCATTGCGTCAGCGGAGGCGTCTCCGTGCCTGGCCCCGGCGCCGTTTCCAGCGATCGATCAAGTCGAAGGGGTAGCAAACGATCGTCAACAAGACCTTCCCCAGCAGAATGAGGCCGAGCAGGACTATCGGCCCCCAGAACGGCAAGCCCGCGACCGCGAGCAACACAAGGCAGATGGTGATGATGGTCATCCGACTTCTCCGCCCGAATGCGGGTGGAACCGGCGGAGGCGCTGACCGACGTGAAAGTAGGGGTTGGTGTGCTTTGCGACGCCCTGGACCCCGAATAGCTCCGAGTCGAGATAGCCCTCGTAACCCCCTTCCAGCAATAGGGCGTCGCGCCGCCCGAGGCCGTGCCGGCCCAGGTATTCGATCAGGGTTTCCTGATCAGCACTCCCTTCTAATCCACACACCGAGGCGGCGCCGGCCAGCAGGCAACCGCAGGGCCCGAGCTGTAGCTCCCTGCCGAGATAGGGGTCGTACATCACGGTCCGGAGATAGCCTATGACCGGCGTGAACTCGCCGGCCTCGATGGCCCGTAGGATCTTCCGCTCCAGGACCAGAGCCGCTTTTTCTTTTTTGGTCATAATGGGTCTATAGCGAACGTCTTCCGAGTCTTGAGCCGTACGTCATTTGCTTTCTCCCGAGAATCGGACGACTCGAACCAGATCATTTGGCGCCATCCTCCATATGAATCCCGGTGAAAGCCTATCGCCTTCGGGGCCTCGCATCTCCATTTCTTGTGCATGGAGTCCGCGATGGAGTTCGCGTTTGTGGATCTTCAGCACGACCGCCTCGAAGCCGTCGTACATCAAGGTGTCTCCAACTCGAATCTGGGAGCCCTTGACGAGAGGCTCGGGGATGTGTGGGGAGCCAGAGATGCGAAACGCAGCCCTGCGCCTGGATTCTGGATCGATATTCACTTGCGCCTTTCGATGCACTTGGGGCAGGTGACCTTGGCAGGATCCTGCGTCGTGTGGAGGTTGCCGCCACGCACGCTGTATGACGTCCGGCACAGGGCCGCCCAGCTCTGATTGCCGCAGCGGGACTCGTGCACCAGCGGGCCCTTGCGCTCCTCCTTGACGAGCTTCTCGGGAGCGTACACCCAGTTCTTGATGCGGCGATCCAACTCCTTGACCAGCCTCTCAAGCTGCGCGATGTCCCGCTCGACGGCGCCGATCTTGCTCTTCTGCAGCGACTCGAAGGTGACGCCGTAGGTGCGCTCGTTCTCGGGGACCGGCTGGCCCTTGACGAAGACCAGGGCCTTCTGGTGGTAGGTGCCACGGCGGGCGTTGTCGTAGCCGCGCTTGTAGTCGTTCACCATCTTGGTCAGCTCGGTAGCGGCCCGGATGGAATCCATGGACGTGTGAAGGCCCGGGATCACGTTCTCGACAACCTCATTGCGCCAGGCCTTGGTGACCTCGACGTCCAGCTCGTAGGGCTTCTTGCCCACGCCCCAGCACTTGCCGAGGACATAGCCAAGGCCCGGCCGCTTGTACCCGTGCAGGACCATCTTCTCGCCCTCGGCGCTGCCCAAGATCAGCTTGGTGGCGAAGGTCCCAAAGCAGGCCTGGCAGGTTCCGGAGACTTTCTCGCCGCTCTTCATGAATAGAGCATCGTCCTTTTTTGAGCACGACTCAAGGGCGATTTCGATGTCGCACTCAAATCAGTGCACGATGCGTCATTCTACCGAGAGCTGAGCCTTTTCCGGCCTGCCACCGGAATCTCCAGGCCTTGGAGTGTTTCCTCGATCAATCCGAGGTCTTCGCGGGCGGCGTTTAGAACGTTCTCGATCGCTTCACGCGGCGTGCGTCCGCGTTCGGCCCATTTGCCGCCTGGCTGGATCTTCTTCGGGCCGAGGAATGCCATATATCCCGTGACATCGGGCCGCGTGGGCAATGAGATGTTGATCCGGCCGCACGGTGACACCACCCGGGCATGCCAGCCGAGGTTCTCGAACACCTCCGGTTTCCACCCGTGCCCGAGGTCGCGCGCGACCTCGTTGGCGACGTCGACAGCGTGCTCGTAGCGTTTGATTGAGCAGATCACGGGGCCGCCGCCGCACCTCGGAGAGCAGTATGCGTCGCCATTGCGGACCGGCGTCCAGCCGCTCTTTTCTTTCTTGTCCATGTTCTTCCTATAGCGAACGGCCACCTGGTAACGGTAACCGACAGCAAAGGGGGGAGCGTCAGGCCTCAGCCGCGACGGCGCCGGTCCCAGACATACCGACACAGGATGCAGACCCTGCAGCTACAGTTTATTGGATGCGTGTTGGCGTCCCGAAACGTTTGCAGGATGTGTTCGGCGGCTTCCCTGGCCTCGGTACGCGGAGAGTAGGCCAGCCACTCCTCGTTGCCGGCCAGGCGCCGGGCTCCACAGTAGCAGCTCTCGCGGACGTTGCCGTCTGCAAGCTGCGCAGTCTTGTTAGCGCGGTGTACGTGCGGCATGGCTACGGGGTCGAGGTCATCGACCGTCCCGGATCACGGTCCTGCTTTGTACCCCGTTGACCACGACAGAAACACTGATTCTGACGCCTGATTTTATGAGCCCCCGCAGTAGCTGCGCCGTGTTCGGCGTGATCCCAAAGCATTCCCGCGAGCTTGCGTGTCCACCCTCTTTGAAGAGTGCGGTCCAGGTCCTGTCGACGGCGATGAAGACCTCCTTGACCATTAAGGCAGCCGCCTGGCCCCGAGCGAATGCTGCTTTGCCGCCTTCGACCGTGTCCCCCTTCGTTACGAACTCCTCCGGCTTCAAGAAGTCTAGAGCGCTTAACACTTTCATGGCGATAAGCCGCTACGAAGTGGGACGAATGACGCGGATGTCGCCGACGGCAATGAGCCCGTAGTGGGCGACGCGCCCGCGTTCCATCCTGTGCAGGATAATGGGCACCTTGGAGTCGAGGAAGCCGCAGAACAAAAAGGCCGTGTTCTTGTGCAGGCCAATGCGTTCATCGGAAGACAGAGACGTGCCATCCTTCATGTTCGCTTTCCATGAGTTGGTGACGGAGATATGGATTTCGTCGGCGTTTCTGCCGATGTCGAGGCCCTTCTTGTAGGGGGCGAGGTCGCGGGTGTCGCTGTCGAGCTTGAAGATCTCGCAGCTCAAAAAGGCTTCAGGCCCGAGGGCCTCCAACTCTTTGCTGTTCATAGGCACCAGTATCGGCAGCAGTTGTTTTGCTGTCAAGATCAAGTTCGATATCGGCATCGAAAAGATGAGTCAGGTCTCTGACACCGGCAACAAACGCCTAAAAACCAAAAGCCCCCGAGACGAATCGTCCGGAGGCCCTTGGTCTATTCAGTTGTTGGGTGTCCGTCGATTATGGGGTCGGCCCACTCCAGCGGACGATCACTCGTTGGCAATCTGTTTTTGTTATCCGGTCATTCTGGGCGGCCGGTAGCTGAGGCATATACCGAATGTTGCCCTCCCTCGAAATTAGTAACGGGTGAACCTGCTCGATGTCGAACGCAGGGGTTTCGGAACCTCGGACGCCCCATTGCGCCGGGCCGAGCCTCTCCAGGCGAGCCAAAGTATGGCTGCGATGGAGAGTAGGACGATGAACCAGAGGAAGCTCAAGAGCTGATCAATCTATAGCGAACGTGTTGGCGTCCCCAAACCCGATCACCAATCTCAGGTGTCACAGAATTGACGATCACCGATCTCGATGGGAGGGGGTCACCGGACTGAAGTCCGAATGTCGTCGGCCAGGGCCCGCACCGTTTTCTTGACCGGCAGCACCCCGGACCCAATCACCAGGCCCAGGATCAGGCCCACCAAGAACCTCAAGGCGTGCTCGGGGCCAAGGCGCGGGCCGCTGCCGCGATCTCGCCACTGTTGGAGTGCGCCAGCCCCTCGAAGGTGGCAGCCTCCTGCTGGCGCTGCGCCAGGGCCATGGCCGAGGGCGTCCGTAGGCTGCTCGTGCTCTCGGCGCAGCAGAGGAGTCCCATGAGGAGGCCGAGGGCGATGGCGATGCGGATGGTCTTGTGGTTCATGTTGGCAACTTTCTTGAAAGTCGATCACCGATCTCGGTGAGGGTTTGGGGGCGAATACGGATCTCGATGGGGTGGGGTCAGTTGGCCAGGCTCTCGGACCCTTCTCTGAGAAGGCGCTGGCGCCGCTGTTCGAGCCCGATCTCCTCGATGGTCTCGTAAGGGATTGCCACCGTCAGATCTTCGTCGTCGCTGCAGTCATCGATGGGGACGGGAACGCCTGCGGTGTCTTCGCACGGTCGGGTCATTCGTGAAGCTCCTTCAAGTTGTGGACGTTGACAGTTGATTACAGCATGCTTATCCGGTTGATGCACTTGAACACCATGGGTAGATCATCCGCCCACCGCGAAGCTCGGGTGCTCCCACTCGCCCGAGTACAGTTCGGCGTAGGTGGCCGACTCCGAATCGGCGCCGATGCCCAGCAACGACCGAAACGAGGTGAACGGGAAGAACCGGCGGTTGAAGCGAAACGTGAACTCGTTCAAGTAGGCTTGGAGGTGCTGCGGCGCGACGCCATGGTGAACGCCCAGCAGCCACGCCTTGAGATTCGAGAACACGAGGTGGATGAGCGGGAGGTGCTCTTCCGCGACCGCCGGGTCTCCGTTCTCGGCGAAGGGGTGGTGCTTGAAGTCGAACGTCTTGAGCTTGCCGTAGGCGGCCCAATCGTCCGTGATGATGTCGGTTCCCGGCTCAATGGCCATTCGGGCGAACCCCGTGAGAGTCTTGGAGGTTCTGTCCGGCACGACAGCCAGTCGGAGGCGCCCGGCATACCGGCCCCCGCGCTTCGGGATGGCCTTGCTCTGCTCGCCAAAGACGTTCTCGCCAGGGCGCGGTCCCTGACGCTTGCGCACCTCGACGGCGCCGATCACGAGGGTTTGATGGTGGGTGCCCTTGCCTTCCCCGCGCGTCTTGCCGCCCACCCACGTCTCATCCAGCTCCACGGTGTGGACGCCGCCGATCATGTCGACGTCTCGCCGCACCATGCCGGCGCGGAGTTTGTGGAGGATCTGGTAGGCCGTCTCGTAGCGGCCGAGTCCGAGCTGGCGCTGGAACTGGACGGCCGACATGCCCGGCGTGAGGCTGGCCACGAGATACGCCCCCCAGAACCACGTCAGGAGCGGCGTGTGGCTGTCCTGCATCACGGTACCGGCGGTCAGCCGCGCCTCCTTCTTGCACGCCTTGCAGCGGAGCACATGCGGGCGCGTGGCGATGCGTCCGGGCTCTGCCGCCGTCCCGCAACTCGGACAGGCGAAGCCGTTGGGCCAGCGGACGCGCTCCATGTAGGCGGCACAGTGGGCGTCGTCCGGAAAGAGCTTCTGGAACTCGGGCAGGCTGCGGGGGAAGGGAAGATCGCCCATGATTCAGCCAGCCTTAACAGACATGACCGCGCAGATATCGCGCCATTGATTGGTCGCCTTGCTGTAGCCACGTGGGCGTGTGTTCTTGCAGAGCCACTGAAGAGTGTCGAAGCGCTCCATGTGCGCCAGATCGGGCACCACGGTCTTCCTGCTCCTGAGGGTGTAGGTTTCGCCGTTGACCGTGACGGTTGGCATGGGTCCGCGCTTGGTGTCCATTTAGACGCTCCCTTTGCGATCGGGGCAGTTACCCGGCGTGCAGACGCCGAAAACCAAAGGCGATCCTCCAGAGCCGAGCCAACGCAGGGAGGATGCGCCGGCACCCGTCCAGTGGTCCGGGAGCTTGAGGCGACAGCGAGTGAGCGGTTCGGCGCCGGCCGCTGATAGGTGAATCTCCCCCAGCTCGGCAGACTCGGTCGGAGTGAGTGCCCGCGTCGTCTGCTTTCTGGCGTTGGCGACCGTCCGCACCTTGCGCAAGAGGGGCGCGGAGTACACGATCAAAGCTCTGTCACGTTTCCGGATCTTGCTTAGGATGTCTGTTGTCATGGTTTGATCTCCGGATGTTGAAGGTTGGGAAGCTTGGGAAATTGGTTAGACACCGATGGGCGCGGGAAGGGTCGCGCCCTTCGATACGGCCGCGCAATGCCCGCAAGCCGCGAAATGGGCGCGTTTGGCGATCTGCGCGTTCAAGTCGTCGATGGCCTCCGAAACCATGTCGTCGAAGACTCCGTCGTTACGAAAATCGGCCTCATCCGTGTAGCTGCAAGCGCCGAGGTATTGATCCGAGGTCAGACCGTCAAAGGAAACGGTAACCTTAGCGGAGAACCAAGCCCAGATATCGCCAGCGTTGAGACGCGCGCGCATATCTTTGAACATGGCGAGATCTGCCGCGCGATCTTCCGGAGAATTGCCCGAGTCAAAAAAACCCTCAGGTCCTTCGATCTCATCTTCCGGGATGAGCTGGATCGAAACTCCGGGGGTTTCTTTGGTGATTTTGGTGGGGCCTGCGACGGGTTTCGTCTGCCGGCCCTTGTTTGCCTTCTTATTGCTCATTGGTCTAGTCTCCTGGTTCCTTTGGGTTTTGGTTTTGTTTCTGCCTACCTAAAGACTATCGGCGAGTCGTGCTCAAAAGTAAAGGCCTCGACATCAAACCTGGACCCGTCGCGTTATTCGTCGCCATCGTACGGATCGCAACCACAACCGATCTGACCACAACCGCCACAAAAATCGGCGCGCTTGATGGGTTGCAGGTCAGAGCGATCGATCGCATGGTCGCGATCGTCCCCTACCATGCGCACTAGAACACGATCGCCCCCCGAGTCTTCGACCCATTCCCCTTCGCTCTCTACTTCGATCTCCTCGCCAGTCTCGGGATCGGTATCGGTGAACGTGGAAACTTCCCAGGTCCGCGGATACCCTACGACCACAAGCGCGACGCCGCTAAAGCCTTTCGCGCTAAAGTAACCTTTGTCAGTCTCGGCGACCTCTGTCAGTCGTTGTTTGCGCATGTTGTGTTTGCCTTCCCCTAAGACTATCGGCGACCCTACAGCAAAAGTAAAGGTCTCGACATCAAACCGAGACGCGGCGTGTTACCCCTGGTAGATCTTGCCGTCGTCGCCAACGTACAAATTGACCTCGCCGAATCCGTGCGCGGCCTCAGTCAAGCGTTTGCCGTCATCGGGCCAGCAATCGCGATCCCAGAAACCGACACCGGACCTGGTGCGCGTGAGCCAAAAATCATGGCCAGCCTGAGAAACGTTGTCGCCGATGTCCGCCGCGTTTTCGGTCAAGAACTTGGCGCAATCGGCCGTCATTTTCGCCAGCGTCTCAGGCGCCAGATCATCGGCGCTATAGTTGAGATCCAATGGTTCCCCACCTTGGTCGTCTGATTCGTCGGTTGACGACCACAGAGCGGATGTTATGTAGGCCTGCAAGAAATCCGCGGTATCCCCTTCGCTCGGGCCCTTGATCCAGCTAGCGTTAGGGAACGCCGATCGCGCGGCCTCTATCGACGTTTCCCGCAGATAGCGGACATCGCCGGATTCGGGATCGATGGCGCAAAACAGATTGCTAGGCGTTCCCCAGTACGCGCCTCCTGGATCGTATCCGCCATCGTCTAAAGGCACTTGACGCATCATGAGCGCGGCTTTCGTGTCAGTGGCGAGGTCAGAGCGCCGGCCCATGCTGGCGCCGAATTTAGAGCATCCTGGACGTTGATAGTCGAACATGGGCTAGACCTCCCCGATATCATAGAGTTTGGCGTTTTCGTCGATGATGAAAATCAGAGCTGGCGCGGTACCGTCGATCCGGGCATAGGCCCTGCCGAAGTCTTGCGCGCTGGCCAGGTTTCCGAACCGCGCTAGGTAGTTGCGGAGCTTGAACACGTGGAACATGGGCTAGACCTCCGATCAATGGTTGTGGCAGGTGGGGCAACCACAGGAGTCATCACCATCGGCGACGATAGCGCCAGACTGCGCCCGAATGCATTCGTAGGGGTCCGCGCTGGTGCAAGTGCAATCGGATTCCACGACGCTGGGATCGGTTTGACTTGTGGCGATACGAACGAAACCCTGGGAATCCTCGTAAAGCCCGAAGTAAGAGCCAACGGGATACTTTGCGACGAAATCCCCCACCGTATCGCCAGCGTCCGCGGCCGTCATGCTTTCGGACACAAGTAGATCGGTCAAGTTCGAATCGACGCGGAACCAAGACACGGCGGGATCTTCTCCGGTTTCCATGTCCGATCCCCCGTTCAGGACCAGATCCCAGAGCGCGACCACGTACCACATTTCACCCTCGAACTTGCCAGGGTTGGCGATGGTGCCACGCTCCGTTAAGTTGTAGTCTTTGGCGATCTCTGACTTGATGAGCATTTTCGATCCTCCTACCCACTATCATCGGCGACCCTACAGCAAAAGTAAAGGTCTCGACATCAAACCGAGACGCGTCGCGTTAAGCGGCCTTTACCAGGGCCGTGTAAGTCTGGCAATCGGCGCCCTTGACGCCGAACCGGCTAGCGTCGTGCGCCCAGCAAAACCCGGCATCCTCGCAAGACACGATCGGCCCACCCATGTAGGCCGCGAACGCATCCGCTTTTGCCTTCTCCGCCGTTCCCTCATCCGGATCGAGGTCGAAGCTAGATGCATCGCCATTGACTAGATAGGATGCCCAAGATGACGGCGCGATACCCTTAACAGCCTTGAGAGCCATGATCAGGCCTTTTCTTCGATCGCGGTTTTCATCGCTGCAAGCTCGGATTCGGGGAGCTTACCGCCAAGCGTCTGGCCGTCCGCGGCAACGTACATTTTCGCCATGAGCGAAGCGGACGGATTACCAGCCTCGATGCCGCGGACAACGGCCGAAGTGATATCGCCTTGCATGTACTCGCGCGCAGTAGATCCGATTTTGTTGACAGGCCGAGCCATGCGCGCGGCGTACTCTGTGGCGTTGCGCGTGAGACTATAGGATTCGGCTCGACACTTCCGAAATCCCGCGTATACGTTGTTCGTCGAGACCTCGTAAAGGGGCGCGCGTTGGCCGTACTCGAAACAACATCCGGCAGTAATCAGATCGCGCTCTGCCGCGGTAATGCTGGCGCTACCGATCATAGAATTGCCGTCGCACGACTTCCAGGCATATGCTTTGTTTTTGGCCGAAATCGCGCCGAGGTCAACTTCCGATAGGTCAACCGAGTATTTCGGCGATCCTTCGTTGTCGGATCCGCAGGCCTCATCCATGTTTTCGACCCTCAGGAAGTGAAAGCGACGATCGCCCAACTCCCGGACCCAGGTCCCCCCGTGATCCTGCCAATTGATGTCCCCTGTAAAAACCGGAATCCGCGCTTGCTCTTCATGTTGATCTAGCCTCCTGTCTCAATCATCGGTCCGTTTGCGTATGAACTCAATAGGTGAACGCATAAAAAGCGCACACGTACTCAAATAGCAACAGCATGCGTCAATAGCCCTGCCCCACTAGCATAGGCCGCGGGCTGTACCCCGGCAACCTGCTACAGTTAAAGGCTTGCAGCTATCAAGGCCGCGTTCGCAGTAGCTACCAGGGATCCCGCATGGACATCGGCGAGGGTATAGGGGGCACCGTCAGTGCCCACAAAACAATCCGAGGTATGGTTAGGATCGCCATCCCCCGTCAGATACTGTTTGAATGCATGGCACAATTCATGGGCAAAGGTTTGGCTATCGCTAAAGGTTCCGTGCCATTCAACGTCAAGGCGGTTAGGAGCGTCGTAGTCACTGGTCTCGACCCAACCACTTGATTCGTAAGCCCCATACACACATAGGTCAAAATGTGGGTTTTTGTAAGCGCTAGGGGTTCCGTACTTAGGTCCTGAGGCAAACGCTAGCCCGCGACCATCCACGCAATTGTCCCCAAAATGCCAGAGGATAGGGGGAGGCGCCATGTCCGGGAGACCATAGGTCAGATCCCAGATAATATGTACTGCCTGATCCTGGTTAGGTTGCGGGTTTGTGGGCCCGTCGTAGCCTTCGCCTGCAAAGGGAACGGTGTACCCCATGCAAGCCAAGGGCGAAAGCAGGAACGCCAGAGTCAGTATCTTGAACATGGATCAGGCATCGGAGGGCCTGATCCAAAACTCAAGGCAGCGGAGGCAGAATTATGCTAACGAGCGCAAATACTGACGATACGCGTCAAACTCGAACGATATTCAGGCCTTTGACGCCAGCGAATCGGATCATGTTTTGCGCGTGTTCTTTCGCGCTTTCGCAGGTGGGCTCATTCTCGACGACGAAATAAACGTGCTCCGTACCTTCACTGACAGATTTTAGGCCAGCGATAGCCCGGAGCTTGGCAGCGTAATGCTTGACCGCGGTCGGGCCCGTATACGCTTTGAAGGGGAAAGATCGGGTTTTCCGACTCGCGGACTCCGTGGCCGTCAGTAGCAGAGTCTCCCCTAATAGCTGGCGTTCGACGTCGGTCAAAACAGGACCCTCGGCAACAGCCTTGTGAAAGGCATCGACCCGGGACAGCCCCTCACGATTCGTGCTAGACCGCTCCAATTTGTGAACCAGTGTCAATGCGGATTTGACGTTTTGTGCGTTCATTGTCTCAATCCTCCTATGGTGAAATCGTACCCTAGCTTAGCCCCGGACCTCCCATGACATAGAAACCGGTTACCCTCCGAATCGCCCCCAAGCCTTGGGGGCAATCCGCAAGGCTACAGGAACAAACGATCGATCGAAGCTTTGACCTCGCCTAGGCTCAGGCGACAAACGAGGGTCCCGGCCCTGAAGTAATAGCCTCCGGCCAGATTCGTCGAAATCACTACGCCACGGTACACGGTTACAGCGCGCATTACTTGCCCCCTGCCATCGCCAGATACCGCCTACGCTCGACCACTATCAAAGCCGCGTTCTTGCCGGAGATCTCCCGGACTACCTCCCAATCCCCGGCAAATACGAACATGTCCGCGGCAATGTCTATGGAAAGATTGAAGAACTTAGCCATTTTGATATCCGCCTTCCAGGTGGGAGTTTTCTACTGCCTACCTAAAGACTATCGGTCACCCTACAGCAAAAGTAAAGGCCTCAACATCAAACCTGGACCCGTCGCGTCAATAGTTCCCTGAATCCGGCAGGTCAATGTCTAGATTGGCCATTAGCGGCGCCCACCAAAGCGGCGCGCGTTAGCGGCCTTTGCACTGCGGCATGCGGCAAGCGCCACGGTTTCGGGGACCTCGCCAGCATAGAAGCGATCCACCATTTCCGCGGCATGACTGTCTGCCCTATTGAGCGCCCATCCCTGTTTCCGGTACCGCTCTGCCTTGTCTTTGAGAAACAGATCGGCCAGTGCGATAGCGGACACGGGAAACAGCTTTACGCAACCTCGCATTGCCCCCAAAACCCGGCCATCTTCGACCATGAAACGGACGATGTAACGCCTACGCGCGCCACAGTGTGGACAGGAAGCGCCAGCCCCGCAATCGTCGGTCCCTATGAAGCGAGCTATCCTCGGAAAGGAAGAAACGGGCCCGATGTCCATACCCCTACCATCGTCCAGCTACAGCAAAAGTAAAGGCCTCAACATCATATCCCAACGCCGCGCGTCACATACCTGTCAACGTACCGCGTCAAAGCTCCAATCATCTTGGCAAGGGCCTTACCTAAACCGGAGAACCGAAACGCCCCCCGTCCACCTAAACCCTACTCCCGCCCCTAACAGAAACGAGAACCAGCCACACCCTAGATATGCTAAGCCGCTGCCAATAGGCAGATACAGGTAAAAGCTATAGCAAAACCCGGGGACCTCATGAGCAAAACAAATTCCCAGCTTGATCCAGCGCCAAAGGATACCAAGACTCAATAGGAAGCAGGCCAGGACACGATCGGACCTAAGGCAATAGCAGCATGCCAGGCCCACGATCGCCCTTCCAAGCCCCTAGCAGCCCCTAACAGACTCGACTAGGACAAACGTAAGATAGCTTACCAACTAGCCGAAAGAGCGAAGCGAAAGAGGCGGTTTCGGGTACCGCGCAGCTGATCAAGCCCCTGAATAATCAACGTACCGCGTCACATTGTAGCGCCAGCCTGGCCAGGCTGGCGTTTTGCGTTTGGGGCCTGAGGCGCTCTGCCTATGTGCGCCGACGCTGCTAGCGGCTAGGGCAGCTAAGGCACCTAATAGGGTCGTTTGCGATGGATCGGGTCTAGGAGCAGATCGACCTTGACATGTCCGTGTGTCATCAAAAACAGGATCTATTGATGTAGGTGGTGCGGATTTTGAGTACGCCGCTTGACGCGCTTGCACCTAATGATCCCACATACATAGGCACTACTGCGCGCCCGCATATGCTTAGACGCTGCCAAGCGTACCGGTAGGAGGGTAGGCAGGAGTAGGATAGCGCGCCGAGTCTGACGCGTTGCGAGCGCTGGCCATGGGTGGGGCCGACACGTGGGGTATCGTTTCCCGGTAGGGTCCCCTTTTCCAGGCCTACCCGGGTTGGGTCCCCCGCAGTCAGACACACACTCCAAAACCCAGAACCCGGCCGCCTCCGAAACAGGCTCCGCCGCCCGCACCAGCTTCAATTGGATCGGGTCCAGCTCAACGTACAGCAGCCGATCGCAACTTGGTCGGGCGCAGATCCCAGCCGATCACAACTGGGCTCCAGTCGCAAGCCACGAGGCCGCAGCTTGGGCAGCATCGGACTCCGCTGAAGGTACGATCGGCTGCAAGGGCACTACTGGCAGGGAACGGCTCCAGGCCTAGGTCAGGTTGATGGGGGCTGTAATCGCTTGCCGGGGTCCGGGATCTGGGTAGGGCTGGAAGGTGCGGGCCTGAACACGATCGGGCCCTTGGGAAAGGACACCTGGGGGCCGAGGGGGTGCCGGGGGCTCGGGACTTTTGGAGCTGGGGCTGGAAAAATTTTTGGCGGGGGTTTCGGAAAAGTAGGGGTCATGAATTTGACTCGGCCTGGGACAGGAGTCTGACCTTTGCCGGCGTCTTCTTGTGGTGCGAGGACCCAGTGCGCCCCGAGATCAGCTTGTGTCTCGGCTTGGCACTGGGTCCGTGCTTCATCACGGCCCGGTTCTGGCGTCGCTGTTTTCTGGTGCGGCGGCTGCGTCTACTCATGCCCAGCCTATAGCGAACGCCCCGGGATCTCGACGTAATGGCCGTTCACCACCTGCAGTCGGAAGCTCCCGGGCTTGTCCCTGTAAAAGTACTCGCCCGACTTCAGCAGCGCGGTGCCGTCGACCTGCCTCTCGTACACGGCCTCGAAACGTCCGACTACGTTCCCGCCGTGGCTGCCGACCGGGCAGCTCTTTGCCTTGACGAAGTTGTCGGCGGCAACGCAGGCTGGGCAAGGCACGTAGCCGGGCCCGGGTGACTGCAGGTACTGGCGGCGCTCGACTAGCGACATCTTGGACCAGGGCCCGAGGAAGAACCGGATGCAGCAGCGGGGGAAGCCGGAGTGAAGGCCGCAGCGGATTACCCCGATCCAGCCCATCGTCTTTTTCATGATCACGGTCGCGGCACCGGCGGAAATTGCAATCAGTGCCCCCGGAGCCGGAGCCGGAGCCGGTATCGGGCAGGAAGCTTGGACTTGCCGAGGCTGAGGGCCGCCATCACTTTGTCGTCCAGCCTATGATCGAAGATCCGAGTCTTCGATCCCGGCGTCGTCACCTCTTCCTTGCCGGTGATGATCGGTGCGCCTGCGGGGCCCCCGCATCTCGGGCACGACTCCCACTCCATCGCCTCGGTATGGACCTCGCTCATCGGCGCTGCCGGGGAGGCGACGCGACGGGCGAGCGCGGCGTCACCAGCCTCATTAGCCAGTCCGCGATAACGCTCGGCCTCGGCCAGTTGCTCGCGTAGGGTGGAGGTCTCGGCGCAGCCGGGGCAGTGGATATGGGTGACTGTCATCCGCTCCATGGCCTCAGCAAAGTACGCGAGAGAGTATCTGCCGACGTGGGTTTGGTCGGTGGCGTCGCAGCGTCGGACCTTGACCGGGTACTCGGTGCCCAGTTCAACCGCCATCACGATCCAGAGCACGTCGGGACACATAAGGGGCCGATAGAGCTGGCCTGGCTCGGGGGTCATGGCTTGGCCTCGTCCTTGAAGCCGGGCAGGAAGCGGACGCCGACGGTGGGCACGATTGCGGGACGCCAGACGTTGCCGCACTTCTGACAGGCGTGGGTGTGGTGCGGCTGGGTCGCGAACTCGCCTTCGTCGATGTGTAGCTCGCCACAGGCGGGGCATGGAATCCGCATCGGGATCGTGAAGTCGGCCGGGCGGTACGGCTTTGCGGATGCGGTCATGATCTGCCTATAGCGAACGGGGTAAGTAGAAGTAGATCTGATCCAGCTCCTGCGAACTCAGGCCTGGTGACTACGGCGCGGCCTTGCTTCGGGCGTAGTCGAGGTCGCGCTGGAGGCTGGCGATCCTTTTGTCGACGGGTATGGTCGCGTCAAAGCCGAACAGCGCGTTCCAGATCGCGGTCTCGACGTAAGAGATCGGCTCGCCCCCGTCTTCCTCTTTCTGCATCTCGTCCAACCGGTTGACGATGTCAATGGCCAGGTCCCGCAGCTCGGCCCCGTATTTGCGCAGGGGCCGGATGCCGGTTTCGGTCAGCTTGGGATCGCTCATTTCGCGGCCTTCCTGGCGATGTCGATCTTGACCAGGAGGTTGTTCAGCTTGCAGTCGTCGTCATGATCTTCGCCCCTCTGTAGGTCGGAGCCGCACTCAATGCACTCGCCAGGCAGACACTCCTTGCCGACGATGGCGCGCAGGACGTCCTCCATCTCCGGAGCCACGACCATCAAGGTGGCGTAGGGCTCGGTCGGGGGCGTGCCGCTCACGTTATCGTACGGGGAGCAGCCGCCGAAGTCGCAGACCTCGGCACCGTCAGCGTCCAGGATCGCGCCCATGTCATCGGTGCCCTCGTTCTCGGGCTGGAGCTTCCATGGATGTGGGTGGTTCATTTCTTCCCCCGCAGCAGGTCCCGAGCCGTCACCGAGCTTCGGGGCTTGGGGGCCGGCACCGCCGCCACCTTCTTGACGGGCTGGACCTGAACCGGCTTCGGAGTCAGGGGCTTCGCCGGGCTCTTGGGCAAAGGCTGGAGCCGGGGAGAAGCGTACGGGGCATGGCGGCCCTCGATCTCGCTGAGCTGAGGGTGGTTGTAGCAGACGTCGGGGATGCCGCCGTACAGGGCGCCAATCTGCGGCATCAGCATGTGATAGACCCGCGAGCAGTCGACGCAGGCCAAGATCGAGCCCTGGTTTCGGAACTTCAGGTGAGGATGAGAGCAAGGGGCGAGGCTCATGATCCGCCTCCGACATTCAAGGCTTTGTAAATCGCTGAGGCCGTCTTGGGGCTGACGCCGTGGGCCTTGGCAACTTCTCGAATCCGACGCTGTCGCTGTTTCCGTGCGACGGCGAACCCGCCCTCCATCTCCTCGATGATCGCTCGCTCTCCGACCAGATAGGTTGACTGGCTCTTGGGCTGGAGCACGATCCGGACAATGTCACCGATCTTCATGCTCAGCCTATAGCGAACCCACGTCCGGATCCTCGAAGAGCTTGGTGATCACGTCTCCCAAATCATCGATGTCCACGACCTCGGCGGCGGCCACGAAGCCCTCCTCGTTCTCGGGCGTCTCCAGGCCCTTGTCGTAAAGCGTGGCGTAACACTCTTTGCGCAGGCCATTGGGCCCGAAGGCCTCTACGTCGATGACGATGCGCTGGCCCGGACCCAGGCGATCGAGGACGAACTTGGCGCGGACGTACTCTGACGCCGATGTCTGAGGGGCTTCGTCCACGGCCTTCGCTTCGAGGAACCCGCGACGGTAGCCACCTCCCACCTCATCGGCCAGGACCGCCTCGTCCTTCATCTTCCTCGCCGTAGCCGTCTTGGCGAAGTGGTAGGCGCTCCGCCCACGCTCCATGGCCGCCTCCCGATGGACGGCCCTAACTACCGCAGCCTTTTGGGCAGGAGACAGGATCACTTCCAGCGGCATATCGAATTCGGCCATCAGCTCACCCCTTTCCCGTCCAAGAAGGTCTTCCACTCGGTTTCGAGGGCGTCTTCCGAGGCTTGGTCACGCAGCGGCCGGCGTCGCGGATAATGAAGGACTCTTGTCGGCGCCAGCTCACAGTTTTGCTCTCCATGGCCGACCGCGTGATGATGACGAGGCCCCCGTCCCAGAACCAGTGGGTGCCGTAGCCGGGAGAGACCGTCCAGTGGTCGCTCGATTCTCGCCCCGACTCTACTTTCAACATCCTGGCTTTCTTGGCGTAGGCATGGGTGGCGAGCCACTCGTTGATCCAGTCGAAGCAAGGGTCGTCGTTGTTGACGGTCAACGTCACGGTCGATGCCCAGCCGATCGCATGTAGCAACCGTATCGGGATCTCGCGGAGCAAGTACATGACGGCCCCGACTGCCATCAACGTGACCGTAGGAAGCATGGGTCCGATCGGGAGTTGCATTACACTGCCACCTGGCCGGAACAGTCGGCCTGTGTAACTTCGAGGGCCTTGTTGCAGGGTTCAAGGCTTCGGGGAAGCTTCCTGATTAGGCTTTGGCGATCCATCGCGACCGGAGGGTTGCGCGCTTCCTCCCAGGTGCAGGTCTTGTACCGGCATCGGTTGCGGTACCCGGCGCCGTAGAAGGGAAAGTCGCGACAGACGCGAGGCCGGGTCTCGTAGGTGGTACAGTTGCCGGTAGCAGCGTCATGGTGACGGCAGGTGTAGTAGTGGCCGGTTTGTGGGGGCGGCCCACCGTCGACGCCTTCTTTGGCGTCCTTCGCTGCCTCGATCGGGATCACCATGTCGGCGACGAAGACGATCTCTTCCTTGTTATGCGGGTGGTCGCCCGTTTCCGCCATCGTCTTGAGCTGGTCCGGAGAGAAGGGCAGGTAGAATCGCTTGCAGCAATCCCCGGAGCAGCGGTTGTTGTGTTCACAGCTCATATCGGAAGCCCCAGGTGGTGGCGCAGCTCGTTCCAGGCCGGGATGAGGCCGGGATCGATCGAGCGCAGTTCCTCCTCGAAGTGGTGCTGCTCCTTCTGATACATTTCCAGCATCCGGCCCTTCTCTTTGGAGAGGCCGCAGACGAGGGCGTTGGCGAGGCGGTCGGCGAGCTTGACGGCGAGCGCCGGAGTCCCGATCGCGCGCACCTTCCTGTACATCGGCGCTTTGCGCTCGCTGCGGTTCTTGCCCGGGCCGTCGGTGACGGCGTCGACAAGCTCCACGACACGAGGATCGAAGAGCTTGCTCAGCTCAAAAATGGACGTCTCCGTATCTTCAACCACATCGTGCAACCAGACCGCAGAGCGCAACACGTCGTGGTCGTAGAAGCGCAGGGCCGGCAGGCTCAGGATGCTGTTCTCCAGACAGCTCACAGCCTGCACTAGGTGGTAGATGTAGGGCAGATTGCCGTACTTCTGGCCTTTGTGCTTCTCCGCCGCGAACCAACTCGCGGTGACGGGGCTCGTTGTCGTAATCATGTCTGACCTATAGCGAACCCAGGAACTCGTCTGGAACCAACCACACCTCACCCTCGGGGACTGCATCGTGTGGGCGCAGGACGAATCGGGAGACGTAGACCGGCTCGTCCGCCCTCCGGTCCTTCAACATCTCTTTCCAGAGCGACCCGAGCAATGGCAGGAGCGCGAAGACAGTCTCAGGCGAGTGCCGATGCGACCAGTAATCGACGGGGCTGCAGTAGACGGAATGCCCCCAACGATCTCCGCCCCAATTCGTGTAGACGAGCGCGGCTGCGTCCTCCAGTTTGACTCTGGCCCGCGCGAACTTCAGTCGGGGTCCGAACCACATCAGAACTGCCCCCGATCTTTGCAGGTGTGGGTTTTGCAGTAGCAGTCGGGTCCCGTACACGGGCAGACCTGCGGCACCTCGTTGGCGTGCTCGCAGAACATCGGGCTTCCCGATCGGGAACATCGGGCGTCCCGATCGGGAAGATCGGGACGCCCATGGGCTGTCTCGGCGACTTTTCTTCCCGATCGGGAAGGTAGTAGCCTCAGGGCTCGGATCGATGCGTCGTAGCTCTTGATCAGGCGTTCGTGTTGGCGCTTGGTCCCCACCAGGCCCGTGAGCGCTCGCTTGTGCTGGTCCGGGTGCTGAGTGAAATACTTGACCCACGCGACATGCGTTGCGCGACAGGTTTCCTGAAAAGCTATGATCTGTGGATTAGTCATTGGGCCTCACAAAGCTCGTCGGTCGGGTCGCCCCTGCGAAAGGCGAGGATCGTGGCGTCAATGATGTCCTGGACGGGCGCCCGCTCTTCCGCGGTGAAGCATGTACAGCACTCGATCTCGATCGTGGTCTCGTCGACCGGGAGGTCGTCCCATTGCCCACACCAATGGGCGAGCTTTCCCGTCAGAAGCCGATTGCGCCAATGAAGGCAGTCGGTCTCGAAGTCGGTGTTCATGCTAGCCGAAACCCTTCCGGCAGGGCGCGCTCCAAGATGCGATTTGCCTCCGCGGGCGACAGGTCGAACTCCGGGCCGTGCCAGACGAGAGCTATTCTGGTTTGATCGATCGGATCGTATGCGGCCTCGATGGTGACGTTCGCAACGCCTGATGCGGCAACGATCTTAGCCACCCATGATCCGATCGCTCGCCTGGTCGATTCGTCTACCTTCGACAGAAGAATGTGTTCGCAGCGATTGCGAATCGCCTCACGTACGGTGCTCATTTCGTCTTTGGGGGCAAGAAGGCGGTGATGAGCGCGAGCAGGCTACGGGTATCCTCCGATAGCATCCCGAACTCTCTGACAACCGCTGCGTCGACGGAACTTGGATCGCAACTCAGAAACGTGGCCGCGGTCTGTAGCAGATCGCGAGCCTCTGCCAGGTCTTTCGTGAGGTGGTCGCGCTCGTCCTGAAGCTCCTTCAGCTTGTCTTCGGGGATCAATACCGCGTTGGTTCTCTTCCTGAAGTGGGCCGTCAGCGCCTCCGCGATCAGCTCGCCGTAGGCGTCCTGGAGCGCCGCCGCTTCTTTGGGCGACTTCGCGATGTAGCCGAGCCTGCCCCATCCGCGCACACGGAGGGTCGCGCCCGGGGCGTCGAAGCCGACGTGGTTGTCCGCAAGCATCTCGCCGTCGTCGTCCCAGATGTAGCCGCCCGCGTATTTGAACGGTGTCCGGAACAGCTTCCGGGCGCGGTCACGAAGCTCGTCACTCATCGGCATCGAATCTCCCCTTGGCCACTATTTCCGCAAACTGGGCGTCGATCTCGTCCTGGACCTCGGCGAGGGCGGCCACCTTCCCAACGACTGCAACGCGCTCGACCAGCTTCCGTCCTTGCTCGCTGGCTACGTCGCAGCTCGCCGGGAAGCAGGTAAAGCTCATGGCGATGTTGCCGGCTTCGTCACCGAAGACAGGCTCCAGTACGTCGAGTACGCAGGTCTTGGCCTCGCAGCTCATCCCAGCAGCCCCTCGCAGAGCTGTAGGTTGGCCTCGTACAGCATGCGCTCCGCTTCCTCCCGGAGATGGCGCTTGCGCTGCTCTTCGAGCCCGATCTCCTCGATGGTCTCGTTCTTGATGGCCACCGTCGGCTCCTCATCGTCGAGGGCGACCGGGATGCCGTCGTCCATTTGCGTCGGGTGCGGGAACGGTGCGCTGCTGGTGTCCATACCCAGCCTATAGCGAACGCCCTCAGGACTTTGTTTCGAGCGGCCTCTTAGCTATGTCGACGTGACGGCTCCAGCCCCTGTGACCGCAGTCCGTGCACCAGTACTCGTGGAAGGTGTTGAGACCGCGGACTCCGAGATTGCCACCGGTGTAAGATTTTGTGCGCCCTGTACGTACGACTTCCCGGCCCGGCCTCACGGAGAGTTGACCCCAGCCTGGCCTCTTCTTGCAGGCTGCGCACCAGAAGTAGAGCGGCCAGCCGCTTCCGTTGTTCGATCCCATCTAGATCCCTGCCTTGCGCTCGATGGACGCTGCCAGCCGATCCAGGACAGAGAGTCGATACGATACAGTCTCCTCGTTCAGATCAGTGAGACCGTCGCCTATGCCGTAGTAGAGCCAGCCGGAGCCGTTGTCCGCCTCGGCCCTGAGCAAGTTTGCGGCACCCCGTATAACTTCGCTCCGGTGCTTCTTCCGTTCAGCTTTGGTCATCTGTTAGTGCCCAAAATTGATCCCGATCATGAACTTCCGGCCCATCATCGAGACCTCTTTGTCGTCCGACCCACAACATCCGCTGTCCCGCTGCTTCCGGTACCGTCGCATATCCTTGCGCTTGCTGACGTCGGCGACACGATAGTTGTCGACGCAGGAAAGATCCTTGGCCATTTCATCCAGCTCCATACGAAGTAGGCTGTCGAAGCCCAGGTAGCGGTTCTCCTTGGCCTTCGGACGTCGGTGATCGTAGCGCGATAGCCGGATGTGCTGGGCCAGAGTAAAGGTCCCGGGACGACCGTGTTGCTCGCGCCAACTGTTTTTGTAGCGCTGGTGCAGAAGCGTGAGCACGGACTTCGTCCGGAACTGCATACCGGAATTCGTTTTCAGGACTTCAAGTCCGGGATCATAGTCCTGGTCCCCGATGATCGTGCGTTCCCCGGCCCAGCGCTTCGACTCCCACAAATAGAAGAACGGAAGGCCGCCATCGTATCGGCGCTCGGCGTCGGCGGCGGTTCGGAAGATCTCGCGCCAGTACTCGATGTCTCGGCTTTTCCAGTTTATGGCCTTGAACCATTCCTGGTACGGTGGCCGCCCACATTTCTTGCACTCCTTCTTTTCTTCGACCCACTCCAAGGCGTTCCAGTGGTTCGTCGACTCCTTGTACTCGCTGTGATCGAGCTGGGTGCAGGTGACGAGCCCGTTCGGCCCCGGGTACGGGCCGGATCCGAAGCCGAGGCTCTTGACCCACGGGTAATCCGCAGCCGGCGCTCGCTTCTTCGGGGAGGATCCGAAGTCGATGATCTTGACGTCGTTCATTTGTTCTTGAATCTCCCGATGAAGGCGACGGGGCCTGGCGCTGTCACGGTGTCGGTGATGACGCAGTCCTCGTCATAGACGTAGATCTCCGGCGCCCGCTCCCCAGCAATCACGGTGACGTCGCCCGCGAGTCCGTTGCAGTCGCAGCCGCCGGTTGCGACCCAGGAGTCTTCGCTGATCTTGCCCTCGAAGAGCAGGCCCTGAAGCTGTCCGATCAGCTCTTTGACGGTGAGGTTCTTGGCGGCGCTCATTTTGACTACGATATCATATCTAGGTTTGCTGTCAACCTCAAACGGGCTTCTTGGGGCAGCCGTCGACTGGTCGTGGTTTGCCCTGGCCCGAGAGAGCGTCGACAAGAGAGTCGCGGTGACGAAGAAAGCAGCGCCTGCACACGCTTACGTTCGACAGATCGATGACCGGCAGCGCCTCCCAATCGTGGCGCCAGGTGGCGGCAACGGGGTCCGGGTATGTGCCCGGCGGACATTCCCCGGGGTGAACGATCTTGCATTTACTGCACCAGAACGAGCAAGCCTCGGCCTTCATGGTTTCTTGTCGTCGATGACGAAAGTGATCGAGATGAACTCGATGGTCGCGGGCTGAATGGTGCCGGTGATGGTTGCCGTGCCATCGGGCTGCATGGTGCCAATGCTGTAGTCCTTGAAGTTGGCACCATAGAACTTGGTGATGGCGCCGGTATCGTGGAACTGCGCGCACATCGTGGTGCCCTCCCACCACATGTCGCGCAGGGCGCGGCCGTCGACGTGCATGGCGAACCCGGGCTTGATGTCGTCTCGGCTGCGATTTTTGCTCAGGAAGTAGTAGGCGAGGCCCTGGGGCTCGAAGTCGCCGCGGCAGCCACAGTTGCACCCGTTGAGGTAGCCCTGTTTGACCAGCGAGCGCATCTTCGCCCGGATCACTTTGTCCGGATACTTGTCCCAGTCCGGGAACCCGTCCTCCAGGTCGTAAAACGTGGTCCAGAGGTGTCCCGTCTTCTTGCAGTGATCTACGATGAACTCCAGGATCTTGCGGGTGTCCAGGTGCTTGGCCTGGATCGTCTTCTTGCGCTTGTACGACGGGCGCGGGTCGCTGCGGTTGGAGTTAGCTGCGGGCGTGATCCCCTCACTCACACAGGCCTTTGTGTACGACATAGCATTGGGGAGAGTGAAGTTGTCTCCGCGTCGCGGCGGCGGATACCACCGCTCCTGGTGGACACTTCCCGATGTCCGGTCGCTGCGGCGCCAGCCCCTTTCCTTGAGCTGCTGGCGAGTCTTCTCGTAATTCTTCACTCGGCGCCTTCTTTCGTCTCGCAGGGAACGTACAGCTTCGGCCTTACCAGTAGCCGCACGAGGGCGACGGACAGGACCGTCACCGTGATGGGGCCGTAGACCAAGATGAAGATTCCACTCATGTATTCCTCGGCAATCGGCGGCGTCCGCGCTCGTAGTCGCACAGAGGGTCGGACATGTTCCAACCCTTGCTGTCCTTCAGCTTTACCCAGTACCGACCACCCTCAGGCCGCCAGTCTAGGGTGACGTCCAGCTCTTCGAGACAGCGAACGAAGCGGTCCTGCCACTCCAGCGGCATCGACTGCAAAGCCGTCCTTGGGATCGTGAGGTATTGGGCGTACGTCAACTCGAACCAGCTATGGATTGCGCCATCGACGACATACCCGGCGTCCTTGGCGTAGTCCGGAATCTTTTGGGTGTCGTAATCGCGGACGTACGCGCGGACACGGCAGTACCAGCATTGCCCGCAGTCGACGCTCTGGTTGATCCCAACCTTCGGGTCGCGCATGACGCAGATCTGGTTCGGGACCTCTTCGCGCATCAGGGTGACGGCTTGCCCGATCCGGTCGTGGAGGGACTCCTGGGCCGAGGCGGCGGAAGCGTACTCGCGCTCCAGCTCGGCAACCCGCGCCTCGGCCGCTTCAAGCTTCAACTTCATCTCGGCGAGCTGGAGCACAAGATCGATCCGGTCGGCCGAAGGTCGACCGCACAAGCAGTCGCTGCGATCGTGAACGCAGAGGCTCATGATTACAGGACCCAGCCCGGGTAGGTCGCGGTCTGGGACACTTTCTTGCAGCGGCAGCGGCATTTGTCGTGCAGCAAGAGTCTCTTGTTGACGTAGACAGGGATCAGGTGCTGGCACCCAATGATTTCGTGAAAGGACGCCAAAGGGTGGCCGCACTCGGGGCACCAGGGCTTGGGACCGAGTCGGGCCTCCAGCTCCACGATGCGGGCTTCGGCTACGGCTAGTTCATCTTCTAGTTCATCGGCCAGTTCCTCGGCCGCGTCTAGCTCCTCAGACAGTTGGTCGACCCCTGCGAGCGCGGCACCCCAGCGCAAGTCGGTATTGGACGCCGCACTTTCCCAGGGGATGTCGGGCCCACGAACAACCCAGAACAGAAGAAACACGACGGCGGCGACCAGGAACAGGTGGATGAAGCCACTGAGCCCGAACCCGAGCCCCAATCCCAGTGCCCAGACCAACAAGGAGACGATGCCGGCTACAAGAAGAGTCATGATCTGCCTATAGCGAACGGTTACCCGCGCACCAAAGCCCCGACCAGGATCAGGGCAAAGCCTATCCACTGCCGCGGGGACTGGCTTCCGTCGCAGATCGTGACCGCGACGATGACCGTGATCGTGGAGGCCATGGTCCAGGCAATCGCGGGCTCTACGTACTTGCCTCCGGAGAGCCTGGACATCGCGTACCAGATGGGGCCCCCGAGTCCGAGCAGCACCGATCCTACCAGCACCATCCACAACGTCTGCTGCGGGTATTTGACAGCCTTGACGAGAACGACGTCTGCGGCCGAAGAGAGTCCCGCGCCCAGGAAGCCAAGGAGCAGGAGGGGCCACGTCATGATCGGTCTATAGCGAACGCTTGCGCGGATGCTGGAGCGCGGTTTCCTGCTTTTGAGCCGTGGCGGATTTGCAGGTGCACTTGTCGCAGATCGGGCAGGTGTCGCGGCCGTGGGGCTCGCAGGGGATGGCGACTGAACATGTGGCTGCGCGACGGAACTGGCAGTCTTTCTTGTGAAGGCGCCGGATCTTACAGACGCAGGAGAGAGATAGCCGATGAAGGCCTGCTCGACCTGCAAGCATTTCTCGCCATCGCCAATTCGGCCTCGTAATGGGCTCGAATTTCGGTGATCTGCCGCGCATGTTCTTTCTCCATCTTCGCCTTCATTACGGGCGCCTTCTCGTCCAGATATGCCCGGTACTTGTCGCGGTCGTACTCGCCCTCTGGCGCCGCGACGCCCTTGGCGGCGGCGTACTTTTCGGCCCAGTTTTCGAGCTTCCCCTTGACGTCCTCGTCCTCGACAGGGAACCCCCAGAACATTTTCGCGGCCGCGCTGTTGCCCATGACTCCCTATAGCGAACGCCGGCTTACCATCTACCCAGACCCCGCCACAGCCACTTGGTCAGCTCCCAGATCCCTATCACTGGCACCACCAGGAAGATGTTGACGGCCCAAAGACTTAGGATGTCGTGCATTGCTTGCCTACGAGCGCTAGGTCTCTCCGGGGACGAAGTTCAGATCGTGGTCCGCTCGATTGCCGGGGAAACGGTCGTGGAACCAGCGGTGTGCATTGACATCAGATACGGCCCGGAACGACATCGCCTCGGCCTCTGTGAGGAGGACGGCGACCTCCATTCGCTCGGACCATATCTCTCGACGTTTCGCCTCTTCTTCCGTGTACCGACCCGCCTTCGCAAGATTGCTGGTGTACCCCGAGAACTTCGGGGCCCAGAAATAGGTCACGCCCTGAGTCGACAGATGCGCGGCCACGATCAACCACTCTGCGTCTCGATACAGCTCACGAGGGACAGGTCCGCAGATGATTTCGAGCATCGAGCAGACGATAGGTCCGCTCATGTCGTCGAGGGGCACATTCGGGTTGTCGCGAAAGGCCTCTGCCCTGGCTATCCAGTAGCGAATGCGCTCGGCGCGCTCCCGGTACTCGGTTGCTCGCTGAGCCCGCTCTTCGTAGAGCCACCGACCTTGCTCGGGCGTGAGGCCGGGTAGGTTCTGATTCGCCAGCTGCATCCAGGCGTCGGCGCCCATCATCAGCTGGTTGATCAGCGACGGCATCTGATGGTGCTTCTCGGCGGCCAGGTCGTCTTTTGGTTCGGGCGCTTGGGGGACACGATCCAGGAAGTCGTTCATTCCCTGTCTATAGCGAACGTGGCCTCACCAGCTCGATCCCGGATCCATTCTTGAACTCGATGAGCAGCTCCAGCTCCGGGCGCTCGGCCGTCGACCTGCAGGTCTTCGACCAGTCGATATTGTTGCGGCCGTTCTTGTCTATGTTCACAATGTAGTCGAAGAGTGCCATCTCGTCTTCGGCCACCACTGTCACCCGGACCAAGCTGTCGGGATGCATTATGGCCTCCAGGTAGGCTTTGACGGCGCCGTCGACCGCGGGTTTCACGTTGAGGCCGAGAGCGCGCAGATTCGCGGTCGCGCGGTCCGCGGCCGTGTGCAGTGGTCTGTCTTCGAGGTTTCTCATCGGGGTCCCTTCTTGAACAAAATTCCGTAGTACTCGTTCGTGGGTCCGTGGGCCCACCACTGTATGAGCTGCTTTTGGTTCAGGACATCGACTCCGCACTCCTTCTTGTTCATGAACGAGTTCCAGGAGTCAAATGTGACAATCCGATTCCCTACGGCGCCAATCGCGGCGATCCAGTGATTTCCTTCCTCCACACAGAGGGCGCCAACGTAGCCCTCGATAATGCTCTCCAGCAGGTGGTCAAACGCGGTCGCCTTGGTGCCGTTCATCTCTCGGAATTCGAGCCCCAACCTTTCGAGGGCGCTGAGCATCCCGAAGGCGTTGGTGCCGTCCTTCTTGGTGGTGCCAGTGTGCAGCCGGATTTCTCGCTCCGTGAGTCGGATCCCGAGCGCACGTGCGCCATTCAGGATCGCGAGTGGGCCACAGAGAAATGGTGCACGCTGCAGTCGCATCAGTCGGCCTACTTGAGCCTGTCCACAACCGCGACGCCGTACAATTCTATTCTGGCAATCTTGGCCGCTTCCTTCATGAGGCTTGTGTGCTTCTTCTCGGCTGCTCTGCGAACCTGGATCTGTGCCTCGTCCTCGGTCTCGAAGGCGTCCTTCCCAATCCGCACGAAGACGGGGCCAGAGGTGAAATAACGATCTCCCTCTCCTGTGACTCGTCCCCTCACCTTGAAGATCCCCTGGGTTGCCCAGTACTTCGTCACGTACATCGTCAGCGTCTTCTCTTTATCCATGTGCGTTCTCCTCTACGACCTCGATGTCGATGTCTCTCACCAGGATCCGGGGGTCCGAAAGCACGAAGTCGACCTCGCGCTCGGCGGACTCCCGCATGAGGAAAGGCCCGATCCGCTCCTGCAGCGAGATCCGACTTGAGGTCATCCAGGTAACGTAGAAGTTCATGATTTTGATGCTAGGCTGCTTGGGTTTTGCTGTCAATGCCAAATGCGCTGTCTGCCGTCATCAAAAGAGCGGACTGCACCGTGCTCAGGTCGACCCGAACCCGATTCCCTATCCGAACCGACTTCAGGCGCCCCGACTTCAGCATCCTCCGTACCGTCCTTTGCGTCACACCGAGGCGTTCGGCAGCCTCTGGAACGGCGACGATCGCCAGCGGCTGTACCGCCTGCAGGACAGAAATCTGACGCCGAAGCTCTGCAATCTCTGCTTTCATCCCCTGCAGCTCCAAAGGTATGGAGAGAATCGCCTCCATCACGGTCGTGATGGCCAGCGCGTTCATCCGCGCCTGATCCTTGTTCATTGGCCGCTCGACGACTGCTCGATTTCCTGGAGGAGATCGGGGTGGATAAAGGTTCGCAGCTTCTCATAGCGTTGGCGCAGGACCAGCACGTCCTGGTACGGCACCGACCAGACGTAATCGCCGCGTAGGACGGGAGCGTCCATCCAGCCCATTGCGGCCGAGCTGATGCCGACCATCTGCAAGGTCAATTGCTCGATTTCCAGCTTGGCCCGGATGAGGTCGCCGAGGCGGCGGGCGGCGATCTTGCCGGTCTGCGACCAAATCCCTCGCAGGCGCTCGACCATCTCCTTGAGTCTGACGACCTCGGCCTCAGCCGTATCCCGGTCCTCCTGGATCCAGCGGGCCATGTGGAAGATGCCCTCCACGCGCTCGACGATCTCCGCCTTGTGGCGCCTCAGCATGTCGATTCGAGCGACTGCCAGCTCCAGTTGTTCGCTGGCTTCGTCGTGTCGGTCCACGTAGAAGCGAAGGGCATCCTGCAGGTCTCGGATCTGCTGCTGGGCCTTCGCCAGGGGGTCGGGGTCGACCTTGATCGAGACCTTCGTTTTGCGGGGCCACATGATCGCGGCGATCATGCAAGTCACAAAAGCTGCCCAGGCCAGGAGGGGTAGGAATGCCACGAAGAGGTCCATGACCTGCCTATAGCGAACGCTCTAGGCAGCCCGTTCCCACTCCTCCTTGGCGCCCTTGGCCAGATTCTGTTCGGCCCAGAGCGGCTGCAGGTTCGTGTAATGGCAGGCCTGCAGGAACTGTTCACGATCCGTGAGGTCAAATTCCTTGAGCGGGCGTTTGTGGTCGATGTGCCAACCGTCCTTAGAATGATTCCCCCACGTCATCTGCTCGCCCGTCTCAGGGTGCGGGTAGAACTGCGCCTCTAGCCACATCCTCAGCTCGCCGACGGTACAGCCAAGGTCCTTAACCGCGGAGCCTCCCTTGAGGCCGGGCGTGGCCTCGACCGCGTGGGCGATTCGCGAGCGCAACAGTACCGATAGTTTGAAGCTCAGATCGGAGTCGTATCTCTTACGTCGATAGTCGCGAGCGCGCTCCGGGTGCCGACTCCGAAAACGTTTGGACCTTACAGCTCGCTGCTTCTTGAGGTGGGCAGGCGTTTTGGGGAGCCTCCCCTTCGAATTTAGCAGGCGCTGGCCGCGCTGATAGAGCGACATGCAGGCCTTGCACTGGGGATGGCGCCCATCTCGGCGCCTCCGGTGCAGATTGAACTCGTCCAGGATTTTCTCTTCACCGCATGCAGAGCACACCTTGGCGAGAGGCGGTTCGTCAGTGGTGCTTGGTGCCCTGGAATTTTCGTACAGGCGCTTGCAGGGGCGGCACCAGCGATGCAGGCCGTCTTTGTTGGCCGCCATCCGACCGAACTCGTCGTCTTCCTTAGGTAAGTCGCATTTTAGACAGGTCTTCACCCGTAACATGGTTGCGGGCCATTTGATCTATGCCGAAATCGATTGCGCTAACTCACGAGGTTCGCTATAGTCCTACGTAATGGCACGCAAGAAGCGCCGCAGACCGCACGGGGCCGGGTCGATCAGGACCGTCGGCAACCGGACCATTATCCAATTTTATGACGTTGACGGCAAACGTCGCACGAAGTCCCTGCCGGACGCCGACACCGCCCGCCGCCTGCTCGACCAGGTCACCAAGCGAGTCCAGGACGGGATCTACGGTCTCGGAGAGGGCAGCCGGACGGACCTCGCAAGTCTAGGTGCCCTGGCCGTGACCTGGCTGGCGGCGCGGACCGCACACGAGAGTCATTATGATGACGCGAGCCGCTGGACGAACCACCTCAAGCCTCTCATCGGCGACTTGGCGCCAAACGAGGTCGATGTGTCGGTCCTCAAGACTACGATGGCCGCCCTCCGCACCAAGGGCTTGAGCAAGGCCACGGTCAAGCTATGCATGGCCCTGCTCTCGTCCCTGTACTCGGATCTCGTGGAGGACGGGCACGCCAAAATGAACCCGACCCGGATGCTGTCCAAGAAAACCCGGCGCGAGTTCCTCAAATCCGACCACGATCCCAAGGACGTACCTTTTATCAAGGACGCCGCCGACATCTTTCGCGTCTACGAGAGCCTGTACAAAAAACACACCAGCATCGCCATCGCCTACGCCGTTGGCGCCCTGGGCGGCCTCCGTACGTCAGAGGTCCGCGCCCTCGACTGGGCCTCCGTCAACCTGATCTCGCGCACGATCGCAGTCCGAGAGCAGGTCCAGAGGCGCAAGGGGAAGGCTGCCGCCCGGCTGACCGCGGACGGCCGGGCAAAGGTCAAGGACGGCGAGATCCGCATCGTCCCGATCCTAGACTCCCTGTACCCGCTGCTGGAGAAGCACAGGGTAATCACGGGCGGCGCCGGTTTGGTCTGCCCGCCCATGCTCGGGATGCGGGGCGGCGCCGCCACCGGCCCCCTGCGACGCTTCCTGGGCGATCACAGAATGGGAGAGGAGCTGCGCCAGACCCTGACCGAGCTGGGAATCGAGCCCATGATCTGGTACCGCGCGACCCGGCACACGTTTGCGTCGCAATGGGTGCTCGGCGGCGGGACCTTAGAGAAGCTCCAAGAGGTCATGGGCCATAGCTCGGTGGTCACGACGGAGCGCTACAGCCACCTGCTCCCGGGTCGCTTCACCGCCGCCGACCGCGGCCGCATCCAGATCGAGGTCCCGACGACGTTGGGCGTCGTTGTCCAGGAGGAAACGCGACCCGCCAACTGAGTACCAATCATCTCCTTGACCGCCCCTCTGGGGGCACCCAAAACCCACACCCGCTCAAGGAGACTCACTATGGCCGGATCGACGATTCTCACCACCCCCGGATACCCCACCACCTTCAAATTCAGCACCCGCGTCTTCGGCGGGCGTGCCATTCAAACCGCCAAGATCAGCGACGAGGACGGATCCTGGAGCTTCGGCACCGCGGTCGACTTTGCCGGTGGCATCACCAAGGCCGGCGCCACGATCCTTGCGGGCAACCCGTTCCTCGTCGTGAGCCAGGACGGCGCCGCCGCCGCTGGTTCGCTCGTGCTCGCGGGCGCGGTAGTCGGCGACAAGGTCATGGCCGTGACCGACCTGACGACCCCGCTCGACCGGACCGCCGGGTTCGAGTCGACCATCACCGTGGCCGGCCACATCCAGCAGACCACCGCAACGGACCTGTCCGCGAAGGTGTGCCAGTTCATCCTGATCCACCAATCGTAAGACCCAAGCACGTCGGCTGAGGCCGAAGGGCATCCCTCGAATTGGGGACAATAGTGCCTGTCCAGCCCATCTCTGATGGGCCGGATTTTATAGCCTAAACTTACCTCCGGAGGGCCTTGTAATCCTCCGGAGGTTTTTCCTTTGCCCGACGTTCGCTATAGGCTTAGTGATGGAGTGGGAGAACGAGACGAAGAAAAGTGGGTTGGCCGGGGAATCCTACCCCCAGTAATCGTCTCGCTCTTTTTCCACCGCGCCGGCAGACCGCGGACTCCACGTCTGCCACAGTGTTCCCCGTGTCCGCTGGCCCTCGTAAGAGCATCACCCGCAAAGTGAAGTTGGCTCTTACGAGGGCGCTACCTTTCTTTACGCGCCCCTCGCCGAGGTCATCTGGTTCATCAAGGTGATCGCCGCCTCGACGCCCTGGGTGGCGCGAACGCCCTTGATCTGCTTCTGCTCTCCCTTTTTCATCCTGCGGATGAGCCCCATGTAGCGGCCCGCTAGCCTGAGGTGGGAGCTACCTGCCTTCCTCGGCCGTTGGACGCCCCTAGGGGCCGCTGGGCCGCCCCCGAACGCACTCAGTACCGCCTCCCGGGCTCGCGTCTCGGTCTGGCGCTGGAGAGCGTCCGTCAATTTCTGTACGAACTCGTTGACCAAGTCGCTCACGTTTGTGTTTTTCGCCATTTCGTACCCCCAATCGTCACCCCGACATTGGGGCGCTCTTACTCGTCTAGCCCCAAAGCCCGGTGCCGTCAACGGCAATCATTGGTGAGTGAAGACCTGCACCAAGTGCATGCTCCCTAAGGACGAGGGCGAGTTCAACAGGCGCAAGGATCGCCCATCTGGCAGGCAAAGCCGCTGCAGGGCTTGTTTAAAAGAGGGGAACGCCGCCTATCTAGCGTCCCGGCCTGCCGACAAATGCGCTGAACAGGCAGAGCGCAAGAAGCGATATCAAGAAGCCAACGCTGACAAATTCAAGGCGTATCACCAAAACTACAGGCGAGACCACCTCCCCCAGAAGCGAGAATGGAGCCGCACTCGGTACCGCGATAACCTGAACTACAAGCTGTCCGTGCGTCTGCGCGTCCGACTTAGTCAGGCGCTCACTGGATGGATCAAGGGCGGTTCCGCCGTTCGAGACCTCGGCTGCACCATCCCCGAGCTGAAGACTTGGCTAGAGGCGCAGTTCTACCCGCACCCCGAGACGGACAGGCCGATGACCTGGGACGACTGGTCCCATGACGGTTGGCACATCGACCACAAACGCCCGCTCAAGGAATTTGACCTCACGGATCGTGAACAGTTCCTGCAGGCCTGCCATTACACGAACCTGCAGCCGCTCTGGGCCGAACAGAATCTGGCCAAGGGCGCAAGGATGGCGGCTTAATCCATGGCATTCACTCCTCCGGCGCCCTACACGCCAGCAAATTTCATCGATATGGCGCAAAGAAACGCGCTCCCTCCGGTCCAGGCTACCGAAGTTAACTTCCCGAGACCTGCGACCATCGACGGTCTCAGATGGTGCAAGGCCTACCCCTATGCGCTCATGGTCGTCGAGCGCCAGGACGACAACACTTACACCCCAAAAACCGCAACTAACGGCACGTCTTGGACGTTCAACCTGCCGATACCGCCAGAATCAGTCACGATTTCAATGCCATTTGCGATCACGACCAACGTAACCCTTGGCGGTGTCGTAGAAGAGCATGGCGGGGCCCCGATCCGCATGATCCATGTGTCAGGGACCACCGGCGTCCTGTTCGGGCGCAGCAACGCCCAGTCCCCGATCAGCTCTTTCGGCCCCAATATCTTTGGTGGGACCCTGACTGCGGCCAGCGCGACCGCGGCGGCGGCGGCATTGATCGGATCCACGGGTTCCGTGGTGTTCAACACGGTCACGGACGCCGATTTTAACCCCGGCGCCGACCTGGAAAACCTCACGGGCTACTACCAGATGCGCCTGATGACCCTGTTCTTGGAGGCGTACCTCCAATTGAAGCGGACCAAGGCAGGTAGGACCGCGCGCCTGGCCTTTACTACGTGGAAAGAGGAGGCGGTGTGGCTTGTTGCTCCCACCGGCGAGTTCCTGGTCACGAAAACCTCCAAAAGCGCCTACAAGTACAACTACGACCTCCAACTGAAGGCGTACAAGCGCATCCAGATCGGCACCGGCAACGCTGGATCGATCTTCGGCTACGTTCCGGTCCAAAAGAACCCGTCGAAGCTCTCCGCGATGCTCCGGACGGTCTCCCAGGTCCGGGCCGTCGTCCAAGACGCGAGCGCGACGATCGCGGCTGTCGGCGGCGACGTCCACAACGGCCTCTACGAGCCGATGCGAGACCTGACTTTGTTCGCAAAGGACGCGCTTTCGGTCCCGTTGGCCGTTGCCGACATGCCGGACTCGATTATTCAGGCCCTGAAGCCTGCGATCCTCGACTTGATGTCCGCGCCGGGCGCCGCCCGCCGCATTTTCACGAACGGCATCACCGCCGTCGCCGATGCCGTCAGCGATCTCTTGGATCTGGCCGCCGAACAGACCGGAGACCCGTTGTCGCTGCAAAGCCGCGACGCGCACCCGGCCAATGATCCGTTCCTGGTCCCGTCCGACAACTACAACCTGTTCAACGGCATCAATATCGGTGACCTGCGCCTGCAGCCCAAGGTGACCATCGCCATCGCAAACGAGCGGACCCGAGCCCGACGGCTGACCGGGACCGATTTTCAGAACCGGCACGCCGCCGTGGACGCCACCTCGACTTTGTTCGCTAACGCAATCGGGCTCGGGAGCGGTACCTTCAACGAAACGTACGGTGTTTCGTCTACGCCAACCGTTTTGGAGCAGCCGACCGATCAGGACTTCGACGTTCTCTTTTCCCTCAGCCAGCTCCAGATCGAATTCGAGCGCCTGATCGTCAACACCGACAACGACCTGAACCCCAAGCTCGACTCCATCTCCGCTGTGGCTGGGCTCGCCGCCCGCTCCGGGATCGCGTTCACGAAACCGAAGTCCAAGTTCGCTGTCCCGTTCCCTTACGGGTCCACGATCGAGATGTTGGCGAACAGATATTTGGGCGACCCGCTTCGGTGGCACGAAATCGTCGCGCTCAACGGTCTTCAGTCCCCGTATGTCGACGAGGAGGGCTTCGAGCTGCCGCTGTTGATCAACGGCGCCGACGACACGCTCATGGTCGCTGACACCTCGTATCTGTGCGTCGGTCAGCCGGTTTGGATCTCATCTCGCGGGACCGCGCGCACGTGCCGCCGCATCACAAAGATCGTGGACCTCTCCCCGAGCCAGCACCTGGTTGTGGTCGACGGGCTGCCCAATATGAACCTCTACACGGTTCTGGCCGCCGCCACCTTGCAGGGCTTCCTGCCGAACACGGTCAATTCCCAGCAGATCATCTACATTCCCTCGGACCAAGACCCCCAGAGCAACGAGGACTTCCGCACGAAAACTATTGTGGGAGTCGACTCGTACGATCCCCTTCTGGCCATCGGCGGCATCGACTTCCTGCTGACCCCCAAGAACGACTTGGTCGTCACTCCCGACGGCGACAACCGATGGGCAGTGGGCCTAACGAATATTACGCAGATGATCCGCGGCGCTCTCCTGACTCGGAGAGGTACACTTTTAGGTCACCCGCAGTACGGCCTTCCCCTGGCTCCAGGTATGAGCATCGCGGATCTGTCTGCGACAGACATTTCACGGGCCACCCAGGACCTCTTTGCTGGTAACCCCACGTTCGCCGGAGTCAAGGCGGCCACGGTCTCGATCAACGGTCCCACCGCACAGCTAGGCATCGTAGTACAGCTGGCCGGCGCGGGAGGGACGAACGTTCCCATCGGATTCGACGTGAGTGACGGTATCGCTACGGACAGCTAATCCCTCCGTACATCGGGTGCCCCAATCATGTTTCGACATGAAACCAGCGAGAGGCACTGATTATACGGGACTACACTTCGGCCGCCTAACCGTGAAGGGTAGGGCCGGCAAGGACCGCTTTACCAATACGCTGTGGGAGTGCGCTTGCGAGTGCGGCGGGTCTACCCTCTGCCCTGGGTACAACCTAAAGAAAGGCGCCGTCAGGTCTTGCGGGTGCCTGAAGCGGGACCTCGCGTACGCCAAAACCGGAGATCTGACGGGCAAACGCTATGGCAAATTGGTGGTCGACGGGATGTGCCAATCGGTATCGGGTAAACGCCTGGCCCAGGCTGCTTGTACTTGCGATTGCAGAGCCGAGTTCGTGACGAGTGCGGCGCAGTTAAAGATTGCGAACGGCATACAGTCCTGCGGGTGTGGGGCGGCGGACAGGTTGCGGGAGCTGGGTCATCAAAAATATGTTTCCAGTGGAGGGCTCACGGGAGGGGTCAGGTTTATGTTCACCCACTATAAGGCGGGGGCCCGCGACCGCAGTTTGTCGTGGAACCTAACTATAGAGGAGTTCGCGTCCCTCACCTCAGCATCTTGCCGTTATTGCGGGGCCGCCCCTAACATGGTCTACAGCCGAAAGACCCAACACCCATATGTAGCCAACGGAGTCGACAGGGTCGACAACGCATTAGGGTACGATATCGTCAATGCGGTCCCGTGCTGCTCCCCTTGCAACATCATGAAATGGGAGATGGGCGTCGAAGCGTTCCTTTCTCATATCGACAGAATTCACGCTCACACCCACCGACCTCAATCATCGTAAGCGATGGGAACTATCCCGACCCCAAGGTCGTACCAGCAGATCCTGTCCGATCTCGTAGACGGGTTCAGGTCAAAGGTCGGCGTGAAAAACCTCCGCGTTGGCGGCGGAATCCTGTCTATGCTCGAAGCTGCGGCCCGCAGCGATCTCCGTTCCTCTCAAGACACGTTTGGGGTCCTGAACTCGACCTCACTGGACAACTCGACCAAGACCGCTCTCGACCGCAGGGGCAAGGACGAGCAGTGCCCTCGGCTCCAGGAGTCGGCGTCCAGCGGTAACGTCACCATCTCCGATAGCTCGTTCACGAAAAAGTCGACCGCGCTCTTCCAAGGCGGTTCGGCCCCGATCGTGGGCAGCACCGTTCTCTCTCTTGTCGATGCGACTTCGTTCCCCTCCACAGGCTCCGTCTATATCGGCCGCGGGACAACGAACTACGAAGGCCCCATCGCCTACACCTCCAAGACCAACGTCGGGACCCACTGGACGCTGTCGCTCGCGACCGGCACCACCTCGTTCCACAACACGACCGAGACCGTGGTTCTGGCCCAGGGTGGTGCCCGCACCATTGGCCCGGGCACTGTCTGCCAGACACCCCAGGCGAACGTGGCGTCCGCGGTCCAGTTCCGCACACTCTACAAGGCCCTGGTACTAGACGGCGAGACCTCAGTCACCGGAGTCACGGTCGTCGCACAGCTCAAGGGGACCGTCGGCAACGTGCTCGCGAACTCGATCGTGCAGTTCGTGCAGCCGCCTTTCTCCGGAGCGACCGTCACCAATCCCCTCCCTTTCTCCAACGGCGTCGACACCGAGCTGGACGACCCCTACCGCGAGCGCATCCGCGCCGTTGCCGAGTCGCGCCAGACCGGCACCACCCTCGCGCTCAAGAACGCTGTCTTGGGGATCACTGCCACCGACGAGAACAAGCGCGTCTCTTCTTCCAACATCATCCGCCGCAAGGACACCTCGACCCTCTACGTCGACGACGGCACCGGGTACGAGGAGCAGACGTCCCCGGTAGCCATCGAGATCCTCATCGACTCCGCGGCTGGCGGCGAGCAGGACATCTCGATCTCCCAGCGCCCGGTCGCCAAGGCCTTCTGCCTGACGCAGAACACCGCCCCATTCGCCCTGTCTCAGGGCGCGGTGCTGTCGGTCAAAGTGGCCGGCACGACCTCGGTCCACGTCTTCGACTCCAGCGGCTTCGCCTCGATCGGCAACGCGTCGGCTTACGAGGTCGTCGCCTCGATCAACGCGAACCCGCAGCTAACGTTCCAGGCCAGGACCCTGGGCGGCTCCCAGGTCGTCGTCTTCGCCAAAACGGACACCAATGAGGACGTCGAGGTGATCGCCAGCGCCGGCACCGACGCGAACGCCGCCCTCCTGTTCCCTCCGAACATCGTCTACACGGTCCAGCTCTACAAGAACGATCGCCTGATGACCAAGGACGGCACCGTTGCTTCCGTCGCCGGCCTCGCCTTCTCCGATTGGGACACGCTCTCGGGGACCCAGACCTTGATCCTGTCAGTCGACGGGACTCCATCGATCACTTTCACTTTTTCGGGCCAGAACTTCATCGACGCCGGGACCGGCTTCACCAGCATGGGGCGCAATACCGTCGACGCCTGGGTCTCGGTCATCAACGCGGCCGTCCCCGGGGTCACCGCCAGCAATGGCAATGGCCGCATCGTGCTGACGAGCAACTCCGGCGCCAGCAACAAGTCGGCGGTCAGCATCCTCAATGGCTCGACGTTGGTCACCAACAAGCTGTTCTCGGTCGTCAGCGCCCAGGGCGCGGCGCCGGATTTCGTCCTCAACCGGAACGCATCACAGATCACACTCACTTCGGCTCTGACGGCGGGCGATCGGCTGTCGCTGGGCTCGCTCAATACGCGAGCCTTCTCCCAGTCCAATGTCATCTCGCCGACGACGCTGTCGAGCGTGGCCAAGATGTGGTTCGTGGTCGACGGGGACGCGCAAATCGTCACGACCGGCATCAACAGCGCGACCTCGATCACCGTCAGCGTCTACGCGATGCACGACTGGGGACATACCGTCCGACTGCTCGCGAGCGCCGGCACTCCGTTCGTGAACATTCAAGCCGGAGACTGGCTGGTCCTCTGGGACCCGGCCCTGAACGCATCTCTGCAGGGCGCGTTCCGCGTCGTCTCCGCCACCGGCACCGCGATCGTGGTCGAGCGCCGTCTCGGCGCAGCCCTGCGAGTTGGACATCGTTCAGTGGCGCTTCCGGGCTCCGGGGCCTCGATCTCGAAAGTGTTGACGACCGGGGGCAGCGTGAGCCCGCTTTCGTCGATGTCGTCCAACCCAGTCGGCGTCACCGATAGCTGCGAGATCTACGACCCAAACACGAGCCTGTCGACGCCTTGCGCGCCCATGTCGACGGCGCGCGCGTACCACACGGCTACCCTGCTCGCGGACGGCACCGTCCTCGTGACCGGCGGCATGGACGATGCCGGCAACTTCCTGACTTCGATGGAGGTCTACAACCCGACCTCCAACACCTGGACCACGAAGGCCTCGGTATTGACGGCGGGCGTGATGCGGCATCAGGCCACGTTGCTCGCGAACAACAACGTCCTCATCACCGGCGGCCAGGGTCTGTCGGGCGCTGTCATCGCTTTCTATGACTACGTTCCTGGCTCCGACAGCTTCGCCACCACCGGCTCCATGGTAGCGGCGCGCCGCAGCCACAGGCAGGTTCGGCTGCCGAACAACAACGTCTTGATCGTTGGCGGCGTCAGCAACCTCGGCGCCGACCTGGCAACGGCCGAGATCTGGTCCGCAGGCACGCTGCTGTGCACGGCCACCGGGTCCATGACCCGGCCCCGGTCTTCGTTCGGGCTCGCGGGCGTCGGGACCTCTCCGACCGCCGTTCTCGCAGCCGGCGCAAAATTCGGAGCCACGGGCAAGGGCACGTACGAGATCTACACGATTGGCACCGGCCTCTGGGGCGCAGAGACCGCGCTCCCGAGCACGATGAATTTCGAAGAGAACGACCTCGTTTCTTTGCCGAACGGACACGTCGTCGGCCTGAACGGCACCTCCAGCGACCTCGCGTCCTCGGTCGGTTTCCAGTACGACGGCACGACCTTCACCACCATCGCCTCCGACACCGTCACCCGCGACACCTCGGGAAGGTGGAGGGTCCAGTCCGTCGCCATCGCGAACGGGTCTGCCACCATCAAGAACCGGATCGTCGCTATCGGCGGCGCCGTCCAGCTCTCGACCGCTTGGGGCTTCCTGCCGTCCGCCACCATCGAGCAGTACGACAACACCGCCGACTCATGGTCGCTGCCTGATCCGGCCCTCGGCACCGTCACCCTGACGGGGAACGGCGCCGCCGTCGTCAGAACCGCAGGTCTCGTCCGCGAGGTCGATGTCCCGGTCGCCACCAACTACACCGCCAGCACGTTTGCTGCCGTCGTCAACGCCGACGCCTCGAACCCGGGACTGGCCGGCCTCTCGCTGCCGCCTGCACTCACCGGAGCCACCGCCACCATCTACCAGACCAACAGGGTCCGGATCACGACCAACACGCACGCCCAGTACGGCGACATCGCCCTAGTCGCCCAGAACCCGGCCGCCGCCGGCTTCGGGCTCACGCCCGCCTCCGCCATCGAGAACCTCACCGACCACGTGGGCTCGGTAGAGTCGAAGAGCGAGCTGGGGGCGCCGGCCTTCAATGACATCAACGTGCGCGCAAACACGGCCGCAGGCAGCGTCGTCGTCGGCGCCTCGTTCGTAGACGTAGCTTACTCCCTCGTCGGTCTCCACAACTGGTGGCGCGGCTCGGACGGGACCAGCGCTTACTCGCCCACGTTCTTCTACGCACGCGCAGGTAGCAACCAGGGCTTCCGGACCCGGATCACGGGAACGCAGGCCTACACCGACCTCTCCCGCATCGACCTCCGCGATCCGAGCGTCGAGCCCTGGGCGCCTCTCGATCGCGCTTACCTCGCGGCCCCGTTCGCAATCGGGCCCTCGGACGACCTCACGGTCATTGTCGACAATGACGTCTCCAAGCGCTTCTCCATCAAGATGTGGAGAGCGCTGGCGCCGGTGGGCAACACCTACCTGCAGACGAACACGTTCACGGACGCGGACGCAAGCACCGGTCTCCAGAACACGTTCGGGAGCACCTACGACTTCAACGATTTCTCCGTCTACATGAACTCGCGCGCCGTCGCCTTCAGCGGCGATTCGACGCGGTCATTGCTCTTCCGCTTCTACAGGCTCGGGCCCGAAGGCGACACGGCCCGCGTCCGCTTTGGCAACCCCGTGGCCCCGAACACTGCGCTCAACGTCACCACGACGATGGCGGCGGACAAGACCGACGTCACCGTCCGGCTGGCCTCGGGGGCCCTGCGCACGCCGACCGTCCGCAACACGACGTTTCTCGGCCAGACCGCAACCGCCGTCGACGGCGGCGGTACCGCCACCATTCTCCAGGTCCTGAACCTGGCGATCGGAAGCGCCAGCCGCACTTCGAACGTCGACACGCTGACGCTGACACTGCCCGCAGGCGTGACCGACCATGGTCTCCTGGTCGGTGCAGTTGTCTGGGTCCAGAGCACGAGCGTCGACTTCAGCTCGGGCCAGAAGACCATCACTTCCCGCTCCGCGACCACGATCTCGTACGCCGAGACCGCCGCGAACGCAGGGCCCGACGCCAACATCGGAGACGTCTCCTATGACTCCGCCGGGGAAGCCACGTTCTCGGGCAGCTCGACCGCGGTCACCGACTTCTTCCGCTGCAACGCAGGCACCAGCGCATTCAGCAACCTGACTTTCCAGATCTCGGCCGTCGCCGCTGGCGGCGGCAGCGTCACTACCCTGTCTGGCGATCAGCTCGACGGATCTGGGCTCACCCCCAGCGGGACGCTGGTCTGGCAGCCGCTCGGAGTCTCCACGAACCTGCAGGTGATGACCAACACGCCGCAGACGTGCACGGCCGTTGTCGCCGCCATCAACGCGCTGGCCGCTGTCCCGAACTCGACGTGCCCGATCACCGCCGCCGTACTCGGCAACGGCAGCGGCACCATCGTCAATCCGACCACCGACACCCTTGACAACAGCAAGGGCTGGTACTCACTGTCCGACGGCGTGAACTGGGTCCAGGTCACCGTGCTGCCCGGCAGCAACTACCAGCTCACGTTCAAGAAGCCGATCAACGGGACCCTGTCAGCGAACGCGGCCTGGCAGGACGAGGTCATCCACATCGCTCCGTCCACGACCAAGAACGTCGTGAATTGGCTGAAGACGCCGACCATCACCGGCCTCTTCACCGCGTGCAGCATCCAGGCGTCAGACGACGGCACCAAGGTCCAAATCGCATCTCTGACCCCGGGCTCTGCCGGCGGCGTCCAGGTCCAGGGCGGCCTCGCCAATACTGTCCTGGTGCCGATCATCGGCTCCCTGCAAAGCCTGCTCGCGAAGGGGGCTTCTACCATCAAGACCTCGGACGCGGTCGGCATCAGCAAGGGCTTTTGGTGCCGCGTCGACAACGCGACCCCGTTGCCGATCATCAACAACTTCGGAGTCGGCCTCGCCATCACCGGCTGGAACTCAGCTGGCCTCGTCACGTTCAGCGCCCCGGTCGTCGGTCCCATCGTGGCCGCGACCCAGGCGAAAGTCCGGATCGAGCGTCAGGGCGACTTCGTGTTCGTTTCGGACATGGGCTTGGCCGGCAACATCGGGCTGTCGTCGGCTCAGGCCGGCGCCTACGTCCGGATTACGCCCGCGGTCTCGCCGACCGGAGGCTTCCCCCAGGTCTCTTCCACGAACCAGGGCATCTATCGGGTCCTGCGCACGGTAAACGTGGAGACCGGCGCCGCAGGGGGGCTGTTCATTGAGAACGCCGACTCCATCGACGAGACCGTCGAGTGCGAGATCGCTATCTACACGTCAAACGGCGTGATGCCGGGCGACTTGTTCGTGATTTCGACCCCGATCTGGGGCAACGGAAAACAGGGCACGTGGAAAGTCAAGGCCGTGGGCGAGACGAGCGCGGGCTCGGGCGACCAATTCACGCACCTTGACCGATTCACGGTCGACGTCAGCACGCGCACTCCCGTGCCCCAGGGCTCGGGCCCTGCCCTGACCTCGACCACCGCCGGCCTAGTTTACCTGATCGAGAACCGCCCGACCAGCTTCATCCTCAAAGTCGACGGCATCGCCCCGAACCAAGTCGACGGCACCCTTACCGATATCCGCTGGGACCAGCTTTCTCAGTACTCGGCGATGGGCAGCAGCGCCGGCTCCGTCATCAAGGTCCTGGACAAGCTCTCGTTCCCTCTCACGTTCGCGTCCGGTTCGGACGGGTACCGTTATTCGACCGGGCTCATCGCGGAAGCCAACAAGGTCATCTACGGCGACCCCGCGGACCCCACGACCTACCCCGGGGAGGCATCCGAAGGCGCCAACGTCGACATCGCGGGTCCGCTTATCAAGCGCATCTCGGTTTCGCTCCTTCTTCGGGTCCGCTCGGGCGTCTCCCAGGACGGAATCGCGGACCGGGTGCGCTCGGCCGTGGCCACGGTCGTGAATCAGACGGGAGTAGGACAGTCGATTGCGTTGAGCGCGATCATTGCCGCCGCCGCCAAGGTCGTCGGGGTCCTGGCGGTCACCATTGTGTCTCCCTCGTACGGTGTGGGAAGCGATAGCATCTCGGTCAACGCCAATGAAAAGCCGCTCATCCTCTCTCTGACCACTGACATCGGCGTGACATTCCTCGGAGTCTAAGTCGGGGCCCGCAATCATTGGGGGGTGAGCCATCTTTTTGAGTCCGTTCGCAGGCGCGGATAAATGGGCTTCACCAATACTACGGTCGCCGGCCTCAAGCTCTGGCTCAAAGCCGGCGTCGGGATAACCCAGTCCGGCGGTACCGTCAGCAACTGGGCGGATCAGTCAGGTAATGGCAATGACGTCCTGCAGGCGAGCCCAGGCCTGCAGCCCGCATTCACTGCCAGTTCTGTAAATGGCCTGCCGGGCCTAACGTTTGCCAGTGGGACGTATCTGTCCGCCGCCCTCGACCTGATGGCGGTGGGACACGATCGTACGATCGTAGCCGTAATCAAGGCTGCCACAGGTGCCGGCGGCACGATTACGGCTCAACGTACGGGGACGACCTTCAATACGTCCGTAGACGAGGTGCACATAGGAGGGGCCACGCTTCTCTACGGAGACAGCCTCACTGTCCTTCTAACAGACGCGGCCACCCCCAGGCTCACTGGATCTGGCCAGGTTTGGGAATGGAAGGCACAGGTTGGATCACCGCCGGTCGTCAATCTGAATGCAGTCACCCAGACCCTTGGGAGCTTTGCTGGTTCCAACGTCACAAGCGATACCGGCGGCACTGGTACTGCCATCGGCGTACGGGGAAATCATGCCACCTGGCCGTTCAACGGTGACATCTGCGAAATCCTCATCTACGACAGCGTTCTCAGCAGCGGCGATCTTCAGCAGGTACGGGCGTATCTCCAAACCAAGTACGCCATTAGCCTCGGAATCACGGCGCTGTCCATCTCGCCACCGTCGCCTATCGTGGCCACGGGCGCATCGCAAACCTTCACCGGCAGCAATGGATCAGGTGCTGGCTACGTCTATTCGATTAATGCCAACAACAGCGGTTGCTCGATCAACAGCTCGACCGGAGTGTACACGGCCGGGTCCACCGGCTCCGTTACTGACACCGTCAGAGTCACCGACTCGGTAGGAAATACCGCAGACGCCGTGGTCGCAGTCGGTCTGCCTACCACCGGCCTGAAGCTCTGGCTCACTGCCGGCGCCGGCATCACGCTCTCGGGCTCGAATGTCACGGCCTGGGCTGACCAGTCTGGCAACGGCAACAACGTAACGGCGCCCGGTCTGTCGTGTGTGCTGAACACGAGTTCGATCAACGGACTGCCGGGCATCACGTTCAACGGTTCCACGTCGAGGATGATCGGCGGACCCGATTTACAGGGCGCCAGCCACCTGTTCATCGTCCATCAGGCCGCCTCGACTCCGCACAGTGGCTTTTCTCTCATTAGCATGAAGGGGCTATCGGGACCCGCATGGGCCGAACTGGTGGTCGATTTTGTCTCCCCTGGATATCAGCCGTATACGTTCGTAAACGACCTCACGAGTACGACCAGCGCCGTCGGGCTCGCGACGGCCGTGACCACGTCGCCGACGATTTGGGAAAGCTCGTACAACGGCGGCACGAACAGTACACCAGCTAATTACACTGGCCTGATCAATGGAGCCGGCACAGTCGTTGCCTCCAATTTGCTCGTGCGCGTCGGCACAGATCAACCCTCTATCGGCGCGCGGGTCGACTCCGGAGGCTCGCTTGTCTTTCCGTTCCACGGCGACATCTGCGAAATCCTCATCTACGATCATGTTTTGAGCGGTGCCGACCGGGCGGCGGTTGAGGCGTATCTCACGACAAGGTACCTCGCCAGCCCGCTCGCGATCACTCCGACTGCCACCACGATCCCACCCCTGACCTCGGTGTTCAGCATCACCGCCAGAGGTGGTAACGACGGTGGCAACCCCGCCAACTACGTATTTTCAACCTTTCAGAACCAGAGCGGGGGCTCTCTCACTGACAACGGCGACGGCACCGCAGAGTGGGATGCGGGTCCCACCGACGGCACTGACATCGTACGCGTCACCGACCTCAGCTCTGCAACCGCAGACTGCACCATCACCGTTCTCACTCCGCCCGCCCTCAGCATTGCGCCGACCCCGGTCAGCCTGAGCCCGCTTGCTACCCAGCTGTTTACCGCGGCCGGCGGCACCGGCCCCTACGTATTTACGATCCACACCAACAACAGCGGTGGTTCGCTCGTCGACCACGGCAACGGCACCGCCACGTACACCGTGGGCGCTACCCCCAGCGTCACCGACTTCATCAGGGTCACGGACTCGGTCGCGGCAACCGCGGACGCAGAGGTAGATGTAGGCACCTATCCGCCGCTGACCATTGCTCCGACCACCGCCACTGTGTCGCCGCTAGGAAGCCACACGTTCGTGGGCTCAGGTGGCCGCGGCACCCGCACGTACTCGCTTTTCGTCAACAACAGCGGTGGCTCAGTCAACAGCTCGACCGGGGTGTACACCGCCGGTTCGACTCCGGACTGCAGTGATACGGTCCGGGTCTCGGACACGTTCAGCGGGACCGCCGACGCGGTTGTGACCGTCGGCCCCGGCGTCTCGATCTCGCCGACCTCCGTTACGAAGGCGCCCCTCGGCACCCAGACCTTCACCGCGTCCGGCGGCAGCGGCACCGGCTACGTCTTCGCTTTCAACGACAATCAGTCGGGCGGCTCCATCAATTCAAGCACCGGCGCCTATATCGCTGGTTCCGTGGCCCTGGACGACGTCGTCACGGTAACCGACTCCCTCGGGAACAGCTCCGTCGCCGAGTCCGGCGACGCCACCGTCCACATTCCCCCCGTCGCCATCAGTCCGCCGTCGATCACGCTGGCGCCGCGGGCCCACCACAACTTCACGGCGGCAGGCGGCAGCGGCACCGGCATCACGTTCTCGTTCGTCACCAACAACAGCGGTGGTTCGATCGATTCCTCCGGCCACTACATTGCCGGCGCGACCGGTGGCGTCACCGACGCGATCCAGGCCATCGACTCCCTCGGGAACACAGGCGCCTGCATCATCACGGTCGGTCCGAACCTCTCCATCAGCCCGGCATCTGTTACGAAGGCGCCTCGCGCCAGCCAGACGTTCTCGCATGCCGGAGGCTCTGGGACGGGCATCGTGTTCTCGTTCGTCACCAACAACAGCGGTGGTTCGCTCAATACGTCGACCGGCGCCTACACGGCCGGGGCCACGGGCTCCGTTACTGACACCGTCAGAGTCACTGACGACCTCGGAAATACCGCGAACGCGACCATCACGGTTGGCCCGAACCTCACGATCAGCCCAACGACACTCGACATCAATGTGTCAAGGTCTCACACGTTCACGGATGCCGGAGGTAGCGGGACTGGAATTACCTTCTCCCTGGTCCAGAACCACAGCGGTGGTTCGATCAACAGCAGCACCGGCGTGTACACCGCCGGCACTGTCTCCTCCACCACTGATATCGTCCAGGTCGCAGACGACCTCGGGAACACGGCGCAGGCCACGATCCAAGTGTTCCCGCCGCCACCGACGGGCTTCTTCATCCAAGGTATCAAGCTGATCGGGCTGTCGACCGTCCGAGTTCAGTTCAGCTACCCCCCACAGGCCGTGGACCCTACCGCGGCAGCCGACGCCCTCCACCCGGCGAACTATACGCTGTCGGGGAACGACGTCACTTACGTGATCGCGGCGCTTCCCGTTCGCGGTGACGCAAAGTCGATCGACTGCCTTCTAGCCGCACCCCTAAGTCAAGGCAAGTGGACGCTATCTGGGAGCAATATCATGTCCGCAGACGGGTCCACGACCCTCTAACGAGGTCCCGCCCCCATCGAAGCTGCGGGCCCCCCGCAGGCGATGGCAATCATAAGACTTGCCTATGGCATCTAGTTTTACTTTCCAGGTCGACCAGGTCCAGACCCAGAGTGGCCTGGCGGCCGGCACGTCCAACGATTCTGCCGAGGAGGTGCTTCGGAAGTTCACAAACCCTTCCTTGGTTGGGCCTGGATGGGACGCACTGATCTCCGCCATCGCGACCGGAGATCAGACGAATTGGGACAACGCCCTCGCAGCCTTTGACCAGCTATTCATCTCCACGGCTTCGGGCAAATACCTGGAGCGAGCGGCGGCGAACTTCGGAGAGGTAAAGCCGGCTTCGGTCGGAATGTCCGATGACGTTTTCCGGGCACTGTCGATCATCAAGAAGAACAAGAAGCTGACCCAAGAGGCCTTCCTGGAGGTCCTGGAGGTCTTCTACGGGCCTGATGCCGTCCGCGGCGTCTCCACGTCCACCGGCGCCGAGCCGTTCTCTCTGGTTGACCAGGACACGTTGGTGCTGCTTCTCGACGAGAAGGTCACGGTCACTGTTACCTTCGATCGCACCCACTACACCGAGGTCGCGGCGGCGACGGCCCTGGAAGTGAGTGGTGAGATCAACCGGGCCTTCAACGAGGCCGGAAGCAACGCTTACGCCATCGCGTACACTGACCCGACCGCCCGCTCGACCTTTGTCCGCGTCTACAGCGGCAGCCGAGGCCTTTCCTCCAGTGTCCGAGTGGTCGGGGGGTCAGCGCAGCGGTGGCTCAAATTCCCGACGCCAGTCTTCGACATCAGCGACTTCTCCGCGACCACGTGGACGGTCACAGCCCCGGCTCCAGGGGTTGCCCGATTCTCAACGGCCTCGGGGGGATTCGATTTTGGGAAGCTGCGCATCGGCGACCTCGTGCACATCTACGGGGACCCGACCGATCCCTTTGCCGTTGCCGGGATCCAGGGGACATTCCCAGTGACCGCGGTCGACAAGTACTACGTGGTGGCGTCGATGTCGCCACCCGTACATCAGTACTTCGAAATCGCCTACGTGGCTGTTCCGGTTGGCACGTACGCGCAAACGGACTTCACGACCACAATGTTTTTCCGCCCCACGAAGGCGACGCTATACGACCAGCAACGACACGTGATCGTGACGCAGCTCGGGAAGGTCGAGCTACCGGCCACTACGAACATCGTTCGGCGCGGTCCCGGCACCGGAGCATACGTAAACGTGCAGGCCCCCATTACCCTCACTTCTCTGATCCGGGCTCCCAGCGGAGTCGTGACGGGCGTGACGTCGACCACCCACGGGATGGCGGTTGGGGATCAGGTATTCATCGACGGGGCGATCCCGACTGGGGCGGCGCCGCCCATCACCGCCGGCACGATCAGCGGCGACTTCAGCTCGAACATTGCGACCGGCACCACGAGCGCGTCCCTGCAGTCGATGGCCAGCGAGGCGGACACCGTCCAAGCCGTGAATCACAGGATGGTTCGCACGGCCGAAGGCCTGCTGATGTTGGTCGGAGGCATGACCCAGACCTCGCCTGGCACTGACGCCGCCATCGTCAATCCCAAGATCTTCGAGATTACGAGCGACACCGTACTCGGCAACGGAGGCCGGGCTCTCGGGTACAAATGGACCAATCTCGTCACACACACGCAGACGGTCGGCAAACGCGGCATCGGGGCCTCCGCGCTCATTGACGGCCGCGTCCTGGTCACTGGCGGCACCAACAGCGACACCGACGTCTCGGGCACCGCCCTGAACGCCTGGGACCTCTACACGTACACGAACGTGCCCGCGCAGAACCTGCTGACGAGTGGGACCTTGCCGGCGGTGAAGGCTGGTCACGGCCAATGTACCCTGACCGGCGGCAATGCCCTAATCGGCGGCGGCTGGAGTGGAGGCGCCGTGGTCGCGACCTCCTACACTTTCGATCCTGGCACCGGCACCTGGACCGCGCGAGGGAGCATGATCAGGGCGCGCATGTGGCACCAGCTCGTCGGTCTCGCCAACGGAAACGGACTCGCAATCGGGGGCGTCGACGGGGCCTCGAACATCTTGAACTCGGTCGAATCCTACTCCGTCGCCGGGCACACCTGGGCTACGGCCGCTTCCATGACGGACGCGCGCCGCGACTTCGGCTCGCTGGTCCTGCCCGATGGCCGCGTACTCGTTGTCGGCGGCACCGGCGGCAACGCCACCCAGCACTCCTACAACAACACGCTTGCGAGCTGCGAGATCTACGACCCGAGCACCGGGCTCTGGGCCGCGTTGCCCCCGATGTCTGTCGGCCGCGTGAATCCAGTCGTCAGCTACTTGCCGACGCGCAATGCCGTCTTCGTGGCGGGCGGGGGAAGCCCCGTCGTTGAGACGCTCGACATCGCCATCATGCGCTGGCGGACGTCGCGGGCGGTTCTTGGCACTGCGCTCACGCTGTCCAGCGGAGGCCTGGCTGCAACGGACGCCTTCGTGGTGGTCGGTGGCCTCCAAGCCGCCAATAACACCGCCAAGCTCAACTACGTAGTCGTGCCGGGCTCGGACGTCGTTCGGGCGGGTGGCATGAACCGTCAAGCCTCCATCACGTCGGTCCCGAGCCCGACCGCGTTCACTTACTCGGTTTCGGACACCATCTCCCGCGGAACCCCGTACATCGAGACTGCCGGGGCGACCATCACCCCCGAAAGAGCGCTCCCCGCGCCTGCGGGCCTGCCCGGGCCGTTCTCGTACGATCCCAGGGCCGGGCTCTCGGTCACCGGGATCGTGGCGGTGTTGGGGCAAGCCATCAACGGCAACCAAAGCCACGCCACCTTCGCCCTCGACACCGGCAGCGACTCGAATCCCGCGCTCCTATTCCCCGATCAGGTCGGGTACCTGGTATTCAATTTCGGCTTCAAGGGCCAGGTCGGGCCCGTGAAGTACATCGGCCGCCTAGACAACGTCTCGCTCAAGCTCGACGCTTCCTTCCGCTTCCCGGCCTCCATTCCGGCCGGCGTCACTGTTACGCTCCTGCAGTCCAACCTACCCTTCGTGCCGGATCCCAACGCGGATCCTTTGACTGGCAACTTCTACCTCACTTCCTCCGCTGCCGGCCGCATCGCCGCCGGGGCAGCCCTGGACGACATCCAGGCTTCGGGGCTCGCCATCGAGAGGTCCGTCGTCTATCCGTCGGACGTGGGCCTGGGCAATGCCGGAGACCCCACCTCGGGAGCGCAGAAGCTCTCTGACGCTGTCGTGGTTTGGGGTGGTGACTCCCTTGAGGATGAGCTGGCGACGCTCCGAGAGGGCGACTAAATGAGCCAGTCCATCACAATTTCCAACGCGCAGGTCATTCTGCTCGTGAACGCAGTCCCTTACGGACGCGTGGCCGGGATCGACTGGGACATCTCGACGCCGATCGAAGAGCTTCGAGGGGTTGACTCTCCGCAACCGTACGAACTCGCTAACTCAACGACTTCGGTCGGGGGGACCCTGTACGTGCTGCGGACGCTCAATGACGGCGGGGCCGAGGGGGCTGGACTTACGGCACCGCTGATCGACGTCGGGAAGACTCGATACGTGTCGCTCGTTTTATTGGAGCGCCGGTCCAGCCGGGTCCTGTTTGAGTCGACCCGTGTGGCAATTTCGGGACAGTCCTGGAGCGTGCCCGAGCGGGGGATCGTAAAGGGCACGATTACGTTTTTGTCGATTGACGCCAAGAACGAGACCACGGCTTAAGCCGTTGCAATCATAAAGGCTACAGTGGCAGTCAAACGGCAGGTCTCCTGGAACGCCCAGCAAAGAGTCGATGTCCCATTTTTGCGGGCCATCGAAAGCGCGGTCGCGGCCGACTTCGACCTGTTGGCCGGAACCATCATGGCCAACCGCATCCCGGCCATCGTAGCTGGGTTCAACCTGATCACGTCCGGCGTCACGCAGCCCGGCGCCCTCCAGATCCAGGTGGCGGGCGGCGTGCTGATGCACTATTACGCCACCGACGCCGGCACCGTCTTCCAGGTAGACGCCAACCGCCCCAACGAAGTGCTGGCGAGCACCAACCCCAAGATCCGGGGCTCCTTCCTCCCAAGCCAAACGAATTACATCGGCCTGGACTTCTCGCGCGCGAATGATCCCACGACGACCGATGCCGTACAGTTTTTCGATCCGGACCAAGGCGCAGAGGTCACCAAGTCGATCCCCCTCGCCCGCACGATCGACTACACGATTATCATTTCCGCGTCGGACTTCGACTCCAACAGCGGCGTCTGCCCGCTGGCAAAGGTCACCCTCGACGCCAACAGCAGCATCACGTCCGTGCAGGACGCCCGGAACATCCTGTGGCGCCTGGGCACTGGCGGCTCAACTCCCAACGTCAAGAACACGTACTCGTGGCCGGCCGGCCGAAACGAGACCAGTTCCGCGGATCCGTTTCTCGGCGGCGACAAGGCCATCGGCAGCATGAAGTCGTGGATGGACGCGACAATGACTCGCGTCTGGGAGCTTGGCGGCGGCGAATACTGGTACAGCCCGACCTCGGACCGCAACGTGGTCATGGCCCGGACCGGGAGTTCGTTCTCGTCAAGCGGAGAGCATTTCGAGTGGGTATCAAGCAACTTGCACTGGCAAGGCTTGACCATCACGTTCGCCAACAGTACTGGGGTCTACAACGAGATCACCGACCAGACCACTGACTCCGCCGGTTTGACGGATCTCGCGGACGGCGAGTGCATCTACGTCGACCTGGACCGGACAGTGACCAGAACCCGGGCTGGTGTCACGTCACTGAATGCCCAAAAAACGTCGCTGTCGTTGCTCGGGACGCCAGCGGTTCCCGGCAGCCGCTGGGTTCTGGCGTGGCGCTACGGCGCCAGCATTTTTGTCCGCGACCAATCCTACGCGGTCGGATCCAGCTTCAAACTGGCCACGGATAGCAGCTCCGGCACTATCAAGCTGTCGGCGCTCACCACCAGCCTCGACAGCGGCAGCGATCCTAGGGTCGTAGCCGTTGACCTGGAGGGCCTCGCCTATGCCACCGGCATCTCCCGCGGCGGCGGCGGCAGCGGGAGTGGCGTTCTCTTCGGAGCCCTGGGAATCGGTCAGCTCCTGATCGGCGGGGGCATTAACGATTCCAGCATCATGATCCGCACCAACGGCGCTGGCCCGGCCACGCTCCGTTCAGACAACGCGCTTCTCACCCTTCTCGCCAACAACGGCGACCTGTTGCTTCAGGCAGGTGGCAGTTCCGGCGGCGCCCTCACGATCCAATCCGTCAGCGGACCTGTGTCCATTACGGCTCCAGGCATCAACGGGCTCTCGCTCAATTCGAGCACGATCATCGTCAACGCCACTTTCGTGTCCGCGCAGTCCGGCGCCACGACGCTGACATTCACCCAAAACTGGAACTCGGTTGGCGGCGGTACTGGAGCGTTCTCGTTCATCACGATCGCGCCGTGGCAGCTCGGCAGCACGCTGTATTTGCGCGTCGCGGCCGGTGTCGTCGTCCACCACAACGCCGCATCGCCCCCGGCCGGCACGGCCTCGATCCTGCTCCAGGCCGGCGCCAACGTGACCACGGTCAGCGCCAACAGCTTGCTGGTCCTCCACTACGACGGCACCAACTGGGTTCAGGGCGGCCTGTCGTAAGGATTCGCGGTCTTAGGCCGGCGGGCCCCCAATCATTGGGGCATGGAAGCAACTGCCCTCGCCACAAAGACCTCCGAAATCGCTTCGCACGACGTCGGCATCTTGGAGACCCCGCCCAAGTCAAACCTGGGCCCCCGCATCGAGCAGTACCAAGATTACACGGGGATCCCCCACGGATCCGCCTACTGCGCGTCTGCCTGCTCCCTCTGGGTGCACGAAGCCGCTGCCGAGCTGGGTGTCGCCCCTCAGTTCAAGACGGCCGGGTCCGCCTTGCACCTGTGGTCGAACAACCCCGACCTGCAGATCGCGCCCGCCGACCTGACCCCGGACATGCTCCCGGTTGTCGGCATCAATATCGATGACGACAAGATCCATGGACACGCTTTTCTCGTCGTAGGCATGGACGACACGGGGAAGCTGCAGACGGTCGATCCGAACTCCGACCCCCAGGGCTCACGCGAGGGCACTGGGGTCTGGGCGCTCGACCGCAGGACGACCAGCGACTCGAACCGAGTAGGATACGTCCGCATCGCGTAATCGTCCCAATCATTCAGGCGCGATGCCCGTTCTTTTCTCCATCAAGCCATCTGACCTGCGAGAAGAGCAGTACCGGGGATCGGGGGCCGGCGGCCAGAAGCGCAACAAGACCTCCTCCGCGATCCGGTTTACCCACGAGCCGTCCGGCGCCATCGGGGAATCGGAGTCGCAGCGGTCCCAGCATCAGAATCGCAGGGAGGCGCTCCGGCGGTTGTCCATCAACCCCAAGTTTGTCAGATGGGCCCATACCCAGGCCGCGGTGATTGCCGAGGGGTACGCGTCCATCGATCGGAAGGTGGATGACCTAATGCGTACAGAAAACCTCCGAATCGAGACGGTGTCTACGCCGTGACGGCCTACGGTAGTAACCGTCGGGAGCGGGGACGGCTGCTTTGCGGCTGTTGCCCCGACAAAGCGTATCGAGGCCGAGGGCGGGAACGAACCAGGGTCCGAGCAGAGCTACGATCCATCACGAAGGGCGACCAATGAAAGCAAAGATCACGAAGAAAGACGGCACAATAATCGAATTAGAGGGCACGGCCGCTGAGCTGGGACCCTTCATCGATTCGGCGCCGATCACCATCAAGACGGCCCCTGCCTGCCCCGGCCTCGGGGACATGGGAAGCATCGGGAAACTCATCGACGAGCTGATGAAGGGCTCGAAAGATGCGCCATACCAGCCGCAGTACCCCCTCCCGTGGCCGCAGATCATTTACAACGACATGTGCCCGATGGGCGGCAGCCACGAATTCCCGCAGGTCTGGATGAGCATCACGCCCCCGGCCTGCTCGAAGTGCGGAAGGTCGATGGGGCAGGCCCCATCGACTACCGTCGTCTCCACGCAGACCATCTCTGGCGATCTGGTCGAGAACGGGACGAATTACAAGTTCGCGTACGAGAGGCCGACGGTCTCGCTCGGCAGCGCGTTCACCGTCGTGCCCCCAGATCGATAGGGCGTTCGCTATAGGTTGGTGTGGAGATCCAACTCACTCAGGGCAAGGTCACAACGATCGACGACAAACACGCCGATCTGATCGCATTTAATTGGTGTGCAAAAAAGGGCAACAAGACCGTCTATGCTCAGCGCTCCGTCCGTAATCCGGACGGCACCCGGACGACCGTTGCGCTCCATCAGGTCATCGCCCGCAGAATGGGCATTGTCGGACCGCCTGATCACGTCGACCGCAACGGTCTGAACAATCGAGAGAGCAACCTGAGACCCGACCCCCGCGACCTGAACAGCGCGAACCGCGACCGTCAGGCGAATAATACCAGCGGGTTCAAGGGGGTCTCTTGGGGGAGCCGACAAAATAAGTGGAGGGCCTACGTCAGGAGCAACGGCAAGCTCCGTCACCTTGGCTACTTCCTCTCCCCGGTCCAGGCCGCGCTCGCCTACGACCGGGCCGCGCTGGCGGCATTCGGGGAGTTCTCGCGCATCAATTTCAAACTGGACCCCAGGACTGAGGCCATTGCGCGACAGTTACGTCTCTATACAAACACACTCTCAATCATATGAACTATGAGTAATTTGGTTCAAGAAGTTGAAGGGGCCATCAAATCGGCCGAAACTGCCGTCGTTGGCGAGGTCCAAAAGGTCGAGACCGTCGTCGTCAAGGACGCCAAGGCCATCGTGGCGGACGCCCTCAAGGATATGCGCCTGGGTGTCGCCGAGGCCGAGAAGATCGTCGCTAAGGGCTGCAAGTTCGTCTGCACCGCCTGCGAGAAGATGGATGCTGACGCGAAAGCGGAAGCCGCGAAGGTTGTGGCCGACGCGAAAGCCGTCGAAGAGAAGCTGAACGCCGACGCGCACGCTGCCATCAAGGGCGTCGAGACCGCGTTGACCGCCTTCGTCAACTCTGTCAAGGCTGAGGCCGACAAGTCCAGGGTGATCAAGGAGCTGGAGACGGTGGTAGGCCACCTCAAGAACCCCGTGGTCGTCGCCGTTGTCGACTCCACGGCTGCCATGGCCGCCAAGGCCACCCAGGAAGCCGCTGTGGCCGCCGCCAAGGAGCTGGAGGCCCGGGCCAAGGAAGACGCAAACGTCGCTTCTGGATGGATTGCGCGCACCTGGCACCGCATCTGGGCCTGGATCTAATCCGGCACCAATCATCAAGTCATGGCCGGCATACCCATCTTCAAGTCCTCGAAGGCCGTCACGGCAGCCACTTCCGGCGGCGTGCTGACGGTTGACGAGACCGCTTCGCTGTTCCCAGGCACGACCGCTTGGCTGACCCTGAACGACGCGTTGGCGCAGGTCCACGTCAAGATCCTGTCCTGTCCCACGGCGACCACCCTCACGGTGGGGAACGCGGATCCGGTGGTCGGGAAGAACGGCTTCTCGTCCCAGTCCAACAACCCGATCGACGTCAGCGCCTACAACGGTAGCGCCACGCTGTGCATCGAGACGCAGGTCGCTCCGGTCGACCCCGCCTACACCCGCCGCACCGGCGTCTAAGCGATGAAGGGCGAGACCCGCAACTGGATCCCCGGCACCGGACCCATTCGGCGCGCGCCGATCAAGTCGCCGATCGCGTTCTAGCCCCTACCACTCCGAGAAGTCGGTCAGGGTCTTCTTCTTGCCGCACGCGCAGTGGATGGCAGCGATCTCACCGAGACCCGTCGGCGTGAAGCTGTAGGTGAACCGGCCACCGATCGCCGCCTGCTTCTGTTTGCGGTGGCGCTCGACATGGCGCTTGGTGAAGCGCTGGGCCATCTCCAGCTCTCTCCACGTCAGCCGGAACTCGCCAGGTGAAGACGCGAGCTGCTTGCCAAAATAGCGTTCGATCGTCGCCTCGATGTTCGCTTTGCCGGCCGGGTTTGCACTGTGGCAGGTCGGCTTTTTCTCGGGCCAGCGGCCGGTGGTCGCCATGAAGAGGGCGACCGAGTATCCGGACCAGTGACACTGGCACCCGCACTTGGACTTGTAGCCCTTGCAGCCGACGCACTTTTCGCAGTGCCCGAGGTCGTGGTCGAGCGACATATCATGGACTTCATAGGCCCCGAGGATGCGGATCGCTTCCGCGGCCGTCGTTACCCGGGCCCAACCATCAGGCGCAGGTCGCTCATCATCCACCCAAAGGCGCAGGAGTTGTCCCATGCCTTTCTATAGCGAACGCCCTACCTCCGGATCCGGTGGCTTTCCGTGACCTCGTCTTCGATCTCGCTGGGGCCGCTCTCGTCGTCTACGATCTCCATCTCGATCGCCGACTCCTTTACCCCGCTGACCTGACAGACGAACGTGTACAGCTCTTGTAGGAGCCGGAGGTCTGAGGCCGTGCGGTACCATCTACCTGCCTTGAGATCGTCGACCTTGGCCAAGTGGCCCTTGCCACGTAGGCGCCCGATCAGCGCCTCCATGTCAGCCGCCAGATCTGACGCCTCGCAGTGTAGGATACCCAGCCTGGCCGCTATAAGCCCCTCAATTTTAAGTCTCACAGCCTCTAAGGGGCTGCGGCTGTCTTCTAGTCGAGTTTCGAACATTCTCTATTGTAGCACGCCAGACACATCTCGGTGATGCACAAATCGTACCCAGCTCAACCACAAGGCCCCGTAGCCGGCCCACTAACTCTCGTGAGTCTACGAGAAGTTCGTCTGCTTTGTGACGTTTGTCCCTACACAGCCTTCCGGGACGATGTCCGAGGCCACGTTCGCGGAGGCGCGGCGGATGGTGGACTCGTAGATGCAGATGTCTCCGTCAGCATCGACGGCGCCGAAGACGAGTGTGTCGCCTCCGATCGATACCGTGTTCGTCCCCGGTTCCTGGCCGCTCAGGGCCTGAACAATGTCTTTGATGAGGATCTCGTTGTCGGAGGCGGTGTTGATGGCTTCTGGCATCCACCATTTCATCTCGATGGTCTTCATGACGACACCCCCGTGCTTCCCATGCCACCGGCGCCGCGCTTCGTTTCCGTCAGCTCGTTGGCCTCCACGAAGCAGACTTTGGGGATCGGCACCACCACAATCTGGGCGATGCGGTCGCCGGTGTAGACGTCGAAGGGGAGCGCACCATGGTTGATGAGGATGGCTCCGATCTCACCGCGGAAGTCGCTGTCGATGGTGCCGGGGGAGTTCACGATGGAGATCCCTAGCTTTGCGGCGAGCCCCGATCGCGGCCGGACCTGCGCCTCGTAGCCTTCGGGCACCTCGATGGCGATGCCACAGCCGATGACTGCGTGGTCGTCCGCGTAGATGCGGGTGAATGGGCCCTTCGAATCGGCGAACTGGGCCGAGTGTCCGTCTCTGGGGATGTACGCGTGGAGATCTGCTCCGGCCGCGCCTTCCGTCGAGAAAACCGGCAACTTGGCGTCTTTGTGCAACTTCTTGATTTTGACTGTGACTGGTTTGCCCATGATCTGCCTATAGCGAACGCCTACTGGCCGAGCTTCCCGAAGGTGCAGATCGTGTTGAGGCCGACGGCAAAGGCCCAATAGAACGCATTCCAGGCGCTGCCGGCAACTCCCCAGCGGATCGCCGCGCAGGCCTGCAGCACGATGATGACCCCCGGAAAGAACCGCGGGGACCTGAGCAGATCGACGATCATTTGCCGGCCTTCCGATCCGCCCACGCTTTCAGGTAGTCAGCGTGCCCCTGGAGTTTGACGGGATCGTCATCGAAAAGTCCGCTCCCTACGTTGCAGTCGTGGCAGAGCAGTCCTCGTATGCACTTACCGCATGATTCATCGCCTGGGCAGCAGGAGTGGTCGTGGTCTAGATGGAACGTCTTGTTGCCTCCAGGAGTGTCAGTGCGGCAACCCGGATTGGCGCATCGGCCACCCTGTGACTCCAGCAGGGCGTCGCGCTGCGCTAGGCTTATTTTGTAGAAACGACGAAGGTAGTTGTCGGCGTTCTTCACTTTTGACTTCGGGGCGAGCGTTGTAATCGGAGCAGTAGACGGCCTTCTTTGCCCTGTTTTCTGGAAGAGCCAGGCGGGCATTGCGCTGTGCCTTGTTTTCTGGAAGGGCGGCCTGCGCCTTCGCGCACGCTATGCACCAGGACTGGAGGCGGTTCTTGTTTTTGGGGTGCCCGTGAAATTTTGTCCGGTCGTCATCTGTTTGTGGACATCCCCTGCACTTTTTTGTCATTCGTACGTCTTGAATTCTGTACGGCTCCTGGCCATTCTGGAGTTCAGCCAGTCTCGAACCTTGACGCCCGACGGGAGGGTCGCGTCCCAGGCCGGGATCGCGAAGTAGACGATCGAGCGCTGTACCGTCTCGCTCGGCAGTACCGAGTGGGGAGTCGCCTCTCCGAGCCCGATCTCCGTACCCAGCTCGCCCATGTGCGCCTGCAAATTGTAGTACCGAACGTAGCGGAGAGTGTCGTTGCCCATGCTCTTTGAGACGAACCGATCGGGTTGGTCTCGGTAGAGCGACAGGGTAAACAGGTCAAAATCGCAGTGTTCGTTGCTGAATGCTCCAGGTGGGTACTCCAGAACGCGAAGGGCGCTTACCTCCATCTGCGGATGGAACTCGGGCGGCATCCGAATGGCGACCGCGATGTCCATTGCCAGCTTGTGGGCCTTCTGCAGGAATGGCATCAGGTCGATCCGTTGCTGGGCCGTCGTGAAGTACTTTGTTGCAACATGCGCGTAACGCTTCTCGGCGTCGACCTTGCTGTCACCGTTGGGGATCTCCAGGACCGTCGGCTTGTAGCCGGAATAGTCATCGCGGAAAACCAGCTCATTCAGCTTGTTGTACTCGTCCTTGGTGAACATCTATTGCTCCTTGCTCAGTAACGCTTTGGCGGCTTCTTTCGCCGTGTCTACCCAATCCGCGGGCAGAGGTGAGGCCGTGTCGAGGAAGAGCTGCTCGGTCGTCGAGCACCAGGCCGCGGAGTACGTACCCCCGGGGATCGTGATGTGGATGTGGCGTCCCTCGAAGCTCGCCGTCGGGCTGCCGAGGCGCACGTAGCAAACATTTTCGAGTCGTTCGACGACCGGATCCCGGGCCCCGCGATCCTGCTCCCACTGTTCCTTCTCGTCGGTGAGGATTTCCCCGAGAGTTTCGTTGTCGGCCTCGACGGCCGCGTTGATGACGTCGGCGGACATCGTCCTGACGGTATTGACTCGACCGCCGGTGACGTACTCGTAGACTTTGCCTGCCTCTTCCATCAGGATCGAGTAGTCCGCCAGCTCGATCATCAATTTTGCCTTGTCGATGCGGCCGTTCGTGGTGAGGAGGGACTTCCAAAGCGTGTCCCACTTGTGCTGCGCGTAGGAGACGGGCTTCTTGTGGGCCTTTTTAGGCGCTGGCCCACAATCATTCCCTCGTGCCCTTGAATGGGACTTAATTGCCATCGAGCTGCTCCAGGGCCGCGACCACGGCCTCCGCCAGCGCTCCAGGGGCCGCTACGCTGTACTTGACAGTTTTGGCGGTATGGGTCTCGGTGGGGACGGCCCCCACACTCTCTTCTTTGAGAGAAATCGTCAGGACCAGCGTTCCCGTTTTCCCAAGAAACCCCTCGAAGGCTTCCTCGACGAGCTTCCTGCAGAGCGGTCGGTTCTGAACCGGGTCCGTCTTCGAATCGCACAGGTGTTCGGAATCGGACGGACAGTTGTCGATGACGATCCTGCCGAAGTGGTCCTTACGAATGTTGCCGGTGCCGGTGAAGAACTTGTCCATGATCTGCCTATAGCGAACGCCTAGGTGGCGGACTCGCCTTCCCCTCTCAGCACCCACTTCTCGCCGTCGTGTGAAATCGAATAATGCGGGGTGGACACAGGTCCGACCGCCAGGAGACTGGGCATGACCAGCACCTCCTGCAGGAACGTCACGAGCCGAGCATTGATGTCGCTGACCGAGGGGCCCGAGCGGTCGTCGGCGATCACAAGGAAATGTCGCCGTAGGGGCGTTACGTGGTCCCCGATGTCCACGACTCTCACGGTTCGGGTCACTCGCAGTCCTCGGCGCAGTCCTCGATCAGGAAGTCTTCTTCGACCTCGTCTTCGTCAGAGCCGGCGCAGAGCTTTTCCGCGATCTCTCCTGCCAGTTGCTCCATCTCCGCCTCGACGAGGCAGGCTTCGAGGGCCTGGAGGCCGTCGAGGACGACGTTGCGGACCCGGAAGTAGCTAGGCGCGAAGTCGTCTCCCAGCTTCTCGGCGATGCCCTCGGAACATCGTTCGATGTCCGCGGACTCCGGGCAGTAGGCTTCCAGCTCGAAGGTGACGATCTCTTTGAGGGTTTCCTTTTCCATATCCTGCCTATAGCGAACGCTGCTGTGCGCCAGGGTCCGTCTCCAGGAAGAGAGGATCGGGACCATCATTCGTTTCGAGCGGCAGATCGGGCTCGGCCGCGAATGGCAAGATCGCCTGTTGAACGACCTGGTTGACGCCCACCTCGAACGCATGAACGACCTTCGCCGCCAGCTCTCGGTTGGCGGCGTACAGAGTCGCAAGCTCCGACGACATCCTCATCGTCGCCACCCGGATCATCCCGGGGCCTGGCTTCTCGCTGTGCAGGCGCTGGGCCTTGCGGGTCACCGTCAGCGTCTGGTAGTTCCCGCCTTCTGGCATCGAGACGACGCCGTACTTCGGGTTATGTTCGAGGGCAAGCGCTACCGCGGCTTCGACGAGCTGTTCCGGAACCATGAAGTAGAAGTAGTTGGGCGACGCTCCGCCGCTCACGCTCTTGTAATAGCGGTGCTTGTGAGCCTTCTCCGTGAACTCCCGGCGCAGATCTGCTTTCGAGACTTTGATCTCCATTTCGACAGCCGAGGTCGGGCAGACCCCGATGACGTCGGCGAGGCCAATGGTCCCTGCCTCGGTGCAAACGATCTCGTAACGACGAACGAATCGCAGCCACTGCAGGGCCGCAGCCTTCATGTCCTGAGATTTCATTGGGGGCTAACGCACCGGTACCGCGGCGCAGGGCCCATCTTCGTGAGAGCCCCTAGTGCATCGCCAGCCATCTGGGGGTCGAGTGCAGGTCGGAGGCGCTTCTACAACATTTGGGTACGGGCGCCCGCTGTACATTTCATAGATAGACAGCGCACAGGGGTCGCCGAGGTCGAATTCGCGGGCTGCGTAGGAACTCCAGAGCGTCAGGAGATTGCGGGCGACCTGGTCGCTAACGTTGGACTCTTTCTCGACCTCTACCTCAAGGAATCGACGGCTCTTGAACGGCTGTCGCGCGACCTCGTAGAGCGAGACGACGATGCTGGCGTCGCCGTGTTTGAACCAGAACGGGTACGAGAAGTGCTTCTGGAGCGTGAACTCTAGCGCCCAGCCCGCGGCCAGCAGAAACGCGCTGACGTCCTGGGGGGTAGTCTCGGGAGAGAACCGAAGATCGATCTCCTGGCGGTCAGTGATGCTGTCCGCACTCTTACGTCTCTTGACCGTCAGCTCGCCCGCCCCCCCCCACAACAGCCTATGCCGGACCACATTGTCGCCGCGGCGCCAGTAGACGTCCGGGAACGCGGCTGAATTGAAGCGAGTTGGCCCCAGGCTCATGCACCAGGACTTGAACGCGCCAGGATCGACGTGGTCGGCCAGGAACTTGAACTCCAGCTCAGAGTGACGGTCCATCACCATTCCAAACGAATGGACAACCCGGCATCGAGCCGCGTGTTTGCCCAGGCACCGAGGAAGATGGGGCCGATGAACCGGTGCTCGATGCCGACGTTGGCCATCAGGCGTGGGGCCATCGGAAGCGCTTTGGAGAGCAGGTTGTAGGATCCGCTGGTCACACCAAGGGCCTCTCCGAATTCGAAGCCGGGTTGCAAGACCAGCGACCACTGCGGCTTGTTGCCGAAGGTGGTGGTTTTGGTCTTTTCCTGATCTTTCGTGACGTCCAGGGTGGCCACAGTGTTGTGTTGGGTGGAGGTGTTGGCGTTCGCGTTGATGTCCGTCTCCGTCTTCGATTTATCGTCAGTGGTGACCGTGACGACCTTCGTGCCGTCCGACTTCACCTCAGTGACCGCGACCTTGTGTACGTCCTTCTGCACGTCGTGGACCTTGACGATCTGGACCTCGGTCTTCGTGACGGTCTGAGTGACGACGACTTGGTGCTCGACGGTGACGATTTTCTCGGTCACCACGACCTTCGCCGGCTGTGCGTACCGACCGAAGCCGTAGCCTCCGATGACGAGGGCGATGACGATAGCGACTTTGGCGAATTTACTGGACGTGGCGGTCATTGAGTGGCTCCTGATGTGTCTGTTTGTTGTTCCGGGAAATTGAGAACAGCGAACTCCCCGAAGCGCTCGATGGCGGCACGGTCGTAGGCTATGGCGGCCTTGATCTTGTCGACAAAAATGCCGAGGTAGAGCTGCTTGCCGTCCACTGTAATTTGGGATACCCACTTGCCAAGGCGCTTGTTGGGATACACGCCCTTGTAACCGCTGGTGTTGTTGGCGAATCTATCCCGGTTGGCCATATTCCGGCCGTTTGGATCAGGCCGCAGGTTGTCCCGGCGATTGTTCAGGCCGTCCCGGTCTATATGGTCGGGATCACCAACTATGCCCATACCTCGGGCGATTTCTTGGTGGAGATATACAGTGGTCCGACTGCCATCTGATCTTTGGACGTTGCGCCGCGCGTAGAAGGTCTTTCCCTTCTTCGATGCGTGCCACTTGTACGCCCCCAAATCGGCGTCGACGTCGTCGATCTGCGTTACTTGGCCTTTGGTGAGTCGGATCTCCATGCGGACCTATCGCGACCCCTTCTTTTTCTTTGCGTACGGGAGGATTTCGTCCACGAAGCCGAGCCTTAGGGCTTCTTTGGCCGAGAAGAAGGCCTCGGTGTTGCAGTACTTGACGATCCGCTTGAGGGACAGCCCGGTGTGCCGTACCAACATCTTCTGGTACTGACGATTTGTCAGTTCGGCCTCGCGGCCGAGGGCGATGAAGGTTTTCTGGTCGATCGACTCGCCAAGCGACGCGCTCCCCGCATGCACCATCAACCTGCACTCGGGCGCCATCCGTCGCGTGTCTGCGGCCTGTAGGACTGCCACGGCCATGCTGCCGACAAAGCCCAGCGCATCCACGGTGATGTGGTTCGGGCAGCTCCGGATAGCGTCGTAAATTGCCCAGCCGGCGCCTTCGCTGCCGCCTCCTGAGCAGAGAACGATCTGGATTGGTTCCGGTCCCTGCTCCTGAAGCTGGCGTAGCCCGACCGCCACTCCGCACGCTTCTTCTCCGTCGAGGGCCCCGAACAGAAAAATGACGCGAGGCTTGGAGTCGTCGGCCGGGGCTGAAGCTTCATCCATATCTCACCTATAGCGAACGGGTGCCGGGGGCGTTCGCTATAGGCGGATCATGGCAGCGATCAAGTATTCCGTCACAGAAATGCCACGCTGTGACACTATTTCGTAACTGCGTGACGAAAGAGCCTTGCCAACTTTTCCACGTTCCAGTATCTTGGAAATGTAAGCCGCATTGCCTCTCTAAAACCAGAGTAACGCACGCGGTCTTACCTCACCCACTCTAACGGAGCAGAATTACATGTCCATCACCCGCACCAGCCCCCAGATCATTTCGCGAGCGATGAACCTCCTGGCGACCTGGTGCCAGAGTTCTGGCATCAAGGTTCTGGAACGGCACGTTACGACCCTGGTCGTCACAGATGCGACAGGAATGGAACGGCGCGTGGCCCTTGCCGTCGACGGAGAAACCGGTCCTTGCGTCGTCGACGTCAAACGTTTGACGCACCGGAAGCTCTCCACGGCCCTGGCGGCATTCGCAGAGCTGCAGGTCGCCCTCGGGTTCGAGGCGTCGAGCCCGGTCAACCGCGGCCCCGTCCTGGACCGCAAGCTGAGCAACGGCGAGGACTCCGATCTGGCCGCCTTGCGCCACACCGAGTTCCGTCGCGTCCCCAACCCCTCGGACGAGAAGCTCGCCAGCTACCAGTGGCTCATCAACCAGGCCAGCAAAGAGTTCCTCTCCCGCGACCAGTGGCGCTGCCAGAACCACATGCTGGACATCGACGACCTCAAGAGCCATGCAGCCGTCTGGACCTGTAACTTCATCGGGCTCTACGAGCGCCAAGACCTGACGCAGACCGAGAACGACAAGCTTCTCCACTCCTACCTCATTCAGCGCTTCAACGAGTTCCGCACCATCCTCATCAACAGGGGTCGCAACGAGCTGGTCAAGCCAGACGACGCCAGCATCGCCCTGTACGGCTACTCCCGCGAGCGCAAGGACTATGGGCCGGGTCACAAGGACGGGTCTAAAGAGCGCTTGTCTCCGATCAATTGGATTGCAGCCCCTGAGGTCGAGAAGGAAGAGAGCTATGGAGAGGACCTGGACGATGACGCCAAGCGCTCCATCGCGGAGGCGGTTGCCCAACGGGCGGCCGGCATCGGCCAGGAGCTTTCGGACCGGCTCTCGGACATGGGGCACGACAAGATGGTCGAGACCCTGACGAACGTGGTGGGAAACGATCGCATCCATCCCGACGCCCGCCGAGAGGCCGAGAAGCGGCTGGAGCGCCACAAGGAAGGGGGCTGCATCCACTGCCCGGGTCCGGTCTCCTTGGGCGAGTCCGTGGCCGAGGAGGTCGTCTAGGCCGCCGCAGCGTCTTCGGGCTCGTTGTGGTTCGTGTCCTGGCGGTAGACCTCAGCGAGGACCTTGTCGTAGAGGGTTTTGTCCTTCGCCAGCGCGTCCAGCATCGCCTGCTTGCCGACCCACTTCTGACCCTCGAACTCATACGATAGCTGGTTCGGCTGCTTCAGGACGCCGCGGTTCTTGCCAAGGAGGAAGACCTCTTCGTGGGTGTTGATGATCCCTTTGTGGTAGTCGAGGGTGAACTCGGCCACGCGGCCCTTGGGTCCCATCGAGGCGTTCACGACCTTCGCCCGGATCTTGTGGCCGGTCTGCTCGGCGTTGTCTGCGATGTCGCCCAGGGACTCGTCCCTGAACTCGTTGCCGGAGAGGTCCGTTTTGGCATCCTTGTTGCGATTCGGCTCGACGGAGACGAAGGTCTCTGCGAAGTGGGCGGCGCCGAACGGGAGCGCCAGCCTCGTCTTGGACCCTGTCCGCATCACTTCCTTCGCGTCCATCTCCGCGCGAACGTGACACGTCAAGATCAGGCCGATGCGGTATTTCCGCTGCATCCCGACGATCCGCTTGAAGGCCTCGGGGAGCGCGCGGGCGAGGTCGCCGAACTGGTTTACCTGCGCTTCGAGTCCATCCGAGTTCTGGCTGCGGACGCCCATGAGAGCATTGATCGAGTCGATGATGATCATCTTGAGGGGCATCCCCTCCTGGCACATCGCCGCGATCTCCTTCTCGATTCGATCGAACACCTCTGTGGCGGCGTTGAGCTGGTAGCAGATGTATCGATCGCGATCGATGCCCCACAGGCTCGACTGCTCGTCGGTGAGCTGTCCCGACTCTCGGAACTCGGTGTCGAACTTGATGGCGATTGCTTCCGGGTCATCCTTGTGGAGCTGCCCGATCATCGAGTTGCAGATGACGCTCTTGCCGCCCTTGGGGACGCCACCCAGGACCATAGTGAACCCCTGCGCCAATCCGTGTCCGTTGCCGAACATGAAATTGAACGACGGAGACGGGCTCCGCAGCACGTGATCGTTGGGGTTGTAGTTCCCCAATACAGCCCCGTCCATCTTCTGCAACGCCGTCAGCCATTTCTTCGCCATACGTGAATCTCCTTCAAGTCGCTGAGTGATTTAGAACTTCGGTTGGCCGAACACGCTGCCACCGCGGGAGGGGCTGGCCGGACGTTCGGCCGGTGTCGGTCCGTTGCCGCCGACTCGCCCGGTACCGGTGCCGGCCGGCAGAGTGGGGCCGCTGAATGAGTACGTACTCTCTCCCATGATCTTCTTGACGGACGTGAAAGCGTTCTCGAACGACTCCAGCTTGCCTTTCAAGAACATGATGGCGGCCTTGATTTGGTCGACGCGGTCCGTAAGCAGGTCGTACTCGGCGTCCGTATCGATGACGGCCTCTCGGATGTCGGCACTCGACTTCATGTCCATCGCCTTCAGCTTCTCCGGGATGACCTCCAGAATGAGGACGCCCTTTCTTTTCCGAAGGGCCTTCTCTGCTCGGTTCTTCTCCGCCTCCAGACGTGAGATCCATTGATGCGTCTCGCGCCACGCCCGGTTGTAGGTGGAGAGCAGCTCCGGCGCTTTGCCCGGGGTCACGAAGGCGACTTCGTCCTGCCTGATCTCGGAGGTCAGGATGTCCCCGAGAGAGATCCGCAGCTCGGCGGATCCGTCCCCCAAGGGAACGATCAGGTCCGTGGACTCGATCATTTACGCCATCCCCGCGCCCGGACCGAAGTCCCGCAGGAAGTCGGCGTCGCTCATGGCGGCGATGTCGGCGACGGCGGCTGGCTCCGCTGCGGCTGCAGCGGCCTGTCGCGTGGCCTCTTCCTCGGCCTTCTTCGCAGCTTCACGGGCGGCGATCTCGGCCAGGCGCTTCTTTATGGCCTCGCTCTGCGCGGCGATGACCGCGGGTTCCTGCTTCTTTGCCTCGGGGGCCGGAACAGTCGCTGCCGCGACCTTCTTCGCCTCAGCCTCCTTGGCGGCAGCCTTAGCTACCTTGTCGGCTTCGATCGTGGCCTCGGCCATCGCGGTCTCTCTGGCCCGGCGTTCGGCCACCTGCTCGGCCAGCGACGGCTCCGGATCAACCTCGACCGAGGGGGCGCCGTTCACGAGCGCATCGATCTGCTCGTACGTGAGAGCTGCCCCGCCGAGGGACGCCAAGTCCTCGCAGTCGACGCCGGCTTTCTCGCACTCTTCGTCGGTGAGGGGCGCCAGGACGATCTGCTTGAGCGTCCGCTTCTGCTTCACACCATTCACCTCGACCTCGGCGAGCACGTTCTCCACCTCGTAGTTCATCGTGTCGACGACCGACCGCTTGGATCCGGTACGTGACACCACGAACCACACGCCCTGGCTCGGGTCTAGCGGATTGATCCCTTCGGCTTCCATCAGGCCCGGCACCGCCGCAGTCGTCGCGGTTGCCGGCTTTCCATTGATGATCTCGATCATTCGCGCCATGTGGAACTTGTGATTCAGCTTGATGCTGCCGAACGTCCCGTCCTTGAATTTGGCGTTGATGTACCACTTGCCATCGACCCGATGGTCCTCCAGCCACTCGTTGATCGAGGCCAGCTCCTTGGTCAGGCGGGCAACGATCACGGCCTCGTCTTTTCCGACCATCTCGGCGCGGATCGCCTTCTCTTTGTCTGCCAGCTCCTTCTCGACCTCAGCGCGCTTCATGCAGCCAGGGCATTCCTGACGAACGAGGCCCGTGCGCCGGTCCTTGTCGAGGATGCAGCGGAACGGCTTCTGGAACGTCTTCGACGGGTCACGCTCGCTGACTGCCTCGTAGCCCCAGTGCGTGGCGAAGTACTTCCTCCAATCGCCGCTCTCGCGAAGCGAGAACATCGGCGGCAGCGCGCGGAAATAGGTGTCTCCTGCTCCGACCGTCCGGGTCTTCTTGAAGTCACCGCCTGAATTGCCGAACTTGGGGGTACCGAAAACGTTGCTCATTCATTTCTCCGTTGCGTGTCTCGTTGCGTTATCGTTTCGATCTACCTATAGCGAACGCCCCCTAGGGCGTCGCGTCGGGGGCCGGGGGCACAACAGTCGGCACACCCGGTGGCGTCTCGTTGCGCCCCTGTTTGAACGTCCCGACAACGAAGCCGGCGTCGATCGTTGCAACGTTGGTCAGATCGACCGTAACGTTTCTGGTAAACAGGGGCTCCAAGAGCGCGCGGTCGGCCGCGCTTGCGTTGATGACCACGACCTTGAAAGTCTTCCGCGCGAACTGATGCGCCACCGCCGCCTCGATCAGTTTTTTGGTCGTTACGAGGATGTTCAGCTTGGGCCCATCTGCTGTCGTCTCGGCGAGCTTCCGGATGTGGTCGACCAGGTCCTGCTTGCTTTTGATCGCGTGGTTCGCTGAGGCTCCGCCGCGCGGCAGGTCGACGGCGCGGCCGAACCTGGACACGGTGGCGATACCCCGGAGAAGAAAGTCCAGGCGCACGACCTGATCCATCCCAAAGTCCGTGGATTTGCCCATAAGGGGCCCCAGCCGTTCGGCCAGGGTGGCGTACATCTCACCGAAGTCAGCCGGCAGCGCTCCCTCGTTGTAGGCGATCTCCGCGAACTGTTCGATGGCACCCTCCGCGCCTCCCGATACGAAGAAGGCCAGGGAGTTGGCGAGCACCGCATCCCGGTACTCCTGCAGAAGCACGGGGGCCGCCTCCTGAGCACGGCGGATCGCGCCCTGGTGACCAGGGCGGACGCTCGGGGGAAGGGCCTCCAGGTCGCGCGCCATGGTCTCGTCGTTGTCGGCGATGTCGGCGAGGATTGTCTTGAGAGGTCGTTTGTTCATTGGGTCCTTTGAATGTTGTCTCTCTCTATAGCGAACGCCCCTACGGAACCTCCGAGGCCTCGCTCCCGTCATTGTTGGCTGAGGGGGTCGCGGGCCCGCAATCCTCCGCTCCTGCCCTTGAGTGGGACATTGGTGGCTCGATCACGAACACGGCTTCGGGCCCAAAAGGACGATCGTTTGTCCACTTATTCAGGACCACGATCGCGATTGCCCCCTTCAGCGGTTGCCGGAAGCAATCTGGGACTAGGCCTGCTTTGCCGGAGAATTTGACCAACTCGAAGCGCGCTCCTTCAACGTCGAGCTTGACCTTAACCATTTCTTTTAGCAGCGGTCCATACTTACGGATCTCGACGTCTTCGATGTACGCGGCGACTGCCACATTGATCGATTTCTTGTCCTTTACGACAAAGTCCTCGTCGTGAGACAACTCGTCGGCGTTAATCACTTTGATGACGCTGGCCTTTCCGTTGAACGGTGAGGTCCACTCCATAAGTGCACGGCCCGGGTACTGCTTGAGGGTATCGAGTTTGCCCGAGCGAATCACCATAGGGATGAGGTCGGCGCCATAGATCGGCAACACGGCCTTGCGGGACTGGTACTGCTGTAAACCATTGAGGTTGAAGTCGCTCGGATCCACCTTCTTTGGTTTAACGGGGCGGACGACCTCCCCTTTTTCTGCCTTGGCCATGTTGGTCTCGGTCTCTGCCGCGGCCATCGCGGCCTCGTATTCGACCATCTGTTCTGCGAGGGTGAGACCTTCCGCAAACAGGCCGTCCATTGCGCCAGACGCCATCAACACGTTGACGACGCCAGCATTGAGCGCGTTGGGTCCCCTTTTGAACGTCCGCTTCTCCTTGGTGGCGTCGGTCGAAACCAGTCGACCGGTTTCCGGATTAAGGACCTTGTTGTCTTTGTCCTTGTACTTCACCGTCTTCATGACGTATCCGCCGCCGGCCACGCGGTGCTTCTCTATCTTTCGGCAGAAATCGAGGATGTCCATGTAGGGCCCGTACTTCGAGAGCTGAGCGTGGGCGCCGTCGCCGACCCCTTTGATCACGTTCAGCGGGGCCTGAATGTAGTCCCCTGCGATCGTGAACCTGTCCCCGGACTTCGTGACGTCGGGAAGCTTGATGAGCTGCCCGCAATGCACCCAGAACTTGTCGGACACCTCGTTTTTCGAGGCGTTCGAGAGCACGGACGCCCACCACTCCAGCGGATAGTGGTGCTTCAGGTAGGCACAGGCATAGCCTATGACGGAGTAGCAGACGGCGTGGCTGAAATTGAAGCCGTACTGGCCGAACGTGATGAAGTTCTTCCACACGGCCTCGGCGTTCTCTTTGCCGATCTTCCGGGCCGCGGACTCGATGAATGGTAGGTAGGCTTTCTCGACCTTCGTCATCTTCTTCTTGGCGACGTTCGAGCGAAACTCCTCGGCCTCGGGACCAGAACACCCTGTTAGGGTCTGGTACATGTACTGCATCGCTTCCTGCGTGATCATGATGCCGTTCATGTGGGGGAGCAGCTCGTCGAAGATCGGCAGAATGTCTGGGCTCTTCGGGGCTCCGCGGGCGCGACGCGCATACTCGACGAGCATGTTGTGCTTGGCGTCCTCTTCTTCGGGGTTGGACACGTAGGCGTTGAGGGGGCCGGGACGGTCGAGCGCGGTGAAATAGGCCATCGTTGCGATCGAATCGATCGCGAAGTTCCCGTTGGGCTTCTTGTAGTTGAAGTGCTTCAACCACTTGATTGCGCCCTCGGTGTTGAACTGGAAGACGGTCTCCGTGCGGCCTTGCGACACGTCCATGAACACGTTTTGGTCGTCCGGAAGATCCCAGATGTCGGCCAGGCCGCCGGGGGCCGGGATCTGGCGAAACCGGGGCACCCGGAGCCCGTTGATCGAACTCTCTTTGTACTCGAACTCCGGGTGCCGCTTCTGGATCAGCTTGATGCAGTCGCCGATGTCCTTCAGCGAGTTGACGACCAAGAAGTCCATCTTGAGGCCCCCAACGGCCTCGACGGCAGGAGCGTTGTAGGCCGTGACTCGCACTCCACCGACGGTGGTGAGCGGGATCATCTGCTCTATGGGTTCATTGCCGATGACGTAGGCGCACGCGTGCCGGGAGCGCTGCCGCGCCAACCCGAGGCACTGCTGCACGATCTCCCAGTCCCCGGGGTAGAGGCGTACGTACTCCTGGATGGCCGCATCGACCTCGATGGCGCCTTGCTGGTGCCCCTCGTCATTGTCGTATCCGAGGACGAAGTCGAGGTCCTCCACGCCTTGAGGCGGCTCCGGGAACTTCTTGGCCAAAAGCTCGATTTCAGGGTTAACGTAGCCTCTCTGTTGGCGGGAGACGTCGCGGACTGCGAGCCGCATCTTCATCTTCGTCTCGACCGAGATCTGGGCGACATGGTCCCCGAACCTGCGATGGAGCCAGCCGCTCTCGGCGTCCGACACGACCTTCAAGGACGTGATTTTCATGTCCAACTCCGAATGTCGAGGCCGCGATCGAACGCTTCCTGCACGGTGACTTCGCCTTCGTCGGTGGTGACCTTGGCTGTCGCTCGCGCGATCTTTTTCGATCCATCGTCCAGTTCGATTTCGACGTAGTTGGACCCGTCGCCACCGGTCAGCAGGTCGCGGCTACTTAGATCCTGGTCAATGTCGGGCAAGCGCCCCGAGCTGATACGGTCCTTCGTCAGGAAGCGGTCGAGCGACAGGTCGTACTTGAGCGGGTCGACGTGGGTGATCCCGAGGAGATAGCTGATGAGCGCGCCGGCCGCCGAACCTCGGCCCGGACCCGTCAACTCCTCTGCCAGCTCGTACGTGGAACAGACGTCCTCGTCGATCATGAAATACGGCAGCAGATCGATGGTTCCGTTGCCGTGCAGCAAGTCGATCTCTTGCCGGAGACGCCTCACGTACTTCGCGTCGTCCCAGCGCATCCGGCCTTGCTTGCGGATCAGCTCCATGGTGTAGCGGATGCTGTTGTCGGCCTTCCCGGTCACGTACCAGGGCCGCTTTTGGTACTCGGCCTCGTAGAATCTGGTCGGTAACGACGGCACCGACTCGAACTTGAAGTCTTTGAAGCGGCTGGCATGGTCGTGAGAGTTGGCGATCCAGCTCTCGAATTCCTTCTCACCGACTCCCGGCATGGACTGGAAATGAGTCCAGGCCTCGTCGCTCGTCATCCGGTGGTAGGTGTTGTGCTTGCCGCCGGTGTAAAAGCGCCACGGCCCTTTCTGAGAGAGCCGCACGTCCTGAACGATGGCCAAGCCCGCGGTCGAGTAATGCGAGTCGTCCCCGATGGTGATGGGAACCCCATGCTTCTTCGCGAGGATGAACATGAATCGGTTCAAGGCGGCCTCGTAGTTGCCGTCCTGCGCCCAGGGCCGACACTCGTTGCGGTCGAACCCCTCTCGCTGCTCCACCTTGACTATCTGGGCCTCAGCCATCTCCCGCCACTTGCTGCGGTCCTTGATTGACTTGAGGATGTGATGCTTCCCGAACGTCCACTCCTTCGCCAGCTGGCCGGCCCGGATTTCCCCGGCGTCCGTCATGACGATCTTCCCGTCATAGAGCTTGTGTTCGGTCCCGTCGATCGTTGTGATGAAGACGCCCTGGATCCAGTCGTGACTGGTGTCGTGGGGGTTCAGCTCGACGTAGAAGTTACCGGGCTTGAACGTGGACTTGAGGCGCTCGAAGTACTGAATTGCAGTTTTCGGGTCATCATTGTCGAGGATGTGGCGCTTGCAGACGCCGGTCATGCAGCCTGATGTCGCCGTCACATTGTGCGTGCCCAGTTCCTCTAGGTCGGCCCAGCGGAACAAAGCCTTCCGTTCACTGCCCATTTTCCGGTGGACGGGCTCCATCCGCTCTTTGTCAGCTTCGAGGCGGGTGTCGGCGCGAGAGATCAGCCGGACCATGCACCGGTACGCGAGGTAGTCCATCGCGTGCAAAGTGATGTGCATGTATTTCGGCGCGCTGATGAATCCTCCGCGCTCGTTCTTCTGGTAGCCGTTGGCGGTCAGGATGCTGCACTCGTCATCCCGGAAATACGCCTCGATGCCGACGATCGGCGTCAGCCCCTTCTCTTTTCCGAGATCGTAAATCTTGGGAGCGGCCTGGAGCGTCCCGTGATCCGTGCACGTGATGGCGCCGGTCTCTAGCTCAGCCTCACGTTCAGCGAACGACTCCGGAGTAGATCCGCTGTCGAGGCTGTTCGGATGGACATGACAACTTACGAAATTGGCGAAGCGACGGGACATCTACCAGGTCTATAGCGAACGCCCTCGGGCTTTACGTTTCCTCTTCCTCATCGATGCTGATCCCCGCCATTTCCAAGGCGGACGGAGCATCCACGAGTCCCAGGTGCGCAATTCCACCGGCCGATTGCCGTTGGGCAAGATTGAGCATGGCGATCTCCATCTCCGAGTCCGTCATCTGAGAAAACTGCGGCCGAGGGATCTCCTGGCGTCGCACCCGGGCCTCGTCAAGCGCCTCCCTAAGCCGTGCACATTCAGCCATCGCATCATCAAGCAGGCCACGGATCTCTCTCTCGGTCAGACTCGTGACTGCTACTTTTCTCTTTCCCATGTTCATGTCTCCTTGTTAAACCTTCATCAGACGCCGGAGCTTGTTAGTGATCTCTTTGTTCTCCCGCTCGACCTCTTCGACGGTGATCGCCAACAACGTGGCAATGACGTGATCGGGGGCCCCGTCTGGGTACCTCTCCTCGGCGACCGTCAGCGAATTGTTCATCCGCTTGGCGTTCACAAAATCGTATTTCCGCAACACGCGCTCGCGCGGATCCTCTGCCTTTACTCGAAAAGCTGGCTGCTCGGCGGCGTTCGTTTCATTAATTTCCATCGGTTGATGACTCCTTGCGATTCGCCGGGAATTCGATGATCTGTCCGTACTCGGACAACCGGCCCTTGATCTCGTCGAGGCGCCTAGTGTTCCTGTCCACTTCCTCTTGGCACCTCGCGATGGCCCCTTCCGCTTGCAGGATCCCAACCTTCGCGTTCTCGTAACTGATCTGTGCCTTTTGGCGGTTCTTCTTGGACTTGGCGAACTCGTTGAGGTTGATTGGCAGCTCGCTGTCGGCTCCTTTGACGTGAAGGATGTTGTTTTCGTGAAACTTCAGATCTCTTGCCGCGGTCTCCAGGACGGTCTGAAGTTTCTTGATGTCCATCCGCGCCCGGACCGCGCGGCCTTCGTACTCCTGCGATGAGCGGACCAGGTCGTGAATCTGCTGCTCAAGAAAACAGATTTCGTCGAGAGCGGTCACTTAGATGTTGCCCCGCCAATTGTCCCCGACGATGATGAGGAGCTGGCGCTTGCCGTCCGCGTTGATGATGCAATGGCAATTGAGCCAGCTGCTGGGACCGGTCGTGTACTCCAGTCGCAGGTTCGTGCTGGTGCCACACTGGTACGCGCCCTCTTTGATGCCGGGGCTGTGGCTGTGGCCGATGACGCAGCGGACGCCCAGCCGCTTGTGGTTCTGGATGCTGCCGCGAGATCCGTTCGGACCTCGATCCCCGTGCATGCTCAGCTCGATTCCTGCCAATGTGAATGGCTTCTCTGGGCGCTCCGGATCCGATTCCAGCAGCTCGACGTTGCTGCAGTCGACCGTCCTTTTGAAGATCATCGGGAACGGGCTCGGGTACCAGGTCCCAAAGCCCTCAACGAACCGAGTCCGCCTGACCATCTCGGCTGCGGTCTCCAGGTAGAAGAGCGCGTTGCCGGGCTCCGTCTTCCAGTCCGCGGTGACGATCCAGCGCCGGAGAAAGTCGTCGTGGTTGCTGGGCACAATCACCGAGAGCGTGTCTGGCGGCGTATGGTCCTTGACGAAGTGGCATGCCCGCTCGACCTCGGCTTTGATGCCGGCTCGACCGCCCTGGATCTTGGCAATACTGTTGAAGGGATTGCCCTTGTGGTGCGGATTCACTGCGTAGCCGTCGAGCAAGTCGTGCCACACCAGGTGCTCGGGCTTGATGGTCTCGACGATGCCGCCGGGTCCAAAGGTGGCGGTCTCTACCCCCTTCGAAATGAAGTCGGTGTGGGTATCTCCCATGATGAGGGCGAGGGCACGCGGAGCCGGCTCGTGACGGTCCTCGTGGTAGCGGGTTTCGAGGTCGGTGAAGCTCTCCGACTTCGTATCGAAGTTCAGGTGCCGCAGGAAGAACGTCTTCCCCACGACCTCGACAACCACGGCAGCCAGCGCGTGGTGGAATTTACCAAGCCGCCCCGCCTTGCTGTCCGTGTAGTTTGGCACCGTGCAGGCGCCAGTCGTCGTCATGATCTTCGCCATCTGATTGGACGGCGTGGCGACTGAATTCAGCTCCAACTTGGTGTGGCCTAAGATGGCGCTCGACGCTCCCGAGATGCCGTCGAAGCCGGAGAGCGGGCTGACCGCGGTGGGTTGCGTCTTGATGTCGCCCAACAGCACCAGGTTTTGGTTGAGGACCTTGCGCTGATTCCAGAGGTACGGTCGCACCTGCTCTGGCCAGACCTCGGCATTCGCCTGTGAATCTGTCCAGCGGCTGGTCGGGTTCTTGTAGCGGATCGGAACCACCAGCAGCTCGGCGCCACGGTGTTTCGCCATCGTCCGCAGGCAGCCCCAGAACACGTCGTGAACGGGCGTCGCGTTCTGGGCCGACGTGATGATGTAGACCTGGGTGTCCTTCAGCTTGCGCTTGAACACCGGATGCTTCTTCGCCCCCTTGGAGCGCCCGTTCGAAGCCTTGGCCGGAGCGTTGGGGTTGGTCGTCGAGTAGCAATACGTCTCGACCCCACCCTTCTTCGTCCTGCACTCCCAGCGGGTCTTACCGCCGGGCGACTTCGAGCGGGGCTTCATGTCCCCTTCGCAGTTGGGACATTTGGGGGCGTTCTCCATGGAACTAGGCGACCTCGTTGGTGGAGCTGTCGTTGGCGGTGGCCTCGGCGAACGTCTGGGCGACGTAACCCGAGGTTTCCGGGACCTCCAGTTGGCCGACCAGCATCTTTTCCATCACGGCATCGTGGCGAGCAGTCGTAGGGTTGGGATCCTTCGGAACGATCGTGTAGATCTCCTTCACGACGAGCTTGTGCTTCCCGAGTTGGACTTCGTCGCCGACGTGCTTCCCGATCAAGAGAGCTTGGAACTCCTCCAGGATGTTGCCGAACTCCATCTGCACCCATCCGGGGCCGCCAGCGCTCTCGTCCCCTTCCTCGCCGACGATCAGCGAGTTTTCGGAGATCGCATCAGACACCACCAGGGAGCCGTTTTCGGTCAGGGCCACGATGGCCGCCTTGTCTCGCTCGATCTGGGCCGCGCGGCGGATCGCGAGGTGCGACTTCAAGACCTCCAGGACCGTCCCTGGACTGATCGTAAGGGTCTTGCTCGCGACCAAGTTGGACGTCGTCTTGTCCAGAACGTCTACGATCGCGTTGACGACGCCCTCGATGGTCGACGACTTCTCACCCTGTTGGGCAACGGCTCCGTTGACGGCCTCGATGAACTTCATCCGGTCCTCGTTCAGGAGGGCGATCTGGGCCTCCGCCCGATCGAGCCGTTGAAGAGCCGACATCACTTTCTTTCCAGTTCCTGAACCCATGCTTGAATCTCCTTGTTTGGTTTTTGTCGCCCGCGACGCGCGACGACGCTCTGTTACCGTTGAACTTTGGTATCGCCGAGACGGCCACTGCGATAGGCCTCGTCGATGCGCTCACCCGAACTCGTCTGAGAGATCGCCGTGTGCATCATGACGCCCTCCATTGCCTTCCCCCGGGGCATGCGGAGGGGCTTGGGCGGGCCCGAAGAGGCCGCCTCGGGACCCTGGCGGACCGGCGCGGGGCCCGGCTGTTGTGAAGGGGGTCGGGCTCGCGGAGCGAGAGTGGCGGCGGAACGCCCAACACGAGTGGGCGGCGCCGGGGCGGGCACGGCGTTCGGGGCCGTGATTCTCCTCATCGTTGGAGCGGGCTTCATTTCCTTCTGAACGGGGACTACCTTTGCGGGGGCCGGTTGAGCCTTGACGGGAGGCGCACCCACGACGCTCTTGGAACGGGCCGCGGTAGCGAGCAGCGCCCAGAACACCGTCAACTCAACCTCCGACATCGCGGCAAACCTGCGCAACGACGCGACCTCATCGTCGCTGAATTGCGGCTTCAGGACCGCGATTGGCCGGTGGTCGGCACGGATACCTAAGAGAGTCTGGAGTCTCCCCTCAACGAACTCCGCCAGCTCAGCGTTGACCTGGCACGCCCCAGGATCGTTACTTTCGAAGATCGAGCCGCGCAACAGCTGGCGATAGTAGCCGGCGATGTCCAGCCGGCGCTCCGCCTCGCTCATGTTGGCGATGTCGGTCGACTCCCTCGTCATGTTCTCGACGAAGTCCTCGGCAACGGCCTCTACCTCGATGCCGGCTCCGCCCACGTCGATGCCCCCGTCGTCTTCGAACTCCTGACTCGGGACCTCTTCTTGGACCTCTTGGTCCTCGTCGGTGAAGTTGTTCGGCATCTTATTCCTTTCGATGGGGGAGACGAATCTTCCCTTACCCTTCCCTATAGCGAACGCCCCTACAGGCGGATGCCCCGGAGCCTCATGAATTTCTGTTCGTACGGGGTCAATTGGGCAAACGCGATTGCTAACGACGCCATTACACCTTTTTCTTCCACCAACACGTCCGGCCGCCCTTCCTCCGGCGCCGCGTAACGTTCGAGCAACCCAATGGCTTCGGGATCCTGGATTGGAGCGCTGTCCGCCGATACCGGCGAAGACGCCGCCATCAGCTCAGCGATCTCCGAGGCCGTGGTGTGAAGCTCGGTGTTATCGGCGCCGAGGTCTTCGTTGACGATCGCAGCTATTTGGGCGGAATCCATGCCCCCGGCGACCGCTCTCACGGCCGCCTTGCGAGCACGATAGAGCTTGCGGCGCTCCAACGGGTAAAAGTGGATCGCGGTCTGGTTGTAATCCGAGATCAAGTTTCCCGAGATGCGGCCGATGACCGTCGATCGGAAAACGATCATGTCGATCGGCTGCCCTTCCTCTGGACAATATTTGTCCATCCCACAGAGCAGGCCCTCGAATGCGTTCTGGACCATATCCATGTGCGCCAGGTGGGCCTTCGGGGTCTTGCGGTAGAACACCCGCGCCCGGTTGATGCACAGCGGGAGCAGGACGACGGCTAGCTCCTGCCGCAGCGCCTCTATCTTCTTCGCGAGGATTGCTACCCGGCTCGTAGGCCCAAACAACCCCAGCCCCATGACGAACGTGACGAATCGGTAGTTGATTCGGTACCGGAAGAGAATTTCCGGGCGCTCCTGTTTGAACGCGTCGCTGATCTGGTCCGAAAACGTCTCTTTGCGCTCTCGGAAGAACGGGCGGGCGTCGAGGATGTTGTGGCGGTTGAGGCGAATGTGGTCGATGAAGGCTGAGTACACGTCAATTTTGTGTTTCGACTTCAGGATCGCGATCTTGAACCGGTCTTCCAGGTCGAGTAGCGCGTTCACCGAGGCGAGCTGGTGGCCGTTACGGTCCGTGGCCCCCACGTGTCGGATCCCCAACTCGACGGAATGGGCGAATTGGCGGAAATGCTCGTCTACGGTGGTCATTTTCATCAGATTTCCTTTTTGTGAACGCGTAAGGTGGCGCCGCCGCAGCTACAGGTCACGGTGTAGGTGAACCCGTCCTCTCCCTGAGATTCCGCGACCCGGAGTTGTTGAAGGGGGTGGTTGCAGATGCGTTTTAGGGAAGCCCGCAGCGAGTCCCGTTTCTTGGTTAGGGTCGCGATTTCCTGGTCCAGCCTTTCTTTGGCGGAACGGAGGGCCTTGATCGTGTCTTTTTCGGTCCGGGCCTTGGTGCTTCCTTCCATCAACTCGACGAGGTACCGGCCCCGTGGCCAAGACACGTCCATTGCTTCCGAATACGATGTCGTTCTGGGTTTTTTGGTACGCTGAGTGCTGCTTGGGCGGGCCATGGTTACGAAACTCCCATCCGATGCATCCATAAGCCCAGGAGTTCCAGCTCGTGCGGATCGCAACAATCACGCTTCAGGCAGTTAGCCCTGTGGGAAATGATGCAGATATTTCCTGGCACATATCCCTTTGCCGGAACCACTGCATCCAGGGATGGCGAACTCCATGCGGGCTGCCCTGTCGCCCGTTTGAGTTCGTAGCCCAATACCGGGCACTTGTTGTCCTGGGGCCACGCACGTTTGATGTCTTCTTCGGTGATACCGAAGGGTACGCCGCGTTGTTGCGCACGACGACGGGAGCTTTGAAGCATAACCCGGTAGGGGTGCTTCTCGTTGAACTCACGCGACTTGGCAGTTCTGGATACTTTGTCTAGTTGGTAACGGGCATTGTTCGTCGCTCGCACCTTTTGGAGGTTGTCTACATAATATTTGTGGGCGTACCGTTTTCTGCACGCCTTGCAGACGGGGGACAATCCATCGGAGCTATCTGCGCGTCGTGAAAACTGAGACCGATCGGTCTCTTTGCATTGAGTACACCGTTTCACAGCGTGATCTCTGAATAGGATGGGTACACGGACTTGTAGATAGCTCGCCGGGCCTCTGCGTGGCGCTTTAGCGGCTCTACGTTCAAAATGCCAAAATCGATTACGATAACGTCTTCCTTCCCAGGAACGAGACGGGTCCCTCGGCCAACGGCGCCCTGGCGAACTTCGACCTCGGACTTGCCACCGCGGAGGTAAATGATTGCAGCCGCGACCTTGATGTCGGTCCCGGTCGCAATACAGGACGTGCCTACGAGGATCGGGAACTTGCCGTCGTTGAACTCCTCGACGAACTGGTCAGGATTACTGTCGTGGTACTTCTCAGGGACGAACTGCTTGTTGTCGGCAGTCACGCCACCGTGTGCGAATCGGACGTCGTACCCGAGGTACGGTAGGAGCTTGGAGAACTGCTCCAGTTCGTCGATGAGGATGAGAGTTGGCCGCCCCATGACAGCGACCGCCTTGTTCGCGAACATCGCCGCGGCCTTGTTGACGGCCTCGTTGTAGTAAACGTGGGCGCGTGTCAGATCGTTGACGTCGTCGCTTTCACACTCGACTGTGGATTTCATCCAGACCATTCGGAATACCGGCTTGGCTAGGAATCCCTGGTCGACCCCGTCCTGTACCGACATCGTGTAGACGATCGGGCCCGTGATCCCGCCAAGAACGAGGTCGAGGCCGTCTCCCCTGAGCTGAGTGCCGCTGAAGAAGAACCGATAGGGAGCAGATGCCAAGAGTCCAAAGCACACCTTGGCGAGCGTGGCAGCCGGCGTCTGGTGACTCTCGTCAGCGATGAAGACCTTGGCTGTCGATAGGGTATTCCAGATCGGGGATCCCTCGGCGACGCGGGTCAGACTTGCCCCGATCGCGATCGTGAACTGCTTCTTGAACTCCTTTTTACCGTCGCCGTACATTCCGACCTTCGCCTTGCCAAAGTGCTCGACGAAGTCGTTGTAAAGCTGTCCGGCAATCGACGCACTCGGGGCCATAACGACGGTCTGGAGGCCTAGTTGCTTGACCAAGTACATGATGGCCAGGCTCTTGCCTAATCCTGTCCCGACCTCAACCGCGGCTGGCCCGTTCGGCGCCGCCGCCAGCAGCGCGGCGACCATGTCCTCCTGGTACTTCCGTAGCTTCTTCTCGGGCACCTTCGCCCAGGGGATGAGCTTGGGTTCCGGCATTGCATATCCAATGCGGGGCGGGGGCGTGTCGATCGTGTCGGCTACGAGCTTCGCGTTGCCCGTGTACGTCCAATACCCATTCTCGTCCTTAAGGAGCAGACACTTATCCCGCTCGCGCTGCAGGTCAGCGAGCCGGGCTGTGTATGCAGCCCGGCCTTGATTGCGAATGAACCAAACGCTCCCGGACTTGAGTTTGCGGAGCGCGTAATCGACCTTGTTATCGACGTATGAAAGCGCTTCAAGTAGCGCTGCCCTCTCGGTTTCGTTGATGTCGTTGATCCGGAGCTTGGTTGGCGTCACCGCAACGAGCGAAGGAGGGGTTCGCGTCGTCGGGGATCTGCCAGGCTGCGTCATTGTGATCTACCTATAGCGAACGCACCGCTGGCGCCCTCAACCATCACGACTCAGGCGTCGTTCGCTATAGAGAGGTCAAGTGGGCAAACCGCATTACTTCCATTTCGCCACAACGCAGGTAGCGTAGTGGGCAAGCCTCACTATCTGCCCTTCTACACAGGGGACTATCGCCGGGCGACTCCTCACCTCTCGGCAGAAGAGCACGGCGCGTACCTGATGCTCATGTTCACGATGTTCGACGCCGGTGGAGATCTACCCTATGACGAGAACGTCCTGCGACGCGTGTCTACGGTCAGCACGAGACGCTGGCCCAAGGTCTGGAAAACGCTGCGCCCGTTCTTCACGATCGAGGGCGATCGAGTGTTCCAAAAGCGAACCAAAAGTGAACTCCTGAAGTGCCAGATCAAGAGTATGACTCTGGCTGCAAATGGCATCCTTGGAAATGAGGTTAAACATGCGAAAGCATTAGAGCGAGGTATCGCAAATGCGAACGCAAATGCGAACGCAGATGGCAACGCAAAGCCCTACGCATCTCATAATCAGAGTCAGGAGAGAGAGAGAGAGTGGTCTGGCGAAACCAGTTCTCGCAAAGGCTCTGAGGGGACCAAAACCCCCGCGCCGCCCGCCGGGTCATCGGGCCATCCAGCTTCATCTCCCGCCGCGACAGATGCCTTGCTCGACGGCATGCCGGTGTTCGGCCCCGCGGCTTTCCGTGTGCTGTTCGGACAGTGGCCTGGCCAGACCAACCCCAAATTCAACGAGCGCCCGGCGGACGCTGAGGCCGCCTTTTTCAAGCACATCACGCCCGATAATTACGCCTCGTTCGTTCACGCCCTCAATGCCCAGTTGGTAGGGTTTACCAACGACCCCAGCTCCACCCGACGCAAGGACCTCGGGACGTTCCGCACCTTCTGCGAAGAGCGTTGGACGAAATACAAGGATCCGGCTCCGCCGCCAGCCCCGAACCCGACGTCCTTGCTTGTCTCCACCGTAGACGACGCCCCGCTCATGGACGTTTGAACCCCGCCCGCACCTGACGCACGGGGACGTTCGCTATAGGACACTCAATGCCCCTGACTCGCCTCCAGCAGCTCGCCACGATCGGGCACGCCATCACCGACGTTCGAATATTCGAGGCCGTAGTGAACCTTCGGCCGGATCTCGGCCCCGCGGCAAAAGAGTGGGATGTAGCTCAACAGTTCTTTACCGATTTTCACCGACTCGGTTCGGAACTGGAGCTGGTTGCCCAGGGGGCCTCCTCGGATATCCTGACCGAGGCCCGGCTCGCCAGCTCCGAGATCGGATTCGAAACCCTTGCACCGGAACTGAAGACAGCTCGCGCCATCGAGATCATCAAGACCGGATACAAGGACCTAGACGGGGAAATCGACGCCGCCAAGATCATCGACACGATGGATCGAACGGTAGTCGCGTATCGGTCAGTCGACGAAACCGGCGCCGCCTACACGACCAGGACGAGTGCGGAGTGGGGAGAGATCGAGTACCAGGACCGACTGAGGAACGCAGGTAAGACCCTCGACACTGGGATCCGATTCATCGACGATATCAGTGACGGCGTCGCTCGAAACGACCTGGTGATCGTCGCCGCCAAAACCGGTGTGGGAAAGTCTCAAATGCTGGCAGAGATCGCCAGGAACGTGTCCAAGGTACGCGAAGGCGCCCCGGGTAGAAGTGCGTTCCTGTTGGCTCTGGAAGCATACGCGGGAGAGATGCAGCGCCGCCTGAAATGGCCAATCATCTGCAGGCTTTGGAGGGCGGCGAATCCCGGGGCCATGCACCTCGATTGGGGTAAGTTCAGCAACGGCCGGTACGAAGTGGAGTTGGCACCATTCGAAGCCGAGGCTCAGCGCCTATTTGCTACCAAATACACCTCGCTGCACACCCTCTATCGCAACTCCGCCACTTTCGGCATCCAGGAGATGGAGCGAGCGATCGTTCGCGCGTCGAAAGATGGTCACGATCTCATCCTGTTGGACCACCTCCACTACGTCGACACCGACAGCGACGACCGCAACGTCAACGAATACGGCATGCAGAAGAAGATCGTCCAGAAACTGCGAGAGATCACCCTCACGAAGGGACAGCCCATCATCGCCGCCGCCCACTTCTCTAAGCCCGAAGTCGGGAAGTACGCAGCCATCTTGCCGCCCATGGAAAAGATCATGGGTAGTTCGGACATCAGCAAGATCGCGACCCAGGTAATTCTGATCGGCAACACCTCGGGGCTCGAAGAGGACGCGTTCACTTTGCCTACGCTGCCCCCTAACATCGACCTCAGGGGTACTGTCCCGACCCTCGTTCGTCTGGCTAAGTCGCGACTGTACGGAGCAGAGCGAACGGACATTGTGGCTGTGTGTTTTTTTGATCGAGGTGCCGGTCAGTACCGTCAGCATTACCTGCCCGGCAGACTGCGGAGCTACGGAACTAAGTGGGTCCCGATGTTTGCCGACGAGATGCCGAACTGGGCGTCGGGGGTAGCGATCCGGGTCCCCCGCCAAGCTACGGCCGACTGATGGAGTTCGCAACCAGCAATTTCGATGACACCCTCCGCTTCGTAGAGGCACTGACCGGGAACGACGTCCCGAGTACGTACCAGATCATTCCCGAGGTCAAAGGGTGTGGGGTGCGGCCGGCCGTTAGGCACGGACGACTGGTCGATCTCTGGGATGAATTCGAGCTGGCGAACCTTCATGGTGCATGCGTGTCGATCTGTCCCAACGAAACGGATCTGTGTGGTCGCCGCGAATCGAACATCATTCGGGCTCGGGCGCTTTGGCTGGACTGGGACGGCGGCGACGTGCCAGTTACGTTTGACTCCCTCTCCAAGACGTTAGCCCCCTCGCTCACGGTCCAGTCCAAAAAGGGGCAGCACAATTACTACATTTTGGCCGATTCCGACCGTGACATAAACGCGTGGCGACCTGCTCAACGTGGTCTGGCCAGAGCCCTGGGGGGCGACGTCTCGGTCGCTGACCCGACGAAGGCGATGCGCATCCCCGGGTTTCTGCACCAAAAATCTGATCCATTTCTAGTGACGCTTCTGCAGGCGAATTCTCGTCGGTTTACCCTGGCAGAGGTTGCGGCGGCGTTTCCGGCGCCCCCTGAGCCGCCTAGACACACGTCCGAGGTGGACGAAGAAGAGGCGGCACGCAGGCTGGCTGGAACGTCGCTTGAGGATCGATTCAAGCAGGCCGCGTACTACATCGAACATCAGGCTCCGCCAGCAATCGAGGGCTCGGGCGGGCGCAGGACGGCCCTGTCAGTCATCTGGACGCTGTGGGGGTACGGACTCTCCCGAGACGCGATCCAATCATTGGCCGAGACGTACAACGACACCAAATGCGAGCCCGCCTTCAGTCAGTACGACATCGAGCGCTTCGTCGAGGACGGAGAGGAGATCGAGTTGCCGGGAGGCAGACTGTGGCCGCTGAAGCAAGCCAAGCGGGGAGCGATCAGCATTCCAGGCCTGACCCTTTCATCCAGCGTGTTCGGCACACCGAAATTTTGACCCCCCGTTCGCTATAGAGAGACTACATGGACTACAAAAAGGTCAAGTCGACCGGCAAGCGCATCGAAGTCAGAGGTCCCCGGCTCAAGAAGGTGATCCTGGAGACCATGAAGACGATCTCCGACATCGTCGGATCCACGTTGGGCCCGGGCGGCCAGGTGGTTCTCATCGAACGTTACGAAAACGGTGTCCCGCCCATCATCACCAAGGACGGCGTGACCGTGTTCCAGTCCCTCGGCTTCGAGGACGCAGCCGCGCACGTCATCATGGAGACGGCCCGAGATGCTGCCAAGCGCACTGCCACTGAGGCTGGGGACGGAACGACCACGGCCACGATCCTGGCTGAGTCGATCGTCCGTCATCTCTACGCCTACTGCGAGTCGAACCGTCAGATCTCTCCCCAGAAGATCGTGCGCCACCTGGAGAAGACTTTTCGGGACGTCATCGCACCCCTGATCGCCCAGCTCTCCCGGAAGGCGGACCCCGACACTGCCGAAGGTCAGGCCCTTCTCAAGGCCGTGGCCACGATTTCGGCCAACGGAGACACCGACCTGGCCGACGCGGTCCTCGAATGCTTCCGGATCACCGGAGACGAAGGCAATGTCACAATTTCGGAGAACAGTGGCCCCCCCAGGTACGAGGTCGAGCGCGTGGAGGGCTTCCCTGTCCACATCGGCTACGACGACTGCTGCATGCGCTACAGCTCAGTGTTCATCAACGACTCCGGCACCCAGCGCTGCGTCCTCGATAAGCCGGTTTTTGTCCTCTTCAACGGGCACCTCTCCAATATCCAGACCGTTCAGATGCTTCTGGAGAAGATCGGGTTCCACTGGGGGACCGCCAAGGACTATCCACATTGCAACGTGGTGCTGGTCGCCACCGGCTTCTCGGATTCCGTGCTGGCCGACCTCGCGACCAACTTTCCAGACCAACGCACGATCAACGTGTTTCCTCTCATGATTCCTCCGAACCCGTTCTCGAACGGGCAGTCGGACTTCCTCAAGGACTTGCAGGCGATCACGGGGGCCAAGCTCCTCGACCCCATTTCCAGTCCGCCGGAACAAGCCGAGCTGGACGACCTGGGGCCAGGAGTTACGAGATTCGAGGCCTCGCGATTCCGCTCTACGATCATCGGGCACGCGGACCCGGGCTTGCTCGGGATACGAGTCGAGGAGCTGGAGCAGCAGCTCCTGGCACCGGAGTCGGAGCTGGACGCGATGTCTATCCGAAAGCGGAAAGCCAACCTCGCCAACGGGATCGCCAACCTCAAGGTGTTCGGCGTGTCCAATGGCGAGCTGAAGGAAAAGCGCGACCGGGCAGACGACGCCGTCTGCGCCGTCCGCGGCGCCATCAAGTCGGGCTGCCTGCCGGGAGGCGCCTGGACGCTCTTGAAGGTCCTTCACGAGCTTCCCGACAACGACATCAACAGGGAGGTCCTGCGCAAGTCGCTCATCGAGCCGTTCAAGCGACTGATGTCGAACTGCGGGATCTACGACGTGAACGAGGCCCAGGAAATCCTGGCCGGCATCATGGGCCCCATCGCCGCCGACACCGCACCCGTGGTCTACGACTTCCTCAACTGGGAGCACGTCGATCCGTACAAGGCGGGCGTCCTCGACAGCACCCCGGCCGTCGTGGAGGCCATCCGCAACTCGATCTCCATCGCCTCACAACATGGCACGTTGGGAGGACTCGTAGTCATCCCCCGCGACTCCGAGCTGGAACGAGCCGAGGCCAAGTCTACGGCGCAGTTCATGCGAGAGACGGTTGATGAACCACAACAAGCGTTCGCCGAGTGACGGGGCGTTCGCTATAGGTATCAGGTGCCCAGGAATGGGACTCGGAATAGGAGCCAAGATGATCTCTGCTGTACTGATTTTGCTTTTCATGGCCGCCCTGGTGACTGTCTTCGTCAAGGTCAAGAACGACCGTACCCTCGACATCGCCGAGTCCGATCTCGACGACGACATGGATCCGGAGTTGGTTGACGCGGCTCTGGCGCCAAAAGCCGAGAACTGGGACGCGGCTCAATAGATGCCTCTCTACAGATTCTTCTGCGCCGTCTGCGACAAAACGGTCCGCAAGATGCTGGAGCCAGGCGAGCAGATCCAGCCACAATACTGCGCCTGCGGCGAGATATTGGCCCGCAGCACGCCGGCCACGTCCAGCGAGGTCGTCGAGACGATCGACAACGGCCTGATGACTCGGCGAGTGGAGCGGCACCCGGAGGCCGAGCGGCTATTCCGAGAGCGAGCCGAAAGCAGGGTCATCGACGATGTTGACTCTTGACTATCTCGAACTGACAGGCTTTCGCTCGTTCGTGAAGAAGGCGCGGATCCAGTTCGCGCCGACCGGTCTCTATTTGCTGGCAAGCAAGAACCTAGACACCGGCGGATCGTCGGGTGGTGGTAAGTCCAGCGTCGCAATGGGCATCAACTACCCGTTCGGGGCGTGCGAGGTCCCGGGCACGCTCTTGCAGTCCTGGGGTTCCAAGCAGCCAGCCTCGTCGCTTCTCGGGCTCAAGAACGATGACGTCCCGATCACTATTCAGCGTGCCAAGAAACTCGACGTCGTAATCGGTGGCGCCCCAGAGAAGGGTTCGAACCCCCAAAAGGAAGAGCGCATCCGCTCGCTGTTCGGCGGCCTCGACATGGATACGGTGCTCGCCCTTACCTACCGAGGCCAGCGCCAACCTGGCATCTTCCTTTCCAAGACCGACTCAGAGAAGAAGGCGTTCCTGACGCCGGTCCTGGGTTTGGACAAATTCGAGGAGCAGGCGAAGCTGAGCGCTGCCGCCATTTCGGCGGGAGAGAAAGAGATTGGCGCCCAAGACGCGCAGATCTGCGGCCTGGAGCGCCAACTGACGACTCTCGCGCCCGAGAACAACCTGGAAGAGGTCATGGCCGCGGGCATGCAGCTCAAGGCCCGGACGGAAGAGAGGAGAGCGCGCCTCGACTCCCTGGCTGCCCAAGTAGAAGCGATCCAGGCCGCCGGCAATCGCGATCTGATGCAGTTCGGAGATGCCTTCCAGGCGAGGGTAGAGGTGGCTAAGGCCCGTTGCGCTTTCCTGCGTTCCGAGCTACGGACCGCCCAGCCGCAGAGCGACCCCGCAGTCGAGGCGGAAATCTCCCGATTGGAGGCGCTAGTCGCCCAATGCGACGTGCGACTCAAGAGACTGACGAACGAGGACAATCTTCGACGAAAGGAAGCGGATGCCAAGAATCACTCCCTAAACACGGAGAGGCTCGCGCTCTCGGCCAAGGCTGCGGCCAAGGCCGGTTTTGTCCGAGAGAAGGCGTCGGCCGAGCAGGAGCTAGCAAAGCTCGTCGTTGACATTTGCCCGACCTGCGAACGCGACTGGGATAAGGCGTGCAATCACCGAGAGAAGCTCACGGCCTCGATCGCGGCCTTGGACGACAAGATCTCCACCGCCCTGGGTTTCGCCGCCATGGCAGAGGATCTGACCGCCCAAATCGCTGCACTTCCCCGCTTCGAGCCGAACCCTACGATAGCGAAGCTCCACGAGGTCGCCTCCGTAGCGTCGGGCCAGTTAGCCACCGAGCAGCAGAAACTTCGAGGCGCGACCGCACTCCTCCAGTCAGAGAGGCGAAAAGAGATCGCCGTCGCCGACGCGGAGCTGTCGCAGATCGAGATGGAGCTACAGAAGGAAGCTTCCCGGTGCATGGCACTGACGGCAACCTCGACTCAGGCGCAACTAGTCGAGATGGAGGTCGAGCGCCGCGCGCTGTCCAAGGACATGGATGGGCTCACGGAGCTGCGTATCCAGGCGACGAGGCTTCAGACCCAGGAGAAGCAAGCGAAGGCCATCTCTGACGAGCTTGCGGCCGTTAAAGGGCATCGCCAAATCCTTGACTCTGGCCTACGGGCCGAGCGCGACTTCGCACACCTGATCGGCCGCGAAGGATTCCTTGGGCTCATTTTCGACGAGGTCCTGCAAGAGATCGGCGACGAGACGAACGACGTGCTCGGCAGCGTCGCGAACACACGCCACGTCACCCTGGAGTTTCGCTCCGAGAACGTGACCCAGAAAGGCGAGGTTTCGAAGGAGATCAAGCCCGTGTTGACCGTTCACGGGAATGAGACGTCGATCAAGGGCGGTCTGAGTGGGGGAATGTTGACGACAGTGGAACTCGCGACCGACCTGGCCGTGGGGGCAGTCATCAGTCGACGCTCGGGCGTGTGCCCGGGCTGGCTAATCCTCGACGAGAGCTTTGATGGCCTTGACGCTGTGAGCAAGGACTCATGCGTCGAGATCCTGCAGAAGTACAGCAAGGACCGCCTGGTCATTGTGGTGGATCACGCCTCGGAAATGCAAGGCGCCTTCGAGAACGTCATAAACGTGACCTACGAGGACGGGGAGTCGCGGATCGAATAAGGGGGCGTTCGCTATAGGCAGGGTATGGACAAGGACTTCAAGTTTGGGATGCGGGACATCGTGGCCATTCGAGAAGGGGCCATCGTAGCGTTCCAGGCGCTCCCCTCCCGGTGCCGCCTCAAGGGCATGACCACGGATATGACGGAGTCGGACAAGCAGGTCCTTTCCTGGACCGGCGCCGTCATGTTGCACATGAATCGGGTCGGCATCACGCCTCCCGAACTCACGCAAGGCTTCTATCCGGAGCCCTACACAGAGGTCTGCGACGTTATCGAGGAGGGGGTCTGAAATGGACTTCGATCACGACGTCTGCGTAGAACCGGGCTGCGGTGAGCGCTCTGGCTCACATCACGCCTTCCGGCCTCCGGTTCGGCCCGAGGGGTGCATTTGCGATCCCCTGTCGTACGCTGACCCGCAACACCTTCCCGCGGTCTGCGGGGAGTTCAAGGGCGGTGACAGTGGTTCTTCGGAGCGCTACTGCAAGGCCTGCGAGCACGACTTCGAATGCCACAAGGCGGCGGCATGACTTTGCGGGTCCCAGAGGCGGTCTTCTACCTCGACGATCTCGGATCGGCCTTCTCCGAGATTGATCTCGCGAACAAGTCACTGACCTTGCGCGTGTACCGCACGAAACATGAGGCCGCCCAGGCCAAGGACGTACTGAGCGTCTTCTTCGGGATCAAGTCCGTCGTCGCGACGAACAAGCTCTCGGACGTCCTGAGTTCCGCCCGCACGTCCGAGGAGCACGTTCGCGTCGTGCTCTGCGAATACGACGCTCTCGGGGAGCTGATCGAGGTGGAGACGTTCCTGGATCCCAAGAAGTCCCTCAACTAGGTCGTTCGCTATAGAGGGATCAGTTACCAAACACGGCGCCCTTTAGTGGGACCCAAAAGGACCAAAGCCAATGAAAGACCCATTCGCAGCACTCGACTCCGACTTCAAGGACACTGTCTTCAAGATGGGCGAGGGCGAGATCCGCTCACTCATCACGACGGTCTCTCTCAATCAGGTTGAGCTACTCCAGGCCAAGGACGCCGACCTCGACCTCGCTCAGAAACGCGAGGCCGCCAAGGATGCCGGAGCCATCTACCGTGAAGGCACGAAGATGAACAAGCTTCGCGTCCTCTTTTGCCACCGGGCCCTGGCCGACGCCGGCAAGGACACAGGATCTTTCGACGCCGACACGGTCGCCGAGGAGAACCAGGACGCGGCCGAGCGCGAGCAGGGGCTCTAAGGCCATGGGCAGGAAGGTCAACGTCGTCGTGGTCCCGTCCACCGAAGTCACGGTGGAGGGGTACTCCGTAAAACAGTACACCGTAGAGGCAGGGAACAAGCGAACGCTGTTCTTGGTTTTCAAGTCGGACGACATCCCGGTAAAGGAGTTCGATCGGATCAAGAGGCACTTGGATGCGGTGATGGCTCCCGATGACAACACGAAGATCGTGATGTTCGCGCTCGCCTTGGGCGACGACTTCGAGATTCACGAGCTGGAGGGCTAGCTACCAATCATCGGGGGACGATGAGTCTCTCGCGCGTGCTCTCTTTGGACATCAGCACGTCGACTGGTTGGGCGTTGTTTGTCGACGGAAAGCTGGAACGTTCTGGGTTGCTCCCAAAGGTCTTGATCACGGACTTCAACGTGAACAAGGACCCCCAAAAATCGCCAGCATACCCCTACAACATCGTCACGGCCGCAGAGCAGGTGGTCGACCAGATCGACGAGCTGATCGCTTCGGTGGGCGGAGTGGACGCGATCGTTGCCGAGAACACCAACAAGGGTAAGAACCGCAACACGCAGCGGGCCTTGGAGTTCATCCACTTCGCTTTCCTTAAGCGTGTCCAGGGCAGGCTCCCGATGACGTACATGGACACGTCTGAGTGGCGCAAAGCGGTCGGAATGTGGATGAGCAAGGAGGACAAGAAAGCCAATACGGCGCTCTCGAAGGCGACAAAGGCGGCCAAGGCTGCCGGAGGAAAAGTCGACAAGAAGGCCCTGGGCATCAAAGGCAAGGTGAACAAGAAACACCTAGCTGTTCGGTTGGCGAACGATCTCTACGGCCTGACCCTGATTCAAAAAGACAACGACATCGCAGACGCCATCCTGATGGGTCGTGCGTTCACCCAAAGGACCCAATGAAGAGTGACATGTCCAAGTTCGCCCTGACCACCCTCAACGCTAAGTATGCGCATACGTTGAGCGATGGAGACAAGGAGACCTGGGAGACTCTATCGGGACGAGTCGCGACCCACGTATTGAAGTCGGTGGACGCCCCAAGGGCCCTGGTAAGGTCCGTCGAGGGCCATATCGCGGCCAAGACGTTCATGCCGGGAGGGCGCTATCTCTACGCTACCGGCCGCCCGTTTCATCAGACTCAGAACTGCCTGCTAATGCGCGCACAGGATTCGCGCGAAGGCTGGGCTCAGCACGTTCACAACTCGATGATGGCCCTGATGACCGGCGCCGGCATCGGCGGCGTGTACAGCGACCTCCGTGCCGAGGGGGCCCCGATCCGGAAGACGGGAGGTATCTCCTCGGGCCCCATCGCCCTCATGCAATCCGTGAACGAGGTTGGCCGTTTCATTCGACAAGGTGGCGACCGCCGCGGCGCGGTCTGGGCCGGCCTCCATTGGAACCACCTGGACGTATTCAAGTTCATCCACATCAAGGATTGGTCGGACGAGATCAAGGCCGCGAAGCTGAAGGACATGAATGCTCCGGCGCCGATGGATATGACGAACATTTCCGTCATCCTCGACACCGCATTCTTCAGGGCGTACGACAACCCAAAGAACAAGAACCACGAGCTGGCGCACAAGGTCTATTGGGAGGTCATCAAGCAGATGCTGTCGACGGGCGAACCCGGCTTCAGCGTCAACGTGGGCGCTGACGACGGCGAAGACCTCCGCAACGCCTGCACCGAGATCACGTCCCGCGACGACTCGGACATCTGCAACCTCGGGTCAGTGAATCTGGCTCGCGTGGCGACCATCGAGGAGTTCCGCTCCATCGTCTGGGACGCCATCGGCTTCCTCATCGCTGGGACCGTCTACTCCGACGTCCCGTACGGCAAGGTCGACCAGATCCGCACCAAGAACCGCCGCCTTGGCCTCGGGCTCATGGGCATGCACGAGTGGCTACTGAAGCGAGGCAAAAAGTACGGACCAGACGAGGAGTTGGGAAAGTGGCTGGAGGTCTACCGGGATGTCAGCGACGAGGCCTCGGAGCACTTCTCAAAGCTCTGGGAACTCAGCAAGCCAGTAAAGGTCCGCGCTATCGCGCCGACTGGGACCATCGGAATCGTGGCCGAGACGACGACCGGCATCGAACCCATTTTCTGCGTGGCCTATAAGCGCCGGTACTGGGTGAAGAGCGACATGACGTATCAGTATGTCCTCGACCCCACCGCCAAGCGCCTGGTCGATTCCGGAGTGGATCCCGACGCCATCGAGGACGCGTACTCGATCGAGGTCGATCGACGCGTGCAGTTCCAGGCCTGGGTCCAAGGTTACGTCGACCACGGAATCTCGTCGACCATCAACCTGCCTGCTTGGGGCTCCGACGACAACAACTCCAAAGGTGTCCGTGGCTTTGGGGAGATGCTTTATCGCCATCTTCCGAAACTGCGTGGGATCACCTGTTATCCCGACGGCGCCCGCGGCGGCCAACCCCTGAGTCCCGTGAAGTACACCACCGCAGAGAAGCACGTGGGCCAGATCTTCGTTGAATCGGTCGATGTTTGCGACCGGTTCAAAGCAGGATCCTGCGGGTCGTAGCCCAATTAAGTGATCGGAAGCGATTGTCCCCGTTCGCTATAGAGAGATCATGAACAAATTCGACAGTCAGGAAATCGAGACTGCATGGTTGTCCGAAATCGGGCGCCGCAGCGACGAGGTCGACGCCGGCACTGCCGAGCTGCTCGACTGGAGCGATGTCCAAGCGCAGATTGCCCGGCGACGCGCTCTTCGGTCAGGAAAGTAGCCGGATATGACGTCCACAACGATCGGCTACAACGGCAAAGTCCTTTGCACGCCATTCGAGCGAAGAGGAGTGGAGGCCATCGAAAGCAAGGGTTTCGCCACTGCCAAGCACAAAACCGTCTTCGTCGGATTGACGGTGATCTTCGGGAACGGCAAAGACATCTATCCCGGAGACACCGTGTTCGTCAACGGCGAGGGCCAGAAGACCTGGGGGCAGTCCGCGGTCGAGGTTGACGGCAAGCAGGTGTGTGTGTGTCCTCCCGAGCAGATCGTCGCCGTGAAGCGGCTCCTGGTGGCGACGGAAGCGGTGCTCGGCGGCACTTCGGACGACATCCACCGCAAGTTCGACCACTAGGCCCCATGCGTCGACTTCTATTCATTGGGGACGTTCACGCCGTGCCGGCAGAGCTTGCCGACTGCCAGGCTCTGATCGACTACATCCTGCTGACGGCCAAAGAGCAGAATGCCGAGGCGTTTTTCCTCGGGGATCAGTATCACTCGCACCAGATCATCCGCTCCGAGGTCATGAACTTCTGGCGGGCCTCGTTTAAGGCCTTCAGAGCGTCCGGCGTGCCCGTTTCCGCCCTGGTCGGGAACCACGATATCAGTGGGGAAGGGAACAGCATCCACGCCATGGCCGCGCACGAGGAGCAGATCACAGTGATCGACCGCCCGGCCGTCACCGGCAACGTCCTCTTCCTGCCCTACTACCCTGACAAGGCCGCCTTCGTAGCCGCCTGCAGGGCAGACCCGACCCGAATGGTCGTTTGCCACGAAACATTCATGGGGGCCCAGTTCGAGAACGGCATGTATGCCCCCGACGGCGTCGAGCCAGCCGACCTACCCCAAGAGGAGGTGCTTTCGGGGCACATCCACAAGCCCTCGGCCTTCGGCAAGGTCACGTACATCGGCGCCCCCCGCTGGCGCAGCCTGAGCGACGCCAACGAACAGCGTGCCATCTGGTTGTACACGTTCGACGACGACGGGAACGTCGTTGAGAAGGTCCCATTCGACACCGGCAAGGTCTGCCGGCAGATCCGCTACGCCGAGGTCACGCCCGAGAACCCCTTCAACCTCGTCCCGGACCCGAGCGTCGACTGGCGGATCGACATCCGTGGCCCTGCCGACTTCGTTCAGGCCCAGAAGGAGGCCCTCCAGATCCCGGGAGCAAAGATCCGGACCTTCAAGACGGATACAAAAAAGGTCGTAGTCCGCGAGTCCGAGGGAATTCCCGCCGCCCTCCGCAGCTTCTTGGGAAAATACAACCCCCGTCACGGTACCTCCAAGGAAACGCTCGCAACCATGATCCGAGAGCGTCTTGGCATTTAAAGCAAAACCGAAACCGACCGTCAGCTCCGTCGCCGACCAGGTGGTGAAGGCGCGGATGTTCACGGAGAGCTTTGGCGGAATCAATGACTTCCAGGTCATGCACCTGAAGTACTGGAGCCGGCTCGCCCTTCCCCACTGCCACGATGTCGAGATCGCTGTCGCTTTGCCGTCCATAGAGACGACCCGCAGCGACGACGGTAGTCGGGCCGGCACCACCGATACGTTCAAGGACGAGAACCGGATCGAGTTCCGCGGCCTCACCAACGCCAAGGCCCCCAGGAACTCCGACAAGATCTACCGCGCCCTGCACCGCTCGATAGGGGACATCTTGGGCAAGCACTTCGACTTCGCCATCATCATCAACGGCGAAAAGATGTTCTCGCGCTCCGGCCAGAAACGCAAGGGTGCGAATGTTCAGGCCATCATCGACCGGCTGAAAGCGGAGGCGGAAAATGTCGCCTAGCACTGCCGAAACTGCCCTGACACTCGCCCTGAAAGGGCTCGACCAGCGAGAGATGGAGGCGTACCGGTACGTCCTGAAAGTGAAGTCGGCGGAGATCGCCGAAGACACTGCAGAGAGGATGTACGAGATGTTCCTTGCCGGGAAGACTTGCGAGGACATCCGGAAGATCAACAAGGGCTACAGCCTCGGTCAGATCGTTGCGTGCCGGATCAAGTATGGCTGGGACGCTCGCGTCTTGAAATACCAAGAGATGCTGCAGCTGACGGTGCCGGATCGGGCCATCCAGACGACCCTGGAGACGGTCGACTTCATTTCCAAGCTCCTGACTGTGAATCAGATGCGAATGTCAGAGGCGATCGACAAATACATGCTCACCCGCAACGAGGAAGACCTGAAGGGCGTGATCTTGGTGAAGAATGCCAAGGAGTTGAAGGAGCTTGTTGAGCTTCTCATGAAGACGACGGGGCAGGACAAGAAGCGGATCGAGTTCAGTGGCAAAGTGAACGTGGTCCAGGCGCAGACAGGGGCGGTGACCTCAATGTCTTCGGCCGACGCAGACGCCATCGCTCGGCAGCTCCTGGGCGAGAAGATCATCGACGTGACTGAGGCCCCGACCCCGTCGAGCGGGCCTAAATGAGCGACCCGACGGTAGACGAACAAAGGGAGGCCATCAAGAGGAAGATCTTTGCGGTCCCATGCGACACCAAGGAGGCACTCCATCGCTGGATCCTCCTGTTCCTGGGCCTGAACATCCCCGACTGCATCGTGGACCCGGACTCGAACAGCAGTCCGATGGACATGATCTGGGAGATCTACAGTAAGGCACGGGACAACGACCCCGAGTTTAGCCGGGCTCTGTTCTACGCGGCCCGTGGATGCTTCAAGACGCTCTCGGCCGCCATCCTGGAGCTGTTGATGGTGTTCCACCTCAACCGCAACGTCGCTCACATGGCTGCGGTCGAGAACCAAAGCCTCATCAGTCTCGGCTACACCAGAGGCTTCTTTGGAAAACCTCCCTTCAAGGACTTCGTGGAGGGGGACGCGAAGGGGCTCGTCGTTATCCTTCGCTACATCGACCGAAATGACGGCACGACTCTTTCTCTGGCCGAATACAGCGCCCTCTCCGAGGCCGAGAAGCTCTCGTACAACGAGGTCCGCAACTTCATCAAGGTCGTCATTTGCAACATGAAGGGCGCCAACGGCCTTCATGCTTCGTACCTTTGCACTGACGAGTTGGACGTCATCACCGATATCGCGGCGTACCAGGAATCTCTCATGATCCCGGCAGCCGACCGACCCGGTGTCAATCCACTTTCGATGCTTACGTCCAGTCGGAAGTTCTCGTTCGGGCTCGTCCAAAAGGAGATCGACAACGAGTTCGACAAAGAAGGCGAGCGCCGCCTCTACATCCGCCATTGGAACCTGATCGATGTGACAGAGGCGTGCCCGAAAGAACGGCATCGCCCCGACCTGCCGAAGCTGCCGATCTACTTGGACGAGCCGAACCTGGTGGCGCTCTCACAGGAGAAGTACGACAAGCTGACGCCGGAGGCCCAGAAGAAGTTCGTCGCGAAAGAGGGCTACACGGGCTGCTTGACCAACTGCAAGATGTTCGCTGCCTGCCGCGGCCTGCTCGCCACCGAGCAAAAATCCACGTCAGACCTGCTTCGCTCCATCCCGTTCACTCAGACTCAGTTCAAGACGGTTTCGATCCCGACCGCCAACGCCCAGCTCCTCTGCCGTAAGCCCTCGACTGAAGGCCTCATCTACCCGCACCTGGAGCGCAGCATCCACATGCTTACCCCCGCCCAGATCATGCAGAAGATCACGGGTGAGGAGTACCGGCCGACCCTGACCAAAGCAGAGATGATCGCGCTGATGAAGGCCCGCGGCCTCCGCTTCAGTGCCGGCATGGACTTCGGATTCAGGCACAATTTTGCAGTGCCATTGGCGGCAATCGACGGCGCCCGAGCCTTCGTCATCGGTTGCATCAGCGCACCCGATCTCCTCCCTGACACAATGATCCACCGCTGCAACGCGGACATAAAATCGTTCAACCCGTCGGTCTGGCCGGACACTGCTCGCCCCGACCTCATCGCGATGTTCAAGAAGTCTGGGTACCGGATGAGGGAATGGGACAAGGGGGCCGGCACCGTCAACGGCGGCATCGACATCGTTTGCATGCGCCTTCGCCCGACCATCGGAGAGCCGTTGCTCTACTTTCTGGCCGGAGACCCCGAAGTCGAGCTGCTCTTCAAGAATATGTCCCAGTACCACTGGGCCATCGATTCGAAGGGGGATCCGACCAATGCCCCGGACGAGGAAGACGACGATGAGTGCGACGCCATCCGCTACCTTGTCATGAACGAGTTCCCGCCCAGCAAGCGCAGCGTCTCGGCCCCGGCCAACGACGTCAAAACGGTGCCGCTGACCCCGTTGGAGAACTTCCAAAAGCATACGGCGGACTGGTTCAAGAAATGGAAAGAACAAAATAATATCGTAGACGGAGGCCCGGACGGCCAGTCTGGGAAGAAGGGCAATTTTAAGTGGAGCCTGTAGGCGTAGCGTCCATTCCACGAACGTGCTGCAAGTGTGGCGATCCGAAGTTGGCTTCGGATTTCTACCGAGATTCAAGCAGGCTTGACGGAATAGACCCTCGGTGCAAACGGTGCGCAAAGACGCATTCCAAAGAGTCGGCGGGAAGGCATCCGGAGCGTGTAAAGGCAACCGTTAGGCGTTATCAGTCCACCAACTCCGACGCCCTTGTCAAGGCACGAAGTGAACGATACGCGTCAAATCCGGAGCCGCAGAAGGCTTCCTCCAAGATTTGGAGACAGAATAATCGCGCCCACGCGAACTCCTGGAAGAAGAGTTACAACATGCGACGCAGGAAGGAGGATCTAGACTTCAGGCTTCGCCAAGCTCTTCGCTCGCGTTTGAGCGTGGCTGTCCGCGGCAACTTCAAATCGGGCTCCGCCGTCCGAGATCTCGGTTGCACAATCCCCGAGCTGAGGGTCTGGCTCGAAGCCAAGTTCTACCCGCGTCCCGAGACCGGAGAGGTCATGAGCTGGAGCAACTACGGCCGCCACGGTTGGCACGTCGACCACAAGCGCCCTCTGGTCTCCTTTGACCTGACCGACCGAGAGCAGCTCCTTGAGGCGTGCAACTTCAAGAACCTTCAACCCTTGTGGGGCGAGGACAATATCTCGAAGGGCGGAAGGTGGGACCCACTCGTGGCCCCCGACCCGCAATCATACGGTAACGATGTCTCGCTCTAACCTCTCCCTCGCGATGAAGGTCGTCGCCTACTGTGACTCGGCGAGAACCAGCAATCCTCAGAAAACCCCAATCAATTGGGGGTCCTCGCTGGTGAACCTGCCGTTCGAGAACGCCGGCACCGTGCCCGTCGAGCTGCCCCCGGGCGCCACCCAGACGATCCTGAACGGCACGAGAAGCCTCACGATCGACAATACGACCGTCTTTTCGCTCACTTCCAGCTCGCTATCCGCCGACCGCTACCGTCTAGCGTCCACTGGCGGCACTGCCCCCGGCTTCCGCACTGCCCGCGCCGTCACCTTGAACACCATCGGCGTCGTGGTGACGGTGAACGCGAACCTCAGCGTCTCGTTAACCGCACAGTCGGGCTCCCCGTTCTCGGCAATCGCTGGTGGCGACCAGGTATTTATCCCCGGACTGTCGACTGGAGACCCGGCCGGCCCCTTCAGCTCGCTCAACGAGGGCTGGTGGACCGTTCTCACGGCCTCCTCCACGATCCTGGTGCTCACCCGCGGCACCGGGGCGTTCTCGGCCACCTCCGAGACCGTAACTCCCACGGATGACGTCTCCTTTTTCGCTTTTTCGCCGTCCGGGACCCAGATCGGCGACACCCTGAGACTTTCGGCGGGCTTCGCCGCGAGTGCGCTGTCCTCGTACGAGATCCTGGCCGTGACCGCTGGCTGGATCGAGTTCCAGGCCCTGTTGCCGCTGGCGAACCAAACCGGGATCGAGCCCACCGCGGCCGGAGTCGCCGTCTATACGTCCGCAAAGCGGTTCCTCCTGATCGAGACCGACCAGGAAATCATCGTCCAGCTCAATGGGAGCACCGACGTATCCAACGTGGTCACGCCGCTCCTGCCCGGAAACTGCCGCTTCCCGGGCGTGATAATGAAGTTCGGCCCCGTCTGGCAGCTGACGTTGATCAACCGCTCGTCCGCCACGGCCAACGTGTCGGTCGTCTCGGCAGAATAAATGAGCGCCACCGATCTCTTCAAGAAGTCCGAGTCGTCGCTTACGAAGCGATTCCCGCTCCTGTCGACGGCCCCGCCTTCGGTCAAGAATAGCAGGCCGGTCAGGTTCAGCATCGACACCAAGAGTGCGGAGCTGAGCAAGGGCGAGAATCTGGAGAAGGCGCTCATTGGCGTGCTCAGTGGCGGCGGCCGGACCATCGAGCGCCTGGCGTTCGAAGTCTCGCCCATGCAGGGCAAGTACATCTCGATCTACAAGCCCAAGACCAGGGGCGTTCCAGACTCGTTCCTGAAGCGGATCGCGATCCAGGACGACCTAGTGGCCGCCATCGTCCGCGCCCGCGAGATGCAGATCGGGTCCTTCGGACGTCCTCGCCCGACTCGTTTCAAGACCGGGTTCAAGATCAACGCCAACGCTGGCGTCCTCGACAACCTCAGCGATGACCAGAAGAAGGAACTGCAGAAAAAGATCAAGGCTGCGGTCGCGAGACTGAGCACTTGTGGTGATACCACTGAGGTGGCTCAAAAGGACCAGATGTCCTTCGCCACCTACCTGCAGTTGAGCGCGCGCAATGCGGTAGTCCTGGGGCGCATTGCCACGGAAATCATTACTAAGCCCAAGTTCGGCGGGAAAGACGAGTTCCATTCCTTCCGCCCGGTCGACGTCGGCACGATATTCATCGCCAACCCCGACGAAGCCGGGCAAGACGGTGTCCGCGCCCGTTCGTTGAACGCCCTAGAGCAACTGAAAAACCTGAAGTTGAAGGCCGAAGGGGAGATCCCCTCGCACTTTGACTGGGTGCAGGTGATCGATGGCGTCCAATGGCAGGTTTTCAGCGACAAAGAGCTGGCCGTCTTCAACTTCGACCCGGTCAACGACTGGGAGAACGACGGATACCCGGTCCCCCCGCTCGACACCTGCATCAAAGCGGTGCTCACGCACCTGAACATCACCCAGCACAACCAGCTCTATTTCCAGACCGGCCGCGCCGCCCGCGGGATGCTGGTGTTCAAGTCGGACGATGTCGACGAGAACATGCTGAAGACGATTCAGCAGAACTTCCAGGCGTCCATCAACGGGGTGAACAACTCTTGGCGACTGCCGACGTTCTCGATTTCGCCGAACGACGAGGTCGAATTCATCACGATGGACGGCGCCTCCCGAGACGCCGAGTTCACGTACCTGACGGACATGAACGCCCGCTCGATCCTGAGCGCGTTCATGATGAGTCCCGACGAGCTGCCGGGCTGGGCCTACCTGTCGAAGGGCCCGAACAGCCAGGCGCTCTCGGAGTCGAACAACCAGTTCCAGATGACGGCGGCCCGGGACGTCGGGATTCGGCCTCTGCTCACGAAATTCGAGGACTTCACCAACAACGTCCTCTTTCCTCTGATCGATCCCGAGCTGGCCAAGATGTGCCGAGTGGAACTCACGGGCCTCGACGCGGACACCGAGGAAAAAGAATCGGTCCGTCTTCAGCAAGACGCCGCCCTCCACCTCACGGTCAACCAGATCATGCAGAAGGTGGAGAAGCCGACGCTCCCCAAGAAGTTCTGCGGCGACTTTCTCCTTAACCCGCAGTGGCAGGCGGCCCTCGACAAGCTGGTCCCCGTTGGCGTCATTATGGAGGAATTCTTGGGCATCGAGGGGGCATCGAAGGACCCCCGGTATGACTACCTCCGCGATCCCTTCTACTTCCAGCAGATGCAGTTGATGCAGGCCGCGCAACAGGCCGCAGCAGCACCGCCTCCGGACGGAGCCTCACCGGCCGCCGGTGGCGAAGGCGATGCTCCTCCCGAGCAGGCTGCGGGCGACGGCGGCGAAGAGCTGACGCGCTCGATCGATCAGGCCATCGGTCTGCTGACCAAGAAAGAGGAGCAACTCCCGCAGTCCCAGCGGCGCCTGCTTCACCAACACCTGAAGATCATGGAGCGATTCACGCAGGGGCTCGAAGCAGATCTGAAAGAGGCGACGAAAGACATCGTAGCGGCGGCCAAGAAGCAAGCGCCGAGGAACTAAACGATGAAGATCGTTCCTCTGTCCCGGCAGTCGGTCAGCACGATCCACCTGGCCGTCGAGACCGTCTTCAACCGCATCAAGTCTCGGGTCCTGGGCCCGGACTACCTCTCGTCTCGCGAGGCGAAGACGATTGGCTTCGGCCACCGCGAGTACTTCAGCCTCCCCGGGCTCTACCAGCGAGCCGCCGCAGAAGAAGGCACCACGGCGAACGACACGGCCCTGGACGGCTTTGCCAGGATCACCGAGGCCTACCTGGACGCCGAGCGCGAGCGCGCGAAGGCCCGGGTCACTGGCGCCGTGGACTCGTGGCTCCGGAACACCTACTCGAAGAAGATCAAGACGAACCTGGAGACCGTGCTCGAAGGCGAGCTGGCCCGGGTCTGGGGCCAGGTGACGTCGGAGGTCAACAAGATCGTTGACAGCCAAGCAACGACCGCCAGCAACCTCGGGACCCTCGAAGGGATCGTGAAGGTCAACGCAGCCTCTGGGATTTCGGACCCGACTATGTTCTTTATCATCGTCCGCGACGGCCATGTCTGCGAAGAATGCACGCGCATCCACCTGTTGCCCAACAAGGTGACGCCGCGGGCCTGGAAGTTGTCGGAGATCAGTGCCGGGTTCCACAAACGAGGCGAGGAGTCCCCGAGCATGTGCGGGCTGCACCCGAGCTGCCGGTGCCGGCCGGCGACGCTGCTTCCTGGCTACGGCTTCAATGGCGCCGGCAAGATCACGTACGTCAATCCCGGATGGGACGAATATAAGGCCCAGCGCGGGTAGTCGTCTTCCGATCGTGAACGGGTCATGCAGCCTGCGGCTGCGGTTCGATTTCGGGCGCGTCTTCTGTCTCTTCGTGCTGTTGTCCCTCGAAGGCCTCCCGGCAGGTCTCCGCGCAGACACGGATCAGTTTGGAGTAGCGGGTGAAGTGGAAGCCATCCGCGTAGGTCACCGTCTTCTTGCAGACCGGGCACTCTGCCGTGCGGCCGGTGTGCTCCTCGCAGTCGGTGTGTGCGCACGACTCGCGGCAGGGGAACGTGGCGGGGCACTTCGAGCACTGCAGCTCGGGTTTGCCGCGATGTTGGTGCTCACTCCAAGCGTGAGGACCATCGCAGAATGGGCGCCGGGACATCAGCCTCCGTCCCTGCAGACGTAGCAGTTGTCCGGGTCTCGAACCCCCATGACCAGCTCCCCGCCCATGTCGTGCTGGTGGATCGGAACCAGGCCGGCCTCATCGAGGGCCTTGGCGATGGGGCTTCGTTCGATCTGTGGGACGAGGGGCCGGCCCCCGGCCACCGCCAGGCGCATGTCATCCAGCTTTTCGAATCCGAGCTTCTGGATGATGGCGATGGTGCTTGCCGCCACCTCGGCCTTCGCCGACGTCACGAGCTTTTCGCTGGCCTCGCCGAATTGCTCCAGCATGAAAGGTGCGTTCGACTCGACGTCTTGGAGGGCCTTCTCGACCATCCAGTAGATCTTGCCCTTGTCCTCCTTGTTGAGAGTCTTCTTCTCCAGCAGTTCCCCGAGCTTGATCAGATTCTGCCGAAGCAGCTTGGCGGTTCCCGCCACCTGGCCCTCGAAGGCCTTGGTCACTTTTTCGTGCTCGACCTCCTGGTCCGCGGGAGGCGGCGCGATATTCCCCTCGCCCTGGATAAAATCGATGGTGCAGGGGACGCCCTCCCCCACGTTCATGTTCGTGAGGAGTTCTGCGAACTGAGCCGCAGAGAACGTAACCTCAATCAGTTGATCCCGCTGGGACCGCCAGTCGCGCCCGTACTCGTGCCGCATCTCCGACCTGCTGATCGTCAGCCGAATGACTGAATGGTGGTCGGCCAGTGGGCTGCCGTAGAGCTTTCCGACGCTGCCGGTCGCTCGGTGGAACACGGCCTGGCCGTAGGAGGGGTGGGTCTCGACTTTTACGTCCTTGTCCATGTCCTTCTTTTATAGCGAACGCCGGGTTTGATGTCAAGGCCAAACGGGTTCTGGCGTGGCATCAATCGCGTTTTGAGCAAGCTGCGATTTCGGACAGGACGCGGCCTGTGACGCCTTCGGGATCGGCGCGAAACTCGACGTCGCGGACGCGAACTAGGTGAATCGTGGCAGTTTTGCATAGGCGGTTCTTGCGAGCGTCGCATCGGCGGACTCTCCTGTAACTATGTAACGCCTCCCTTTTATTGCCGTTCCATGCGACCGGCCTCTCGTGGTGCGCGCCATCGTATTCAATGGCCACGCCGATGGAAGGGATGTAGATGTCGAGGTCCAGGGCCCGGCGCCCCGAACCAAGTAATCGCTTCGCGTGGTATGCGTCAGAGAACCTCTCTTTAATGCGACGCTCCAGCTCCCGTTCTCCTATTGATCTGTTCCCGTGGCTGCATCCACAGGACGTGGGCTTATGCTTAAGGGCGCCGTCTGAAATTATTTTGACGCTCCCGCAGATCAGGCAAAAGGCCTCGTGCTCGGTCGCAAACAGATTGCCGTTTCCAGAGGTGCCTTGTGTGGGGACGTACCAGGTGGCAAGCACGCGAACACCGCCGAAGATTTGCCCAACGAGATCGGTCCGTTGCCCTTCTACTCGGGAGCAGGTGAAGCACATTTTACGAGGGCGGTCCTTCCTCCTGAGATCGTGCCCCGTGATTTTTTCTCTCTGGCCACAGGGGCGGCCTGGAATCAGTTCGTGATGGCACACCACCTCGAACTGCGGCCGGTCTCCCAAGGTGCCACATCTGCGGATCACAACCAAATCTCCGTAACGATTACCATTTTCGTCCCGCAGGAAGAGCTGGCTCGTATGGAGTCGCACGTAGCAGCCGCAGGATGTTGTATTTCCACTACGCACGTTCTCGCCTGTGGAGGTGAACCGACCCTTGCAGCCAGGCGCTTGCCACCCACATAGGAAGCGGAACCTCTTACGCGGATCTCTACCGGTAGTTCTCCGTGCGGGCCTCACACCGCCGATGCAGATGATCTTCCCGTTAGCAAAGGATTTGCCGACCATCGGGATGGCGCGCACGATGCTTTACTCGCGCTCGACGACGTGGCCAATCGGGCAGACCTCGGCAGGGCCTTGGTCGGTGTCAACCAAGGTCCGGATGCCCTGAGGCATCTCGTGACCGCAGTGACAGGTTCGTGACGGTTTGAGGTCGGGTCTGGAATTTTTGTCCATACCCTGCCTATAGCGAACGGCAAATTCGCCCTGTCCCGACGGCAATCATTGACGTATGGCGTCTGGGCCCTACATCATTTATGCGCTGGCCGACCCGCGCTCCGGGCAGTGGCGCTACATCGGGAAGAGCTGCAGTGGATTGGAGCGCCCCAAGGTCCATGGCACCCCCTCGTCCTTGGCTGTCGGCGGGAACCTGCACAAAGACCGCTGGATCAAGCAGCTACAAGGACACGGCCTCTCGTACGGGATCGAAGTCCTTGAGACCTTTCTGTCCAAATTTCAGTTAGACGATGCCGAGCGCGATTGGATTGCTGCCGCCCGTGCCGCCGGGGTGCCACTGACCAATCAGACAGATGGCGGAGAGGGTCTCTTGGGACACCAGCACTCGCCAGAAACGAGGCTCAAGATGTCGCTTTCTGCCGGCGGTCTCTCAGAAGAGGACCGCCAAGGGCTGATCGCTCTGTATCGGAGCGGAGCTTCCATGCGGCTTGCGGGGAGGGAGTTTGGGGTCAAGTCCAACGTCGTCCTGAGCGTCCTCCGTGCGTCCGGCGTCCCAATTCGGTCCAAGGAGGAGGCCCGGAAGATCGCGGTCACCCTGGGGCGTCCGCCGGGGAGCAGAAGGCGACCGTTCGTCGACCAGAGCGGAGTCCGATACGAAACGGTTAAAGGGGCCGCTCGCACCCTCAACATCTCCACGGAATGCATCTCTAGGGTCCTGAAGGGGCAACGGCCGCAAACGCGCGGGATGTCGTTCACGTACTTGGGGGCTAATTAATGTCTACCGGTCTCATTTTTGACGGCGTCGCGGGCAGCGAGGCCTTGGACTCCAGCGGCGAAAGATTGTCGATCGAGGGATGCGACTGTAGCGCCTGGGATTCGGCAGAGGGCATCCTTTTCAACTACGAGCACGCCGACGCCTCCTCGGGGCCCTCCGCCATCGTTGGCAAAGTCGTCTACCTGAAGAAGATCTACGAGAGATCCGACTGTGAAGACGAGCGGCAGCGGATGTACTGGGATCGGATTAAGCAGCCCCTGATCTATGTGAAGGGGAGACTCTGGGATGGCGCCGGCCATGAGGGCGCCAAGGCCCTGGCTGCCATCATGCGGGATAATGCCGCGAACAACGAGCCCCTAGTCTGTCGTTTGTCTATCGAGGGGTCCACGCTCCGCCGCGATGGCGGCGATCTGCTGGAGTCAATGTGCCTGGCAATCGCGATCACTACTCGGCCGTGCAATAAGACCGCAGACACGGCTCTGTTGGAAGACCCCAATGCCCCAGCCGGCTACGAAAAGAGGCATGACGGCAAAAAGGTGTCGAAGCTACTGGAGGACGCATTCAAGAGCGAGCCGACTTTCGGCACCTCGTTCGGACGTCGCCTCGGCGGGGTCGTGGAATTTGTCGGCAACCCGATCGTCGAGGACCCGATCGCCAAGACCTTTGCCGCGGGCAGCTACGACGCGGCCCCGAGTTCCTTGACTGGAGGCGCAGCCCTCCAGCGCGAGGTCATGGACGGCCCCTCAAAGAAAGACAAACTCAAGTCGAAGGCCCTGGACGCCTTCCGCCGGTACATGGAGCAACGCTCGACTTTCGATAAGGCCGAGTTCCGGACCCTCCTACGTCACGAGCTTCCCGAGGCCAGCGACGAGTACCTCGACCACTTCGAGAAGATCGTCGACGATGTCCAGGTCAAACGCTCGCAAGTCAGCAAATCCGACCCGATGGTTCTCTTGGACTCCTGGGGCATCTCGCTCCGCAAGCACCTGAACGATCTCCGTTCATCCATTCTGTTCGGGGACCCCAGGAAGCCGACCATTTATTCGGTGAGCATGAAAGTCAGCGGGGATCTACGTCTCGCCGGCCGCTTCATCCTGATCAATAACGAGCTGCATATCCTGGAGGACTACTTCGGGCTGATTGCCAAGGCGATCCCCGAGGGCCCCTTGACCAGCTCGACGGTCAACATGATCCAGGCGATGCAGCAGAGCCCGGATATTGAGGTCAAAGAGACCCCGTACGTGCCGCCAGAGCCGCAGGGCAACGAAATCTCGCCCCAGCCCGACGCGCCGATCCCGGCGCCGGCTCCGGTCCGGGCTCCGGTGTTTGACTACCATCGAGTCGGCTTCGACGAGCCCCACACCGTCGAATTTCACGGCGGGAACGTACTTCTGGACGCCAAGCTCATCACGCCCGAGGAGGCTGCGGCCATCCTGGCCAACGTCAGCAGTGGGGCCGCGACCTTGCGGTACAAGGCGCCGGATTTGGCCGGGACCATCGCCAAGATGGAGGAGCAGTTCGCGGACCTCGCCAAGGGCATGCGCCAGCCGCCCGGCGTCAAGCCTGCCTCCTCGGACGACGGTACAACCCCTCTCAATCCCTCGTCCACCCCCCATGCCCAGGACCTTCTCGCCCACATCCGCGCCGCCGAAGCCGCGGGCCACATCCCCAAAGGTACGTCCGAGGGCATGACCCAGCACGTTTACGGCGATCCCATGGTCCCGGGCCTTGGCAACAGGAAGGCGTGGGAAGAGTTCCGCTCCAAGAACAAGCCGGGTGTGTACGTGGGCATGGACCTCAACGACCTCAAGAAGCTCAACACCCACAGCCACGCCATGGGTGACGACGCGATCCGCACCTACGGCAAGACGCTGCGGTCCGCGATCGATGAAGCCGCGCCTGGCGTAGGAAAGTTGTTCCGCGTCGGTGGCGACGAGATGACGGCTCACTTCCCCTCGAATGAGCACGCGATGGCGTTCGCGCGCAAGCTCCACGAAAAGCTGGAGGCAGTGCCTCCGATGGGCGGGATCCACAAGCTGTCGACGGGGATGGGATTCGGGATCAATCCAGAACAGGCGGACCAGGCCCTAAGTCAGGCCAAGTCTCGAAAATACCATCCTGGCCAAGAGCATATCGCTGACGAACGTGATCGTACGCGGGTCTTTCCTGCGGGATCCACGCCCAACATGGCCCACTCGTTGGTTCCAGGAAGCGAAGGCGCGGTTCCGCTTCACAGTCCCCAAACCAGCGCCCTCGCTGCCCACGCCGAGCTGCCAAAGCCTCAGTCGGGCCCCGCCGCGGCTCCCCCTGAGCCCAAGATGCCGAAGCCCGAGGTGCCGAAACCGCCAGCGATGCCGAAGACCGCGACTCCGACGGGGCCCAAGGCGCCTACGGCGCCAAAGCAGCCGAAGGCCGCGTAATTTTCGGCCGCCTCGCGGCCATGCAATGGCGGCATACGCGGCGTTGCCCGTAGTAGTCGAAGTAACGAAGTCGCATCTCGTTGCAGAGCCTGCATTGGCGCTTGCCGGAGGCGTCGTTGCAGCGACTGCAGATCCCGTTTGAGTCCAGGGCCCGAGGTTTCAGGCAGGCCATGCACTTCTGGTCGTATTTGGTCGCGTGATAGTTGTCCGAGCGGCAATCGCGGCATCTAGACGACACCGGGCGCTTCCGATCGGGCCGCATCTCCTCGTGGAACTCTGAGCGGTCTTTAGGGAACCTGCATTGCGAACAGCGATAGGTCTCTTTCATGCACAGATGATTGTCACCGGTTTTTTGCCGCGATTAAGTCCCAATCATCTTCATACAAGCGAATTAGCCTCAGCGCCCCAACGGGCAAGGGGCCCACAACTCTGAATGTCCCCGGCAAGGGGCGAGAAAGAATTTCCAAATGAGCTACAAAGCCTATGCCCTCGGTCAGCGCGTCGGTGACGAACTGGCGAAGCGCCTCAGCACCATGACTCCCGTCACCGTCGGCAACGACGCCAACGGCAACACCACGATTTCGTGTGGCGCCGGCACCGCGGGCAGCAAGAGCGCGTTCATCCGCTACATTGCCCCGAGCCCCGGGCCCGCCCTGAACGCCATCGGCCAGGCCGCCGACGTGCCCACCCCCACGGTCTGCCAACTGGTCACCGAGTCGGTCGACGCGACCCTCGGCCACACGGTCGGGTATCTCACCCCCGTCGAGCTGGCCTCGCTCCTGATGGTCATCAACACCTTCGGGACCCGTCTCGACTGGTACCAGGTTGCCAACGGCAGCGCCCCCGCCGTCGCCGGCATCACCGGCACCCCGGTCGCCTCCATCTACCCGAACCTCTACAACGGCGCCCGCTCCTCGCAGTAAGTCGGCCCCGAAACCCAAAGGCCAACCTTACAAGGAGACCCAGCCAATGAAAAAGATTCCACTCAAAGAGCTTGACGCGATCCTTCAAGAGGTCAGCACCCAGCTCGAACCAGTTGTGAAAGCGGAGGTCCAGAGGGCCGCCGAGAAGCTGTCGAAGGCGATCCCCGGAGAGTCGACGACGGACGAAGTCCCCAAGGACGACTCGGCCACCAAGGCGGCCTCCGACGACAAAGCCACCGCGCCGCCCCCCAAGGACGACGCGCCACCCGCCGACGCTCCCCCGACCGACGAATCGCCCGCTCCGGAAATTTCGGCGGACGGTCCTCCGGTGGACGAGAGCATCGTCGATCCGGCAGCCGATGGCGACATCGACAGCCCGGAGGCTCTGCAAGCCGCGTACAGCACTCTGCCGCTCGAAGAGCTGCAGGTGCACTACCTGGCGATCAGGGCAGCGATGATGGCGGCGATGCCGGCGGCCGCTCCTGCTCCGGAGGCTCCGATCGCGGCGCCGCCGGCAGCGGTAGCTCCTCCGGTAGCTCCTCCGATGGCGCCTCCGGTGGCCCCTCCTGCAGCTCCTCCGGCGGTTCCTCCGATGGCGGACCCGGCCTTCAAGGCGGAGATGCCGGCAGATCCCAACGGATCGATCGAAGCGGTGAAGAAGTCCGAGAAGCTGATCGGCGACCTGACGAAAAAGGTCACCGAGCAGAACGCGGTCATCGCCGAGCTGATCGACCTCTCTGCGGCGCTCAAAAAGCACGCCGAGCGGCCAATCCGTAAATCGGCCGCTTCGCTCTCCGAAGTTCGTCGTGCCACCGGCGCCGCCCCTGGCGCCGCCACGGTCGACCTGGCTTCGTTGAGCAAAAGCGAGATGAAGGTCCTTGTTCGAAAGACGGTCGAGAAATCCCTCTCGGCCAACGATCGGGCTCGGATGCACGACTTCATCAGCGGGAAGTACGAGGACGTCGAGTCGGTGAAGGACCTTCTCGTCGCCTAATTCACAGGTTTCAGATTTCGCAAACTCTTTACAGGACACACCGGAGACAAAAATGGAAACGAACATGGACATCATCGCGCAGCTCAAGAAGGCGCTTCAACTGGAAGCCGGCAACTACGACGCGGCCCCCAGCACTCTCACCCAGGGCGCGTCCCTGCAGCGTGAAGAGCTGGACGACATCATGCACAGCGTGACCGTCGGCAACGAGCAGCTCTCCTTGCAGAAGGAGATGGACTGCAAGCCGTACAAGAGCAACCTCGTGCAGTTCAACCGCCAGCTCAGCCACGGCATCCTCGGTGGTTCGGCTCGCACCGAGGGCCAGGTCGGCCAGGAAGAGGTCTCGGACTACATCCGAGCAACCGTTCCGATGTCGTACTACTCGGAGCTTCGCCGCACCACGCTGGTCGCGAACATCGTCGCGACCTTCGACGGCACCAAGGCCGAGGATCGCGCTTCGGAGTCGGCGGCCCTTCGTCTGGGCTGCGACATCGAGATGGACTGCTTCCGCGGTCAGGCGGACTTCTCGAACGCCGGTCAGTTCGACGGCAACCCGCTCGTGCTCCCGCAGGGGATGCCGAACATGCAGGGCGTCGACCTGCAGGTGCGTCAGTCCGACGCGCGGCGCGACACCCACGACCTGATGTTCGCCGAGTTCGGCTCGGGCGACAGCGTGATCATCAACGGCAACGGCAGCCTGACGCAAGAGATGGTCGACGACGCCGCC